>Ga0182239_1000056_pt1 | contig 40203 bp, 43 predicted proteins | sample hydfrate6_PW_210_FD_132456 | JGI IMG/M metagenome (GOLD analysis project Ga0182239, IMG submission 132456) | Subsurface microbial communities from deep shales in Texas, USA - hydraulic fracturing test 6_PW_210 | ecosystem: Environmental > Aquatic > Deep subsurface > Shale gas/oil reservoir >... | reverse complement strand
TCGTTTTCTTGGCGTCATTGGCCGGCACCTCCCGGCTCAATGTATTACGGAAGAAAACCAAACTGAAGAAAAAGGGAAGAAAAAGAAGAAAATGGTTTTAAATTAATAAGTTGTAAGAAAAAACAAGGAAGTAGACGTACATTTTCAGACCGCCAGCTTTATGGCATTTTTATACTGGCGCTGACAAATGGGGTCTGCAGCCTGAAAAAACCCCGGAGATCTTTGACTCCTGTCACAAGTATGGACATTCCGATGCAGCTTTTGAGCCCAACACCGCGCAAAAAGAAGCCCTTGAAAGCCTGGCGGCCCAGCGCAGGCAGGGAGCAACCAAGGCCGCAGTAGTCGCTGCCACCGGGATCGGAAAAACATATCTTGCAGCGTTTGACTTTAAGCAGAGCAGCCATAAAAGCCTTCTGTTTATAGCCCACCGCGAAGATATACTGAGCGGTGCCCTGGAAACTTTCCGCAAGGTCATGAATGACCCGAATTTTGGCGTGATCTACGGAAGGGGCAATTCCAATGCCGGTGATGGCAGTGCGGTTTTCGCAATGATACAGAGTCTTGGCAGAAACAATCACCTGGACAACTTTTCCCCCAGCCAGTTTGAATATATCGTGGTCGATGAATTCCACCGTGCAGAAGCTGCCGGCTACCGGAGAGTGCTGTCCCATTTCCGCCCGCAGTTTCTCCTGGGCCTGACAGCCACACCCGAAAGGATGGACGGCAGAGATGTTCTGGCCCACTGCGATTACAATGTCGCCTATGAAGTGCGGATTCTGGAGGCAGTAAGGCCTGGAGGCAGTAAGGCGTGGGTGGCTGGCACCCTTCCAGTATTTTGCCATCTATGATGAAACAAATTATGAACAGATCCCGTGGCGGGGGACCCGATATGATGAAGAAGCCCTGGACGCTGCGCTTAAAAATGACACCCGCACCACCATCGTGGCCCGGAATCTTAGAAAATATCTGCCGGCAACCGGCAAAATAAAGGCGCTGGCATTCTGCACCTCGGTCAGTCATGCCCGCTATACAGCCGAAAAGCTCACAAAAGATCACAATATCCCGGCAATGGCCCTGTGGGGAGAAGCAACAGATGAAGACCGCCATACAGCCATGGACCGGCTTCAGCAGGAAGACGATCCCTTAAATGTTATCTGCACCGTAGACCTGTTTAATGAAGGCACGGATATACCCGCACTGACCCATGTGCTATTTCTGCGGCCCACCCAGTCCTTTACCCTTTTTCTGCAGCAGCTCGGCCGGGGCCTGCGCAAGTATCCGGGGAAGGATTTCCTGGTCGTGCTGGATTTTGTCGGAAATTTCAGAAAGGCACACACCGCTCCTCTATCACTTGCCGGATATACTTCCCTGGCCGACTTTGCTGCCTTCCCGGATGCAAAAATCCAAAAGACAATGGCGCAAAACCTGCCCGAAGGCTGCTATGTCAGCGCTGATCTTGAAGTCCGGAAACTCTGGGATGAACAAATAAAACAGATTTTTCAAACGAAATTTTCTGTAGAAAACCGCCTGAAGATGGTTTATCAGGATATTAAAAACGATCTTGGCAAAGATGATCTTCAACTGCTTGATATATTGTATAATGCCTATGATATTGACCCATATGTTTATTTAAAAAAGTTCGGCAGCTGGCTTCGGGCAAAAAAATTCTGCGAAAACGGCAATATCAGTCAGTTTGAAAACAATCTGCTGGGCACCCGGGGTGAAGAGTTCCTTGCCCATATTGAAACCGGCATGAACCCCGTAAAATCATATAAGATGGTTGTTCTCCTGTCACTTTTGGAACTTGAAGGCACAAGCTGGAGAATAGAAGATATCGCCGGGCAATTTTTGTCTCACTACTTGAATCATCCGGACCATATTTTCGACTACGATGCATTGGCCAGATCATCGGATCCTGAGAACTATCGCATTTCTTCAGTAATTGCCCATCTCAAAAACATGCCCTTGGACAAACTGAGCAATACCCCGGAAGATTGTTTTGTTCTGGACAGCAGCAACAATGTTTTCCGAATCAAACCCGAATATGAATCATTCTGGAGGGATGCATCGTTTCGAAATCTCGTAAAAGACCGTGCTGAATTTCTTTTGGCTCGTTATTTCATGAGAGCCCGGCTGCAGCAAGTCATCTATTACAGTCCTTCTATTCGAAAAGAAGGCTTTAAGGTAAACCGAAAATTTATTGATGAATTTTTTGCGGACAACCCGCCGGAGCCTGGAGAAAAAAGGAAAATTATAATAGTTGCGGACAATAAAAAATTCAAAGCATTTTTGTTCCGCAACGCCCGTGATAATGAATACCAGATGTCTTATGATGAAAAAAGCCGGATTGCCGAGTTTTTCCAAAACGTTTTTGCTACTCCCCCGGAAACCGGTGAAAAGGCTTTTACACTGGTCGCGGATAAGAACAGCCTGCGACTGGAGTTGCCCCAAAAAATTGTCGATCTTCGTGGGATGGTGGTGGATATCCCCTATACAAAGAACCCGGATACGGGCATAACCACCAAATTCCGGGAATTATTGAGCCAATCCGTTGATCAGACCGAATGGGAGATGCTATTTGAAAAACCGGCTTATGAGGGATCAATAGAAATTGAAATCGTGGACGGGGATGCATTCCGGGCATGGACGGGTGCGAAATTCAGAGACAAGTCCCGTTTCCCGGCAAGAATAAAAGCTGCAGCTACAGCGCTTTTACATGAAGGCTTTCGCGGGGAGTTCCGTGTAGAGGCAAAGGGGAAACGGGTTTTAATCAGCCAAATAGCAAAATAAAGAGGTTATGAAAAAGCCAAACCAATCGTGAGATTGGAACGGAAAGTCACGGGTCTTGCCGGTACTGGTTTTTAAAAATGGATGAGGCTGCCCCAATGGTTTAAAGCATTCACCGCGCAGGTCATTTATGAAGCGTGATTTCGAACTCAGTCTATAAGAATCGTCAGCAGTTTAGGGGCGCGAAAGACGAAAAACACAAAAAAGCAAAAACGGATTATTATGAAAACTGCAAAAGAGTATTTCAACAAATCGGCAGATCAGTGGGACAAACCCCGGCGGGTCGCCATGGCAGACAATGTGTCAGCGGCGATACGGAAAAATATCCCTGTTTCCAAAACCATGACGGCCATGGAATTCGGCTGCGGCACCGGGCTGATCAGCATGGCCCTGGCCCCGGAGGTGAAACATGTACTGGCCGTGGATATGTCTGAAAATATGCTGGCGGTGCTGGAAAAAAAGATTGCTGACAACCGGGTGGACAATATTACCCCTTGTCAGCTGGATCTGACCGGGGGAGAGGTGCCCGGGGAGCGGTTTGATCTGATCTTTTCGAGCATGGTCCTTCATCATGTAAAAGATGTGGACAATCTTCTGGAAACCTTTTTTGAGCTGCTAAACCCCGGCGACAGGCTGGCCCTGGCCGATCTGGACGCGGAAGACGGCGGGTTTCACGGAGATATCCCGGATGTATTTCATCAGGGGTTTGACCGCAAAGAACTGGGCCGGATGCTGGAAAGAAAAGGTTTTACGGATATTTCCGCGGCAACGGCCCATGTGATTGAAAAAGAAAGTGCCACCACCGGCAAGCCGGCTGAATTTCCTGTATTTCTGATCACCGCAAAAAAAAATACAATTTCTTGATTCTTTTCTGAATTGACCCGCAACAATCCAGGAGTGGTTATCACGGACTGGAATATTTCGCAGATGTGCTGACTCAAATACAGGCCGTCGCAGGCATGGTAATCTTCATAATTCACATCACTTGTAAAATGCTGGATCCCAGGTCTTGAGAGTCTTTTTGTGCCTGAGGCAATCGCCGATTTTTTGACAACTGATGCAGGCGTGACTATTTTTTTATCCGAATCCGGGGAGTATCGTTTGCACAGTCGACGATGCAAGGGGCCTTCAAGAGATGAAACATCAATGAAGCTTCACCCAAGGAGATGAGAATGACAACTGAAAAATCCATAGATAAGATCTTGTTTGCACTGGAGCTTTCTTCCCTTTCCAAAAGTGTTGCCGAATGGGTAAAGGTGATGGGAAAACAATTCAATGCCGAAGTGCATGTGCTGCACGTAGTACCCGAGCTTGACTACTGGAAAGTCGCCTATGCCATATCCCCGAGGCATCTGGATGATGAAAACAAAATCCTGAATAATGCAGAAAACCAGGTTGAAGCCTTCTGCCAGGAAAACCTCGAGGCACTGCCTAGGCTCAAAACAAAGGTCGTGATCGGCAAACCCGCAGAAGAGATCGTCAATTATATCAAAGATGAATCCATCTCCATGGCGGTGATGGGCACCCACGCCAAAAGTGGTCTGGACCGGACAATATTCGGTTCTGTTGCAGACCGCGTTCTCCGATTGTCCCCGGTGCCCGTATTCACAGTCAACCCGCACCCCCCGGAAAACTAATCCAGGCGAGCACTGGGCAGCCGACGAACGGGGACCTATTTCTGCAAGAACCGGCAAACCCGGGAAAAATGTCTAATCCGGATTTCCTCTGCAACGCGTTTCATGCCTTCAATGGTTGGGGCAATCAGTCCGCTGCTCTTGTTGTATCTTGTCAGCAGTTCCCATGCACAATCTCTTGACGGCGAAGATGAACTCATAACTTACCCTCCAATGTCAGTGGATCCATGCTCCTGTACCCCCCACGCATCTGAGTCCGCCGCATACCGGAGAATGAAAACACGGCCCTCCCCGGTCTTGACCTTGAAATAATTGACAACCGGTTTATCCGCTGTCAGGCCGCCTTCATACCATCGGTCCAGTATTTCGGATATTTCCACCCGGCGGCCCTGGCAGATAAAGGCCACAGGCAGTTGACAGGCCTTGTATCCGCTGTAGCATTCAACTGCCGCGGGCTGGTAAATTCTGTCTGCATCAAAATCGTTTTCAGCCATCTATCAGGTCCAGTTTCTTTGCCCGGGGCCATTGTTTAATCCGGATTTCCCGTTTCAGCGCCGATGACCGGGTTGGATGAGATTCCTGATAAACCAGTTCAACCGGCGTTCGGGCTCTGGTGTAATTGCAGCCTGTTTTCAGGTTGTGCTCCCCAATCCGTCTGGAAACATCCTTTGTGATGCCCGTGTAAAGGCTGTTGTCCGCACAGCGGATGATGTATAGGTGCCACATATCAGAGGGATTGTTTTTTCTTATGAATTGGGTTCTGTTTGAACACTCATGGATTGTCAGGCTATTTTCGCTTTTAATGCCATGATTTATATGGCCGATACAGTTGGAAAAGACAACCGGAAATTGACCCCCTCCGAGCAGTTGCTTGCAGCCTATCAGGCTCAGAATTGGATGCCGGCATAAATGGTATTTGACAAAATTCAACGCTGCCCGTATTTCTTTAAAAAAACCGATCTGACCGCAAAAGCGAAAAGATCGCCGGCCGGCAGAAAGACAAATGAAAGTGGCTATAAAGGAGGAAATGTTTTGCCGATTGTAAAAATTGACATGATAGAAGGCCGCACTGATGAACAGAAAAAGAACATGATCAGGGAAGTGACCGAGGCAATATCAAAAACAGCCGATGCCAAGCCTGAAACCATTACCATCATTATCAATGATCTCCCAAAGATCAATATCGCCAAGGCGGGCAAATCCCTGGCGGAAACAGCGTAGGAATCCGCTTAATATCTTTTCTCCCGCTCACGGGGATTGAAATGGCGGTTTCCAACAGAATGCGTGAGGTATCAGTCAAGGCAATGCTGATTGTCTTGTTTTGAAATGAATCTATTTCTGCTCAATGGCTTCACGTACTTTGATTGCCAGATCCTGAATGGAAAAGGGCTTTTGAATAAAATGCACCCCCTGTTCGAGAACACCGTGATGAGCGATTACATCGGCTGTATAACCGGACATGTAAAGGGTTTTCACTGCTGGCTGGCAGAGAGCCAACCGGGCTGAGAGATCCCGGCCGTTCATCTCCGGCATGATCACTTCTGTTATGAGAAGCTGTATTGTGGCCTCATGTTTTTCGGCAAGCTTTAAAGCCTCACCCGGATTTTCGGCGGTCAGCACAGTGTAGCCCAGTCTTTCGAGCATACCCTCAACCAATTGTAAAATTGCCGTTTCATCTTCGACAAGCAAGATGGCCTCAGAGCCGGCAAGCATTTGTGCTGTTGATTTGCTGGCCGATTCCGAGGCAGATTCCTGCGGGTTGTTGCGGGGCAGATAGATGGTAAACGTCGTACCCTGCCCGGGCTCGCTGTAGACATTGATAAATCCGGAGTTTTGCTTGACAATGCCGTAGACCGTGGGCAGGCCCAGGCCGGTTCCCTTGCCGACTTCCTTTGTTGTGAAAAACGGTTCAAAAATGTTGTCTATGGTTTCCTTGTCCATGCCGCATCCGTTGTCGCTGACCGCCAGCATCACGTATTGCCCCGGAATGAAACCTGCATGTGTTCTGCAGTATTCCTGGTCAAAAGAAATATTTTTTGTCTCTATGGTCAGTTTGCCCACATCGGAAATGGCATCGCGTGCATTGACAGCAAGATTGGCCATGATCTGGTCAACCTGGGATGGATCTATTTTCACCTGCCACAAGCTGCCGGAAGGATGCCAGACAAGCTCGATGTTTTCTCCGATCAGGCGCTGCAGCATTTTCAGCATGCTTGAAATCGTGTGGTTTAAATCCAATTGAACAGGACTGCTTGTCTGCTGTCTTGCAAATGCCAAAAGCTGTCTGACAATGCCGGCTGAACGCTTGCCGGCAGTGTAGATTTCCGTAAGGTTGCTGTGCAAGGGGTCTTCAGGTGACAGCATTTCAACAGACATCTCTGCATAACCATTGATGATAGACAACATGTTGTTGAAATCGTGGGCCACGCCGCCGGCCAATTGGCCCACCGATTCCATTTTCCGGGATTGCACCAATTGGGCATTGAGCCTGTCTTTTTCCTCTTCTGCTTTCTTGCGTTCGGTAATATCCTGCACTATGCCGGACATCTTCCTCCGGCCGGGCGTTTTTTCGGGCAAAGGCCGGCCTGCAGCCCGAATCCAGCGAATTTCACCGTCACTGCGGCAAATGCGGCATTCGAAGTCCCAACCGGTTGATGACGCTTTGGCTTCCTCGAAAAGCCTTTCCACCTCCGGCCGGTCCTCCGGAAAAACATGATCGAGAAACATTTGATAGGTCCATTCAGAAAGCATGGATTCATATCCGAAAATACGATCATGCTCAAGGGTTCGATAGGCGGTTTCATCTGCCAGGTCAAGTTCCCAGCCCCCTGTTTTGCTCATTTCCAGCACGAAGTTCAAATGCTGCTCACTTTTGCGCAAGGCCTCCTGGGCAGCCACCCACTCGGTTATGACTTCAGTATACACCACAATACCGCCAATAGACCCGTCGGCCTCGTACCATGGGCGGCACTCCCACCGTGTCCAGTCCAATGTGCCGTCTTGCCTGGGATAGCTGTCGCGCTCGCCGCGGGAGACCTTGCCGGCCAGCGCTTTTTGATGCGCATCCCGCCATTTTTGCGGCAAGTCAGGAAACACATCATAATGATGCCGACCAATGACATCGGCCTCCTTTACCTTATATCTGTCAAGGTATCGCTGACTTACATAAATATAGCGCAAATCCTTGTCGTGTACCGCAACTGCGCTATTGGCATGTTCGATGATGTAGCGCATCAGGTCATAGGAGTGTGAAAGCTTCTCCTCCATCTGCTTGCGGCTGGTGACGTCTTCAAACGTGGAATACACCTGAAAAGGAAACGCTTCTCCGGGCTGAAACATTGGAATCGCTGTTATGGAAAGCCAGATATAATCATTTCTATCCGGACGAAAAACGCCCCGTGTGACCGGGCCGGTTGTTTGGCCGGTTTGCAGCGCGGCCATGGCCGGATGCTCTGTTCCCGGGACCTCTGAGCCGTCCTCTTTTATCATCTTCCAGCGGGAATCCATGGATGTCCTGTCGCGCATCCGGTCAAAAGCCAATCCAAGAATCCTTTCTGCCGCAGGATTGGCCGAGACGATGGCGCCTTCTGCATCCTGATAAATGACCCCATGGGTCATGGTCTCAAACAAGTGACGATGCTTTTCCTCGCTTTTTTTCAGGGCACTTTCAGCCTGTTTGCGGTCAACAATTTCGCCGATCAGCTGTGTGGCCGCCAGCAGGCGCTGCTTTGCAATTTCGATAATAAAATAAGGGCGGTGTTCATAGCTTTGCGCATTGTCAAGGAGTTGGGTGGCCGTAACGCCATAGTCTCCGGACAGCCTCTGCAGTGCAGCCTTGTCACGGGGCGGATCGCCATACCCCATATTAATGGTGCCGACAATTTTCCCGCCACTGTAAATCGGCGCGGCGTAAAGCCTTATACCGCCTGCGCAGGCAATATCCACAGGTTCACCACTTTCCATGCAGATTTTCGAAGCTCCCCAACATGACTCGTGGCACAGCCATTTGCCGCAAGCAAGTGCCGCTTGACCGTCTTTGGTTTTACACAGCCGCCATGAAGCCGTATCCATTACACGGCACCACCTTGAAGAGAAAATGCCCAGTGCATAATCGCCGTTTGACTCATATACCGCTGCAGAGGTACCCAGGAGGCGCAAAAAATCTTCCACGATATTTTTCAGCACATCCCTGCCAACCGAGTCCAAAAGGACACGCCTGGTGTTGAGTGCAGAAAGATCCCCGTATTCCGGTTTCACATCCTTCCCGGACTTTGCCAAATATCCATGACCCGGGTCCAGCATCCATTCGATTCGTTTAAGGTTGTTTTCCCACTTCTTTCGCTGCGTGATATCCCTCGCGCTGAAAACAATTTCCCGCGGATTGCTGCTGTTATCGGTGACAATCCTTCCTATGGTTTCAAGCCACATGTAAGAGCCGTCATTGCACCTGAATTGATATTCAACCGTCCGGGGCCCTCCTGATGCCAGCAATTTATTGAATTCTTCCCGCACATGGGAAAGATGCTCCGGGTGTACAAAGCCCATTACATTTTTTCCGAGCAAAAAACCTTGCTCATAACCGAGTGTTTCGTGGGCTTTTCCTGCAAATGTGATGTTGCCTTCAAGGTCTGACAACACCACCATGTCGATCATATTTTCGGTGACAGTGTTTAAAAGCGCGGCCTGGTCCTTGTACTTTCCGACCTCCTTTAAAAAAGCTTCATTTTGCAGCTCCGCCTCAAACTTCTGTACCTGGATTTCATCAAACAAATGCTGAATCTCTTCATGTGTCATGGCATCCAGATCGAAAGGCTTTATGGATCGGGCTTTTTGCCGGGCTTTTTCGCGGATCTGTTCCGGGATGGGAAATGGGGGCGTGCTGGATCCGAAACCGGGCCTGTCTTTGTTATCATCTGTGTTTCTCATATTTTCTCCCACCTCAATACAGGAAAGCCAGAGACGCTTGGCCCTTGCTGGCCATTTTTCCCCTTTCCATAATGGCATAAATTTCTTTTCGGATGTTTTTATAATTCCATAAATACATATTGCCACTATGAAAAATTCATTGCCACTCTGTTGCGCCCGAGCCGCTTGGCTTCGTAAAGGGCATCATCGAGGCGTTTGAGCAGGGAATCCTTGGTATCTGCAGAAAGGATTCCGGTGACCCCCAGGCTGATGGTCACCCTGCCCACATGGAAAAAGGGTTCAGCCTCCATGTGCCCGCGCAGCCTTTCGGCCACCTCGCCTGCGGCCCCTTCCTCTGTTTCCGGCAAAATGATGATGAATTCCTCTCCGCCCCAGCGGGCCGGAATGTCTGAATCCCTCAGACTGGCCCGGCTCCGTTTGGCCAGTTCCACCAGCACCTTGTCTCCGACATTATGGCCATGGTTATCGTTTACCGCTTTAAAATGATCCAGATCAAACATAATCAAGGAAGTATCCCTGCCGTAACGCCGGACTTGAGCCAGTGCCTGCGAAAGTTCGGTTTCAAAGTACTGACGGTTAAAAAGTCCGGTGAGACTGTCGGTGGTGGCCATCCTTTGCAGGCGATCTTCGGCGAGCTTTTTTTCCGTGATATCTCTGAAGGTCCATAAAATCCCGTTGACCCTTCCCTCGTTGAGAATGGGGCATGATAAAAACTCAAATATCCTGCCGTCTTTTAACATTATTGTATCCCAATCTTCCCGGGGCGAGGCATATAAGGCATTTACCTTGCTGTAAAAGGCTTCCGGATCCTGAACCTGGTCCAAAATGTATTGAATGCGCTGCTCTTCTTTTAAGGTGGCAAAAATATCACCAGGGAGTTGCCACATCTCCTTGAAACGAGAATTGGTATAAACGACTCGTCTGTTGTTATCCACGACCAGAATGCCATCCCTGGAAGACTCTATAATGGTCTTGAGCTCGTTGGCTCTTCTCTGCAGCGCCCGCTCTGTCAGTTCTTCGATATTATTTGCAATGGCGGCGATTTCATGGTTGGATTTGTCATACGTTACCTCAGTTTTGGGTTTGCTTTCCACGATCTCGCCAACCCGTTTTCCCAAGGTGATCAGCGGAGCTGCGATGCGTTTGCCAAAATACCAGCTTTGCAGCATTGCCAACGACATGGCGAACAGAGCGATACAAAGCGCATAAACAGAAGTGCGAAGCAAAATCGGATTGATCACCTCACTGCGCTCTACAGTAGTGACAATACACCAGTTCACCTTGTCTACGATGTTGTAAAATGCCCACCTCTTTCCGTTTTTCCCCTGGTAAGAAAACCAGCCCTGCTTCCCGGTAAGCCTTTCAGTGATGCGGGGCATGGCGCGGCCAAGCATATCACTGTCGGGATGAATGACAGCCTTGCCTTCCGGGTCAAGCACAAAGCTTTGCTGGGACCGATATTCCTTTTCTTCTTCCAGCAAGGCATTGGCCCGATCCGGGAAAACATCAATGGCCAGAACACCATTGACTTCACCTTTTGCGTCAACCAGGGCCTTGGACTGGGAGATAAGCCATTCATGGGTTTTGGCATCCCGGTAGGGAAGGCCAAAGGACTGCCCGGGTTTTTCTTCCAGGGCACTGGTATACCACGGCCTTTCTGTGGCGTTATACCCGTCCGGAGGAATGTAGTCATAAATCAAAAGGCTTCCATCCGGATGGCCGGAGTAAATATATCCAATATCCTCATTTGTTGCTGACGCCTGTTTATAAATCCTTAAAGCGGTGTCCGCACCCGGGCCATCTGCTGCGGTCAACGCTGCGATCTCGGGAACACCGGCCAGTATTTCAACGATGTTGGAAACTTCCTTGAATATCCCGGAGGTTATAAGGCCGGCCTTGATATTTGTTTCCCGGATGGAGTCTTTTGCTCTTTCGATACTGGTTATGCCAAAACTGGCAAAAAAAACTGCCCCGAATACAATCAGGGCGATGCCTGCAAAAACAAGTCCTGAGTATAAGACTTCTTTTGTTATGCTCGGATGTTTTTTAAAAACCATACATGCTCCAGCCCTGGCTCATTCTATAACCTCTCAATATAGCCGGATATTTTGCGATACAAATTGCTCAGGTATCGACACCGAGTTCCCCGGAACGACTCAGGGCCAATTTGGCCATGACCGGTCCGATCAGTTCATGGAGCACAGCCGCTCCGATAACGATTCCGATAAAGGTATCTGCCAGGGGGGCAAACTCGGGTTTGCCGCGGATCATCAGTGCCAGTCCGATGACGATGCCCCCTTGCGGAAGCAGCCCAAATGCCGTGTAACGCCGAACTTTTTGGGGTGCACCGGAAATGGCTGCCCCCACAAATGTACCGGCAAATTTCCCGGCTGCCCTGAAAATGACAAATAGAACCACAAAGCCGGCAACCCCTGATGAAAAGGCGGCGAAATTCAGATGCATGGCGCTGATGGTAAAAAACAGCACAAAAATCAATTCTTCGGTGTAGCGCTCAAGCATATGGAAAATCTGTTCCTGGTAGCTGCAAAAATTGGCCACCACCACACCCATGGCCATTGTGGCCAGCAGTTCGTCCAAACCCAGAATGCCGGCCACTCCAAAGCATGTCGCGAGCATGCCGAAAACCAGCACGATCATTGCGCTTTCGGTTTCACGCCGAAACAGAACAACACAGCTTTTTAACAGCCACCCAAAAACTGCCCCGAGCATGATTCCGCCTGCCACAGACAGGACAGGTGCAATCACGGCCGATTTTACAGAAAGACTGTCACCCATGAAAATACCTGCTGCCGCAATGGCAATGCTGTAGTTGATAATGCCAAGGGCGTCATCAAGAGCGGCAATCCCCATAATGCTTGCACTCACATCACCTTTGGCCTTGTATTCATGAGCAACGGCCAAAGCAGCAGTGGGGTCCGTGGGCGACGCTGTGGCGCCCAAAAGTATGCATAACGGCAGCAATATGGCGGATTCATGTCCGGAAAAGGTAAATCCCGGCAAATAGGCAGCTGCAAAAACGCCTAATATCACGGCAAAAAATGCCAACTCCGCTTCGAACAGGGCAATGGAAATAATTCCCTTACCCAGCCGCTTTAACCTGGAAATCACCAGGGTGCCACCCACGGAAAATGTAATAAAAGCAAGAGCGATATCCGTGATACCGCCGGTATGATGCACAAAATCCACTGGAATCCATCCGGTCAGGCGGGGATTTAACACAATGCCGGCCACAATATATCCCGTAATCTTTGGCAGTCTTACCAACCGGGCAGCCTCGCCCATTGCCAAACCGACCATGATGATCAGCCCCACGACCAGTGCACTCTCCATTGGTTTCCTCCGGACAGAAACGCTTTAAAAACCGTAAAATCAGTAAAAAGTATCCCCATTGACGGGCGGGCCGGAAGTCATCAGGCAGATCACGCTTTTCTGATTTCCCTGAAAAAAACCCGCATATACCGGATACTTGAGAGCACCAGGGCCAGGCCGATGGCAATGTAGCAGACCGCCAGATAGGGTCTGGGAATTGGTGAATAGCGAAGCAGCAGACCCAGGATGACCATAAAGACAATGAGCAGGTAACTTTTCCAGGGAACAAAGGAAAACAGGCATTTTTTTCCGTCTGCCGGAAGGATTCTTCTCAGGTTGCCATCCACGATGCGCAAAAAACCAAAGTGGTGAACCAGCAAGGCCAGTACAAAGCCAACAGCGGCAAACGCATAGGGGGATGTTTCGGGCGAGGCGGCATAAAGCCACATCCCTGCAGAAAACAACAGCATGAGCCCCACACAGACCCAGGCTGCCCCGGCCATAAGAACCAGCAGGCTGCCGGGCACGGCTGGTTTGTATTTTTCAATGTTTCTTTTCATCAACTATACTGCATCATCGGGCCGGGTAAGCTCACGGCTCAGTTGCCGAAGTTTTTGCCGCGCCTGTTTGTCATGTGCCTGGGCCATGGGTTCGGCCCGCATTTTCCCGTTGAAATACACACCGGTCACGCCTTCGAGTTCCGGGGATGCGGCCAGATACTGCACCGCCTCCGCTCCCTGGTCCACCGCGTCCATGGAGCCGCTGAAGTAATCGGTCTCCAAAACCATATTGGTGGGCATCAGGGTTGCCGGGTGAAGGCAGTTGACTGTAATTGCGGTGTCTTTTAAATCCCCGGCAAGATCAAAGGTAAAAAGGATCATGGCAAGCTTGCTTTGCCGGTATGCCCTTAATCCGTCATACCCATTTTCAAGCATCACGTCGTCAAAGTCAATGGATTGCTGGCCGGCCGAAGCCACGTTCACGATGCGCGAAGGAGCCGATTCCCGCAGCAGGGGCAGCAGCCGGTGGGTCAGCAGAAAGGTCGCCAGGTAGTTGACCGCAAAGCGCAGCTCATGACCGTCCCTGCTTTTCTGCCGGGCCGATCCGGTCGGCCCCGGTCCGATGCCGGCGTTGTTGATCAGCACATCCAGACGTTTCTGATCGGCCCGGATCTGCCCGGCAAGTGTTCGGACTTCATCCAGGCTCGAAAAATCCGCATTATAGTAACTGATCTCCGGATTGCCCGAAGTGTCCCGAATCTCTTCGGCCAGGGTTTTGCCTTTCTGCGGGCTGCGGCCGTGCAGGATCACACGGGCCTTTTGGGAAGCCAGATCCAGCACGACTTTCTTTCCCAAACCGTCTGTTGCCCCGGTAATCAGTACCGTCTTGTTCTCACCCACCTGCGTCATAACATACCTCCTTTAACAGAAAATATGGAGAGGACCGGAAAATGTCAACAAGGCAGGATGATCCGGGCCGTAAACATGGTGCCGGCGGGAATAGTTGCGCAATTTAATTTGCTATATTTATTTTATTTAATAAAAACAGTTAAAAAGTTATTTTTGGTTTATATCTTATTGTTTTTTTTCTATTTTAAATAAAATTTAAAAAATCAGTCAAATTAAAATTAGGACTTTACAAACAGATAAAATTGAGATATGTACATAATCTTCAAAAACAACTACCTAATATTATGGCATTCTTGATGCTTGCCAATCCAAAAGACTGATAAAACTAACCCTTGGTAATTAAAAAGTTTTTTGGCTTTTATCAGTCAGATAAAGCATCAGAGCCCGTGTGTTTTTGAATTTGATTCAAAATACAAGAAATTTTTAGTAAAAAAGGAGAGATGAAAATGAACAAGGATTTAGAAGAAAACAAAGATTTTCCTAAACCCAGTCTGTTCATGGCAATTCTGCCGGTTGCCCTGACATTGGGCTTGATGGCTGTACAACTGCTTGTATTTGACGCATTTATTCCCCATGTGCCGCTGGCCATCGGTATTGCCATTGTTGCGCTTCTGGCCTGGTCACAGGGCTATAAATGGAAAAATATGGAAGAAGGCCTTTTCCATGTTGTTTATCTGGGGCTGCAATCCATTGCCATTCTCACGATCGTGGGCATGATCATCGGCACCTGGATGCTCAGCGGAACTGTGCCGGTCATGATTTACTACGGTCTGCAGGTGATCAACCCCACCTTTTTTCTGCTGGCGGCCATGATCATCTGTGCCATTGTTTCTGTTTCTCTGGGCACTTCCTGGGGAACAATGGGAACAGTGGGCATTGCCCTGGTGGGCATCGGCCAGGGACTTGGCGTGCCCATGCCCCTTACCGGCGGCGCCATTGTTTCCGGTGCTTTTTTCGGCGACAAGATGTCTCCGCTTTCCGATACAACCAATCTGGCCCCGGCTGTTACCGGAACCAATCTTTTTAAACATATCAAAAACATGATGCCCACAGCAGTGCCGGCCATGCTGATTGCCGGTGTGATTTACGTACTTTTGGGCCTGCGGTTTGCCGGAGAGCCCATGGTCGCGGAAAATATCACCCAGATCACCGGGACCCTGGCTGATACCTTTACCCTGAACCCCCTGCTGCTGCTGCCGGCTGTTTTGGTCATCACCCTGGCGGTCCTGCAATATCCCGCCATTCCGGTTCTTTTTGTGGGTGTTGTGGCCGGCGGACTGGTGGCCGTTATTGGTCAGGGCGCAAGTGTCAAGGAAATCTTTGCCGTGATGCAAAGCGGCTTTGAAAGCAGTACCGGCGTGGAGACAGTGGATGCCCTGCTGAGCAAAGGCGGGATTCAATCCATGATGTGGGTGATTTCCCTGCTCATTATTGCCCTGGGCTTTGGAGGGATTCTGGAGCGCACCCGCTGCCTGGAAGTGATCCTGCACAGCATTGTCGGGTTTGTGAAGAGCCGTTTCGGCCTGGTGACGTCAAGCACATTAAGTGCATTTGGTACCAACATCATCACAGGCGACCCCTATTTGTCCATTGCCCTGCCCGGGCGCATGTTCGGCCCTGCTTACCGGGGCAAAAACCTGTCCGCACTAAACCTCTCCCGCTCCCTGGAAGAAGGCGGCACCCTGATGAATCCCCTGGTTCCCTGGAGTGCAGGCGGCGCATTTGCCACTGGCGCGCTGGGCATAGAGACCCTGGCTTACGCACCGTTTGCCTTTGCCTGCTGGCTTTCTCCGATCATCGGCATCATCTACGCTGCTTTCAACAAGTTTATGCCCGAGGCCACTGAAGAAGAACAGGTGCAATGGGTTGAAGATGAAGAATACATTATGATCGGCGGCCAAATGATACCCGGCAGCGAGTTTGACGCCAAAAACTTTGAAAAAGATCTGAACAAAAAGCGCAAAAAAATCAAGGCGCGCAAAAGGCCCGGCTATGCCTATGCAGCCGCCTCCGGCAACTAGCCGGCAAGAGCGGCCAGGCCTTTGCAAGGCTTAAAACCCATAGATGCCAAGTACGCCCCATTGAAAGCCCCGGCTTTCAATGGGGCGTTTTTTTGCGGCAGTCTCCCCTTCTTCCGGGCTGCCGGGGAAATTTTCAATATTTAATGGCAGCCGCCTGCACCATGTTTATAGTATTGATTGAAACAGCAAAATGCTGGATAAAACAGCAAAAAGGAGGGGTACTTATGGATCCAAAAGATTATTGCAATTCAATGGCAGCAGAACTGACCGCATGGAAGGCCAAGCTATTTGACGTAATCGCCAGGACAGACAAAATGAGCACTGAGCAAAAGGGCAAGGTCTGGGAATATTTCGGAGAAATGAAGATTATCATCCAGGACCTTGAGGATAAAATCGAGTCTCTTCGCACAGAATGTCCGTCTGATTGGAGTCCGCAAAAAAAAGAAATTGAGGACGCCCATGTGGATGTGCGCTCCAAGTACGAAGAAACCCTTGATTATATCGGAAAAGCCTCACCGATGTCCGTTCCCGGCTAACGGCCTGACCATAAGTTGTATTCTTGGACCCACGCCCGGTTTCATTTTTCGGGCGTGGGTTTTTCATTGCAAGCGTCACGCTGCCTCAGCCTTATCGGAAAAGCGATGCCGTCATCCATTTACAAATGCGACTCAACCGATGCCATTTTTCCGGAAAGGCCATTGGATCGGTCTTTTCGGTAGTCGGCCTTTATGGTCAGATAAATGCGGTCGCAGTCATTTTGCAAGTCTTTAAAACATTGATCCACAACCTTGACCACCTCCGGCCACTGGCCTTCGATGCAGGTGCCCATGGGGTTGGCTTCATAAGGCAGGCCGCTGCCCTGAATAATTTTGAGAGCCCGGGCCACATAGGGGCTGACACTGACGCCCTTGTCCATGGGAAAAATCGACAGCTCCACGATAACACTCATAAAATCCTCCTGTTGATTGATTTTCCACCAAGGTAACTTCAATCGAATTTTTGTGCAAAAAACATGGTGGCAAAAATCACATCGTCCTTGACAAAAAGCTTTTCTGCCATTAGAATGAATATTCGTTCTAATGAAAAAAATCATTTATTAAGGAAGGTCATTATGGCAGAAGCATGTCCCATCTCTTTTGAGACGATCAATGAAAAAGTGGCAAGGGTCAATGCCGCACTGACAGTGCTGTGCATGCTGGTATTTGTGCTTACCCCCTTTAAGGCCGTTATCCTGATCCTTGGCGCGGATCTTTTCATCCGGGGATTTTTAAAGCCCGGCTACAGTTTTTTCAGTCTGCTGAGCCGGGGCATACTCCGGATGCTCAATACAGAACCAGCAATGACAAATGCCGGCCCGAAAATCTTTGCCGCAAAAACCGGGTTTACCTTCAGCTGCGTGATCGGCCTGCTGTATTTGCTGGGGATTCCGGCAGCAAGCTATATATTTGCCGCAATTCTGGCGCTTTTTGCGTTTCTTGAAGCTGCTGCGGGTTTTTGCGTGGCCTGCCGGCTTTATCCATTCATGCCCGACTTTGTCAAATAGGCGGGTTGTATTCTTTTGAAAACTCTGACCACCCAAGACAGGCAGCAGCGAATCCTGGACACCGCACTGGTGCTGTTTTACAACAGCGGCTATTTCAACACCTCTGTGCATGACATCCAGCGCGCCGCAGACGTGAGCATCGGATCGATTTATCACCATTTCGGAAACAAGCAGGGCATTGCCCGGGCTCTCTACCACGACCTGGCTGCCCGGATGACAGAGGCGGTTTTCCGGATCATGGAGGAAAACACGGAGCTTTACCAAAGGGGCCGGGCGTTTGTGGACCACCTTTTTACCATGGCCGAAACCGCGCCTGCGGCCATGCATTATATTCTATACGCCAGGCACCGGGAGTTCATGCCGGGTGAAAAATCCATCTGCTCCTCAAAACCCTTTGAACAAGTACAGCAAATGATCGGCCAGGCCATGGACCAGGGCGAGATCCGGAAACTCAATCCCGCCATCGCCTCAGCCGCCCTGTTCGGCGGGGCCATCCGCCTCATTCACCTTCGCCTGGACGGTGTCCTTGAAAGCCCCCTGCCCGGTTACGCAGCCGAAACCTGGCAGTGCGCCTGGCGCTGCGTTGCCCTGCCTTAAGATCGGATATACCTGCCGGACCAGGCGGCAATGATGCCGCCGGCATATAAGGAATCCGCCCTGCGGCTTAAAAGATGGTCCGCTGTATCCATGGACACAAAACTTTTGGGATGCCTGGCCGCCTGAAATATTTCAGATGCATTTTCGATTCCCACAATGTTGTCCACGGGAGAATGCAAAATCAAAAGCGCCCGGTTGAGATTTTTGACAACCCCTTCCATGTTTTGCGCCTTCATGTTGTCCAAAAACTGTTTTTTGATCCGAAACGGTCTGCCCCCGAGCATGACTTCAGCCTCGCCCTCTTCCTCGATTTTCTGCTTTGCATCGCTGATGTGCTGCAGCACGTGATCCGGTCTGGCCGGCGCGGCAATCACAGCCACTGCCCTGACAGCGCTGATGTCGGCTGCCGCCTGCAAAGCTGCGGCCCCTCCCAGGGAATGGCCGATGAGGATTTGAGGGGCCTTGAAATTTTTCTCCAGATAGCCGGCCGCGTCAATCAAATCGCTGACATTGGTGGTAAAACCGGTTTCTGCAAACTCGCCCTGGCTCTGGCCCAGACCGGTGAAATCAAACCGCAGGACAGCGATACCCCCGGCAGTCAGGGCATCATTGATGTTGTGGACGGCCTTGAGGTTTTTGGTGCATGTAAAGCAGTGGGCAAAAAGCGCAAACGTATGCGGCTTGCCGCCATCGGGCAGATCGAGCTGGGCCGCAAGCTGATGTCCGTGCCGGTTTGCAAACTGCAGACGCTTGAAATTCATCAAAATTCTCCCTGATCCCGGTTAAATGTTCGACATTATACAAACTTAACCCCAGGCGCCCGGTTTTTCCATCCCAATCGGTCCATAAATGTTTCGCCGGTTTGACGGATGCTCCCGCAGGGTTAAATTGTTTAAAAGGGATACAGGAAACAATCACTCCTGCTTCAAAGGGAAGATGCAAATGGAACACAAATATGATGCAGTCGTGGTGGGGGCCGGACTTGCCGGGCTCCGGGCAGCCATCGAACTGGGGGGAAACAGCAGGGTTGCTGTCATCAGCAAGGTTTTTGCAACCCGCTCCCATTCGGGTGCGGCCCAGGGGGGAATCGGTGCAGCCATTGGAAACCAGGAGGAAGACAGTTGGCAATGGCACATGTTTGATACCGTCAAGGGCAGCGATTATCTGGGCGACCAGGATGCCATTGAGGTAATGGCCAAGGACGCCCCCAGGACCATTTACGAACTCGAACACATGGGCGTGCCTTTCAACAGGACCCCTGAAGGCAAAATCGCCCAGCGGGCCTTTGGGGGCCATACCCGCAATTTCGGGGAAAAGGCCATAAAAAGGGCATGCTTTGCCGCAGACAGGACCGGCCGGGTCATTCTCGATACCCTCTGGGAGAAAAGCCTCAGGGCGGGAATCGACTTTTTCAATGAGTTCCAGGTCCTTGGCCTGCTCATGGAAGATGGCCGGTGCTGCGGGCTGGTGGCTTATGAGCTTTTGACCGGCAAATTTCATACATTTCACTCAAATGCCGTGCTGCTTGCCACCGGCGGCGCAGGGAAAATTTACCAGACCACGTCCAATGCATTTGCCTCCACGGGCGAAGGCCTCTCGATTGCCTTCAGGGCCGGGGCCCTGCTCGAAGACATGGAATTTGTACAGTTTCATCCCACCGGCATATACAAACTCGGCATTCTTATCAGCGAAGCCGCCCGGGGCGAAGGCGGCATACTGCGCAACCGGGACGGAACCCGTTTCATGGAACAATACGCCCCCAAAATCAAGGATCTCGCCCCCAGGGATCTTGTTTCGCGCTGCATGACAGAAGAAATGCTTGCCGACCGCGGAATCGACGGAAAAGATTATCTTCACCTGGATCTGACCCATCTGGGAAAGGAAGTGCTGGATTCCAAACTGTCGGAAATCTCGGGTTTTGCAAAAACCTATGCCGGCATTGATCCCGTCTCAGAGCCGATTCCGGTTGTCCCGACATGCCATTACATGATGGGCGGCATTGCCACGGATTCTGACGGCAGGGTGCTTGCAGATGACAAAAAAGCACCTGTTTCCGGCCTTTATGCCGCCGGAGAATGCGCCTGTGTATCCGTGCACGGGGCCAATCGCCTGGGGTGCAACTCCCTGCTCGACACGCTCGTATTCGGCAGAAGGGCGGGAAAAGAGATCAGAAACTTCATTGCAAAAGAAACTCCGCCGCCCGCACCCACCGGCCAGGCAGATGAAATAACAGGCAGGATATCGGCCCTTCTGGATTCCGAAGGCAGTGAAAAGCCCGGAGACATCCTGATAGGGCTGCAAAAGGCAATGAAGGACAATGTCGGTGTGTTCAGGACAAAAGAAAGTCTTAATGCCGCTCTTTCAGTCATTGAAGGACTGGAGCAGCGCTACCAAAACGTCAAAGTGGTGGATAAGGGCTGCTGTTTTAACCGAAACCTTCTGGAGGCAATAGAACTTGGCCACATGCTCGAGATTGCAAAAGTGATCGCCATGGGCGCCCTTGCAAGGGAAGAAAGCCGCGGGGCCCACTTTCGGAAGGATTTTTCCGAAAGGGATGATCAAAATTTTCTCCATCACACCTTGTTCAGGCACGCAGGAGCCGGAACAACACCTGAATTTTTGAAAAAACCGGTTTCCATCACGCGCTTTGAGCCAAAGGAAAGAAAATATTAGAAGTCTTATGACAACTGCCACGGGAGAACAGCGGTTATGAAAACCACATTCATTGTATTCAGATACGATCCGGCCACAGACGCCCGGCCCCGTTACGACGAATACGAAGTGGAGGCAGAGGGCACTGACAAGATTCTTGACTGCCTCAACAAAATCAGATGGGAGCAGGACCCCACCCTTACCTACAGATACTCCTGTGCCCACGGCATATGCGGCTCTGACGCCCTTGTCATAAACGGCAACATCGACCTGGCCTGCCAGAAGCTGATCCGGGATTTCAAGACCGGAGGCAACTTTATCATTGAACCGCTTCCGCTTTTTACAGTGATCAAGGATCTTCTGGTGGACCTGGAACCGTTTTTTGAAAAATACCGCCAGGTGCAGCCCTTCCTGATCAACAGCCAGGACCCCCCGGAAACAGAAAGACTTCAGGACAGCCAAAACCAGGCATTGATCGAGCCGTCTTTGCGGTGCATCCTTTGCGGGTCCTGTACAGCGTCCTGCCCCATAAACCGGGCCAATGAAAACTATGCAGGGCCTGCGGCACTTTTAAGGGCATTCAGGTATGTTTTTGACTCCAGGGACACGGCAACCCGGGAAAGGCTCCGGCAGCTTGACACCAAAGACGGGGCATGGGGATGCCGGAACATGTGGTGGTGCACGGATGTGTGTCCCAAAGAAATCCCTGTCACCAAATGCATCGCCCAAATCAAAAGGCGGATAAAGGAAAACAAAAAAGAAGATGGTTCATAGATCAATGATCCCCGGATTTTGCGAAAACACAGGTATCACAAGGAGGCGGCGATGTTTGAACTCAAAAAGCTCCCGAAAAAAGACATCGGCAGCGCACTGGAAAAGGCGCGTTGCTACAGGTTTCTAAACGAGCCCAGAGAAGCCGAGTCCATATGTCTTGACATCCTGGACGTGGAACCGGAAAACCAGCAGGCCCTGATAACCCTGATTCTTTCCCTGGCGGATCAGTTTTCAGGCGAGCTCAGCGCAGAGTTTTCAAGGGCAAAAGAACTGCTGCCCCGTTTGAGCACCAGGTTTCATCAGGTCTATTATGAGGCGATTATCAGCGAAAGAAGGGCAAAGACCCATCTTAACCGCGGCGGGCACGGCTCCGGGAACATGGCCTACAAATGGCTGAAAAAAGCCATGGATTTATATGAGGCGGCCATGAGCATGGACCCCCAGGGAGATCAGGAGGCGATTTTGCGGTGGAATGCGTGCGCGCGGCTGATAATGCGGTCTTCCAGCCTGAAACCCTCGGATGAAACCGGGGAGGAAATTATGCTTGAATAAACAGGGCTTTTCGGAGTTTTGAGCATCACGAGCCGTTCACAGACCAAAATCAGAGATTGACCAGGCTCGAGACCTTATCGCCTTCAAACTTTGTGATCAGGTTCATAAGAAAATGTTCCCGCGCTTCGCTGTCCATGTCTTCCAGAAGCCTGCTCAGTATTTTCGTGATCTCTGACAATGCATTTTCAGGGGGCATGCCGGAAATCATTTCAAAAAGTTCATCCATGGAAATTCATCCTGCCTTTTGATATTAAAAAGTTTTTCTCGCTGATAAAAGCTCGGTTGCCATGTCGCTCAAATTCCGCAAAATATCGAGGATTCCGGGATCTGCCAGTTCATAATAAATAAAGGGGCCCTTTCGCTCCACCCTCACCAGAAGGCTTCGCTTCAACTCCTTTAAATGATGCGACACCAGGGGTTGAGACAAATCCAGCTCTTCGACAATGGCGGATACCGATTTCCTGCCCCCGCTGAGCAACAGCAGTATCCTCAGCCGATTGCCGTCTGAAAGGCTTTTGGCCAGAAAAGCGGCGCATTGGAGCTGATCATCATCCAGCCGGTTTACGTCAAAAGGGGTATCCTCTTCTGACGCCCGGCTTTGCGGGTTTCTGTCCCGGTCTTCCTTCAAGGATTTTCCTTTTTTCCTGCCTGTCATTGAACATTTTCCCGGAGTGGGCTTTTTTGCCGCACCGTCTGCCGCCTCCTATTGTCCTCCGCGGCCTTTATCAAGTCCAATGTTTTGGAAATTAAATGAAGCGCATCCAAGCTCCCGAATTCATCTCCTTTCTCAAAATCTCCCTGACTCTGTGCCATCGTATTTGTAAGGTGTGCGAAACATCGGAGTAGTGTTTGTTTTTGAGAATAGCGGGTTTGTTCAAGTCGTCACCTTTCTGCAACATAAGGACGATCCGGAACGCGAAACTTTGTTTTCAACCAGCACGGTCCGAAGCGCCGCGCGCATGGCATACATCCCGGCGGTTAATCCCGCCGGCCCGCCGCCTATAATGACCAAATCATACATCCTGTCTTCTGCCATGTTCACTCTTTCTTTTGCTATTGCAGTTTACATAATCGAATAAATCGATATTTATATGTTCATATTCAATCTGTCAACAATATTTCGCAATTTGGCGCTATGGTGTTTTTATGCGGTCAGCAAGCGGCATGGGTGAAGAAAACCGCCCTTGTGCATATCCCGGGTGTCTGCGGAAATCAAGATATCGGATCCGGTGTTGTATTTGCCGGCCCCATGATGCCCGATTACACGCGGGCCGGCAGTTATGGGGCCATAAGTTTAATAAGCATATAAATATTCATTTATATTAATTTTGTCAACATACCCCTGCACCCACCGGACTGAGGCCGGAGCGGAGAATGTCTTGTCTGAATGATGGGGTCTGTTTTTGCGGCTTACGAAACCATTTCCTGAACAATCTCTTTTACAGGTTTCACTTTGCCGATCAGCGCACTGACCTGTCCCGCGCCCGCGGGGAACAGGTCGAAATCGCCTTCCTTCCAGGCTTTTCCGGCATTTGCCAGATCGTATCTCCCGGACAGATCCGCCCCGGAATCAACCAGCTGCCGAAGCTTTGGATTGATGATGCTCCTTATGGTCATGGCACCCAAAGGCACCCGCATGGTGCAGGCATCACCGCATTCCACAATGGCATCCTTCCAGGCCCTGCAGGCCGGGCTTTCCGCGGCAGCCAGAAAAGCGGTTCCAATCTGCACGCCCTGGGCTCCCAGCGCCGTTGCCGCCTGAAACCCGCGGCGATCCGCTATGCCACCGGCCGCCACCACAGGAACGTCGACCAGGTCAGACACCAGGGGTATCAAAATGAAATTGGTGGATTCCGGCCCCAGTGTTCGCAATCCGCCGGCTTCAGTACCCGATACAATCACACCGTGTGCACCCGCATCCACGGCTTTGACCGCCTGGGGGGCGGAAAGTGCCACATGTAGGCCTTTCATGCCCAGTTGCCTGAGTTTGGGATAAATCTTTTTGGGCGAGCCGCCTGAAGTGGTCACCGTCTTGACACCGGCTTCGTGCAGGGTTTCCAGAATTTTTTCATTATTGGGATTCAAGGAGATCATGAGATTGGCGCCAAAGGGTTTATCCGTTTTCTCCCTGACTGCTGCCACCAGTTGCCTGACCTGTTCTATATCCGAAACAAAACCAAGCGCCAGCATCCCGAAAGCGCCGGCTTCAGATACGGCCGCCACCATTTCCGGATCATTGAGTTCACCGATGGGTCCCTGAATAATCGGATATTGGCAGCCAAGCATTTCAAGCAGTTGTGACATAAGACAACCTCCCTTTTTTGTCCTTTTATTCCAGCAGTTGGGCAAGACGGGCGCAGAAATGCGCCAGGTCCACGGGGCGGGTTTCCACCGGAACCTGGACAAGATCAAAAAACGCCAGTGTCTCATCATCCGTCAGCAGGTTTAAGCCGGGATCCAGCACCATGATCCGATCATAGCGGCCAAGCTGCATCCGCACATCGACTTCATTCCAGCCCATCAAAGACATGATTTCCGGCCATACACGAATCCATGACGGGGTCATGAGCATGGTGCGGTTTTGCTCAAGCGATTTTGCCTCGTCGCCGGCCAGCCATTCAATGCAGTTTTTGCAGGGCGACGTTTGTGTTCCCAATTCCTTTGCAATGCCGGCCATATCCGGATGGCAACCGCTTCCAAACAAAAGGCGCACCCGTTGTTGCCGGGGATCTGTTTGCGCCAGGACATTGCGCAGCTCCTTTTCAAGCAGGTCGAGATCCGCATGCAGAGCTGCCTCAACCCAGGAAATGCGCACGTCTTTTCTGTCTGCCAGGCACGCATTTAATTCATCTTCAAAAATTCGGCATGCAACCAGGGTGGTCTTTTCCATTTATTGTGTTTCCGGATTTTGCATTTCTGAAAGCAGGAGCCAAAAAGGCCCGTTCGGCTTCCTGCCCATTTTTAGGGGCAATCTGCTGCCGAACGGGCCTGCCTCCTGTTTGTTCATTAGTCCTTCTTTTTGTTTTCGTCTTCTTTTTCCTCGGCCAGCACCGCTTTCTTACCGCACAGGTCACACTCGCCATCTTCTGTGATGCAGGGCTGCTTGGGTGCATCCCCTCCGCAAAGACCACATTTGGGCATTCCGGTTCACCTCCTTTCTGTGGGTATTTGAATCCGACCATATCCGGGACAAACCCGGAAGTCTGCAGCAACAGGCTGAAAGCAGGACGAGAATTTTTACGCAATTACGGGTATTGTTTTTAAAGGATAAACATACCCTCCCGTTATTGTCAAATTTCACCCAAAGCGTTTCAAAATGATTTGAGGATTTTCGGGATTTATCACCGAAGCTGATCCTGGTGGTTGAAAAAAGTCCGGCAGCCCAGCTGGAGCATTATGATAACGGTTAAGGAAACCGCCCCGAGAATGCCCAGCATGATGGCGATCTGGTAGGCAATGGCCGTTGTCGGGACAATACCCGACAAAATCTGGCCGGTCATCATTCCCGGCAGAAACACAATTCCCATGCCGATCATGGAGTTGATTGTCGGCAGGATGGCGGCATCAAAGGTGCTGTTGATAATTTCCCGGGTGGCCGCTCCGGGGGTTGCGCCGAGAACCAGGGCTTCCTCCACGATGCTTTTCTGTGTGGTCATCCCTTCGATGAGCAGTTGGACGCCCAAAGATATTCCGGTCATGGAATTGCCGATGAGCATGCCGGCAATGGGCACCACATACCGGGGATCGTACCAAGGCGAGATGCGCACGACCACCAGCAGAAAATAGAAAATGCACGAAAGTGTTCCCAGACACATGGAAAAGACAATGACCCTGCGCAGGGGATTTGTCAGTTTGGCACGGAATTTCCAAAGTACGGTACAAATGGCAAAGACTTCCATCAGGGCGATGATGATACCCGTACTCAAGGGGCCCGGATGGTCAAACACATACACCAGGACATAACCCACCAAAATGAGCTGGAGCGTCATGCGCACCGATGAGATTACGATCTCAGCTTCCCTGCGTATGCCCCGGACCCGGACCACGACCAGGACCATAAGAACAAAAATATAGGCCATCCCGATCTGCAGGATGGACAGATCAATGATGTCATTCATGGGGGCAGGCCCTTTGCACGCACTTGCCGTCGGCCATCTCGATTCGAACATCGGCGTATCTGCGCGCTATGATTCTGGAATGGGTTACCATGACGATGGTTTTGCCGGTTTGCCTTGCATGGCTTGTCAGCATATCGAAAATGAATTCTTCGGTGTCATCATCCAGTGCCGAGGAGGGTTCGTCCAGGAGATAGACCCGGGCATCGAGCAGCAGCACCCGGGCCAGGGCCAGCCGCTGCCGCTCTCCGCCGGAAAGCCGTGCCGCATTGAGGTCCAGGGATTTGGCCAGTCGGACATCTTTCAGGATACGGTTCAGGGCGGTGTCTTCCGGGGCCTTGCGCTCCTGGAAACGAAGCCCGACACACAGGTTGTCCCGGATTGTTCCTTTGAAAATAACCGGCACCTGGGAGAGCATCACCACATTGCGGCGATGCTGCACCGGGTTTATCTGCTCCAGGCAAACGCCCTGAAAAAAGATTTTTCCGCGGGTTGGCGATATCATTTTATTCAGCAGCCGCAGCACGGTTGTTTTTCCGCTGCCGCTGACGCCCACCAGAGATGTGATCTGCTCGTCGCCGATGCGCAGGTCCGGCACAGACAGCATGCTGCCGTACCCTACGTCCATGAATTCAAACATGGGTTTGTCCGCTGATATTTGACCGGGGGGCGGCCTCGCTGACCAGTTCCTTTAGCTGACCCATAACCACCTCAAGGACCTGTCTGCCTTTTTCGGTGGCATAAAACGAACGTCTGGCCTTGGAGCCGGCTGCGGCATCTGCCTGACTGTAGAGCCATCCGAGCTTTTCCATCCGGTGAAGGATGGGATACAGGGTCCCGGGGCTCACCTCGTATCCGTGGCAGCGAAGCTCTGTGAGCATCCACTGGCCCACCACCGGCCCTTCAGCCGCATGGTACAGAATATGAACTTTCCAGAATCCGAGAAGAATTTCCCGCTGCACTGCTTTTAAATCATGTGTATCCATATCACCCCGCTTTATTTACGCTTACCGTAAACGAAAAACGTAATTAATGTCAACGAAAAAATCCCTCTCATGGCTGTCATCTGAAAAGTTTGACCCATTTGCTTCTTGACTTTGCGGAATTGAGCCGGGAATATGGGCAAAAAAGGGGAAGTACGGCCGGGGCCAATTCCGGCCTGCGGCCAGGATTTCAGACCAGAAAACATCCGGGAGTCAAACACAGTGAACAACGCCTCTCTTTACCCGCCGCCGCTTCGGCTTTCATGGCTCATGTGGGCCATGGCTGCGCTGTTTTACCTGATGGCATTTTTCCACCGGGTGGCCCCGGCAGTGATGACAAATGAGCTCATGCGGGATTTTGATATCAGTGCCACCGCACTGGGACAGCTTTCGGCATTTTATTTCTACAGCTACGTGGCCATGCAGATTCCCACGGGCATCCTGGCAGACACCCTGGGGCCCCGGCGGCTGCTTGCCGCGGGCGCTCTGATCGCAAGCCTGGGCACGGTCCTGTTTGCAGCCGCTCCGGGGTTTTTATGGGCCGGCCTGGGCCGGCTGCTGATCGGCGCATCCGTGGCCGTGGCATTTGTGGGCCTGCTCAAGCTGGCGGCCAACTGGTTTGCTCCCCGGCTTTTTGCCGCGGTTACCGGAATGACGCTTTTTTCCGGCATCATCGGTGCAGTATCCGCCGGCCCGCCGCTTCGCATGTTAATCAACATCTACTCCTGGCAAACCATCATGCTTGGCATTGCCGGGGTTACAATCGCCATTGGGGCCCTGATCTGGTTGTTTGTCCGGGATGATCCCGGCAGCAAAGGCTACGCAAGCCCGGCTGCTCCGCAGCAGGCTCCCGGGGAAAACACTGCGCCAAGAAACATCCGAAAAGACGTGGCCGAAGTGTTTGCCGCCCGCAACACAGGCCTGCTTTTTTTTATCCCCGCCGGCATCGTGGGCGCGACCCTGACATTTGCCGGACTTTGGGGGGTGCCCTACCTTGCCACCCATTACCGCATATCCACCGCTGATGCTTCAATGCTGACCTCAGCCCTGCTGGTGGCCTGGGCCGTTGGCGGACCGGTATTCGGCTGGATGTCAGACCGGCTTGGCCGAAGAAAACGGCTTTATCTCATTGGGTGCAGCCTGTGTCTGGCCGGCTGGACCATTCTGTTTTTTTTGCCCGGCATGCCGGTTTATGCCCTGGTGGTTATTCTGCTGGCAACCGGGTTCTGTTCGGGATGTATGGTGATCAGCTTTGCCTTTGTCAAGGAATCGGTTCCCCTGCGGCTTGCCGGCACGGTATCCGGGGTGATCAACATGGGCGTGATGGCCGGCCCCATGCTGCTGCAGCCCGCGGTGGGCTGGGTGCTGGACAGATGCTGGCAGGGCGGCATGTCAGAAGGGGTGAAAATATATTCCCTGGCCGCCTATCAAAAAGGCTTCAGCCTGATGCTGGCATGGGTGGCGATATCTTTTGTGCTTCTGTTTTTCACACAAGAAACCTGGTGCCGCCAGCAGGCCTGAAACCTTGGGGGGATCAATAAACTTGTATTTTCTGCAATGATTGCGTAATCCTGAAAAATATCTGGATATAATCTAAAAACCAAAAGAGCAATGAAATGGCAATACCATCAAAACAACTATACAGCCGTTCGAAGATATGGCTTGAGGATGCAGACGGAAAAGTGGTGTTTGGCTCCGGAAGGCTGCGCATTTTAAAAGCCATTGAAAAAACCGGCTCCATCCATGCCGCGGCCAAGGAGCTGAAAATGGGCTATAGGGCGGTATGGGCAAGGATCCATGCCACCGAAGAGCGCCTGGGCGCCCAACTGCTGGAAAAACGAATCGGAGGGGCGGCCGGAGGGGGCTCCTGCCTGACCCCGCTGGCTGAAGAGCTCGTCCGTGCCTTTACACGACTGCAGCAGGATATTGAACACGAGACCGACGAACAGTTTAAACAGCTTGAAAACATATTGAATATCAAAATCGCAGGTGCGGGCCCCCCGGAATCAGAACCGGAATAAATGCAGGCTGCATCCCACTACAAACAAACCATCAGGCAGCAACCACTCCCTTTACTGCACAGCCGTGCAGAACCCTGGAAACAAAGCCGGCAAAAAATTTTTCACCCGCAGCGCTGTTTTACCCCCTTGTCGTCCGCAGCTTTGGGAATCCAAAAAATGGTGGCGCCGTAAAAAACGCTTCACCAGTCCCGGGGATTTCTGGTTGACAGAAGTAAACACGTCGTTTATGAATCGTTATGCCATATATGTCATAACGATTTGTTCGGCTTCCGCATTTACTGTTAACCGTTTTTAGGGAGAATGTCATGCACGGAAAAACCGGAGCACTCTTAATCGGATTTTTATGTATTCTGCTGGCCCCCGGCTGGATTCTGGCACAACCCGGCAGTGAGCCTGTATTTGAACTGGGTGAAATTGTGGTGAAGGGTCAAAAAACCGGAGTCGAGGATATCGCCATCAACCATGAAATGGACCAGGAAGAAATTGCGGCAACCGGGAGCAAGACGCTTGCCCAGGCCTTGAGTTTTGCCCCCGGCATCACAGTGACCCGGGGCAGCAAAAATGAACCGGAAATCTCCATACACGGTTTTGGCACTGAAAAATCATTGTTTTTAATCGACGGCATTCCCTTTTATGAAACCTACTACGGCAAGCTGAACCTGGATCAGATTCCGGCGGAAATGATCTCCAAAATTGAAATCACCAAAAACGCCCCTTCAGTGCTCTACGGCGCCAACACCCAGATCGCGGTTATCAACGTGGTCACCAAAAAAGGCACCGAAAACCCCTCCTTCAGCTTCACCCAGGAAATCGGTGAAAACGACACCTACCAAACGGCATTGTCCCACGGAAACCAGGTCGGAAAAGTCAACTACTGGCTCAGCTACAGCCGGCGTGAAACCGATGGCTTCCGGATGTCAGACGATTTTGATCCTGAAACGGCAGCACCCAAAAAAACCTTCATGGGAGATCCCATGATTACAGAAAACGGCGGTTTCAGGAACAACGCGGATTCAGAACAGGATTCTTTCTGGGGCCGGGTTGGCATCACCCCTTCCGAAAATTCCGAATATTTTGTCAGCATGCATATGATGCAGGCCGAAAGGGGCATGCCTTTTCAAACAGATGAGTACAAGGTACTATACCACCAGGGGCGATGATGCGGGCTTTTCAAACTTCAGCCGCTTTGAGAACTATGATGACTGGGGAATTGATCTAAGCGGCAGGCAGAATATTGTTTCCTGGCTCACCCTGAGGGGCAAACTGTTTTACCATGAACACGAGGATGATTTCGTCTCTTATGCGGATCCCGGTTTAACCGAAAAAATTGCCACAAGTACATACGATGACAGCTACGTGGGCGGCTCAATGATTGCCGATATTGACCCGGCCGCCTGGTACACGGGCCATATTTCGGTTCACTATAAGCAAGACATCCACAAAGACCGGGCCGGTGAAAATCTGCCGTTTAATGAGTTCGAATCCTATACCGGTTCGGTGGGCACGGAGCATGAGTTTTTCTTTGACAACGGCCTGACGGCCGTGATCGGCGCCAGTTATGACTGGTTTGAAGTCAATGATGCCGAAGAAACCGTTTTTGACGAAAATGACCTGTTTGCCGGGCAAATGGATCTGGACGACACGGACACCAGCGCGGAGTTCAATCCCATGGCCGGACTGAGCTGGCAATTTGCCGATACCACCCGGGTATATGGTTCGGTGGCGAAAAAACCCGTTTTCCCACCCTGAACCAACTATACTCCGGAAGCTCCGGCAACCCGAATCTGGATTCCGAGCAGAGCATCAATTATACATTGGGTGTGCAGCGAACCTTTGCCGGGGTTTTCCATCTGCGTATCGAAGGATTTTATCATGATATTTCCGACTGGATCTCCAGGGATTATCAGGAGGATGATTTCAGGGACGATGTCTACATCAACGTTGAAGACGTTGAAATGAAAGGCGCAGAAATCGGGCTCAGCTACACCCCTATCCCGGATTTGAGCGCTAGTATTGATTATACTTATAATGACGCTGAAAATAAAAGCGCCATAGCCGTTACGGAAAAGGTTGCAGGTGTGCCGGAAAACAAGTTTGTCATTGGCGTTGATGGGCTGATTCCATGGATAAACGCCCGGCTGAACCTGCGCGGGATTTATGTGGACAAGATCTATGAAGATCTGCCCACCCCTGCAAAACCAGCCGAGGAAATGACAAACACAAAAGACTATTTTACTGTCAACGGCCGGATATCAAAGCAAATTACCAATAAGTTGACGGCTTGGCTTGAATGCGAAAACCTGTTTGACAAAGATTATGAATCGGAAATTGGTTTTCCCGCCCCGGGCAGAAATGCCATTGTCGGGCTCAAAGCCAGTTTTTGATGAGCATGTAAAAAGTCTCTTTTACAGGCAGTGTTAAGTTTTAAGTGATTAAGTGTTAAGTAAAATCAATGATTTATTTATTCATTGATTAGGGGTTATATCCGATTTGGGCCTTTTTACGATTCCATCAATTTTTGGACATATGAAAAAATTATTTCTTATTATTGCATGCGGCCTTTTGCTCGTAACGGCATCCCGGGCCTGCGCTGAAAGAATCATAACCGATGCAGCAGGACGGAAAGTCAAAATACCCGACAATGTCAGCCGCCTGGTGACCACGTTTAAGCCCGCAACGCTGATGGTGCTGTGCCTGAAAGGGGCAGACGCCTTTGTCGGGCTTGATAACTCGTCGCGGCACGATCCCCTGGTTCTGGCCGTGGCACCGGAGCTGGCGGATCTGCCGGGCGTTGGCTCCAAATCCAGCGGAATCAATCTTGAAACCGTGCTCAGCCTGAATCCGGATCTGGTGATTCTGTCTTATCAGAAAACAGGCGTTCAGATGGCCGACAGGCTCCAAAACTCCGGCTGCCCGGCCGTGGTGATTGCACCGGAAACCTTTGCGTCCATAAAGCAGACACTGATTATGGTGGCTTCGGCCATTGGAAAACCCCGGCGGGCCGATGCGGTCATCCAGGCAATGGAACGGGTGCTGGCACGGGTCGGAAAACGGGTGCAGAATCTGGATCCGGGGGAACGCAAAACAGTATATTATGCCGGTCCTTCAGGATTTTTGTCCACGTCTCCTTCCGGCATGCTCCAGGACCGGATGATTCATCTGGCCGGCGGCATCAATGCAGCCCACGGTCTTCACGGCCATTTTAAACAAATTTCCCCGGAACAGCTCATGACCTGGGCTCCGGAAAGCATTGTCATCAGCCCCATGAGCCGCTTTCAGGCAAAAACATTTATAAACCGGCGGCAGTTTTCTCTTCTGCCGGCAGTGCGGGAAAATGAAATCCATGTTTTTCCCTCCAGCCTTTCGCCCTGGGATTTTCCCTCACCCCTGTCGGTCATGGGGGTGCTGTGGCTCGGGAACAGGCTTTATCCGGAGCAGTTTGAAGACATATGCCTGCTCCATGAGATCAATGATTTTCACGAAATCCTTTTTGATCAAAGCTTCACCAAAATGGGCGGTCATCTCAATGACAAAATTGAGTGCAAAGACCCGGAGCATCCCCCCCAAAACCAGAATGCGCCAAACGGAAACCCTGGATCATGAGTGATCAGAAAACCTTATGGATACTGGGTGCGATTTTGGTTCTGCTCTTTTTCCTTTCCCTGTTTACCGGGCAGATGCACATCTCTTTTGCAGATGCTGCCGGCTGGATCCGGGACTGGATTGCGCAGGACAGCCTTGCGCCAAGCCCAAAATCCCTTGTTTTTTTTGATGTGCGCCTGCCCCGCAGTTTAACTGCCGTGCTGGGCGGAACCGGGCTTGCCGTTTCCGGTGCAGTCTATCAGGGGTTGTTTCGAAATCCGCTTGTTTCTCCGGATATCCTCGGGGTTTCGGCCGGATGCGCATTTGGTGCGGCCCTGGGATTGATTCTGCCCGGCAGTCCCTTCGGAATTGTCCGCGCGCTGTCTTTTGCATTCGGCTTAAGTGCCGTGGGACTTGCCGCCGGCATTGCCAGGGCTGTGGCAGTGCGCCCGGTTCTGGTCCTGATCCTGGCAGGCCTTGTGGTCACATCCATGTTCAATGCCCTTCTGATGGTGCTGAAATACACGGCTGACCCCTACAGCCAGCTGCCGGCCATCGTATTTTGGGTCATGGGCAGCATGCACCGATGCTCATGGGCGGATGTGCGCCTGATTGCCCCGGTGATTCTGATGGGGTTGACCCTGGTTCACCTGCTGCGTTTCAAACTCAATATTCTTTCCCTTGGAGAAGTCCAGGCCACCTCCCTGGGGCTGAACCCAAGACGTTACAGGATCTTTTTCATCAGCATCAGTTCGCTGATGGTGGCCGTGATCGTCTCGGCCTGCGGCCAGATCGGATGGATCGGCCTTGTGATTCCGCACATGGCAAGAACCTTGTCCGGCCCTGATCACCGGGTGATGATACCGGTCACTGCGCTGATGGGCGGCGCTTTTCTGCTTGCCGCCGACCTTGCCGCAAGAAGCCTGACTGCAGCCGAACTCCCGGTTAGCATACTGACAGCAATGGCAGGGGGCCCGCTTTTTGCTTATTTGCTGTATCAAAATCGGGCAAGGGGATGGATATGAGCCTTGTTTGCACAAATATCACTTTTGCCTACAATGGCACCCGTGTCCTGCACCAGGTAAGTCTTGATGTGCCCAAAGGAAGTTTCTGTGCCCTTCTGGGACGCAACGGATCCGGAAAAACGACCCTTCTGCACTGTTTATGCGGGATACTTCACCCGGAAAGCGGAGAAATCATGGTCGATAACAATCCGGTTCACCTTGTAAACGGCACTGCCCGGGCAAAATGCATCAGCCTGGTTCCGCAGGAATCAGATCAGATCTTTCCGTTCACCGTGCTCGATCTGGTGCTCATGGGGCGGAACCCCCACCTGAGCCGCTTTGCCATGCCGGGCGCCGAAGATGAAAAAAGCGCCTGGCAGGCCCTTGAACTGCTTGGCGCAGCGCATCTGGCAAAGCGCCGGGTAAATCAAATCTCCGGAGGTGAGCGCCAGCTGGCCACCGTGGCCCGGGCCCTTGCCCAGCAGGCGCCGGTAATGCTTTTGGACGAACCCACAAATCATTTGGATTTCCACAATCAATACCATCTATTGTATCAAATCCGCAAATTGTGCCGGGATCAGAATCTGACCGTACTGGCTTCCATGCACAACCCCAATGCCGTTGCCGCGGCGGCCGACCGGGTCGTTCTTCTTGAAGCCGGGCATGCAGCCGCACAGGGAGACGCGGAATCTGTTCTCACGCAAAAACAGCTCAGCCGGCTTTACGGCATGCCGCTTGTGGAATCAAGGCTGACCGGAGGACAAAAACATTTCATGCCGGTCATGGAATTTCGCCGATGATATTGCTGACAGGCGACAGGCATTCAGGCAAAACCGGTTTTATTCTGGAACTGGCCAGGCAAACCCGGTGCCGCGAACGACGGGTTGCAGGCATTGCATGCCCCGGTCTCTGGAAAAACAACCTGCGAAACGGTTTTGAACTCCTTGAGCTGGATACAGGCCACAGGCATCTTCTTTCCATGCGGGTGCCGGGACTGCGGCCCATCCCCTACATGTTTGATGCCCTGAGCATGGAAAAAGGAAAAAACGCCCTGTCAATCCCCAGGTGCTGCGGCGCGGACCTTATCATCGTGGACGAAGTCGGCCCCCTGGAACTCAAAGGCCAGGGGTGGGCGTCCTGCCTGCACAGTCTGCTGCGGCTTTCCGCACCGGTACAGGTATGGGTGGTCCGGCGTTCCCTTGCAAAACAAGTCCGGGAACATTTTCGCATCAGGGCGGAAGTTGCAGATATCCGTCAGCAAAATTGCATGTCCGGCCTTCTGGAGAGAATTGTGCAAAAGACCTGAAATTCTGCCTTCCGGACAAAATCTTCGCCGTTTTTCCGGGGACAGAGGAAAAATATGCCTGCTCTTTATTATAAAATCATTATTGCCGCGGCCTTTTTTGCCTATCTGTCAAGTCTTGCCGCCTTTCGTCAGGAGTGGAAAAGCGGTGTCCGGTTTCTGTCATGTCTCGGCCTTGTGCTGACATTGTTCGCGGCTTTGGCCGGGTGGGTGGAAAACGTTCGACTGCCCGTTTACGGGCTTTATGAAACCAGCCTGCATATGGCGCTGGTTCTGGGCCTTTGCCTTGAATCTTCCGCACACATGCCGGCCCTGGCCGGGCCGTGGTTCCCGGGACGGATCATTGCTGCCGCATTACTGGTCCTTGCATGGACCGCGGCCGGAAAATTCGGGTTTGATTTCTACATTTACCAGTCATTGACGGTGCAGCTCTTCTTTTTTTTGCGCGTTGCCGCCGCAGGCGTTGCATTGTTTGCGTTTCTTCTGTTTGCCACGGCCTGGGCAAATACTTTCTTAAAAAAAACCAAAAACGATTCCATTGTCATCAGACAGGCGCTCAACACCCTGGTGGTCGCAAGCATTCTTTTTCTGTCCTCTGAACTCTCAGGGACGCTATGGTGCATGCGCGGCTATGGAGATATCTGGCACTGGAGCGCAAACTTTTTTAAATCCGCGGCCCTGTTTCTGCTGCTTATGCTGCCCCTGCACGTTCCCGGCCGCCTGAAAAGAAATATGGCCAACCCATGGGTCGGCATGATTTGCACCTTGTTGATGGTTTTGGCTGTGGCAGTGCCATAAAAGGACTTTTATGCAGGACAAACTTATAAACCGCCTGGCATCATTGCATATCACCTGGTGGGTGCTGATCGGGCTGATTGCCTGGTTTGTTCTGGGGGCCAACGCTGTTGAAATTCCATCTTTTTCAAAGGGCCTGTCATCCATGAACGAAATTCTGGTCCGCACCTGGCTGATCTGTCGGGGAGGCGACCATCTGCTGGTCCTATGCTGGTTTTTTGTCCTGATTGTCCTGGCGGCCATTCTGGGAATAAACATGGCGGCCTGTATATACAGCCGGCTGATGCGTTCTCAAAACGGCAGATGGCCCTTGAAGTTATGGGTCTTTACAGCAATTCACCTGTTGTTCGCCCTGGTCATGGTCCTCCACGGCCTGGAAATGTTTTTGGGCCACAAATATCCGCAGCAACAGCTGAAAGCCGGCCAAACAGCCATTCTGGACTCCTCGTGGAGCATTACGGTACATGAGGTCAAGTTTATAAATGATCCGGAACTGCTAAAACTCAAGGGTCAGGAGGCCAGGCGCACGATCAGCAGGGATCGTTTTGACATGCAGGCCAATTTTGTCAAAATCAGCCTGGTTTCCAACAATGAGCCTGTGCAAACCGGAAACCTTCGAATGCTTGCGCCCATGAGCCATGGGGGCATACACGTGATCCTGCGCGGATTTGATTACGGGCCGAAAGGGCTCACAGCCCGGATCCGGGTTGTAAAATCCTTTCTTCACACACCATTTACCATTGCTTATGCCATGCTGATCATCAGCATGCTCATATGGTTTCTGCTGAAAATCCGCCATGCACCGGGCGAGCTGCCTGCCTGAAAACACACCGGTTGAAAAAATCCGATCCGTATCCATGCAGCAAATGTGTCCCTGATAAATTGCAATGCCGGGGGTTTCGAATTGCCCGGCAAAATCGGAAATTGTCCGGCCGGATGCGGTGCCGCGGGGCTTTCCGGCCCCGGGATCCGAAGGGCTCATAAAATTATTCGGATGTCAGTGGAAAAATTGTCTTGACTGTTGGGACCGCCATGAGACAAATTTTAAAAAATGCGCAAATACTGTTGCATTCACAACCCAAAAGGCAACGGTTTTTGCACAAGTTTCTGCATATGGAAATGTGCATCATTAAATGCACAATACAGGACGGTTTTTATGAGCAAAAAGCATGTTCAGGACAGTATCAATGAAAAACGAAGGTATCCCCGGATCAATACCTCCAGTTTTATAGAATATATTCTATTTGATGAAAAGGAAAACAAACTCGACCGCGGGGAGGGGCGAAAGTTGAATCTGAGTCAGGGCGGGGCCCTTTTGGAGAGCCAAAAACCCCTGCTCGGTTCATATGTTGTTCTTATCATACCTGTCTTAAAGAAAAACAACCTGCAAGTAAAAGGGCGCATAATATATACCCGCAAGCCGGACAATTCCAGTTTTTATCTTACCGGGATAGAGTTTGTCGAGGCCGGCGATGAGCAGATAAATGACCTTATTGCCTTTGTAAAAGCCTACAACTCCTGTACAAAAGTTATGGTCATCGACGATGACCCGACAACGCGCTTCTTTCTGGAAAATATTTTGCGAAAGCGGGAGTTTCAAACATGGCAGGCAGAAAACGGAAAGGTTGCTCTGGATGAAATCAGCATCGCACAGCCCGACCTTATCATCTCTGATGTCATAATGCCGGAAATGGGCGGATTTGAGCTCTGTGCAAAGCTGCGCGAGTCACCGGACACCGCTGACATTCCGTTTATCTTCCTTTCGGTAAAAGGTGACCCTGTGGATCAGCTTAAAGGCTTGCGCATGGGAGCGGACGAATACCTGGTAAAGCCGTTTAAACCTGCTGATATTTTGCAGGCCATTAACAAGGTAATGGAAAAGACCGCCCGACTGCGGGGTTTGAAAGAGGATGTGGATATCGAGGGAAGTCTTGCCCGGATCGGATTGATCGAAGTAATCCAGATGGTGGAATTCAATGAAAAAACCGGAACGCTCTTTTTGCTGTCTCCCTCCGGCGGGGTCAACGGAGCCGTCTATATCAAAGAGGGGCAGGTGATCAATGCGGTTTCCGGAGACCTCGACGGCGAAGAGGCCTTTTATGACCTTGCGGCCCAGGCCGATGGATTTTTCAAATTCAATATCCACGACACCATCCCGAGCCAAAAAATCCGGCAGAAAAATATGAATCTTCTGATGGAGGCTTCCCGCCTGCTCGATGAAGCCGCTGCTCTCCGGCCCCTGGTCAGTTCAATGGACGTCCGGCTTACCCTGCAAACATCCGCGGTCCCCGGCCATGTCGTGGAGCGGATTTCGGCTGAAACACTTCGCAGCATAATGAATCTGATCAGAAGCGGCCGAACCATCAATGAAATTCAAGGCAGCGCCGGCATCAGCAGGGTACGGGCAGCGGCCGCGATCGTCGACCTGATCAACTGCGGAATCGTCGCCGAGCGGAAAGTCGGCCAAAAGGCGGATCTGGAGATTTTACCGGAAAATCCCGGATCGCCGCGGGAAGATGACCGTGTAAAGGGGAAACTCATCGACCGGCTGAAACACATGGAAAAAAATGCATTTACCGGCACGATCAGCATTCGGGGGCGTTCAAAGCCAGCCTGGATCTATATTGAGGATGGAAGGATTGCAAACGCCGGTTTTGGACAAACTACCGGCAAAAAGGGACTTTTTCGAATTTTCTCCGAGCATGGCGGTTCATACAGTGAAAATGAAGGCCCCGTTGAAATCAACAGGCGCATTGATGCCCCCCTCACGGATCTGATCCAGGAGGCCGAGGCCGAAATTGTATGGCGGCGAAACCTCAAAACCGATCTTTCCGCCATCAGTGTCCTTATTTCCGGCAACAACCTGGATGCGCAAAAAGAAATTCACAAGGATCCCTCTAAATTCCGGCTGCTAAAAGCAATCCGCGAAAATTCCGTCCTCAAAGATATCATCGATTCCAGTTCCCTGACGGATCTGGAAACCTGCCGCCTGATAGACGAGTGGCGCAAAAATGGCATTGTGCAGTTTAAACGCTTGTAAATCTGATTCCCGCGGGCAAGAAAGCCCATGACCCGATCAATTCGTCTCAAGCTTTTTTGCCAGCAGTTCCTGCACGATTTTCGGGTTGGCCTTGCCACCCGCTGCCTGCATGACCTGGCCGGCAAGCTGCACCGTGCGGTCGATGTCATCTGCCGTCAATTGCCCGCAGAAAACACGTTGTGAAAACATCATGAGGAAAGTCCTTTCCATGCTCATTATTCAACACCCCCACCCTCTTGCCCCCTCTGCAACAGGAAACCGGGGATTGATAGGGTTAGGGGCTGTTATTGGCCTGCTGAATTAGACGACTTCTATGGTGGACGGGGGTTTTGCGGCAATATTGCAGGTAACGCTGACCACACCGGGCACGGCGGCGACAATCTCCTGTGCCAGTTTTTCAAGGGTGTCAAAGGGGAGCCGGGTCGGCGTGGCCGTGCGGGCATCCACGCTGTCCCAGCAGCGAACCTCGATCTGCCGGCCGAAATCGCGTTTGCCGTCGCGCATTCCGGTTACCCGGTCTTCGTGAAGGATGGCCATGTACTGAAAAGTGCCGCATCCAAAAAGATGCTGCTCCACGATCGCGGAAAAACCCGACAACCTGTTCGGCTTCGCCCGCCCGCATGAGCCCGTTTTCGATAAATACCGTTTTTAAGCGATCGCCAAGAGCGCGGTGGCCGAGCAGTGTAACCGTGGACGAATCAACCCCGCCGGAAAGCGCATTAACGGCCCATCCGTCCCCGACGGTCTCTTTGATTTCCGCTGCCTTTTCCTTTATAAAGCGCTCCGGGTCAAGCGCCTGTGCTGTGATTTCAGTAGCCAAGCTGTTTTTCTCCCGGGTTTTGAAATTGATTGAATGAACAGGTTAAACAACCCGATAACTTAGCATTCGACAACCCGAATCCCAACGGCTTTTTGACCTGGATGCATATGCTCACAGCAGGCGTTCTGCCCGCAAGGAGGGGGAAAAGCTTCCAAATAACTTGGTTCAAGGTTCAAGGTTCAAGGTTCAAGGTTGATGGCACCGTAAAAAGTCTGATTTCAGATGGTGCCGTAAAAAGTTCAAGATCAAGGCTTGCGCAATTTCGAAGAATGCAGCGTACTTATCCGTACGTGAAATTCTGAGAAATTGCGCGTA
>Ga0182239_1000055_pt1 | contig 40288 bp, 42 predicted proteins | sample hydfrate6_PW_210_FD_132456 | JGI IMG/M metagenome (GOLD analysis project Ga0182239, IMG submission 132456) | Subsurface microbial communities from deep shales in Texas, USA - hydraulic fracturing test 6_PW_210 | ecosystem: Environmental > Aquatic > Deep subsurface > Shale gas/oil reservoir >... | reverse complement strand
CCGGGCCTTTTTTTAATCAAAAAGACGCGGCTGCCTACTGTGGGTATGCGCCAGATACCTTTCGGAAAATGCTCCGTATATATAAACTGCCTCGTTGCGGACCAAAAAGAAACAGGTTTGCCAAGGATACCTTAGACAGTTTTATGAATGATCCTAAAAGGTTCGAGTTCTCAAAACCAAGGCCTAGACACCAAAAGGCTAAATTGGTTAGTGTATAGCTATGGCAAAGAGGAAACAAAATCGTCATTCCGGCATAACGAAGGATAAAAACGGCCAGTACAGGTATACCTACCGTGATGAGTATGGCAAGGTAAGGACTAAGTATTTTTCTGGTACCCCTGCTGGATTTAAAGAAGCCCTCAAATTCAAGTCTGAGATCCAATACAATAAAGAGCATGGCATATCCGTAACTCCGGAGTTCCTAAATCCTGATGATTACGACGCTAAGGTCACTGTTTCTGATATTATGCAGGACTGGGTGGATCATAAAAAATTAATGGGAAATAAGCTACGCTGGGTCGAGGAATGGATTAGCGTATATAACGAACGTGTTGCTCCTATAATCGGCCACATAGATCCAAACAATCTTACGTACAAGAAGCTAACCAGGATGGCAGCTGAGTTATGGTCAAAAAATAGCGGAGCTACCAGGAATAGGTATATGGGGTATTTGAAGTCTGCCTTCAACCTGGCCATTACGAATAATCACTTAGACGAAAACCCTTTAAAGGAATGGAAAAAGGTAAAAGAGAAGAAAAGGAGACCCGGCTTAAAGTTGGAGGATTTAAAGAAACTCAAAATATATGCAAAGCCACACGTAGCCTGGGCTATCGAAGTTATGTGGAACGTCCCTGTAAGGCCAGGCGTGGACTTATTCGGTTTGACCTTTAAGGAAAATGTTGACTATGACAGGCAAGGGATTCATGCGTACCATAATAAAGTAGATCAATCAGTTTTTATACAATGCTCCCAGGATTTCCTAACGGAAGTATATCAGTATCAATTAGTAAATAAAACTGGATATTTAATAGAGTACAGAGGTAAACCTGTAAAACGTATATCCAAAAGTTTAAAGTATGCTGCAGATAAGAACGGTATAAATATAAATTGTATGTATGACATCAGGCATTTATGGATAACGACGATGCTGGATCTTCATGTGGATTTGGGGACCATAGCGTATATGGCCGGTACATCGCCGGAGATGATTCATAGAAATTATTATGAGCACCTTAATACCCAGGCAACTGCTGTGAATTCCCTGCCAAGTCTCTCAGACAAGAAAAAGACCCGGGTGATTAATTTACATAAACCTAAATAGCCCCTCCTACCTCTAAATTTTTTCAAATTCCGCTCGGTAAAAATCAAAAAATCTGCCTTCCGACGTATCTTTACTCATTCAAAAATTGACTAAAAATCGACCTGGCAAATATGCATTTGTATGTGGTTTTGTATGTGGTAGCTAAAAGTAAAAAAGTGGACCACTTTCGGTACACCGTAAGTAGTCCACTTTATTGATGATTTGGTCGGGACGGCAGGATTTGAACCTGCGACTCCCTGAACCCCATTCAGGTGCGCCCTCCCTAACTACCTGATATTATTTGTTAAAATTTTTAAAATGTATGTGAAAATGGCATTTTTCCGGCATTTTGTATGTGGTAAATGTATGTTGTTGGTTAAATAATTAATGAGTTGGTTGGTTAATAAATTAGCAAGTGAGTGTTTATGGTTTTAAAATACACATTAAAACTAAGGTTGATTTTTTGGTATAAGTTACAGATGGGCTGTGTCGGTCTGGACATTTAGTTGGTTTTGTCTGTAAGTATTAGGCAGCCGGGCGGGTCTTGACGGTTTGCAGGGCAGGCAATTTGTTTGTTTTTAACCTATCGTTAAATGATTCCGAAAATACTTTAACGAAAAACATTCAGACCCTGCTCTCGTCTTTACTTGCCCGGTTAATTTCTAAACAAAAAATCTGACTATGTATGCGCCTGGTTATTAAATAGCCAGGCTTTTTTGTGTCTAAAAAATAAACTATAACAGGAGGTTACTATGGGTGAATATGCAGAATTCTCAGGTGGAAGAATAAAAATAGGTACGTGTGAAGATCTGGGTTACTTGAGGATCGAGGATATACACAGGGTTGGCCCAGTAGAAGGCAGTGTAAATGTAAGAGCTACTCCGGAAGGCAGCTATTTTAGACTGCCCTTCCCTGACGAAGATATGATTAATCCTGGCGGGTATAATAATATGTTCAGAGGGGCCAGGCTCAGTCCAGAGTTTAATTCGGGTGATGAGGATTACCGCCCGGGCAACATACAGTTGAAGCACGAATGCGGACTGCTCGTGAATATGCCTTGTTACCACGGAGCCAAACTACCAGACGTAGAAGGCTGTAAGGATACGATAAGGTGTTTCTGGAATGGAAAGAGCTGGTTCTTTGAGCTTTACCGGGTGAAGTGTGTGGAAGCCGATCAGGACGAGGACGGTAAAAAGAAATTCGACGTCAAGCCGATGTTTAGGTGTCGGCATTGCGGGAATATGTGGAGCTGTGAGTGGGAAGAAATAGTACCATACATAGTGGATGGAGAGCTAAAAAAGAGACTTAAAAATAAGTATCTGACTTAAAAGCTTTCCTAACTTAATTTTTGAAAGGCTGGGTGCATAATATGTGTGCCTGGCCTTTTATTTTTTTTATGAACCGCAGACAGGAGCAATACTATGAATATGAATAAAATTTACCGTCACCCTATTTATAAAAAACTGACGAGTGTTTTTGATTCTTGTGAGACTTGCAATCACTTTAAAGTGGCCATGAAATACCGCGAGTTGGCTGAGAAGAAAATACGGAGCCTGTATAGCAAAGAATTTGCTGATATGTTTGATCTTTTTATCTCTATTTATATAATTGAATATTTTGCAGATCGAAAGGAGATTTTGGATGAAAGCTACGATGGAGTTTGATTTACCCGAGGAGAGGAATGAACTTATAGGTTCTATTAAGTCCATGAGTTTATTTTCAGTAATTTGGTCTATGGATCAGTGGCTGCGTGGCAAGATAAAGTACGATAATCGTGAAGAATTTGAAGAAGTACGGAATCAGCTTCGTGATTTGCTAAATACTTACGAAGTTAATTTAGATGAGTTTGAATAACAAAAAGGAGAAAAATAATGAGATTTACACCTGCACCTTGGATGAAGGAGTGGTTAACTGTTTATGCTTTAAACGAAAGAGGTACTAACAGGTTTAGGGCGTCCTTGGATCATGGGCATATACCCGGATACGACTCTGATGAAATACAAGAAAACAACGCTATACTTATCCAAAAAGCCCCTGAAATGTAAAGCTTATTGCAACTTGTTGTTGAGTCTTTGAAGGACGATTTTATAGTATTTGAACCTTATGAACTACCAAATAAAATAATATCGAATAAAATAACGAGTTTGTTAGAGTCGATGTATTCTGATTTTGAAAACAACGAATCAACTCCTACTGATACTAAGCCAGACATTGAAGGCTCAAAGCAAGTCCATGTCATTAGCGGTATAGATATTAGTAGTGCTGCTTCTGAAAGAAAAGTACATATTGATGCTGAATACTGTTTTGAAAGTGCAACAGAGTTGATACAAAGATACACGGATAATGGTTGGTCTGTAAATGCCAAGCAAGAGGGTAAGCGTTGGATTATAGACGCTGTGTATTCTGCGTAGTTGTAAATAAATAAAAATTTGGAGGTAAAAATTTAGCGGTACAACTAATACTGGCGGCATAGGATTTTCGGGTCTTCTAACCGTCCTCTTTATAGGCCTCAAACTTACAGGCTATATCGAGTGGTCGTGGGTTTGGGTGCTGAGCCCTTTATGGATTCCTTTATCCTTAATTGTAGTTATTTTGATAATTATAATAGGGGTTCCATTATCTTGGGAGCCTTGCATGAACTTGATAAAGAGGAAATTAAAATGAACATGAACAACTTTATAGTCACAGAAATACCAAAGGAAAAAATTTTAAGATATGAACCTACAAAAATTGGCGAGGTAAATGGTGCGACGTTTTACGAGCACCCCCTACTGGGAGATGAAGCGCCTTTGGTTATGGTAACGGATAACTTATGCGGTATTACTGAGCTTTGGGAAATGTCGGACGTTTACAATGCTTTGAGTAATGTAGCTCACGAAACTAAGGACTTGGCTTCGAAAGGGTATAGAAACGTCCCGTGGGAGGAAGACCTGGTGGAATAAATGAAAAGAATTATTTTTGAGTACCCGGCGTATGTTAACCATATATTTGATGATGGTTCAGTGAATATAGCTGCATCGATATTAGGAGTATACAAATTTATCGACATACCGAAAAAGGATCTGGACTTCATACCAAGTGCCTTTATGGATTTGGTTATACGTGGAGTATTACATAACGGGTACAAAAAAATTGATGTTAGTTTACCTGTAGAAACAGAGTTAACTGACGAAGAAAAAAAGATAATTGGAGATTTATAAATGCAACATACAAAAAGTCAGCAAGTGGTCAGAGTAGGAGGAGCAGAAGAAGAAAGTATGATGAGTGAAGAGATGCGAGAGGCAGTTAGAGCAACCTTCGCTTATTTCTACTCTCTATCTGATGAAGAATTAAAGCGTGTGTTGAATCGAGTAAAGAAAGAAGAGTGGATTAGATGTGAGGATCGTACAGACTAAGAAAACGGTGTATTAAATTTTGAAATCTTTTAAAAGGAGTAATAAATAATGAAAGGATTTGAATATATCAAGAGTACAGAAGAATATTTGAATTACCTGCAGACGCATCTTGAGAATGTCGAGGATGCTTATGATGAATTTTTAAAGACATGCTCAGACTTATTGTCGGATGAGCAGTTAAAACTTCTTGATCAGGAAGTAAATAACCATGATGTTTCAAAATTTTCTAAAGAAGAGTTCGTACAGTACAGAGACCATTTCTACCCTACTTCTACGAATACCGGCTTTGACAATAGCATCAAAAAGGATTTCCAGGATGCGTGGGAAAACCATAAGAGGCTTAATCCTCATCATTGGGAAAATTGGTCAAAGCTTATCTATAAAAACGATAATTGGAAAATCCATTGCGCGCACATGGTTATTGATTGGTTGGCGATGAGCTATCAGTTTGGCGATACTCCAAGAGAATATTACGAAAAAAATGAGGAAGAAATCAAAATTCCTAACTACGCTGTGGATTTTCTATACGACGTCTTTGACGCTTTAGAGGCTGGGTAATTTCAAAGTTTTAAAATGGAGGAGGTGAATTATGGAAAAAGTATATTTGATAGGTAATGAAAGAATGCCAAGGGTAAAGCAAAAACTTAGAGTTTTTGAAGTAGAAGACGAAGGCGTGATTTCAATTCAAAGCGTAAACTATATAAATAATATTTTGGCAGAGATTAAAGTATCAAAAGACGCCGCTGAAGATTTAAGGACGGCGTTGGATGAAATACTCAACGACACCCCGCAACCACAGGGAGCCCCTGATAAAGAAAATAATACCTCGATTAGTCGTTGTAAAGTGTGTAAACATTACCACGTACTTGATGTTTGTGGGGTACCTTGTTGTTGGTGTAGGATTAGTAATAATTATTTGTATTGGAGGTGTGCATTTGAGGTTGGAGAAGTCGTATATAGCAGCGAATTTCCAAAGGGTACAGGCAGAATAATAAGTCTTAATGAAAACTATATGTCGGCCTTTGTTAAATTCGAAAATGGCAACATTTATAAATTGCCAGTAACTTCGCTTATAAAAGCAGAAGGAGACTAAACCAAAAATGATAATAACAGAACAAAATTACAACATAATCAATTACGATACTTCGATAATCAACACCTTGGAATACGCCGGCAGGACTTGTCACCAGTCAAAGAAGAATATGGGGTGTACGTTAACTGCGGAGGAAAGAAAATCCAAGTGTAGTTACGAAGAGTGTACTCCGGGCTGTGAACACCATTCGTCTCAGGAGTTTGTGTCGAGGGTAAGACGACTAGGCCATGAGTCCGTCCTGGAGCATGGTACTTGCACTGTATCTTTCATCACTAATAGAGGAACTACGCACGAGCTAGTCAGGCACAGGCATACGGCATACAGCCAAGAATCGACAAGGTATTGTAATTATAAGTCAGATCATATTCAGTTTATAAGGCCGGTTACTTTTGAAGATTTAAAGCCCGCAACTGGCATCCCTTTTAAGCCGATAGATGTTTTCGGCCAGGATCCGTTTGTAAAGCTGGGGCATATATCCCGTGTATGGGTAGCAGCCATGTGCGACAGCGAGTACGCTTACCATGTTATGTCGGAGAGTGGTGCGCGCCCAGAAGAAGCTCGGGGTGTACTCCCAATAGACCTCAAAACCGAATTGGTAATGACGACTAATTTCACTCAGTGGCGCCATACATTCAAACGCAGGTGTGTCAAGGCCGCGCACCCGCAGGTTCGTAGCCTGATGAAGCCGCTGCTGAGAGACTTTATAAAACTGTTTCCTTGTATTTTCGAAGACCTAGAGGAGCTATGCGATGAGTGACCTACCAAATTTTTTAAACGAATTGGATTCCATTCCTAAAATCAAAAAGAACATTGCCAAGTCCAAACATCTGGACAATCACGACAAGCGTTGGGCGCTTGAGATTTGTGACACGCTGCACAGATACGGCTACTTTGCCGTAGAGGATTCTTTAAACGTGTTCCTGGCCGAAAACAATGAAACCTTCGGCCTGGAAAAATTTGTCAGGTACACTTAAAGCTTTTTGAGTTCTTTATCTATTGCTTCGTAAAGCATAGTCCTGACAACCTCATTACGGCTTTTGGCGTCTAGCTGCTTTTGTATATACTCTAATTTCATAAAGTATTCCAGGGATATACTAACTGAAAAAGTCTTGGTAATATCCGGGTTTATCTTTACGAAATTGGATTCCCACGGCTTATCTTCCGGGTTTTCAGCAGATTGGATGAATTTAGACTTGGTGGTGTCTTCCGACTTCTTAAATCTCGACATTGAAAACCTCCTTGCAAAGTTTGCTGAGTTCGATTTCGGCATCCGCGCTACGGTCTTTATAGGGCAGTTCGTGGATGCCTAAACCCGTATACCCCGATTTCTTAAAAGCGGCTCTTTCCTTTATAATCACCGACATAACGAATTCATCATACGCGGATATAAATTCAACTGCGTCTACGGTGTCAGATACCCTGGGATTGGTGGACGCGCAGTTTATACATATAAACGCTGTCAGCTTCCTATTAACCTTCTTAGCTTCGGCTACGATGTCATTAAGGCGCTGCAACGACCCGAGGTCAAACTGGCTTGCTCTCACGGGGGAATAAAATTTATCGGCGGCGAGCATAGCGGATCTCAGCTCAACCGAGTCCCTGCCACCGGCATCCACGATTACGTGGTCATACTTTTTCCCCAACTTTTTAACTTCTTCATCTATTGGGCCCAGTTTATTAATGGCGGGTATCTCATTTAACTCACTGCTTCTGAATTGGGTCCATTCATACGCGGATTTTTGTTTATCTGAGTCTACGATACAAACCGAGTAACCCAACGTACTTAAAAGTGCTGCCAGGTTAACAGCTAATGTCGTTTTACCGGTACCCCCTTTTTCACCGCCAATTAACAAAATCATTTTACCCTCCGGACTTCAGGTTAACTTAACCATTCATTTAACTAACCAATATCCAAAGGTATTTGTTAAGTCAACAGTTAGTTTGTTAAATTGTTATATATAACTATCCAATTTTATTTGTTATAAGAAATTGCTCAAAATATAGTTCTTAATTTCGTTTAGAAATTTACACATATTAACAGCACCGGAATCCAATCTATATTAACTAAACAAGGAGTTTTGATGGAAAATACAGTAACCAGAGAATGGGCGATTGAGGCTAAAAACGCTCACGATAATTTAAAAGACATGGTCCTCGGCAAGTACTTGAGTGAGGATGAGTCCAGTCTTGACGATGTTCGTGACAGGGTAATGACAACATTAAATAACACAGGTACTTACGACGAGGGCATGAAAAGTAGGCTTTCAGAAATGATCACTGAAGGACGGTTCATCCCGGCAGGGTCTATTCTGTCCTCCGTCGGATCGAAAAACGTAAAGTCCTCTGCTTCTAACTGCTATGTCCATAAGATAAAGAAGGACTCTTTGTGGCATATATACCAAGCTTTCGGGGAGATTGCTACTACGTATGCGCACAGAGGAGGTGTCGGAGTAAACTTCGACATACTGCGCCCAAACGGATCACCCGTTTCTAACGCAGCCAGGACCAGCACAGGGCCTCTTGAGTTCATGGCGGTACTAAGTCTCGTGACAAAGACTACAGCGCAAAATGGACGGCGTGGGGCTTCACTGATGGCTTTGTCTGTTTGGCATCCAGACGTTTTGAGATTTATAGATGCTAAGTGGAAGCCAGAGGAAGTGTTTGAAGTGGATCCGTTTACAGGCCAAACCTACGACATTACCGGGGCTAATTTGTCGGTGATTCTTTCCGACGATTTCATGGAAGCTGTTGAGTCCAATAAGCTCTGGGAGTTTGTTTTCCCGGACATCGAATATGACAAAGAGTTCTACGAAGAAAATTGGGACGGAGATCTTGATAAATGGATTCAATCAGGCGGTGAGGTAAAAAATTATGGAGCAATGCCGGCTAGAGAGGTTCTAAATAAAATATCCGAGGCTGCACATGCCTGTGGGGACCCAGGGGTATTATTTATGGATACCACCACTGCCTGGACTCCCGGAAGTTATATTGATGCAGAGAGGCTTAAACCAACCTGTACCAATCCCTGTGGAGAGGAACCCATGGCCCCCTACTCTAACTGCCTGTTGGGGGCGCTTTGTCTGCATAAATATGTAGAGAGTCCTTGGACTGATGAAGCAAGATTCAACTATGATTTGTTTTATAAAGACGTATACAGAGCAGTTTATTTTATGGAGCTTGCTTCTGAGTACAACCTTGAGAAGCATCCTTTGGAAGAGCAAAGGGACGCTGATAAGTACGGAAAACGTATAGGCGTTGAATTTACAGGGCTTGCAGACACCCTGGCGATGCTCGGGCACATCTACGGAACAAGGGATTCCATTGACTGGGTAAGGGAGTTGCTTCGTAATAAAGCAGTAAAGGAAATAAAAGCAAGCCTGGACCTGGCAAAACTGCGTAGGAGCTGCGAGGCTTTGGAAACAAAAAGTGCCAGGCGCAGATTATTGGAAAATCCGTACATCGAAAGGCTCAATCTATCTCAGGATCTGAAGACCGATATAGAAAAGTACGGGCTTCGGCATACAGCATGGAACACCGTAGGGCCGACCGGAAGTATCTCCATACTTTCCGGTAATTGCTCAAGCGGGATAGAGCCTATATTTGCTTTTTCGTACCAGAGGCAGTCCAGAATGAAGGATAACCAAAAGTTCACTCTCATACATGGAGTTGCGCTGGACCATATCATCAATAACTTTGATGAATACGAAGGCATGTCTATTGATGAACTTAAAAACGAATTTAACTATGTAGAGGCTTCTGATCTAGGCTATAAACAACGAATAGCCATGCAATCCGCAGTACAAGAATACACTGATGCTGCGGTGTCCTCTACGGTTAATTTATCGGAAGAAACCCCTCCAGACGTAATTTACAATATATACATGCAAGCCTGGAAAGCGAATTTGAAAGGCATCACGGTGTTTCGGGACGGGTGTAAAACCGGAGTTTTGTCCAAGAAGAGCAAGCCCGGTAAAGACGAAGAGTCTCAAGTAGATGCCGTATCGGAAGTTGAGCTGGAAGGGTATAAGCCCATAGGTGATGTGTATGTAAAAGAGTTGCTGGACGAAGAACGTGCTGTAAGACATAGAGTTATTTGGAAAAATGCAAAGATGTACGTTACCATCTCTTTGGATGACGACGATAAGCCAGTGGAAATATTTGTTAAACTTCCAAGAGAAGCTGGGTTTAACGGAGGAGGCTACTATAAGGAAGAAGTTTTCCAGGAAAAGTTTTCTTTGTGGGAAACTGTAACCCGTCTTACCAGTCTTTTGCTTAGAGCTGACATGCCGTTGGAAAAGATTATTCAGCAGCTGGACAGGTCGAGCTATTCCATGGTGGATGCCTCAGCGGTTCTTGCCCGGGTCCTCAGAAAATACCTCAATACTATGGTTGACTATGAGGACGAAGAAATAGTTGAGAATGCACTTGGTAACGAATGTAGCCACTGCGGTGCGTACTCTTTTGTGTACGAAGGAGGTTGTGGTGTCTGTAAATCCTGTGGGTACACGGAATGCGGATAGCGTGAATGAGCATAACGCCCTATTCAATCCTTTTTATTGTGGGGACATAGCTCATAGGAAGACCGGGAGTTATTATACATCACTGGCTAAATGCGCAAGCTGTTCAAGATTTCCGTGTGAAAAATTATCGAACGAAAGCGCGAAGTTAGTATTTAACTCCCTTATTATGGAGGTAGTAAATTGCAAATTAAAAGCAAGGAGAAAGAATATGTACCTCTTTTTGAAAACTGATGGAGACATTGTCGAGGCGTATAAAGACTTCGATATAAAAGACCCTGACTGGGATAAACTAAGAGATGTTAAGGAGGTATGGTTTGTAAGTAAAGCGTACCAACCTCAAATGAAATTGATTCCGAAGCCGAAGGATCAACGTCCAGCAGCAACAGCACCTGCAGAGCCTAAAGGTAAGGGCGTAAAGAAAGGAAAAAATACAAAGAAAGGAACTTAATATGCTTAGCGAACTCTTAGAAGGTAAGTCGAACGTACTCGGTGGTGTGGAAATATCCAGAGATGTAAAATTGGACATGATAAGTGATCCGGACTTGACTCAGGACATACTGAGTAATCTCAAGGTGCATTCGGAGAAGGACGGTGTGAAATATGGAGAGGAAGACGTAATATCCATATTTGTTCTAAGCCCGGAAAAGCCTATTCTTCGTATACACACGGATGTTAAATCCAAAGAGACTAAGATCTCTTACATGGCCCAACCAAATTGATACATATAGCCCGGCATAGCCGGGCTTTTATTTAGCTATTGGGTAGTCTGCCTTTTCTAAATTCATACCCTGTTTTTGTTATAAGAATATGAATTAAAGAAATGTAGTTTGCATAAGTTTGGAATAGGTTCCAGAATATGCATGCTACAAAATTAAGGAGGCAGGGTATGCCCCAGGTAATTATTATAGCCGGTACGCCGGTGGTTATTTCCTCTGCTGAGGAAGCTGAGGAGAAGTTTCGAGAGTACAACGCGAAGGAATCGCGTTAGTACTTCCGAGGATGCTGCGCCGGCAGAGTTATTCTTTGCCGGCTTTTTAATTAAATTTTCTAAAAAGGAGATACGATATGATACTCGGCAACTTGCATTACAGCATAAATATGTCCAGGCCTTTCTTCGAAGGTGTTGTAGACATTTTGGAAGAGGTGGGAGTAATAACAGAGGCGTATGCTACTGAGCAACGTTCCAACTGGGATGAGCTGGATGTCGGGGCAGAGCTCGAAGTCAGTCTCGATATTGAGGTAACACCGGATACGTTGAGTGGATTGAAGCGGTTTTTCAACGAACCTCTTATAAAAGACTTGGTAAGAGCGTATCAGGAAAATCCCAAGAATTTCCTTGATTTGGTGGATAGAAACGAAGAAGAGTTGATCGAACTCGTCCAAAATTTGTCAGAAACATTGGAGTTGGATATTAGTTCCAATGTAGTTGAAAATGAAAACCAGCAGGAGGTCATGGCAGCATGATCTTCTCCTGCAAAAAATCCTGGTGGCCGGGCCCTATTCCCGGTCCCAGGAAATAAAAGTACTTTGCTCTTACTTCGTCTTAACGTTGTAGGGGCAAAGTATCTTAATATTAATTAGCCCTTTCCTTTTTTAGCTTATCCTGTTACTCCTCTACCCATGCTTACCTATTTCAATTCCAAGTCAGAAGCTTTTGAATTCTTCGAAAAGGTTATGCCGGGCTTGGTCCAGTCTACAATCTTTGAGATCCATGAGCTGTTCACTCAAAAGGAATTGGAAGTGCTTATCAAAGTTATGCAAGGTATAGACTTGGTCCCGGGAGCGTCGCCTACGATTCTCGTAGAAGAGCTTGTCGATTCCGTGAGACTTGATATGCTGCCTCAAAAGAACAACGTCAAGGCAGCGCCCCTTATTAAGAAACTGCAAAGTTTGACGTCCTTCCAATCCACGATTCTCGCTGTATGGGCAAAGCGTTACTGGGATTTGTTTGATGAAAGCCCTGTAAATATTAGCAGTTACGCTAATACATTTTTGCCAGTACATAACTTCTCCACTTCCCAGTAAACCACCCCTTATTTTTTCCAAGATATAAGCCATTATTGTTACAAGTTTTTAATGCTGAGTCATAACTATTTAACTAACTAACCATTAAACTAAGTAATTAACTACGTAACAATAAGGAGGAATAGCTATGGAGGTAGAATTAACGAATGAGCAAAGGGGGATTCAAGACTATGTATTTGACTGGTTAGGTAGCAATAAGCAGCAATACATAGCTATTTCAGGCTATGCGGGTACTGGAAAAACCACGCTCATAGGTGACACGGCTAGGCAGATGCGGTCAGATTTAAATATCAAGTTTTTGACATTCACGGGTAAAGCGAGTGTAGTTTTATCAAATAAATTAGTGGATTACGGCATAAACGATAACGATATTTGCAGTACTCTACACTCTTACCTTTACAGATTTTTAGGAAAAGATAACTGTGGATCATTGAAGTTCACAAGAAAGTTCAGGGAGGAGCTGGATGGAGATGTCCTTATAGTGGATGAATCATCCATGCTCAATTCCAAATTATTTTCAGACATATTGAACCTGAACAGGCCTATTATTTTCGTAGGAGATCCAGGCCAGCTCCCGCCCATAAACGACGAAGTATTTAAACCACTACTTGATACCGACCTTGTACTGAAACACATCCACAGACAAGCCTGGGACAACCCGATAATCCGTCTAGCAACCCAAACACGCAAGCAGCAGCCTATTAAGCCGGGTAATTATGACGGCGCGGCCGCCAAGGTCAGTAAACGCTCGAATAAAGGGATAGATCTGCTGGCGAAGTTCAAGGAAAATATTGGGGAAGTCGATTCCGTTATTCTGTGTGCAAAGAACAAGACTCGGGTGAAACTAAATTCTCAGGTACGACAAGCTAAAGGATATGGAGGAAACCACCCTCTCCCTGGTGAGCGACTTGTATGCCTTAAGAATAACAAGGAAAAAGAACTCATGAATGGGCAGTGCGTGTTTGTTAAAAGTACAAAGGTTCTCGAAGAAGACCTGGCCTATAAGCTGGTTGTAGTTCCTGAAGGGCGTACAAACGAAATCGAGTGCCTGGCGTACGCCAAGACTTTCAATAATTCTACGCCGCAAAAAATAGGCATGGAAATACGAAAGGATGAAAAGAGATTAAAAGAGATACAGCAGACTCATTTTATTACCGGAGACCCTGTTCTTTTTGATTACGGGTATGCCTTGAGTGTGCATAAGGCACAAGGCAGTGAGTGGGAGCGTGTCGTCTTAATGGACGAAAGAATGATGAGCCAGACTAAGGGAGACTACTTTCGGTGGCTCTATACAGGTATAACCAGGGCAAAGGAAAAACTGCTTATACTGAGTTAAAATTAAGGAGGAGCATCAGCAAAGATATGAAAATACTTTTCGATATGAATAACCTGGCGATGCGGACGCTGCATTTGCCAATGATAGAGGCTACCACAAGCCCTAAATGGAATTTTTGGAAATATCTTATATTTTCAAACATTTATGACTACGTGGTTACAGAAGGTGAATTTAAAAACCCGGAAGATGATATTGAAGTAATATTGGCCTACGATACAAAGGAAGAATATTGGAGAGCCAGTATTTACCCACCTTACAAAGGCAACAGAAAAAAAGATACGAGCATAGACTGGACGGAGGTATTCGAAAATTACAATTCGTTCCTGCTGAGTCTGGCCAACTATACCCCGTTTACTGTCCTTGGAATACCCGGGACTGAGGCGGATGATATTATCGCAACCATTTGTTTAAATAAGCAGAATCCAGACGAAGAATACCTTATTTACAGTGGTGACTGCGATTATCTTCAACTGGAAGATGAAACTACCAGCATTTATATGCCTCAAAAAGACGGGTATGTTACTTTCCCGTGCGAAGTCAGGATCGCCGGTACCAAGGTAGTATGTGAAGATGTCGAGACTTTTAAAAAGCTCTCGGTATTGACCGGGCAAGGCTGTAAAGACAACGTATACAACGTCAAGACTCCAACTGACTGGGATTCGGAAGATGGAAAGAAAAGGAAACCAGGGTTCGGAGTAAAGGCTGCACTGAAAGCTATGCAGGCGGAGGAAGGAATAGAATCCTACTTGGAAAAGCTGGGTAGCGAGGTTCCCAAGAATTATGAAAGAAATAAAAAGCTTATTGATTTCAAGCATATACCGAGTGAAATACAGGAAGATATACTCAGCCAGCACCAGGAATATCAAAAGTCCACATTCGAACCTGTAATGCTATTTTCAAAGTACAACTGGCAGTCCTATTTATCCCAGGCGGATGATATGAAGTCAGCAATAGACGGGCTGTATGGATTCGAGCATACGTCGTATATAGAAGATGAAGCTGAAGAACCCGGCGAATATTTGGATGTAGCAGACGACGAAGAAGACATCGAGAGTTTCGTGATCTAAAAAACGGAAGTACTTTGTTATAAGTTTTTGAAGCCCGGCGTATTTGTAATATGTTGGGCTTTTTTATGCCCGGAGTTTGTAGTTGACGAAAGACAGAGAACAAACCAAAAAACTAAGAGGTATCTATGCAACAGGCGGAAAACACTCAACAGCAACATCATTTCGGTAGCGTAGGTTCCACGACACTACCACACTCAAACGATCCCATTACTGACAGCCGCATACATAACGTGGTTAGCCAGGCCAGGGAGATCGTTAAAACACAGAAGAAGCTTGGTCGCGTTGATGTATGTCAAAGGTTGGAGGAAATTCAAGCAGACATCGCTCTGTTCAAGGCCCAAAATTCCTTGGGCCGCAGCAAAAAGGGCGATTGCAAAAAGCAGATATACAGGATCTGCAAAAATCGTCGCATGCTGTCAGGTCCGGTATACAGGGACCTGTACGACAAGCTTTCCGAAATCACAGGGATAAACGTGAGGACGGAAAAGAAGCGGCGGGGCTATACATCCATTATGGATTACATCCTGGATAATGGATTGGTTTATCAGTTTCTCGCCCTTGTCTACACTGTAGATTTGGGCATATAAAATTTTAGACCGGGCCATACAAAGTATGGGCCCGGTCTTATTTTTTAGCTACCTATTTCGACCAGGTCAGTCATCCTCAAGCTGCCTGAGTGGTAAGCATCCCAGGCCTCTTTCTCTGTCTTGAACTTTTTTACATTACCTGTCTTGTAGCCGGAGCCGCCAAGATTTTCTGTAGCTTTGTAGAGGCCCATTATAGGTTCGTTGGTTGGAGCCATAAGCAGATCACCGGGCTTTTTATCCGAGAACAACTGCTTTGACGGCAGCATATTAAATGCGTCCTTTACGGCGTCATCTGATACCGGGACGTGTATCTGCTCAGCATCTCCATCGTAATCCTGATTAGTAGCTTTTTCCCACAATGTATTAACGTGGAGGTTTTTGTCGGAACGCAGTTTAGGCTTGGCAGCCAGTATGGAATGTCTCCACAAAGTCGGGGCTCTGTTTATAACGACAGGTCTGCCGCCCAGCTCTTCCTGGAGTACAGTTTTAGCGGTATCGGACTTCTCCTCTACCTGTTTTTTAGCCTCATAAGAGGAGTACCCCATTTTGACCATGCGCCGTATAATAAAAGGTTTATACATCTCCCAAGCGGCCTCTTCAGGCAGCCCAACCTCGTCAAGGCCTAGAGTATTATCCGGTACGATAGTGGACCTGCCGGAAGTGTTCATCTTGGAATAAACAACCTTCTTCTGGAAATACCCCTGCTTTGGCGTATCTCCGGATATAAAACTGGCGGCTCCCTTCACGCCCTTGCCCGCAAGCTGGGCGCTTTTTGGGGCCATAAACCCAGTCAATTCCGACACTCTATTACTCAAGGCTTTCCTGTTTTCCTTTATATCCTCTTCGTCGGCAACACCGGATTCCTCGAGGTCCTTAAACGAATTATTCTGAAGTATAAGATCCCTGTAAAGGTAGTTGGCGTCGTTTTCCATGACGTCACCAGTCTTTCCAACCGTTACAGGCCTCATCATGGGCGGGGTTACCGGGACTTTACTAAGAACATAGGCATCCCCAGGCTTCAAGTCCTTATCATTCAATGCTTTCAAATACTTATATTTCTTGACTTTCTTATCCAAAGCTGAACCCTTGAGCTTAGGATCATTGAGCTCATCTTCGATATTGCTAAGTTCTTTTTTAGTATCAATAGCGTTCAGCTTCTTTTTTATATCGGATCCACCGTTTTCAAGAAAAGAGTTTTCTAATTCTTTGGAAGTCATACCAAGCAATGCTCCGGCCGCGTCCTTAAAAACAGGGTTGACAACCGGTTCCTTTAAATCAATATGACCCCACTTGGTACCTTGCATACCTCCAGTAATTCTCTCATCAAAAAGGCCGTCCTTTTCCGGAGAAAGATCCTTGGCATTAAGCCTGCGAGCATTTTTTACTTCGCCCTGGCTCATCTTCTTAATATCATTATCCGTCAAAGGCCCTGCGGAGAATTCTCCCCCTTTGCGATCCACTTTAACACCGGCCTGCTTGAGCGTATCCATAAACCTGTTAAAGGTCTTTTTCTCGGTGGGCATATGAGCTATCTGGCCATACTTAAACGAATTCCAGAAGTCGGCATTTTTGGAACTTCTAAGGGCACTGGCGTCCTTCATAAAGTTTCTGGCGTTATGAGCTATAAGGGCATTAACTTCCATGCCACCCAAAGCCTTCGGGCCCATTTCTCCAGACCCAGTAGGTGCGTCGTCTTGGTCATACGGCCCATCAATCCCACGCGCTGAGTAGTTCGAATCGCTGGTCTTAAACAGTTTGTGCATGTACTGCTTACCAACAAAAACTTTCGGTATTTTTTTGCCTGTTATGGGGTCGGTTACGGTTTCCTTATCTTTCACTCCGTGTTTTTTCATCTCATCCTTAACGTACTTTACGTAGTCGTCCCTGGAGAAGTTTTCCACGTCGTACTTTTTGCCGGTCTTGGCAGCAACTTTCCCAAGTGAACTTTCAAGTATCTGAGCCGGGTTAATACGGCTAGGTACGCCTGCAGGGGAGAGAAGCACATCTAATGAATTGCCCTCTTCGTCTGTAGGCATCTGATCAGTAGGAAGTATTTTTGTTACAACTCCCTTATTTCCGTATGAGCCTGCCAGTTTGTCTCCGATAGCCATGGGCTTTTCAACCTTCAGCATCACGGTAACCAGGGTTCCACGCTTGGATACCTGTAAAACCTTGGCGGGCTTACTGTCTTCGTATACTTCGGAACAGTCTTTAAACGGAGTCTTTAAACTCTTATGAAGCTGCCCCAATATCTGGTTGGTTCTGCTCTTGGAGTTATCTTCCAACACGAGAACTACGGGGTCGCCATACTCAAGAGTTGCACCTTTTTTGACAACTCCGTCACTATCCAATTTATTTAGCTGTTTTTGTGTAAACTTTGTCGGGAACAACGAAGTGTACTTGGACTTATCCAACGTCCTCATTTTATCCAGACGCACGGTTATTTTTTCCGAATGAACAGAAGTCATCTTCTTGGCAGTATCTTCGGAAATAACTATCCCGTCTTCATGGTTCATACCATGATACGGCATGTACCCAGTGCTGAGGGTTTTGCCCACAGCAAGCTCACCGTCTTTGGTAAAATTACTACCAGCAAGTTCCTGGCCCTTTTTTACCCTGTCACCTTTTTTAATAAGCAAAGGGTTGTCCAGAAGCGTCTTAGTGGCTAGGGGCAAATCATGCTCGTAATCCACCTTGTGAACCTTGCCGGAACTATCCTTTATATGGATAAAATCATCCGATATTTTTGATACGGTCCCGTCAACAGGGGATTTAGGTATTAGGAACCCTCCGAGCTTTTTAACGGTACTATCCACACCGACGTCACTAATATTGGCATTCACCAAGCGGGATTCCGGATCTTTCAAGGGCATGGCCTGCTGCACATGCTTCGCACCCATAACCAACCTATTGGCCTGGTTAGCGTTTATGAAAGGCAATGTGGCGGTAGTTACGGTATTCAGGTCATGCGGACTTGGTATCTGATAATCCAATTCACGGCGCTTGACTTTCTTGAAATTACCTTTGTGCACCGCAGGGACTACGTCGGTATCCTTCTCTTTACCCTTTGTGTGCAAGGGGTCTGGGAATCCAACGACTTTATTATGCAAATCAATAGCCCGATGTTCTTCAAGCTTACCGGTCTTTGTGTTCCGGACCTCTTTATAAAATTCGTTGTCGTCACCCTTTTTGGCGGAGATTGTTACGTGATTATCAATGCCGACTTTTGAGCTCTCAGGAGTAGCGACGGGGTCGATGGACCCCATATAGGAGTAATTAACCGACCTTGTTTCTTCCGGTACCGCCCTCTCCGAAGATATAGCACCCTCTCCCAGTCTGGTCACAATGGACGCTGTATCCATTATTTCCATGGGATTAATTTGAGATGGCAGCCTGGATATAGAGCTGGTCGTAATAAAATTACGAATGGGCTTTGAAAAATAAACGGGAGAAAATATGGATTTCAGCTTTGCCTGGTCTTCTTCCTCATTACCGGTCGGGGTAAATGATTTTAGCTTAGATGCTATCTTATTTACGGCATCCTTATTCTTGTCGATTACTTCCTGCAAAATATCTTCTACGGAGTATATATGCTGAAATTCCAGGTTGTCCCGCTCATCGACATCGTCCTTGTCATTGTATACGCGTAGGATCTTCTTGGCAGCTTCAAGAATGGACGAATAGTTTACCTTGGTAAAAGATTTGCCCAGGGTAATTTTAGTTGTCTCTGAATCAAGCTTGGTATTTGAAAAGTATTCGCGTATTTTTTGTTCTTTTTCGGAAGCAGACGCAGAAGTACCAAGGTTCGAATTACTCGATACCAATTTTTTATAAAGAGTCGTACGTACTCTCTCCATTTGATTGGGGGTAACGTTTTCATTGGTCGAGAATAAGTCTGAGCCTAGAGCTGACCTTATCTCACCATCGGGAGCGCCAAGTATCTTAAGAAGCGCGTACATAGGCATGACGGATCCAAGCATATTCACTTTGAAGTGCCCTGAATCCGGTTCCATTATAAGCTTGAAATTCGCACCTTTAGATAGATTAAAGGAGCTTTCCAATTCATCGTTATCTCGCTTGCGAGTGTAAACCCCTGATTTAGTACGCATTTGATTGACAATGGAATATTCGTTGCCATCAACAATCATAGTGTACCTATTGGTAAAATAAGGGATATTTACCAGACGGTGATTTTTTAACTTGTACAGGCTTTTATTACCGTCGGAATATTTTATGTTAAGATCCACGTAGACAGCATCACTAGCATTGCCCTTCGACAAAAGTATGTTGCGCTGCCTGGCGTGAGGCATATCCACTCTCTTAACTTCGAGGTCGTCTAAATCCGCTACAAATTTGCCAGCTGTAATTGGAAACTTGTTACGAATGGCATTTTTCAGTTTCCTGATAATTTCTTTACGAATATTCTCAGGATCTGTAATTATATTCCTAGTATTAGCCATCAAAAATCCTATATTTCTGTTACATCTTCGTCGTTATTCACGTTGTCTTTATTTACCGACCCGGGATCTACTTTTTCGAGGTACTTAACAACTACATTGTAGCATCCGTCTTTATCGAACGTACCTTGCTCACTAATCACAAGAACATCCCCAGGGTTTTTAAGTTGATCTTCACAATTCAAGGACTTAGTCATAATATGCTCTATCATGGCTACGTCACTTTCATTGGTCAGAACGCCTATAAAGTAACGAACAATTACATCCTGCATGGACTGCTTGTTGTTAGAGTACATAGGCCCACCAAAAAACGGAGGCTCGGACTGAATCTCTTTTTCTTTTTCAGTGAACGATTCAAATACAGTTTGTTCATACATGGCAGCGGTTATATCTCCCTATTTAAACTTTGCACACATTAGGTCCCGGAAATGTATTCAAGCATTTCCGACCTTTGCCATGATTAATACGATTTATTTTATAGGCTGCTACGTTATTATCCTGTTTGTAGATAACCTCAGCTTGCCCCTCATTGAGCAATTTCCTTATCTCGTCGCAAATCCAGTTTGATTCAGATGACAGGTTTCTGGCAAAGCCGACCGTCCCTACCAATTCACCGTTAGTAAATACCGGAGTTTTTATAACGTCCAATATAAATAACTCGTCTTTTATCCATCCCAACTCAACGTAATGGCTTTGCTCTTTTCTCTCTATACAATCTTTATCGGTACCATAGCACACGTCTCCGAAAGTATGAATGCTGCCATCTTCTCTAAACTCAGCCAATAAGTCCCAATCTGTGAACCCCTCAATTTCACAATCCGAAGGCATTCTGAAAAACACCTCGCACCATGTAGGATCACAGTAAATGTACCTGCCCTGGAGGTCTTTCATCCATAAATGGCCTCCTGCGGATTGAATCATCTTTTTAAGAATCTCATTCAAGCGTTTGACTTCGTTGTGCTGTGCTTTAGCGAATTCAACTACGCCTATAATATCATCTATCTTCTTTTCAAAATTAAGTTCATTGGCTTTTCGTTTACGCTCCATCTTAGTACCTAATCCGTTTTAGTTTTATTATTTTGCAATTTCATCTATTAAAAGTTTCAACAACCCCAACAGCCCGGCCATGAGAAAGGTATACACAAAGGTCATTTGAGTCTTTAGCTTAGTAATCGCGGTTTCATGCTCGTCCACAGTGGCGCGCATCTTACCAAGCTCCTCTTTGAGTTCGCGCAGTCTATCCGTTAAAATATCATAGAAATCCATATAATACCCTATATTTTTTGTGTTTTATATATTTGTAAGTTTGTGATCTCATAATCAATCCTTTTCTTCATGCAACGATTCCAACTGCTTTGAAACCATGGCCCACATCACGTAATCCTCATTCTGCAGTTTAGACAGCTGCGATCTACGTTCCTCATAGGGTATCGTTATTAATTGCTGCGCTATGGACTGAGCATGGGCGAATAATTTTTGCTGATTATATGCGGGGATCTTACCGGTAGTTTCCGCAGCCGTTTCTTCCTGAGTTCTGGTAGAAATATTCTGTTCTAGGTCGGATATTTCCTGCTCCACTTCCTTTTTATTTGTGTAGCTCTTTACGGCCTCATTCTTCATATTTTCATATTCTTCATCAGGATCCAGACCGATAGACTCCATAAGAGTTTTCTTGGACGTCATATTGCCAGCTGTCTGCATGAGAAGCTGGGTTTTCATAGTGTCGTCCGCCAATGTAAACGGAGAAAGTTCTATCTGGCAGTACTCTTTGTCATACTTAGCATTTATCTTGTCGATAATCCAATTCATGTAGTCAGTAAGTTGCTCAACATAAGGCGTGAGCTGATTCTCAAGAATCCTCAAGGACACGGTACTTTTATCAATAGTACCAGACCCATAGATAAAATCAGGGGGCACATCCATAGAGAGGGCCATTTCTTGATTAGCCTGCCGAATTTCCTCCGTAGGCATGAGCCCACGTCCCTGGCTGCCAATATTCACAGACCCAGTCGGATAAGGAGCGAGCATCACATGGTTAGGATCCATCCTCCATCTTTTTACAGCGGATTGGATCTCGGACTTCCATTTTGACATGCTTGAAAAAACCGAGGGGTCGTTTGTCCTGGATTCAGGATAAAGTATTTTCTGGGGAGTTATGTGCTCGAGGCCAATAGCCTCAGATGCCTTACGAAGTATGGACACATACAGATAAGGTTTGAGCGCCGGCATGAGAGGAGATATTCCCCAACCGGTTGCGTACCCTGAAAGGCCTGGGGCTTTGAAATGGTACAGGTTGGCACCAAATTTAACCGACCTATTCTTATAATAGGATTCCAGAAAAATCTTCGGCAGAGTATTGAACATGGTAGGATCATTCGCAGCAAGACCCTTTCTAAGACTCGGCGGAAGTGAATAGTAATACGTCGAATCACAAGTAACTGGATTAAACGACATATCTATCTGCTTCGGATCCCAGGATACCAGCCGAATTCTGCTAATATCAGAGGACTCCTCATCCACAACATCCGCAGGTCTTTTGTACCCGCACTCACAATTCAATACTACCTTGCCTCTTACTATTTTATAGTCCGCATAGTTTATAGCTACAGATTTATTGCACCTTGAGCATTTAAGGTAACGATCAAACGGAAAATACACAGTTCTGAAGGCATTACCGTAGATGTAATAATCCACGCCGAGATTGATTAAATGAGACCTTAGATTGAGTTTTTTCTCTACCAAGTCTTTGGTCTTTTCCCGTATGCTTTCAGAATTTGTTTTATAAACAAAACTTGTAAGCGGGTAATTAATCAGCTTCTTAACTCCGTTAGCTATAATGGGAGCATTGTTATAAACCAGTTCCGCCCATTTAAATAACTCTTGTATATTTTTGGGCAGCATCTCCGACATATAATCGAAGCCTGGATTATTATACATTTTAGTATATTTGGTTTCCGCGTTAACGGAAGAAGTAAGCGGATTTGAGTCAAAAGACATGCAGTATTTCTCCGATTATAATTAACAATTATTAGTTAAAAAATAATGCGGAAAAAGGGGTGTCAAATTAAGGACTTTGCCTAATAAATCCGAGGTTTTTGGTATAAGAATGAGTAAATCCGGTTTAATGGCCGCTTAAAAATTTGAAGCTAATACTTAATATTTAATGCTGTAATTGCAAAATATGGCGAGAGAAAAAGGAGGTATAATATGAGGTTGGATGTTTTGGACTACGCTCCAAACATAGATGCTTTTTTCTTCAAGACAAAAAATATGAACGCGTCAAAAGTCTTTGGAGTTACCCGGGTGGCATCAAAGCATGGTGGATTCGCTTATAAATTCCCATGCACTTACCCGGATGGGTATTTAGGCGCAAAGGATTTTAAAAGCCTTATAGGAGGCAAAGCCACAAGCAGAGCCGCGAATAAACTATCTTATCTAAAGGATATTCCGAATAAAATAGATAACACGGAATATTTGAGTAAATCCGGCCTTGAATTTAAACGGGCGCCCTACCCTCATCAGTTGGAAGTAGCTGAAACCATGCTTCATTATAAGAGGCTGGCTGTTCTTTTAGAACAAGGCCTGGGCAAGACTTACATAACCCATATGTACCTGCAGGCCTTACAGTCTATACTTGGACGAAGTTTGAAAATGGTGGTGCTTGCTCCGGTGATTGTACTCCTTAATTGGTATGAAGAAACTATGGAGCACACTCCCTTCAAACCGTTTCTATACACGGGAACTATGGAGCAAAGACTAAAAAAGAGGGAGCTGTTGCAAGAAGGCGACTGGGATATTCTTATAACCAATTATGAGACGCTGGTCCCACCCAGTAAAGACTTCACCAAAGCCGGTCTTATTAACTGGTGGCTCGGGTTAACTGATGAACGGAAAAAGGAAGTGTCTGCGTTTTGGTTCCGAAAGGATTTAATAACCAGGGATGAAAAAAATTACATACAGACGGTGAAAACAAAGAAGGTAAAAGGTAAGGAGGTCCGGCTGAAGAAATACGAAACCGAGGTGTATAAAATACTGAAGACTATACCGGAAAGCAGTTTACTCAGTCCGGATCTGTTAAGTGCTCAGCGTGAGCTGGATGATTTGAATTTTCTTAAGCAGCTATCCTTTGACGTGGCCGTGCTTGATGAGGGTTCGAGAATAAAGGGGTATAAGTCCAAACGAAGTCACGCCGTGCAGCAGCTTATAAAGGACGTGGACCGGCGATATGTTTTATCGGGCACTTTATGCCTCGGAGATCCAAGAGATGTTTATATGCCCATGACGCTTCTAAACGAAAATATATTTGGTACCAATTATCATAAGTTCGAAAAGAAGTATGCCAACTATTCGCCGTATAACAAGCACGTTATTGTGAGCTGGAAAAACTTGGACCATTTAAAGATGCGCATGGATCCATATATAATTTCAAAGAAGCGCGAGGACTGTTTGTCCCTGCCTTCGAGAATCATGGATAAAAGGTATTATGAGATTTCCGAGCATCAAAAGGAAGTTTACAACGATATAGTTGAAAACGACATTATCGAAGTTGATGACTTTGAAATAAATGTTGAATTGCCGATTATAAAATTGAACAAACTCCGTCAGGTTTTATCGGGCTTCCTTATAAAGCCGGCGCCAAGAGGCGATTTGAAGTGCAACTCATGCGAGCATGTAGCTGGCTGCGTAGAAGAGGATGTGTACCCATGGCAGCCGGACTGCCCTTTTTACGGAAAATGGCATTTATACGGCGAAGAGGAACCGACAAAGCCTGAGAGGGAATATTACGAGTTCAACACTAACCCCAAACTGGATCTTTTATTGGAGGATCTGAAGCTGGGTGATGAGAAAACCATTATCTGGGTTTATTATAAATATGACTTGGACGAGGTTAAGGCATTGCTGCAGGAAAATAATATCAATTTCATAACAGCAAGTGAATACGCATGCGACTTAAAATTCGAAGGTGATGACTCTATAAAAGTATTCCTGGGGCAGATAAGTCAAGGGATAGGGATAACACTCAATAGCGCTACTTGTACTATTTATTATTCGCATGGTTTGGGGCTTGAACCCAGGTTGCAGTCTCTGGATAGAAACCACCGGATTGGCCAGTCAAAAAATGTGCTTGTAAAGGACTATATGTGCCGAAGTTCTATCGAAGAACGTGTTGTGCACCTCTTAAAGCATAAGGAAGACGTGAAGGATTTTATCCAAAGCAAGGCTGACTGTCTGACGTGTAAAGACTTTGAATTTTGTATGGAGCGTGAGATACAACCCTACTCTGAAAAGTGTTCGCTATCTAATGTCAAAGAAAAGGCGGAGACTAAAAAACTTATACGTTTAAACACTTTGTAAATTTATAGGAGCGATATATGTTTGGTTCTTACTGTAATAATGAAGAAAGTAAAGGTAAAAATATAGGTTTGCGAATATACTACACGTTTTTATGTGCTATTCTTGTATTTTTCGTCGTAGCGATAGCGTTTGCAATTCCTGACAAACCTAAAAATCTGAGCAGGGATGTGCAAAAGTTGCAGAGCCGAGTTGATACCTACCGCGAAGAAATAACAATTCTTAAAAAGGATTTAAAGGCCGCCAAAGACAAAGTAACTAGTAAATGGGCTTTGCCTCGAGAAGTGCTTGTGAATTACATATTGGAAAAGAACAGAAAGGTGTTCCCTGCTCTGGCTGAGATGATAGTGGATAGTACCTTGGTAGCTTCTAAAAAGTATGGAATACCCGCCGGGGTACTAATTGCTTTGATGGACGTAGAATCAGACTATAATTACCAGGTAGTTTCTGAAGCAGACGCTGTCGGATTAACCCAGGTACATATAGACACATGGGTAAATACCGATAATGACAAAGAAAACTTAATAAAACTGGGTGTTTTGGATTCAAAGGATGATCTGTACGACCCTCATAAAAACATAATGGCCGGCGGGTATATTCTCAGCAAGTACTTGAACCATGCCAAGGATAAGCAGTTCGAAAACCCTGTAAAATACGCTTTAACAAGGTATTACGGCGGGAATGAAAATTCTCACTACCTGAAAACATGCAAGGCTTTGGGAGAGATATACATATATAGTACTAAAATATCTAATTAACTGTTTGTGTATCAAATTAATTAACTAACTAATTAACCAACCAACTAACCAATCGAAAAGCGAGGTCAAGATGAGTACTGAAAAAAGCAGATTTGTAAGGCTGGAACAACCGAGTTCTACTGGGCGGACTAAATTTATTGAACTCACCCTGGAACCCCCTACCCTGCATAGGGAATGGGGTCTTGTCGGCGGAAAGACCCAGAAAACGAGCCATACCTACGACTATGTAAATAAGGGCAAGTCAAACGAACTTACTCCGGAAGAAGCATCTATTGAGAGATTCGATCGGCTTGTCGCTAAGAAACAAAAAGAGGGGTACAGAACCCCGGACCAAGTTTCGGAATCCGAGCAAGTGAAGGGCTTGGATTTTACGTACCTACCTACTGAGTTTTGTTGCAGCAAGCCTATTCAAAAATTGGCACCTGCCAAGATTGATAAAGGTAGGTGCAAATTCTTTATGAAATACAACGGCTTATGCCATTATATCCTGATTGATAAGGACTGCGAGGTACGGATCTATACCCGGCGCATGGATGATCATACCGCGAAGTACCCCGACATTGTCGAGGATGTAAAAAAGAAAAACTTCCCTGCAGGAACTGTGCTTATTTCGGAGCTTACTGTGCCTGTATGTTTAGAGTCCAAACAGTATTTGACGCACATGGAGAGTTTCAAGCGTATTTCGGAGATAGCTAAAAAGGACACTCTAGAAGGTAAGCTCAAAGAAGACCAAACGGAGTCTCTTCGTCGTCAGGAAAGGCACCCTGTGTACGCGGTCGTATTCGGAGTGCTTTACTATGATGGCAAGCCTATATGGGAGACTCATACTTATGATGAAATGTATAAAACGTACATACAGGACTTGGTCGGACGACTGACTGCACCTGAACCCATGCCGTTTACTACCTTGGACGAGGCCCAGGCTTTTCTGAAAGATACCGGCGACAGGTATGAAGGGCTGGTTGCCTGGATGCTTGATGAGAAAATGGAAGTGTCATTCAACGGTAAGCCTAAACGCAGGGCTGCTTATAAAGTAAAAGTGTCCAAGGAAATGGATGTAATTGCTTATGACTGGGTCGAGGGTAAGGGAGATAGGCAGGGTGTTATCGGAGCGCTTAAAATCGGGGAATATTTACCGGACGGGACATGGAAAGATCTGGGTACAGTTGGTTCCGGGATTGAAGATGCTGATGCGGAGCCGAGTCTGTGGGAATTTCCGTGTGTAATCGAAGTTAAATACGATAACAGGTTCCCTACCGGGAAATTTCAATTCCCAAGATTCGTAAAGGTGCATGAAGATAAAACGGTTAAGGATCTCAGTCCTGCTGCTTAATTGAAAAAGAAATACGAGGTGAAATAATGTCGTGCAAATATAACCTGCCAAAACCGTACCTATCGGCCAGCTCGATAGCTACAATGCTGCGCTGCCCTAAACAATTCAAATTTCGGTATGTGGATGGTATTATCCTACCTCCGAATATAGCTATGTTGTCTGGAACGGTCGTGCATTCCGCTTTTGAGGAATATTATAAAGACGTACTCACGGGCAGCCCTACCCGGATGTCTCAAGATATGGTGGTTGAGCTGGCGGAGGAAACTCTTGAGGAAAAAACTCAAGAGGAAGATATAGAAGTACGGGTAGACGATAAAAAGTTGGCCCGGACTCATATAAAGAACGCCGTTGACGCATATATACCTACCGTTGGCAAGTATGTGGACCCTGTACTTGTAGAAGATGAGGTAAGGTATGAATCTAGATGCGGTGTCGAGGTCCTGGGATATCTTGACTTGGTCAGGTACCCTATGGAGGAAGAGCAGGCCTTTAATGAAAAACTTGCGGACGACGACAGGATAAAGACGGTTGTATCTGATTATAAGGTAACAAAAAAGAAATGGAATATCAACCAGTTGATAAACAGCTTACAGTTTAATATCTACGCATTGGCTACCGAAATAAAAGATATTGAGATTACCAATTTGGTTAAATCGGAAAAGAAGGTTAAAGACTTGCCGAAAAAAGACGATAAAGAGGCCTCTCAGCTTCAGTCTTCGACCAAGGATATCAATTCAAATCTTCGGCTGCTGAGGCATAGATTCAACGGTGAGGAGTTTGATCACCTGGAAAATTTGATTGAGGACGTAGCTAAGACAATAGACTCCGGCATTTTTATGCCTTGCGACCCGAGTAGCTGGTGCTGTAACGAAACTTGGTGCGGGTACTGGCATTTGTGTCGTGGGAGTAATCGAGGAGGTTCCAAAGTTTTTGACTTAGCTAGTTGACTTATTACTTTTATTTACTTACGTAACCATTAGTTATGTAGGTAGCTAACAAAAATAACAATAGGTGAGGGGGAACGAGGTGTTAAAAATGGGGGGAACTATGGCAAACGTAATTTCTAACAAATCTGGCGGGGCAGCAGAATCTAACGACTCCAATAACGGAAATGACAACAACACTAAGAAAGAAAAGACAAAGAAGTTCAATGTCATCAACTGTTCAAGATGTAAAAAGAAGCTGACTGAAGAAGCTTATACCTACGGCGAAGATGAAATCCTGTGTGATAACTGCATAGACGAAGCAGCAGAACTCTCACAAATTTGTCCTGCTTGTGGATGTGAAATATCCAAGGATATGGACGCTGTAGGATTACTGTTAACTCCCCCCGGAGCTACAGAGGAAGAAAAGAAAAATGCCCTGGATACTTTGGTGATAGTTTGTCCGAAGTGTCATGTATTATTCTTCGACAATTACCACTATAAGCTGCTCCAGGGCATTCGTAGACTTGAGTAAAATATACGGCAGAGGTTATGGGGCTATGTCGGCTCCATGTTTTATAAAAAACTTCTTGAGCTTATATAGCCCGTTTTTGCTATATTGGCACACACGGGGTTCTGACACTCTTGTTCCTTGCGACTTTAAGAGGCTGACAATTTCTTTGTTTCGCAAAACAGGAGTGCCCAGAAGCCCGTATTTATGTTTCAAGGTTAATTTCTCATTATCGGTTAGCATGGCTTCATCGGTGCAAAGCGCCTTCTCGCACAGATCTTTTATCTCACCAGCGAAGAATTGATTTTCCAAACTTTTTTGGGAATTATCATTACCAACCGCGCTATTAAAAACAAATTCCTCTACAAACTGGGTATCATAAGACTTCGCCTGGTTGTCGTTATCCTCTTCATTTTTAGCAGATACGCATTCTTCTTTTGCGTCGTTAAAAAATAATATAGAATTAACCCCGCTAACTACACCATTCTTTGTCCCGTAATCCTCTTCATCCGTGTATTTATGGTGCTTTGTCGAATCCGGATTAACCTCAAAGATCGTAAGATTTTTGGCTTTAGCTGATGTTTTCTTATTTATCCCACCAGGCATTCTGACTACACAATGCGAACTAATGGCTTCCCTAAACGCCGTTTTTATTACGTGGAACTGCATAATAAAGGTTGAGAACTTTACGTTCTTGGAAGGATCAAATTTATCCATTGCTTCTACTACTGCAATACACGCGTTCTGAACAGCTTCTTCAAATACAGTACTGGATAAATTCCAATTCTTAGCTTCGTGTATAATAAGGAAAAACACGTTGGACAAAACTTTTGAGCGGAGTTCTTTCTTTCTATCTTCGGCTATCTCTTCATAGAGATATTCTCTCAACCAGGTATCAAGAGACTCAGTAACAACCTGTTTGTTTTTTATGTAGTCATTGAAGTTAGTACCTTGATATTTGGTTGTTTGTATCCCCCGTGAATAAAACTCACAAATATCTTTCGCCACGCCTTTCTTAACCTTCGAAGCATCCATACACAAAACCTCTGCCTTTTTTAAATTGACTAAGTGATATATTATAAGTCTTTTTTAGGAAAAATTAAGGGGTAAGGTTCATTTTTTTTTCGTTTATATAAAAATACATTATAGCAGATTTCCCAAAATCCTCAAGGTTGATTATCGGCAAGCACTACAACTACTTAGGGTAGTATTGTGTATAAAGGTTCGGAATATTAGGCTTTACTTAAACTCATAATCAAATATTTAGTACAATTAAATTTTAACTAACTAAAATATAAGGATAAAAACAATTTAATCTACAAAAATAACCAAGTATTTATGTTATAAGAAATAGCTGTACAGAGTGCACTAGCTTCGATTTTCCCATCAAGGTCTTAATTTTTATGCCCGGAAACTACATAGTTCCTTGTTGTGCTTATCGGAGCTGTCGAAAGGCAGAAAAATTTAACTAACTAATTAAGGAGTAAATCTTATGACGAAAGATTTAGCTTTTGTGGGCGGTACTGATGAAAAGAACAATCAGGTAGCCGTCGTGGAAAATGAAGATGGCCCCTCTATAGATTTAGCAGGAGAAGTGTTCCCGCTTATGGACGTGATCTTCCACGCTCAGATTGTGCAACCTGGTCATTTGAAAAAAGCTGAGTCCAAGGAATTGTTCAAGGGGCATGTGGGGGAATTCTACCTTACTGAAATGGAGGAATTTTATCCAGAGCTGAGGCTCTTACCGATAGTCGTCACATCCCGTATGCGGAGAATGTGGGGAGACTTTAATACGGATGACACCGAGCTCCTGTGTTATTCCGCAGATGGGGAAAACCCGGCTTTGTCGGTAACAGCTCCTTACGCTGAGAAGTGCGGTACCTATATGGATATTGGAGGAACGCCCTCTTTCAAGCCGGAATGCCCGAAAGCCAAATGGGTAAATGGACAAAAGCCGGAATGCGCCGAGGTTATGAAGGTCGGTTTCCTGGACATAGACAACATGCTTCCCCTGGAAATTCAGTTTAAGGGAACTCAGATCTCCGCCTGGAACAAATTCAAGAAGAGCTACAAGCTCAAGAAGAACGTGGCCCGGAGGAAGGGAGAGAGCATCAATGACTATGTGATCCGGATGAGTCTGGAAAACGAAGGAACCTATGTATCTCTTAACATGGACTTCGTCTATGCGAAGGATGACAACCCGTCCAAGTATATTCCTATGGCTCAGTGGTACTACGAAAACCTGTTTCAGCCGGCCATGGAAGCACAGCGCCTGAAGCAGGAGCAGATGGCTAAAGAAGCCATGGGGGAAGCTACGGATGTGGACTATGAAGTGGACACGCCTGACAATGAGAACCCTGACGAAGCCAACACAGCAGAAGAAAACGTCGAAGAATTCGACATCTAGTTAACCTCAATAATATTAGGAGAATGTATGAAGAAAGCCGACTGTATAGCCTACTTCGCTGAGAACTTCGGAACTACAAAGATCGAGGCGGAGAAGATGTTCTCCTTCGTACTTGACTTCATGTACGATTCCGCCCTTAAGGACGGTAAGTGCGTATTCGGTCCGCATCAGATGGTGCGCAAAGAGTACAAGGCACGTAATGGGGTGAACCCCCAGACAGGTGAACAAATCAGTATTCCCGCCAAAACAAAGGTGGGATATAAGCGGCTGAACAGGTCTTAGCAATAAAGTGGAGTGCTGTATGCTACAAGCTGCAGCACTCCACTTATTTTTTTAAAATACAACGAGGGAAATATGGATGAAACTATACAAAAAATATTAAGTAATTCAGCTACGTATGAAAAAACACTCCCCTTATCCTACTCAAAAATAAAGACACTCCTGAAATGCCCTCGCCAATACTTAAAAAGGTACATTGAATTTACTAAAGGTGCGGAAGCTCCTCAAAAAGAAGTAATGGTAGTAGGTTCTTTCGTGCATAAAGTCCTTGAGCATTGTTTGAATAAAGGTCAGTCGTTTGGGTGGGAAGAAGACGCGATAGATTTCGATTTAACCTGGGTACAGGTACAGAAGCAATTCAAGCTTACTTACGACGAATACTGTATGGCGCAGGCAATTAGAATAAATACTGAAAATGTATTTATAAAATTGTTACAAGCAATAAACGGATATAAATTGCATGTGCTGCCCGAGTTGCAGATTTGCGTGGACAAAGCGGGTGGTGTTCGCCCCGCTGTCCCTTTTAAAAAGCGCCTCTTCTATGGGTATGTAGATTTCTACGCCGAAACACCTAAAAAGACGAAAGCAATGCTTATAGACTATAAGTCTCATGGCAAGACTGAGTCTAACGCCGAAGAAGCGAAGTCTCAGCTTGAAACCTACGTGTATTATCTCTTTTTAAGGAACAAAAAATTGAATATGATCCAATATGGAGGTGCGTATTTACCTGATGAGGATATTGACCTGAATTCGAAGCTCGAAAGAGATAGTGATGAGTTTAAGTGCGTAGAAAACAGAATTAAGAATATGTACTCCGAATTTATAGCTAAGTTGACAGCCGGAAATTTTGACCCTGTGCCGGGCAAATACTGTGAATGGTGCAGCTATGCGGATACTTGCCCTGAATATACAAAGCCAGGTTAATTATGGACGTAATATTAACTAATTAATTAACTAACTAATTAATTAACCAATAAGTTAGAGGGGGATAAATGGCCAAGAAAAAGAAGAAAACCAAAGATGAAGAAGAGATAAAAGGCTTATCAGAGCTTAAAAAACTCTGGGGGGCGCGGCCGGCCAGACAATGGCTGGCTCTTTTCCAGGAGATAGCTCCGGATAGACAATGGACGCTTCAAAGCGAGCACACCATCAAGGGGAGATGCCCGTATCATCAGGACAACACCCCTAGTATGTTTCTGTCTTTCACAAAGAAATACGGAAAATGTTTTGGGTGCAATAAATTCATAAATGACCTCGTTAGCCTGGTAGCTAAGCTGAAACAATGCTCGTATGTGGAATCCCTTTTGTTTCTGCAGAGTTATTTTGGCTTGAATGAAGAGCTCGGGGATAATGCCGACAAATTAGCTGTTTATCATAAATATCAAGAAATGAAGAAGCATAGCGCCATTGCTATGCGTGAGGTGGTAAATGAGTTCATACGGGATAATCCTAGCCACCTTCAATACTTAAAGCCTGGGTATATTCATCTTGTTAAAGCCAGGCAGTTAAACCCTGTAAACCTCAATTCCATGCCCATTGGCCTGTACGCGAAACCGGAACATCTCAAAAAATATATACCCGAGAAATATCACGAGGTATTTGAGGAGTATTTCAATGAAAAAGTTCAGGGGCCTAATTATTGGGGCGCTGTGGCTTTTCATTATAATGACTCTCCCGGGACTATCAGCAGATTCAAACTGCGTTTGATAGATAGGCAGGCACTTAAAAGGGCTGAAGAATTAGATCCTACCCTGGAAAGCACTCCCCCAGAGATTGCCAGAAGCCTATTATCGCATGAAGATTTTATTATGATAAAAGATAAATATGCGAAAAACATGGGCGTATTCGGACTGCATAAATATCAGCATTTGCTCGGTAAACAAACAGACCCGAATGTGTACGTAACCGAGGGGGAATTCGACGTACTATCGGTTATGAATGCCCAGGAGGATAACGGTTCTTTTGACTTTGTTCTTGTAAGCACATCCGGCACGGGGTCCCTCGATGTCGGATTTTTGCGTGATTACGGCATGCGCACTATTTGGCTGGTTCAGGATCATCCGTCTAAAAATGGGGATGTCTACGCCTGCTCTTTTCTTAAAGAAAAAGGGAACTTCGTAAGGCCCGGATCCTCGGTACCTTTTTCGATAAAAATATTCAGGTGGCCTATACTGCTCGCAGGACAGGATCTGGATGAAGCCATAAGGCAGAACGGGTATGACTCTGTTAGGGAGTCCCTATTCGCTGAACGAAACCATACTTTTTTGAATTCCAATGTCTGGATTATAGAAAAGTGTGATGAACAGATAAAGTCTATTAAGACCAAGCTGGACGAAACCCTCGGAAATATAGAGGAAGATATTGGTGAAGTGCTTGAATCCGATTCGGAAGGTGATGGTGACAAGCATAGTGAGGAAAAGAATGCCGCGCATGTAGCTTCTCAAAACGCCAGGGACGACAGCAGACGTCAGATACACGAAACTATACTTAACTGGTTTCAGTACATACATGATCCGACTGAACGACTTGCGTTTGCACAGAAGTACAACATGCAAGAAGGGATAGACATTACCCAGGATAGTCGTGTGCATACAGCCGTGTACGCTATGGATACCCGGGAAGGCATACTCAAAAAAATAAAAGATGCCCTAAAGGACTCGTTCGAGTTCGCCTTTTACGAAAGAACGGGTAAATCCTATATCATCTATGTGTGGTCAAAAACTGCTGAAGAGCTGGTACCTCTACCCTTTAATGAGAATGCGGTACCGGCTGTGATTAGCCAATTTGTGGGCCAGGAGCACATAGGATGGATTGAGAACTTGATAAAGGACTCCCCTTTTTGGGAATTAAAAGGCGAGTACCCAATGGCTGATGAGATGCAACGCTCAAAAATAGCCGGGCATTGGTTGAAAACTGCCATTAATGATATGCGGGGCGAATGTCCAAACTATGCAAGGCTCATAAAAGTCGGCCAGGGAGTTCATCACTTCGGCCTACCTCCATCTGTAAAAAACAAGGGCATTGTCTATGTCGTAAATGGGAATAAGGTGTTTAAAGGCCAGATCAATCGGGAAACGGAAATGATTGAATGGAAGTTTCTTAATACCTGTGTTGATGAGAATATAATATTCGACCTCAACCCAAGCAAGGAATGGTCATTTATAAAGGATGTGTCGGATCTGTACGCGGCTTCTAAAGTTGATTTGAAGTCCGTGTACAATAGAATCCGGGAAATGCTTAGTGGTTGGAAGTTCGATAACCACGAGCTTACATGCCAATACCTAGCTTCTCATATTATGTCTTTGCCGATTTCAGCTGCGATAGGAAACGTAAATATATTGTACGTTACCGGCGAAAGCGAAAGCGGTAAAACATCTTTGATTGGCGGCCTATTGGGAGGTACAAAAAATCAGAGCCATGATATAAAACCAATTTTGGAATCCTCGGAGTTTTATACCGACCTGACTCCGGCAGCTATGTATCAATACTTTGATAGGAGCTCCATGTCGCTTATTTATGATGAAGCGGAAGTATCCGAGTCTCATAATACGGCGCACGATCAAAGAACTTCCGAAATTCAAAGGTTGATACTTTCATTGCCGCAAGGCGGTGTATCATTTGCTCGTGGTGGGCAGACCTCGGATTCCAGAGTTGATTACTATATCCGTATGCCGGTGATAATGGCAGGCATCAATCTCCCTGCGGATAGAGTTTTTCTATCCAGGGTGCTGATAGTCTACACACGTAAGGAATATGGGCATCGTTCCTTGGCTGATTATATAACCGAGTTTTTCACTGATCAACAAATTGAAGAGCTCAGGAAAGATATATCCATAGGGCTGCTCCCCCATATCCCGGAACTTATACGCATACGTCGCAACATAAAGCAACGCTTGGCCGTGACGAAAGAAGGGGCCCTGATTTCGGATAGGTTTCTTGACAATATCTTAACACCGCTACTCGTTTATGAATATGCCGGTATTGGGACGGTCGAAGACTTATTCCGTGGTTTGTATATAAAGAACAAGGATCGACTGGAAGCGATACACGGCACAGAGGATACCTCGGACTTGGTCAATGCCTGTTTGTATAATGAGGCTATTAAGATCACTCAGGAAGACGGCATGACCGATTATGTTAACGCCAGGTCTTTGATTCTGAATGGTGAAATTAATGTCCTTAATAACGCAGCTTGCGGTGTTTATTATTACGTTGAAAAGGACTGGATCATACTTGTCTGGAGACAAGCCAAGTATACGGTTTTGAAGCATTCCCCGTACGGCAAGCAAAATGAGCAGTCGTTAAAAGAACGCGTAGCCAAGGTTAAGTTTGTCGTTCCTGAAATAGAGATGTCGGAACATAAAAAGATCCAGTATCACCTGGGCTTATCCGATATACAAACACCCGCAGCTTACACGGTCATAAATGCGTCTTACCTGGGCATGAATGACCAACAAAGCGGCGGAAATGTCGAAGAGGAATTCAAGACTGCCGGTGAAGATAGTATATATAACGCCGTGCCGGTCTTTGATGATGATATGTCATCGCAATCACAGCCGTCCAAAAATGAAGAACAGGAGGTTTCCGAAACAATAGAGGATTCTCTTGATGATTTGGATGGAGGTATTGAAGATGACATAGATTTAGACGTATAAAAAGTTGATTAAAAAAGGCGCGGAGCACAGTTCTTCGCGCCTTAAATTGTTAAACTCATTAACTAATCAACCAACTAACCACCTAACTAACTATTAGTTACTTATCAAAGGAGTACAGTATGAAGTATCGTAAAAAACCAGTAATAATTGAGGCCTTCCAAATGACAAAAACAAGACGTGATTCTAATGTTGACTGGCCACAATGGTTACATAAGGCCTGGAATAAGGACAGAACAGAGTCTGGGGCGGTTTTCCCTTCTGAATATCCGAATTCAGACGGAACCGACAAACTTATGATCCATACACTTGAGGGCGACCACTTAGTTGAATGGGGCGACTTCATCATCCAGGGCGTACAGGGCGAGTTATACCCCTGTAAGCCGGATATTTTTGAAGCAACATACGAACCGGCATAACCAATCGATAAACCAGCAGGCGCATAAAGCCGCCCCGCACCGCTCATTTCAAGCATTAGATATGTAAAAGGAGGTTTATGTGAAGAGTAATAGAAATAAATCACCCTCAACAATAAAACCCGGTACTTGCAAGGATTGTGCTTTATTTGACGCCGATATGATTTCGGTGGACGGAGCACGTAATCCAGACATTGTAGTTATAGGGGCATTCCCCGATACCTACGATATTAAAAGAGGCCCGTTTCATAGTAATGGGTATGCTGTAATACGGAACATATTTAAATCCTTGAATAAAGAACTCCCTAAGCCTGAGCAGCCGTCAAAAGCTTTTACTTACGCAGTCAAGTGCTGCCCAAAGAAGTTCGGGTATAAGGTTAACATAAATACGTATAATCAATGCTCTGCTCATCTTAAAATGTATCTGGACCAGGCTAAACCTAAAGTCATTATAGCTTTAGGGACCGAAGCAGCCAAATCTGTGGGTATAAAGGGGAAACCAAAAGATTTACGCGGTAGCCTGTATGAGTATAAACATTCAGGGGGTGCTGCGGCTGTAATTGTCACATATCATGCCTGGACTGTTAAAAAATCTCCTGGTCTGATCCCTGTACTCGAAAATGACATAAATAAAGCGTATAAACTGCTTAGGAAACCTGTTGATGAAAGTGATTTCGATATAGCAACTCCTCAAACAGTTGATGATATACTTGGAGAGCTTAACAAATTAAAAAGCTATGCTAGAGAGAACTATGAAAAGAAAGGTCAACGTCTTGCGGTGAGTGTAGATACTGAAACTACAGGGCTTGAGCCTTATAATCATTCGCAGAAAATGATAGCTGTTTCACTTTCCTGGAAGGACCACCAAGGCCTGGGCCTCCCGTATAAGCACAGGGATTGCGTGTTTACTCCTGAAGAGATTGAAAAAATAAAAGAGAGCATAGAGGAAGCATGCGATCCTGAGTATGTGTCGCTTATAATGCACAATGCTAAATTCGACGTTCAGGAATTGTTGCACAGGTACGAGTTTAAGCTCCGAAACCCTGCGTACGACACTATGCTTGGCGAGCACGCATTGGAAGAGAACAAGCAAGGTGAATATTCCCTGAAAACGCTTACCAAAGACTATTTTCCTTATATGGCCAAATACGAGGAGGAACTAAAAGCTGAACTAGCGAGTATAAACCATGAACGCAAAAAAGAGTACGATGAAAAGCTGGCTGAATTAAAGCAGGTAAAAGAAAAAGCCATGCTGGATTTCTGGCTGAGCCTGGATAAAGATGCGCGCCTAAAATACTGTGCTGAGTGGGTAGAAGCCGGGTATAGCCTCGGGCAATACCAGGATCTGATAGAGGTAAAGACTAGGAAACTAAAAGGTGAACAGGTAGTGCTTAAGAAGTACCAGAAAGCCGTCACCAATATGTTGTCCAGAATAACCCCTGAAGATCTCGGTATAGATTTGCCTGAATACAATATACCCGAGCCTGAACCTGCTACGTTTGAGGATGTGGAAATAAACAAGATGCTTAAGTATGCTGCGATTGATGCTATGGTTACGAGGATGATAGCAGGCGAGCAGATGAAAAGACTTAAGAAGGATAATGAGGTTGTAAAAAAGACAAGCAGGACTGTGGGGTTCAAACTGCCTACCAAAAGCGTGCGTTATGGGCTTGATAATTATTCAATGCCCCTTTGCATGTCCATAGCGGACATGGAATATAACGGAGTCAGGTTAGATCGTGACAGGGCTATTCAATATACTGAAAAATTGAATGAAACTCTGAGTGAATTGGAAGATGCTCTGTATACCCGTGTCGGGTACAGATTTAATACGAGTAGCAGTTCACCGGACTTAAAAAGGATATTGTTTGAAGAATTCAAATACCCGATAATAAAGACCAGCGACAAGACAGGCGAAGCCAGTACAGACGCTGAGACACTGACGGCGTTGGGAGAACAGTTTGATGATGACTTTATCAATACTTTGCTGTCCTTCAGGAAAATTGAAAAGTGCGTGCATACCTACTTGTTGAACTGGATAAATATGTCCGAGTTTGACGGTAAGCTGCACTGCAAATTCAATCAGACTGGCACAGCTACGTTCAGGCTGAGCTCTTCAAATCCGAACCTACAGAACGTCCCCTTCTATTTAAAGGAGGCGGATTTAAACCTAAAGGCTTTGTTCCGACCCGATTCAGATGAATACGACCTTTATGATCTTGATATATCCAACGCCGAAATGAGGGTGCTTTGCGCTTATTCAAAAGATGAGGCGCTTATTGACGCCTTCAATAACGGCAAGGATCTTCATTGTCTAACGGCCTCGGGTATAAGTGAATATTCGTATGAAGAAATACTGGCCAACAAAGAGGATAAAAGCACGGACCATTACATGAAAAGGCAGGTAGCAAAGAAGGTCAACTTCGGGACTATCTATTGTATGATGGCCTCTACTCTCCAGGCTAAGCTTTGGTCTGATATGCGTATCAAGATTACTCTCGAGGAAGCTGAGGAGTATCTAAAGTCATTCTTTGATACATACCCGGGAGTCCATAAATACATAACATCGACGCAGAACTTCGTATCGTCATTTAAGTTCACGTACACATTCACCGGGCGCAGACGCAGATTCCCCATAGCTGCTCATAATCCCAGAATGATTAATCGCGTGGCTCGCCAGGCTGTTAATGCCAGAATCCAGACCACTTCAACAGACATAGTTGGAAAAAACCTGACTGACTTGGATAAGGCTATACGGCCCCTGGGCGGTAGGGTTATTTTGACGGTACATGACTCCATAGTGTTCCAGCTACCAAAAGGTACGAGCGGAGTTAAAAAGTTACTGGATAATACTGTGGTGGACAAAACCCGGGAAGACTGCCCGTGGCTGCCTGTGGAGTGGAAATACGACTGCGGATACGGCCCTTCATATGGGGAGGCTAAGGACGACGTTAAAGCAGCTTAAAATCATGCCTTAATAAATTAAAAAATTGGCATATAATGTGTTATAAGTTTGAGCGATGCTGAGGTAGAGGCTTTTATGTCAACAGACAACGAACCGAAGCAAGTTAGTCTTGCGATGGCTTACAAGGGGGAAGAGGTCCATGTGTACCTCTCCTCTGGTACAATTCTTTCCGGCGTACTCGTCGAAGTAGCCGATAAGGAAGCGAGGATAGTTAATTCTCGTAATGGTAAGTCGTCCTGGGTTAATTTGACTCACGTAGTCTCAATCTCAAAATTGTAGGTCTCTAGTGAGATTTTACTTCTCTGCGGGGCAAAGCTCCGTAATTATTAATCCTTGATCTTCGATCAAAGTGGGTAACTGGGCGGATGAACCTCGCCTGGCGTTGAATCTGGCCACTCCGGATCCACAAGACGCGTAGAGACTTGAGCTTGTGTTAGTTGATTTAAAGTTAAGTTTTTGTAAAGTATGTTTAATTACATATTTTGAGGAGTAAAGCTCCTCATTTATATGTATATAACCAGGACGCTCACTTTTGGAGATTCGACACTTGCTTCGCTACGTTTACGAATACTCCAAAAGACCGCTCCTGGTTATAGAGTAGTAGCAAACCTGAGAAAAACTTAGCTTCGATGATGTTGGAATTTTAGTTTTTTGTGAATACTTTTTGTATTTGAGAAGTAAAAGCTTCTCATTATTTTTCTTAACTCTTCGAGTTAAAAAAGTCACGGTTGAGCTGCAGCCTGGCGCCGGCCTGGTCGCGTCTTCAAACACGCAGAAAAAACTAAGTTTTCTAACTCTCTGATTCTCTGATTTTGTTCTAATTTTGTGAAACTTCTTTGGGTTTCGGAAGGGCAAAAGCCCTTCGTTATAACCTTTCCTCTGCGAGGAAATAAGAAAGCTGTGCATGTACGT
>Ga0182239_1000054_pt1 | contig 40999 bp, 35 predicted proteins | sample hydfrate6_PW_210_FD_132456 | JGI IMG/M metagenome (GOLD analysis project Ga0182239, IMG submission 132456) | Subsurface microbial communities from deep shales in Texas, USA - hydraulic fracturing test 6_PW_210 | ecosystem: Environmental > Aquatic > Deep subsurface > Shale gas/oil reservoir >... | reverse complement strand
TTTTTTACAGGCAGTGTTAAGTTTTAAGTGATTAAGTATTAAGTAAAATCAAAAAGTTATTTTGTTATTGGTTGGCGATTATACCAGTTTTAGGACTTTTTACGACTGCATCAAGATTGATTCCTGTTTACATCCACACATCTTCGCGCGATATAACCACCTGATGCCTCATCAAATACGGCATCTTCCGCATGAACCAGCTGCGGTGTGTTTCCCCAGTCGCCGCAGGCCGGCACAACCCTCTCGCCCAGGCTGAAATACTTGCCGCAGGCCGGGCATCTTGGCGTAGTGCTTAGCTTTTCGCGATCCATTATGATACTCTGGGCTTTGCGTTTATCCATGATTGTCTGCTCCTTTTTCCTTGCGGTCATGTTGTGCTGAAACTTTCACGTAATATTTAATTTAAGCACACAATCCATCAACAGCAAGGCATTGCCCCCTTTTGAGCCTTGACGCCACCCCGTTTTTTCCCGCCTACTGGTTGCCGAAACCGTTTAGCCCGCCGCAGTCCGGGCAATACCAGGTAATGGAGTTACAAGACATCCCCCAGAGATTTTCAAGCATGCACTTCTGACAGATGGCAAAGCCGCAACGGCATGTCCAGCAAAACATCACTGTTTTGCCGCAGCAGTGGCATGCGCGGTTTCTCGCCCGGCTGCGGCCCCGGGCGGGCCGGCCGGCAGACGATTTGTCAGGGGCGGTGTTCATGGGCAAAGCAGATTATAGCGGCGCTCTGGTTTCGTCAATGCATATTTGCCCTTTCGGGAATTCCGGCGGTTTTCTTTTTTGTGCGCCAGGGTTGTGCTTGCGGACACAAGGATTAATTTAGAGGTAATCCGGCAATTTGGTCCCGGACCCAAAACAGCAATCAGAGGCAAAGACCATGGATTCGCAAAAACCCTATCTCATACGATGCACAAGCTGCCGGGCCAAAAACAGGATTCCGGCGGAAAAAATCAACAACAGACCTGTCTGCGGCAAATGCAAAAGATCCTTGAAGATTCAGGACGCTTTTAACAACAGGCCGGTCGAGTGGTGACCGAAAACACGTTTGAGAGCCAAATCATCAAGTCCCCTGTACCGGTGCTCGCTGTTTTCTGGGCCCCGTGGTGTACGGCCTGCCAGGCTGTTTTGCCGGCTGTGGACAGAATTGCCTCGAGCCTGGCCGGCAGAATCAAGGTCGCCAAAATCAATATGGAGCAGAATCCGGCCCTTGCATCCCGCTTTCAGGTCATGAGCGTACCCTTTATGATCATTTTCGACAACGGAGCGGAAAAAGACAGCATGGCGGGCGCGGCCTCGGAAACCGATATACGCAAAAAACTTGTCCCCTACCATTGATTGATAAGCCTGCAAAAAGTCTTTTCACAGGCAGTGTCAAGTTTTAAAAGTTGCTGTTAGTGCTTGGTTCTATAATTTTCGCATGATGCCGACCCTGTGGTGGTTTGCTCCCTGCTGACCGCTTTCGCGCTCAATGCGACTCGCAAACCACCCCCGGGCCGGCATCATGGCCGACTGTGTGCAAAATTTCACATCAAGGGAGTCGGAGCAACACATCCAAGTCTTCGAAGTAACTTCAGAAAAAGTTACTGTTATAGCCCGGTCCTGGGCTGCGGCCCGGGGGAAACGTTTCCAAGGAAGCCCGAGGGCGGGGTTCGGTTTTTGAAGCGACATTGAGCGTTTACGGAAAAATTCAGCAAATGCCGGAGCTAAAAAATTTCAAACTGTTTGAGGCCGACAGGCCGGGTTTTTGAAATTTTAAGCGAAGGCATTGGCTGAATCCGTAAACGGTCAGGAGCGAAAAAACTGACCCCGGCCGCAGGGCTTCCTTCCTGACAAACAGCGGACGCGGTAAAAAGCTTTTTCCGGCGCCATCACTACATGGAAATCGAGCCCTTTCGAAAATCCGTGCCGCCGATTATGGCATTGATCAGCACCGGATGCCCTTTTCCGGCCGCTGTTTTTGCAGCACTCATCACAGAATCGATTGACTCGGGATCTGAGAGCAGAAAACCTTTTGCACCCAGCCCGCCTGCGATCTCATCGTATTTATTGTGCCTGAGCACAGTGCCCACGTCATTGCCGAAAATCTCTTTCTGCTCCCTGGCAATCTGACTCCAGCCGGCATCATTTCCCACAACAGCGATAACCGGCAGCCCGTGGCGCACAAAAGTGTCAAACTCGATTATGCTGTAGCCTGCAGCCCCGTCACCGTAAAGGATCCAAACAGCACAACCCGGCCGGACAAGAGCGGCTGCCAGCGCAAATCCGGCTCCCACCCCCAGGGTGCCGTAGGGTCCGGGATCAAGCCAGCAAAGCGGCCCCCCGGGTTGGACAATATAGGAGGCCGTGGCCACAAAATCGCCGCCGTCGCCGATGATGACACTGTTTTCATCCATTGCGCGGCTTATCCGGTCGCAAAGATACAGCGGGTTGATAAAATCGGTTTGTGCGCCCATGAATTGCGAGATCCGTTCTCTGCCACGGCTCTCATTTTCCTGAAGCCGCCGTGTCCAATCGCCGATGACCGAATCCTGCGGCCCACATTCCAGCCGCCCGGCCATGGCAAGCAGGAAAGTGCACGGATCTGCCTGAATCGCAAGATCGGGCTTTTTGTTTTGCTTCATGTCCGCTTTGCTGCGGTTTATGGCAATATAAAAGGCGTCGCTGCTGATCTGCCGGCCGTAATCGAGCCGGAAATCACAAGGCATGCCCGCGATGATAACCAGATCAGCGGCTTTTAAGGCACTGCTTCTGCCGTGTCTGAATTGCGCCGGATGATCCGGCCCGGCAAGCCCCCTTGCCATTCCCGCCAGAAAGATCGGGATTTCAAGTTGTTTTAATTCATCGGAAAGCGCATGTATCTTTTCGGGCCTCAGGGCCGCCTGGCTGCCAATGATCATCACCGGCCTGCTGGCTTGGCAAATCCTTTTGCAGACCGCATCCACATCCTCGAAATCAACTGAAAACGGATCAATGGATTGTTTTTCAGCATGTTTGACACTGACCGGCGAGCAGGCAAACAGCTTGTCCACATGCCGGCGCAGATACCAGTTTGTCACCCTGTCTGTTAATCCAGTGCCCTGTCCTGATTTTCTTTGATACCATCCGCGCACCACCTTTTCGTCATATAGCAGATCAATGGGACATTCGATGAAAACAGGCCCGGGGATTCCGGATTTGGCCACATCAAAGGCTTCCTCAACAATGGCTGCCAAATCACAGTCCTGCCTGACCGTGGCTGACCATTTCACAAGAGTTTCAAACAGCTTGATCTGTTCGATGTCCTGCAGTGCGCCTTTGCCCCGCAAAGCCGTGGCCGGTGCGCCGCCAAACAAAACAAGGGGTGATTGGGCCATTTGCGCGTTTTTCACTGCCGTGACCGAATTGGTCACACCCGGGCCTGCCGTGACGACCGCAACCCCGGGAACACCGGTCAGCCTTGAGACCGCATCAGCGGCAAAAACGGCTGTGGGCTCCTGCCTTACGTCAACAACCCGTATTCCCTCCTGTTTTGCCCCCACCAGTATCGGAGAGATATGTCCCCCGCAAAGGGTGAATACAAATTCCACTCCGCGGGCCTTTAATATCTGCGCAATGATTTGTCCGCCGTTCATACATTCACTCCTGCCGCCAGGCGCTGCAGTGGGTTTTAAGCCGGCCACCCTGTGATGTGCCAAAACCGGTTTTCTGTCAGGCTTCCGGCAATTTGAGACACGCATTGATAAACGCCGGCAGATCACCGGGATTGCGGCTGGAATATAAAGCAATATATTCCCGGACAAGGGCTTCGGCAAATCAGAAAGAAGCGGCCGTTAAAAACGTTACCCCAACGTCCGGGTAACACGTGTAACGGCAACACATGGAAACCACTGTTTTGCGCCCTGCCATGAGCGCAAAAAAAATCAGCAGCGCACCAGACCGGCAATTCCCGGTGCGCTGCTGAATCAGGGAGGTTGACAATTAAGGAGGACAACTTAACTGGTCAACTGCTTTTACAAAAGCAATCTTTGTGCCATCATAAAAATCAGCAAAAAATATTTTCCGCTCCATTTGCCCAAAAATCAGGCCTGCAGCTGCTGATTTTTTCAAAGGCTGCAGGATTGTGCCTTTCACTATTGCACATAAAAATGTATATTTATTCGCAGCAGATTCACACCTCAAACCGATCCACGTCAGACCACTGGAGCCAGGATGAGCACTTTTGGCGCAACAAATGACCGGAACAAAAAACTGGCGGCGGTTTTCCGGGACAAGCCGGAACTGGTCACTGCCCTGCCCGAATGGATGCTGCCGCAAAAACACATCGCCGCCTATCAGCAGATGCGGGATCTGGCCATTGTTGAAATCGCCGGCCGGGACAGTGTGGCCGCCGCGGTATGTGCAGCCGAACAACACGGATACAGCAACCTTCTGCCGGTCTATGCCTATACCGGAACCGAGTACGGCCAATGGCAAAGCGTGCCGGAGGCCGCCGACCGCCTTGCCCGGCGCCTGCCGCAAGTCCGGGTGCACCCGCTGCTCATAGTGGGCTCGCCTGAATTCTGGCATGCGCTAAACGGCCGTTTTATAAGCGACTGCGTGGAACGCTTCGGCAAATATTCGCCGTGCCCGGGCTGCCATCTGTACCTGCACAGCGTGCGCGCTCCCCTGGCCGGCAAACTGGGCAATGCCAATATTATCGCAGGGGAACGGACCTCCCACAGCGGAGCCGTCAAAATCAACCAGGTCAAAAAAGCCCTGGATTTTTACGCAGAGGCCCTGAGCTTCTTTGGCATCCGCTTAAACATGCCCCTGGCTGAAATTGCTGACGGCACTGAAATTGAAAAAATCCTGGAAATGCCATGGCAGCAGGGCAAAGAACAGCTTTGCTGCAGCCTTTCAGGAAATTACAAAAAATGCACAGGGCCAACAGGCGTGGACATTGAACCGGTTATGCGCTATTTGCATGAATTTGCCGGCCCGGTTGTCCGGGAGATTGTAACCGCCTACATGGACGGTCAGATACCAGCGCATCAGAAAATCGCAAGCCAGGTCATGAGTCAATGCATGAATCAGAAATAAACAAACTCAAAAAGCCGGCGGTGAAAATCGCCATGTGCAATTTTATGAAAAATCCACGGGACCTTTACGCTTTTGCCCGGAGACACGGTTTTGACGGAATTGACTGGTCATTTGACATCGCCGCCATACCCCAAAGCCCCCGTGAAGAAAGCCTGTGGGCAAAGCAAATCAAAGCCCTGGCCCCCCTGGAAATCCGTTATCACTGCCCGTTTGACCGGGTGGATATCGGCCATGAAGATCCTGCGCAGCAGCGGCGTGCCACGGGCCTTTTTCGAAAAATCATCCGACTGGTCGCCAAGACAGGGGGAGGTTACCTGACATTGCATGTGGGTCTGGGCCGGGATACCACGCGAATTCTGTCATGGAACACCACCATTGAAAGCCTCCGGGAACTTGTCAATTATGCCGCAGGCTTAAACGTGCGCCTCTGCCTGGAAAACCTTGCGTGGGGGTGGACGGCAAAGCCCAATTTGTTCGAAAAACTCATCCGGTACTCCGGCGCGGGCATTACCTTTGACATCGGCCATGCCCGGGTCTGTCAGGCCGTGCAGACTCAACAGTACAGCCCGGAGGACTTTTTGTCCCCGCACAAAAACCGGATTTGCAGCGCCCATGTCTATCACGAGGAAATTGAGGGAAAGGGACATATTCCGCCATCAGATATGGCCGACATTGCCCGGCGTCTGGATCTTCTCATGGACACGGGATGCACCTGGTGGACCCTTGAAATCAGGGAACCCGAAGGATTGATGCAAACCCGAAAGATCGTTGACCAATACCTGGCCGGACCGGGGGGAAAAAAACAAACGAGTACCATCGCACTTTAAACCCGATCGCCCGCGCCCCCTAATGGAGAATCAAAACATGAAAGCAATCCTGGTTTTGTTAGACGGTCTGGGCGACCGCACTTATGCCCGGCTGGAACACAAAACCCCCCTGGCCGCAGCCCGCACCCCCAATCTGGACAGGATTGCCGCCATGGGGGCCAACGGGACCTATCACGCCCTGTCCCCGGGGTACTGTTTGCCAAGCGAGATGGCCCATTTTCTGATGTTTGGCTACAACCTTGCAGATTTTCCCGGCCGGGGCCTGCTGGAGGCTGCGGGCGGGAAAGTGCCTTTTGCCGATTCCGACGTACTGGTGCTGGCCCATCTCTGCCGGATCAAAATTGACACAAACAAGAGGGCGTTTCTGGAACACGGCAGAGATGATATCCCGGGGGACCGGGATTTTTTGAGCCGGTTTTACAAACAGATCAGCGCCTATGATTACAAAAAAATCAACTTCCGGCTCCATCAGACCGGGCGCAATGATGCAATCCTGACCCTCTCCGGCCATGTGAGCGCAGATATTTCAGATTCGGATCCTGTTTTGGAAAAAAGCCCCGTTGCCAGGGTCATGCCCCTTGCCCGCACCAAAGAGCCGGACCGGGCGGAAAAAACCGCCGCCGCTCTAAACCATTACCTTGCCTGGTGCGCGGACCGGTTAACCGCCCCGGCCCCAGACCCCGGCGTCCCGACACCGGCCATGAACCCCAATTTCCTTGTGACCCAGCGGGCTGGAAAAAGAAAGCCGCTTACGGCTTTTGCGGAAAAATGGGGGTTTTCCCCGGCCATGATCGCATCCGGTTCAGTCTATCAGGGTCTTGCCATGGAACTGGGCTTTGATTTCACCCGGGTACGGGACTCGGCCGACCCCGGAAAAGACCTGGCCGAAAGAATCCAAGCCGCCATTGACGATCCGAACCACGACTTTATCCACGTGCACACCAAGGTCCCGGATCAGGTCTCTCACAGGGAAACCCCGGAGCGCAAGGCAGAAGTCATCTCCGCATTGGACAGCGGGTTTTCCGGGCTTTTGAATTTTCTGGAAAGCAAAGAAAAAGACATCCTTGCCGTGGTCACGGCGGATCACAGCACGCCAAGCTGCTCCGAACTGATTCATTCAGGCGAAACCGTGCCCCTGACCATGGCCGGCGGCGCCATCCGAAAAGACCCGGTGTACCGGTTTGACGAAATCGCCGCAACAGCCGGCAGCCTTGGCCAATTGCGCGGCGCGGATCTTATGCACATGATTTTAAACAGCACGGACCGGGCCATGCTCCAGGGCCTTTGCCTGGGTGCGCACAAGCGCGCCTACCGGTCTGAGAACTACCCGGCATTTACCATAAACAAACAAAAAGGAAGCAGACAACTTTCATGAACACAGCCAAAATATTTTTTATGATACGGACAAAGGCCTGCAAACGGCTTCTTTTTGCCGCACTGGCATGCATGACCGCCCTTGCCGCCCCTGTGCACGCTCAAACCCATGAGCAAAAACCCCTGTGGGAGCTTGGCATCGGCGTTGCCCCGTTGACCATGCCCGCCTACCGGGGCTCGGAAAACCAGGAATTCTATCTGGTGCCCATGCCCTACGTGATCTTCCGGGGCGATTTTCTGAAAGTGGACCGGGAGGGCATCCGGGGTCTTTTGTATGACACGCCGAAACTCCGGGTGGATATAAGCGCAGACGGGGCCATACCGGCTTCCAGCGACAAGGGCGATGCCCGGGAAAACATGCCGGACCTGGATCCGGTGGGGGAAATCGGCCCGTCGGTCAATTACCTGCTTTACGAAAACAACCGCACCCGACTCCGCTTCCGCCTGCCCGTGCGGGCGGTATTTGCCTCGGATTTCACTTTCATTGATCATGAGGGCTGGAAGGCCCATCCCCAGCTCAATCTCGATCTCATGGACAGGGCCGGGGGATGGAATTTCGGGGCCACCCTGGGACCGATTTTTGCCGATCGTCGCTACCACGCATATTATTACGAAGTCAGCCATGAATACGCCACAGAAACCCGGCCGGCCTGGGAGGCCGAAGGCGGCTACAGCGGCACTTCCCTTATGTTTTCTGCCAGCCGCCGGTTTGAAAACACCTGGGTGGGCATGTTTATACGATACGACAACCTGGCCGGGGCCGTGTTTGAAGACAGTCCCCTGGTGGAAACCCGCCACAGCTTCATGGCGGGCTGCGGCGTGGCATGGGTACTGGGCCGATCGGAGCGCAGTGTTTCAACCAAAAAGTAACCGCCCCCGGCTGCCGGCCAAACGTGGCCTCCTGGCAACTTTACAAATCCGCAAACCGGTGTTAATTTAATAAAAGAGAAGTGCACGGGCCTGCAGCAGGCCGGGCAACCTTGATGCACTCGTAAAAAGTCGGTTTTTAGACGGCTTTGTAAAAAGTTCAAGATCAAGGCTTGCGCGATTTTGAAGAATGCAGCGTGCTTAGCTGTACGTGAAATTCTGAAAAATCGCGCGTAACGCAGATATTGGGCTTTTTACAAAGCCGTCAACCTTGAAACTTTCAATCGCCAATCCGGGGAGTTCGGCTGATGGAATACATCAAGATTCGATTCACCAATGATTTTAACGAATCCAATTTCCAAAAAAACATATCAGATCTGTTTCAATCCATGAGCCCGATGTTTTCCTTTTCCTCCCAGGCCACCTGGAAACCACAGCTCGATATTTATGAGACAGCGGAAAAGATCTACATCACAGCCGAGGTGCCCGGTGTGGACAAGGAGGACCTGGAACTGGAAGTCAACCCCAGGGCCATACGGATCTCCGGCCGCCGGCAGGGCGCCCCGCCGGCGCCAAACGGCCGGTATCGCCTGGCTGAAATCCAGTACGGCCCGTTTGAGCGGATCCTTTACCTGAAGGCCCCTGTGGATACGGAAAACATTACTGCCAGGCATAAAAACGGATTTCTCTACATCGAGGTCGCCAAACTGCCGTCCCAGAAACGGCAAACAATTCCGATCAGTTCGGACTAGACCAAATCCTTGTACCCATTTCAAACGGACAGATCCGGAGGCAAATAAATGGCACAAAGCCCGCAGCAACAAACTCCGAACCTTGACAATATACCCGAGCAGCTGCCGATTCTCCCGCTGTTTAACGTGGTGCTGTTTCCCAAGATGGTCCTGCCCTTGATTGTCATGCAGGAGGAATCCATCCAGCTCATTGACGAGGCCATGTCCAGGGACCGGCTGGTGGGCGTGGTGGCCTCCCGGCACACGGACCCCAAAAACGAATACAGCGCAGAGGATCTCTACGAAGTCGGCTGCAGCGCGGTGATCCTGAAAATGGCCAAGGCAGAGGACAACCGCGCCCAGATTCTGCTCCAGGGCATCGGGCGGTTTAATGTCCGGGAGTACCTGGAAACCCAGCCCTATCTCAAGGCACAGGTGGAACATGTCCACATCGAGGAGGCCCGGGACAAGGAAATCGAGGCCATGATGTCCAACCTGGTTTCCCAGTACCAGCAGGTGGTACAACTGTCCTCTGCCCTGCCCGACGAGATGGGCTCCATGGCCAAGTCCCTGGAGGAACCCGGCACCCTGGCCGACATGGTCACCTCCACCATAGACTCCGGGGTTCAGGAAAAGCAGGAAGTACTCGAACTCTATGACATCAAGCCCCGGCTGCGCAAGGTCACCCAGCTGGTGAGCTACCAGTTTGAAATCCTGGAAATCGGCAACAAAATCCAGTCCCAGGTCAAGGGCGACATGGAAAAACAGCAGCGGGAATATTACCTGCGCCAGCAGCTCAAGGCCATCCAGCAGGAACTCGGGGAAATGGATGAGTCCGGCAGCGAGGTGGAGGAATACCGCACAAAGATCCATGAAAAAAACATGCCCGAAGAAGCCAGAAAAGAGGCCGAGCGGGAATTAAACCGGCTGAGCCGCATGCATCCGTCATCGGCCGAATACTCCGTGGCCCTTACCTATCTGGACTGGATGACCGCCCTTCCCTGGAACGAGATAACAGAGGACCACCTGGACCTGGAAGGCGCGGAAAAGGTTCTGGAAAACGATCACTACGGCCTGGAAAAAGCAAAGCGCCGGATACTGGAATATCTGGCCGTGCTCAAGCTCAACCCGGAGATCAAGGGGCCGATTCTGTGCCTGGTGGGCCCGCCCGGAGTGGGCAAGACATCGCTGGGCAACTCCATTGCCCGGGCCCTGGGGCGCAAGTTTGTGCGCATGGCCCTGGGCGGCATCCGGGATGAGGCGGAAATCCGCGGCCACCGGCGCACCTATGTGGGGTCCATGCCGGGACGCATCATCCAGGGCATCCGCAGATCCGGCTCCAAAAATCCGGTGTTCATGCTCGATGAAATCGACAAGGTGGGCACAGACTTCCGGGGTGATCCGTCATCCGCGCTTCTGGAAGTACTGGATCCAGAGCAGAACTACTCGTTTACGGATCATTACCTGGACGTGGCCTTTGACCTGTCAAAGGTGATGTTTGTCACCACGGCCAATATCCTCGACACCATCCCTCCGGCCCTGCTCGATCGCATGGAGGTTTTGCGGCTGTCGGGCTATACCATGGAAGACAAGCTAAAGATCACCACGCGCTTTCTCATCCCCCGCCAGAGAACCGCTCACGGCCTGAAAGCCGATCAGATCAACATCACTCCGGGGGCTGTCAAGCACATTATTTCCGGCTATACCCGGGAGGCGGGCCTGCGCAACCTGGAGCGGGAACTGGCCAACATCTGCCGGGGTGCGGCCACAAAGATCGCCAAAGAGGAAGCCGAATTCGTCAAGGTGGGCCGCAGGGATGTACGCGATTATCTCGGCCCGGTGCGCTATTCCTTTGACGAGATCAAAAAACGGGTTGCCACCCCCGGGGTGATCATGGGACTGGCATGGACCGAGGCCGGCGGGGATCTTCTTTTTATTGAGGCCACAACCATGAAGGGCAGCGGCAAGCTCACCCTCACCGGCCAGCTCGGGGAAGTGATGAAGGAATCGGCCAATGCGGCCTTAAGCTATATCCGGGCCAATGCCGGCGTACTCAAGATACCCGAAGACTTTTTTGACAAGCACGACCTGCACGTCCATGTGCCGGCCGGCGCGGTGCCCAAGGACGGGCCTTCTGCAGGCGTCACCCTGCTGACCGCCATTGCATCGCTTCTGACCAACACGCCCACGTCCAAGGATCTGGCCATGACCGGAGAAATCACCCTCCGGGGTCAGGTCATGCCGGTTGGCGGAATCAAGGAAAAAGTGCTGGCCGCACACCGGGCCGGAATCAAAAGCATCATCCTTCCCAAGTTCAATGAAAAGGACATGGAAGACATTCCGGCCAATGTCAAAGAAGAAATCGAGTTTCATTTTGTGGAGAAAATGCGCCAGGTGCTTCGCATCGCCCTTGGCAAATAGCAGGCTGGCTTTAAAAGAACCAAAGGATTTTCTGTTATGACCCTGTCTCCGGGTACGGGCCGGCGTGCTGCCCTGATTCTGGCTTTTGCGGCAGCCGCCGGCCTCTGGCTTGCCGGGTGCCGAACCACCCCGCCGCCGGCTGAAAAAACATCCAAAAGCTATCAGATAAACGGTCGGTGGTATCACCCCATACCGGATTCCCGCGGATTTCGCGAATCCGGATACGCTTCGTGGTACGGCCACCCGTTCCACGGCCGCAAAACCGCCAGCGGGGAAACCTACAACATGGACGCGCGCACCGCAGCCCACAAAACCCTTCCCATGGGCACGTATGTACTGGTAAAAAACAAGCGCAACAACAAGCAGACCGTGGTGCGCATCAACGACCGGGGCCCCTTTGTCAACGGCCGGATCATTGACCTTTCCCGCCATGCCGCCCGGCAGATCGATATGATCGGACCGGGCACGGCACCGGTGGAAATCGCAGTGCTGGAAAAAGACCATCCGCAGCGCCAAAAGGCCTCCGGCAGCCACGGCGATTATCATAGCGGGGATTTCACCATCCAGATCGGGGCGTTCTCGGAAAAGAATCTGGCAGAATCCATGCGCGACACCATTGCGGCAGCGGATTATAACCCGGTGACCGTCACCGAGGTCAACCGTGCTGATGCCACCTTTTACCGGGTTCGGGTGGGCCGGTTTGAGTCCCTGGCAAAAGCCCGGAACACAGAACTGCTCCTGATCCGGGCGGGCTATCATGACGCTTTTGCGGTAGCGCGTGATGACAGGTAACCCGACGCCATGATGGAGCTGCAGGGCCGGATCCGGCGGATCACATTTCACAGCACAGATACCCATTACACGGTTGCGCAGATGGAAGCCGGGCCGGACAGGGCCGGGGTCACCATTGTGGGACACCTGCCCGGAGCCGCCCCGGGCCAGGCAGTAAAAATTCTTGGCAAATGGGTGACCCATCCCCGCTACGGGGAGCAGTTCGCGTTTCAGCAGGCCCAAATCACGCGCCCCTCGGAGGTGGACGGAATCCGGCAGTATCTCGGCTCCGGTCTGATCAAGGGCATCGGTCCAAGCCTTGCCGAAAGCATTATCGAAGCTTTTGGCACAAAAGCCCTGGATATCCTGGACAACCAGCCTGAGCGGCTCCGTGAAATTTCGGGTATCGGTGAAACCCGGGCTGCGGATATCGCACGGCAGTGGGAGCATCACAGAAGCATTGCCGATATCATGGAGTTTCTGCAGCAGCACGGCATAGAGGCCGCATATGCCGGAAAGATATTCAGACAGTACGGCGTTGAGGCCATGGAAGTGCTCACCCGGGATCCTTTCCGACTGGCAGAAGACATTCCGGGCCAGGGCTTTGTGATCGCCGATGCCATTGCCAGACACGCGGATCTGCAGCCCGATCCGGAAGTGCGGGCTGCGGCCGGCATCGAGCATCTGCTTTATCAGAGCGCATCTTCCGGTCACATGTTTTATCCGGAAGACGAACTGTTTCGCAAGCTTGAACAAAAATTCGGAGTCGACAACCAATCCGCCGGCCTGGGCCTGGAACAATTGCTTGCTGCCGGCAAGATGTACATGGAAGCCGGCAACGGCGACGGGCAGTCAAATGACAGATGCCGGCATATCTATCTCCCCCTGCTCCACGAGGCTGAAACCGGCATTGCAATGCGCCTTTCAGCCATGATGTCTTCTTGTCCGGACCCGGCTCTTTCAAACAGCATTGATCCGGCAGAACAAATGGAGGACCGGTTTGCCGTCCGGCTTTCAGATGAGCAGAAACAGGCCCTGGAAGGGGTGCTGGCCTCCCCGGTTTCAGTGATCACCGGCGGGCCGGGCACCGGCAAAACCACCCTGGTCCAGTGCATTGCCGCGGTTTTCAAAAGCGCGGGCTTCCGGGTTTGCCTGGCAGCACCCACAGGCCGGGCTGCCCGGCGCCTGACCGAAATCACCGGAAAAACCGCCCATACCATCCACAAGCTTCTGGGCTATCATTTTGAAACCGGATGTTTTGAAAAGTCCCGGGACGATCCTGTTGAGGCAGATGTGCTCATTGTTGACGAAGCCTCCATGATCGATGCGGAATTGATGTACCACCTTGTGGGCGCCACGCGGTTCAATGCCCGGCTCATCCTTGTGGGCGACGTATTTCAGCTGCCGCCGGTGGGGCCGGGAAATGTCCTGGCCGATATTATCGAGTCCGGCCGTATTCCGGTGCATTTTTTAACTGAGATCTTCCGGCAGGCCGCCCGCAGCGCCATTGTCCGCAACGCCCACAACATCCGGCGCGGCCGCACGCCTGAGCCCGAAAACATGGACGCAAACAGCAACGGGCAGGAATTCTGCCTGCTCGAGGCCCACACGCCCGAGGAGGCGGCAGAAGCCATCGTGGATCTTGCCACTCAAACACTGCCGGATATTTACGGTCTTGCCCCCGGCCGGGACATCCAGGTGCTCTCACCCGTGCACAAGGGCCCGGCGGGCACCATCAGCTTAAACCAAAAGCTGCAAAAGGCCCTCAATCCCGGCAAAAAAGGGGTAAAGGGCCTGAATCATGAATTCTGCGTAAACGACCGGGTCATGCACCTGAAAAACAATTATGCCAAGGAGGTCTTTAACGGCGATATCGGCATTATCACCGGCACAGAAGCCGCAGATCCGGTTCTCCGGGTGGACTATGACGGCCGGCCGGTTTCCTATGAAGCCGATGAACTCGACGAACTGACCCTTGGATACGCCATTACCGTGCACAAATCCCAGGGATCGGAATATCCGGCCGTAATTTTGCCCATGATCACCCGGCACTATGTCATGCTCCAGCGCAATCTGCTCTATACGGCCATCACCCGGGCCAGGCACCTGGTTGTACTGGTGGGCAATGCCAAAGCCATCGGCGTTGCCCTGAAAAACGACAAGCCCGCCAGGCGCCTTTCAAACCTGGCAGCGCATCTGCAGGCCTGCAGTCCGTAGAAAGCTTTTTGCATTGCTTGCTGCTGATCAGGAGGCAAGCCCTGCGGTGGGGATCAATTTTTTCGCTCCAAAAACAGAGCCCGGCCGGGCTTGCCTGGAAACGAAACCGGGATTTTGTCTTGCACCGCGCAGGCAGATTGGATATGTTTTGTTTTTACATTAAACCTTGATGGCACCGTAAAAAGTCTGATTTCAGATGGTGCCGTAAAAAGTTCAAGATCAAGGCTTGCGCAATTTCGAAGAATGCAGGGTACTTATCCGTACGTGAAATTCTGAGAAATTGCGCGTAACGCAGATATTGGACTTTTTACGGCACCATCCACCTTAAAGGAACCGGTAAAAATATGAAAAAAACGGCCATTGTTTTCGTTCTTGGATTTTTGTCACTATGCATGGCAGCCCCATCCCATGCCGAGACCCGCTATATCGGCGATTTAATGGAAATCACCCTTCGGACCGGTCCCGGTCTGAATTACCGGATCGTCAAGATGCTCAAATCCGGCCGGACCGTGGAAACCCTGGAAACCGAGGAGAACTGGACCCGGATTCGCCTCTCAGATGACACCACCGGTTGGGTGTTTTCCCGTTATCTCACCAGGGAAAAGCCCAAAAGCCTTGTTGCCGAGTCTCTGCAGGAGGAAATCGGGCCGTTGCGCACAAAGGTAAAGTCTTTAACCGAGGAAAACCAGCGCCTGATCAAACGCAACCAGGAACTGGCCGATGAGCTGACAAGCACCCGGGAGGACCTCAAATCCCTGGAAAATGAATATGCCGCCCTTCAGGAGGAATCCGCGGATTACCTGAAGCTCAAAGACGAGCACGCCAGTGCCACAAAAACCCTGGAAGAAAAAAATCAGCGGATCCAGGCCCTGGAAAAGCAGGTATCTGACGCGTTTTTCTCCGCGGGTCTGAAATGGTTCCTGGCCGGGGCCGGGGTTTTGCTGCTGGGAATGATCATCGGAAACCGGATCGCATCCAGGAAAAAGCGCCCCGGCCTGAGATAAAAAAAGAGCCCATCTATGGAACACCGATTTGACTTTCTGGTCATCGGAAGCGGGGTGGCCGGGCTTTTATTTGCCCTGAAAACCGCCGAGCACAGCCGGGTGGCCATTGTCACCAAAAAAGGCCTCACTGACAGCAACACGGTTTACGCCCAGGGCGGCATCGCAGCGGTGCTGGATCCGGATGACACGTTTGAATCCCATGTTGCCGACACCCTGGACTCGGGCGACGGGCTGTGCAACCAAAACGTTGTGGAAATGGTGGTTTGCTCGGCCCCGGACCGGATCCGGGAGCTGGCTGAAATCGGCGTGGGCTTTAACCAAAGCAGTGACGGCCGGCTGGAACTGGACCTGTGCCGGGAAGGCGGCCACGGATTTAACCGGATCGTGCATGTCGACGATCTTACGGGCCGGGCCGTGGAAGAAGCCCTGGTCAACCGGGCAAGGCATCATGAGCGCATTGACATATTTGAAAACCATATCGCCATTGACCTGATCACCCGCTCCACCCGGCTAAAGCGCGGGCAGACCATCACCGGCCACGAGGATCAATGTTTTGGCGCATACGTGCTCAAACGCGGTACCGGTGAAATCCACACATTTCTGGCCGGCATCGTTGTGCTGGCCACAGGCGGTTCCGGCAAGGTTTATTCCTATACCAGTAACCCGGACATTGCCACAGGCGACGGCATTGCCATGGCCTACCGGGCCGGGGCGGCCGTGGCAAACCTGGAATTCGTACAGTTTCACCCCACCTGCCTGTTTCATCCGCAGGCAAAAAATTTCCTGATTTCCGAAACCGTCCGGGGAGAAGGCGGGATTTTGCGCAACTCCGACGGCACCGCCTTTATGGCCGACTATGCCCCCCAGCGAGAACTGGCCTGCCGGGATGTGGTGGCCCGGGCCATTGACTCGGAACTCAAAAAACGCGGCGATGAGGCCGTGTTTCTTGACATCTCCCACCGGGATCCGGAATTTGTACGCTCGCGCTTTCCCCATTTGTATGCAAAATGTCTGGAATTCGGTTTTGACATGACCCGCCAGGCCCTTCCTGTTGTGCCGGCGGCCCATTACATGTGCGGCGGGGTATCCACGGACATCCACGGCAGAACCAGCATCCAGCGCCTTTACGCCATTGGCGAAACCGCCTGTACGGGTCTGCACGGGGCCAACCGCCTGGCCAGCAACTCACTTCTCGAAGGCCTGGTCTACGCCCACCAGGCGGCCCTCACGGCTGCAGAGGAAATCCGGGACACGGATTTTTCCGATATCGCAGATATTCCGGTGTGGGATGATATGGGAACCATGGACAGCGATGAGGCCATTGTCATCACCCACACCTGGAATGAAATCCGCAGGCTCATGTGGAATTACGTTGGTATCGTCCGCTCGGACAAACGCCTGGCCCGGGCCCGGCGCAGAATCGAAATTATCAGCGACGAAATCCAGGAATACTACTGGAACTTCAAGGTCACCCCCAATCTCATTGAACTGCGCAACATCGCCATCGTGGCCGAACTCATCATCCGGTGCGCCATGCACCGAAAGGAAAGCCGCGGCCTGCACTATAACATCGCATATCCGTATAAAAACGACCAGCGCTGGAAAAAAGACACGGTGCTGCGCCGCCCCTTTGTGGGATGACCCGGCAGCGCCATGGCCCAAAGCATGCCTTTCCGGGAATTTTTTGCAGGAAAGCCGGATTGCAGTTATAATAATCAGGACTTAAAAACACCATGGCCATTGTACTTGCCGGCGCGGCCGGCAAAGTGCGGAAACCCGGAGAATGAAATCATCCATGAAACGCGCAAGCGCCCAGATATCCTGCGGACTCAAGATTGCCGGCCGTCCGGAGCACTTTGTGGACAGTGCCCCGGAACCCGAAACCGTGGCATCCGCGCCTGAACGCATCCCCCTGCTAAAGGCCCGGCTGCTGAAATCCAAGGGCGACCGGGTGCGCATCGGCACACCGCTTTACGAGGACAAGCAAAACACTGACATTGTATTTGCCGCCCCCGGGGCCGGAGAAATCCAGGATATTGTCTACGGTCCCCGGCGGGTGATCCGCGAGATTGTGATCCGGCTTGACAAAGAGCAGACCACTGAAGATTTCACCCCGTATCCGGCCGATAAGCTCGGCCGGCTCAATGCCGGGGCGCTGAAGGAAATCCTTTTAAAAGGCGGGGTCTGGCCGCTTATCCGGGACCTTGTCTACCGGAAGGTGGCAGATCCGGGCCAAAGTCCTGCAGCCATCTGGATTGCGGCCACCAACCAGGACCCGTTTCACCCGCCGCCGGACACCTGGCTGCAAAGTCCTGAAGACAAACGTTTTTTCCAGACCGGCATCAAAGCCCTGGAAATTTTATGCAGCAATGTGTTTGTCTGCTGCGCCAAGGATGCGTCCCTTGGGGATGAACAAATTGAAAGCCGGGTCACCCACAGGGTTTCAGGAGGATATCCCTTTGATGATCCGGCAGTGGTCCATTATCATGCCAAGACCCGGCCGGAGGACAATCATGCCTGGTTTGCAGGCGGCCAGGATGTGCGCCTGCTCGGCGAGTTTCTGGAAACCGGGAGATTTCCGGTCCGGCGCACGGTGGCCGTGTCCGGAAAATCCGTCCATGGCCGGTACCGGCATACCCGCATCGGCGCACCGTTGGGCATTCTGGCCGATCCCGGAGAAAGCTCCGGCTGCAGATGGATTGCCGGTGGTTTGTTCCGGGGCTATTCCAGCGGTCCGGATTTTCATCTCGGCTTGTATGAAACCGCTGTGGGCATTATCACGGAATCGGCAAAGCGGGAGATGTTGGGATTTATGCGGCCGGGATGGAACAAGCCCACGTGCTCGCGCACGTTTCTGTCTGTTTTCAATCCCCGGCCTTTGCCCGTGGATGCCGACATGCACGGATCCGGGCGTGCCTGCGTGAACTGCGGCAACTGCACCCGGGCCTGCCCGGTCAACATTTTACCCCAGTTCACCTATAAATGCATCCGGGCCGGGGAAATCGAGGAGGCCCTTTCCCACGGCATGCTCGACTGTGTGGAATGCGGGCTGTGCTCCTATGTGTGCCCGTCGAAAATCGAACTGTGCCAGACCTTTCAGGAAACCAAACAGGCCTATTTCAGGCAGCGGATTTAGCCAATGGGATGGATTGAGAAAAATTTGCGCAAAATATTTGACGCGCCCCGCAAGCATTTCGAGTCCGGGGGCCGGCTGGAAAAACTGGGCCCATTGTTTGAAGCCATTGAAGACGTGTTTTTCTTTCCCGCAGAGGCCACCAAAAACCGCCCTTTGGTGCGCGACAGCCTGGACCTGAAACGTTTCATGAGCTCTGTGCTCGTGGCCCTGATCCCGCCGCTGCTTTTCGGCATCTACAACACCGGATACCACAGCCGCCTGGCATCTGAGATGTCCACGGCGTTTATGCCGTCATTTACCACGGGTCTGGGCATTGTCCTGCCCATTATCCTGGTGTCCTACGCAGTGGGTCTTTTCTGGGAGCTTTTGTTTGCCGCCATCCGAAAACATCCCATTAGCGAGGGATTTCTGGTCACGGGCCTGCTTTTTCCCCTGACCCTGCCGCCGACCATCCCTCTGTGGCAGGTGGCTGCGGGCATCACCTTTGGGGTGGTTATCGGAAAAGAAGTGTTCGGGGGAACCGGCAGAAACCTGTTTAACCCGGCGTTGACAGCAAGGGCGTTTGTTTTTTTCGCCTACCCGGCCCAGCTGTCGGGAAATGCCGTATGGGTGGCGGCAAAAGAAAAAGCCGCCGGCGCCGTGGATGCGGTCACCGGCCCCACGCCCCTGGCTGTGACCGAACTTCAGGCCCCGTTTAACAATATTCAGGAAATGCTCACCGATCAGGGCTACACCTTTGCAACCCTGTTTTGGGGCCAGTACCCGGGAACCATCGGCGGCACATCAGCCTTTTGCGCTCTTCTGGGGGCCGGACTTCTCATATTGCTCGGCATTGCCAGCTACCGCACCATACTGGCAGCAGTGGCCGGCCTTCTGGCCACCGGATTCCTGCTCAACCTGGCGGCATCCCCGAACACACTGCCCTGGTTTTCGGTCAATCCCTTCTATCACCTGGTGGCCGGCGGCTTTGCCTTTGGAGCAGCCTACATGGCCACAGATCCAGTCACCGCACCGGGCACGGACCGGGCCAAATGGATCTACGGCTTTCTCATCGGGGTGCTGACCGTGCTGATCCGGGTGGTCAACCCGGCGTTTCCCGAGGGCGTGATGCTGGCGATTTTGTTTATGAACATGTTTGCCCCGCTTCTGGAGTACACCGAAATCCGGCTGCGGGTAAAAAAAAGGATTCCCCATGCCTGAGACCATCAAATCCATCGGCTTTGCCCTGGGCATGTGCCTGGTCTGCGGGCTTTTGCTGACTGCCGCGGCAACCGGGCTGCAGCCGATGCAGGAAAAAAACCGGCTCAGTGACCGGCAGAAAAACGTCCTTTACACCGTGGATCTGGCATCCCGGGACAAGGCTTACACCCCTGAGCAGATCCGGGACATATACGAAAAAAACATTGATGAAATCCGGGTGTCTGCCGCCGGCGAAATTGCAGAACCCGCGGAAGAAGGGGCCGGGCAGGACGGACAGATTCTGACCATCTATCTGTATACAAAAAACGCAGAGATCGAAAACTATATCATCCCCATTGAAAGCCAGGGCCTGTGGGGCAAAATTTACGGCTACATGGCCCTGGAAAACGACGGTTCCACCGTGGCCGGCTTTACGGTCTATGAGCACTCCGAAACCCCGGGCCTTGGCGGGGAAATCGAAAAACAGTGGTTCCAGGAAAATTTTGAAGGCAAAAAAATCGTGGACCGCTCCGGGGGTTTCGTGGCCGTGCAGATTGCCAAGGGAGACGTGGACAAACGGGTGCCGGAGGAAAAAGAGCCCCATTACGTCGACGGCATCAGCGGGGCCACCCTCACGGGCCGGTATCTCTCCGAAGGGCTTGAAAAAACCCTTTCCAGGTATGAACCGGTATCTTTGTGCTTTCGCAAACAGCGCCTGAGCTGTCGTCTTCAGGAGCCAACTGACTCGGGGGACAAATGAAACTGACCCGTACCAAAGCATTTAAGACATTTGCCGGACCGGCCTGGTATGAAAACCCCATTAACATGCAGATGCTGGGCATCTGCTCGGCACTGGCCGTGACCGTGCAGTTAAAGACCGCCTTTGTCATGACCCTTGCCATGACGTTTGTGGTCAGCTTGTCGAATCTGATCATTTCCCTGCTGCGAAACGTAATTCCCGGCAATATCCGCATTATCGTGGAATTGGCGGTGATTGCCTCCCTGGTGATCCTGGCAGACGAATTTCTGCGGGCCTATTATTTTGAAATCAGCAAGCTTTTATCGGTATTTGTGGGCCTGATCATCACCAACTGCATCATCCTGGGCCGGGCCGAGGGCTTTGCCCTTTCCAATCCCCCGCACCTGGCATTTATTGACGGGCTGGGAAACGGGGTGGGCTACGGATCTGTGCTGATGAGCGTGGCCCTGATCCGGGAGCTGTTTGGCTCGGGAAGCATTTTTGGATACACTGTGGTACCCGAACGTCTGTATGCGGCCGGATACGAGGACATGGGGCTAATGCTGCTGGCGCCTGCGGCCTTTATCATCATCGGGCTGATGGCCTGGCTACAGAAATACCTTGTTAATTCAAGAAAATAGCGAAAAAAGGGTATGGTCGAACTTCTCAGCCTGTTTTTAAATTCCGTTTTTGCCGGCAACATTCTGCTGGCCTATTTTCTGGGCATGTGCTCGTTTGTGGCGGTGTCAAAAAACATCGAGACCGCCGTGGGCCTGGGCTTTGCGGTTATTTTTGTGCTCACCGTGACAACGCCCATTAACTGGCTGATATTCCACGGACTGCTGGCACCGGGCGCCCTGGCCTGGGCCGGGCTGCCGGATGTGGATCTGAGCTTTTTAAAGCTCATCATATTTATCTCGGTGATTGCCGCCATGGTCCAGGCCATTGAGATAATCATCGACCGGTTCTCCGCTGCCCTGTATGCGGGCCTGGGCATTTTTCTGCCCCTGATTGCGGTCAATTGCGCCATTCTGGGCGGCTCGCTGTTTATGGTGGAGCGCAACATGACCTTTATCGAATCGGTGGTCTTCGGCTTTGGCGCGGGTGTGGGCTGGATGCTGGCCATTGTGGCCATGGCCGCAGCGCGCATCAAGCTGCGCTACGCGGATCTGCCAAGCGGGCTGGAGGGATTTGCCATTACCATGATTGTTACCGGACTGATGGCCATGGCCTTTATGCTGTTTTCCGGCATTACCATGTAACACGGGGGGATCTTGATTTACCTGATCAGCATCGGCACATTTTCCGGGGTCATTCTGGTACTGGTGACGTTGCTGCTGCTCGTGGAATCCCGGGTGGCCCGCAAGGGTCAGCAGCAGATCGTCATCAACGAGGACAAACAAAACCCGGTTTCAGCCAAAGCCGGCACATCGCTTCTGGCGGCCCTAAACCAAAACCAGATCTACCTGCCATCGGCCTGCGGCGGCAGCGGTTCCTGCGGCCAGTGCAAGTGCCGGGTGGTTGCCGGCGGCGGCGATATTTTGCCCACGGAACTGCCCCATCTGTCCCGGGGGGAAAAGCAGGACAACGTGCGCCTGTCCTGCCAGTTAAAAATCCGCCAGGACATGGAAATCGAAATTCCACCGGAAATCTTTGCCATTGAAAAATACGAAGGCACCGTGGCCTCCAATCAAAGCATCGGCACCTTTATAAAGGAACTGGCTGTGAACATCGACCAGGACCGGGCCATTGAATTTGAGGCCGGCCAGTACATGCAGATCGATATTCCGCCCTTTCAGGTGTCATTTTCCGACTTTGAGATTGAACAGCCCTTTAAGCAGGCCTGGGACCAGTATGACCTGTGGAGCCTTGAGGCTGTGAGCGAAGAGCCCGTATACAGGGCCTACAGCCTTGCCAATCCCCCGTTTGAAGCAAATCCGCTGATGTTTACCATCCGCATTGCCACCCCGCCGCCGGACCAGCCCGGCGCACCCCCGGGTGTGGGCTCATCCTATATTTTCAGTCTCAAGCCCGGCGACCGGGTGAGCTTAAGCGGTCCGTTCGGTGATTTCCGGGTGGCAGACAGCCGGCGGGAGATGTGTTTTATCGGCGGAGGCGCGGGCATGGCCCCCCTGCGCGGCCAGATCCGCCAGCTGCTGCTGTCCGTGAAAACCCACCGGCCCATGACCTTCTGGTACGGCGCCAGAAACCGCCAGGAAATGCTCTATGACGAAGAGTTCAAAAAACTCGACAAAGAATTTGACCATTTCGCCTATCACGTGGCCTTGTCCGACCCCCTGCCCGAAGACGAGTGGGACGGGATGACCGGGTTTATCCACCAGAGCCTGGAGGCGCATTTTCTCCAGTCCCACCCGGATCCCTCGGAGGTGGAATACTATCTCTGCGGCCCGCCCATGATGCTAAGGGCCTGTCTGGAGACCCTGGACAGCTACGGCGTGGAACCCGAAATGATCGCCTTTGACGAGTTCTGATCCTGCCGGCCATGTGGTGGGGGCTGAGGGCGATCCGCCCGAGTTTTTAAAATTCCAGCCAAAGCCCCGGGACGATCGCCGAAACCGAGCCGCAGACAGACAAATCACACCTGCCCCCCCACATGCGAAAACCGTCCCAAATCGCTCGCTTTGCAGGCAGAACGCCTTTGAAAAGAGTCTCCTACATCCGGGCGATAACACTGGTGGGCAGGATCTTTAGCAGTCTGGCCACCACGGCCCAGGGCCAGGCCGGCACAAATGCGGATCGGGTCTTTTTTTCGATCCGGTCGGCAATGATCCGGGCGCCTTTTTCAAGGGAAATCAAAAAGGGCCGGTTTTTGAGCATGTTGTTTAAGGGCGTGTCAATATAGCCGGGATACAGCACTGTAACATCAATGTTTTTGCCCGGGGTCTCAGCCCGCAAAGCTTCGAGATAAACCGCAATGCCGGCCTTGGAGGCCGAATAGGCCGAGCTTTTGGGCATGCCCCGCAGGGCGGCCACAGAGGAGATGCCCACCACGTGCCCGCCGCCCCTGGCCAGAAAATAGGCCACAGCCGCATCCACCGTGGCCATGGCACCTATCAGGTTGACCGCAACGGTTTTGCGGGCCTTGTCAAACTCGTTTCCCCCGATGCGCTCGCCCAAACCCACACCTGCGTTGGCAAAAACAATATCCACACCCCCGAGTTCTTCTGCCAGCTCGGCAAAAACCGGCGCCACCCGGTCTGTATCGGCCACATCCAGGGCCCGGACAGCCACGGGCACGCTTATTTTTTTTTGCTTGATTTCATCGCGCAGCTGTTCCAGGTTTTCCACCCGCCGGGCCGCCAGAGCCAGGCCATATCCGCGTGCCGCCATCTCCAGGGCCACGGCCCGGCCGATCCCTGAAGACGCGCCGGTGATAAAAATTTTTTTTGTCATGCAAACCTCCTGTGAGAATGTCTGAAAACCCGCAAAGCCACAAAAGCGTTGACACAACCGCCATGTTTGTCTTATTTAACACAACAACATTGATTTTTTACAGATTTTTTCAAATTGCATATTTTTTTGTCCCTTTTTGATCCAGCGGGTCTGATGATACGCGAGCGGCACCGGGCAAGTGCCGCCTGCACCGGAGAATTGCATATTGGCAGCGGAAAAGGACATTTCCTCCACAGAAAAACTATTAAACATTATCCGCAGCAAAGATTCCGGACCGGTCAACCCGGTTGCAGACACTCCTCCGCCCGGCCTGTGGCAGCGGATCCGGACAAAGCTGCAGTCCTCAGGGGCAAAAGATGTCACAGGGGTTGAATTTTTCCGGGATACCATAAATATGGTGCGCATGGGCCGGGACAAATCCGGCTGGCACCCGGTACAGGCCATGCAGACTGCCTTCCCGGAAGACATGGACCTTGAACACCCCCAATTGCCCTCATTTCTCAAAACCCAACTTCAACGCATTGATCCCGGAAAAGAATCCCGCCTGTGGATCGGCCTGCCGCCTTCCCGGGGCGAAAGTTGGAATGTGGAGGTCCCCAGGGTCAAAAGGAGCCTGACCAACGCGGTCTACTGGTCTGCCAGAAAGGAGCGGACCTTTGACGAAAACGAGTATTTTTTTGATTACCGGATCCGGGATCAGGCAGCCGGCCACCAGACCCAAAAGCTGGCTGCGGAGGTCTGCATCGCATCTGTGCGCGATATCCGCATGTATCAAAAAATTTTTTCAAAAGCCGGATACCCGCCTGCCGGCATCACATTGCCGGCATTTTCCATACAAAACCTTTTGGCCCGCAACTGGCTCAATCCCGGTGAAGAAGCCTATGCGGTCCTTTATATCGGCGAGGATTCCTCCTACATTGAAACCCACGGCCGGCACATTCCCTTGTTTAAACGGGTGATCAAAACCGGAAGAGACAGCATTCTTGACGCCCTGGCAGCCAGCGCCGCAAGCCAGGGGCCGGCTGAAGCAGAAGCGGAGCCCGCAACTGCAACTGAACGGAAAAAAGCAGCACAATTCCTGCACCAGCCTGCCAGATCGACTGATGCCGACCTGTTGGAAAAAATCCAGCCGGCCCTGGAACGAATCGCCCGGCAGTTGGAAAGAACCATCGATCATTCGGTCAACGTGCAGGGCAATCCCGCACCGGAATGCATCTACATCTGTGGCGCAATCGCCCGGCTGCCCGGGCTTGCGGAATTTTTCAACGAACAGCTGGCCATCCGGGCTGTGATCATGGATATACCGGATCATGCGGCCGCCGCCGGACCGGAACCCATTTTTTCAGACCCGGAGGTTCGGACCAGTCTTGTCTCTACCATGGGCATGGCCATGCCCGGGCCGGACACGATCAACTTTTTGCATACCGCCATGGACATGGACCGGGAAAAGCGGGCCATGCGCAGCACCAATGCGGTGGCTGCCGGATGCGCACTCTTGTTTGTGGCCACGGCCGCCTGGTGGTGGTCTACCATAGACAAACTGGAGCAGGCCAGGGACAAGACCGCAGCCATTGAACAAAAACTGGAAGCGTTTTCACCCAGGCTTTCAGCAGCGGATCTCATCGAGCTGACCGAAGAGATCCAGGGGAAAAAAGACGAGCTTCGCCAATACAGCCGCAAACTTTATCCCGTGGCGGTTTTCAGGGAAATCAGCCGCATGACACCCGAGGGCATCAAACTGCTGTCCGTGCGCCTGGGAGGTTTCTCCCCGCAAGGTTCAGGGGGCGGGGACTCCGGTGGTCCGGATCTGATCATAGACGGCTTTGTCCCAAATGACCCGGCCATGAATGAAACCCGGCTTACCGGATACCTGCTCACCCTCCGGCGCTCGGCCGTGTTCAATGACCCGGTTGTGACAAAAAGCGGGTCAGAAACCCTGGCTTCCGGTGAAAATGTATACCGGTTTACCCTGAACATGAAGATTTCAGGCTTGTGATATGAAACAGTGGCTTCAAATCCGTGCAAACAGAAGATCCCTGGCTTACATCCTGTTTAGTGCCGTGGTGCTTGGCACCATGATCGCCGCCGGCATACTTCCGGCCCGGCAGCAGACCGCTGAAACCCGAAAAAAGGCCCGGCATCTGGAAGCAGAGATTGAAAAGCAGCAAATTTTCCATCCCTTATACCAGGATCTCAAACAGCAGGCCCGGGACACCAGGCTTCCCCCGGCCGTGACAGGGACTGCAGCCAAAAGCAAAGCACGGGTGCCGGGCATTGACAATGCCTCCCGGGTTTTTGAATCCATGGCCCGGGCCGCGGGCATGAAAAACCCGGTTTTTTCTCCGGAGCCGGGATCCATGAAGGGCAACGACGACAGCCTGATGATAAGCGGCCGATTTGAGGGCGATTATGCAGATCTAAGAAATTTTTTGCTCCGCATGCTCATGGCACCCGAATTTGAGCGCATTCAATGGCTGGAGGCAAAAAGCGGCACACAGTATCCGGAATACCGGATGGGTTTCTGGATTTCACTCCAATAAGCAACGCCAGGCACAACCAATGGCCAAAAGGGAAAAAATACTGGTGGGACTCATGATCGCCGCCCTGTTATACGGCGGATTTGAACTGCTGTTTTCCGGGCTGGACCCGGAAAGGCCCGAATCCGGACTGGATTCGGCGCAACAGACAGCCCGGCAGGTTTCCGAACAAATCCAGCAGGCCGAACTGGAGCCGGCCCGGGCCCGTATCATCGAACTTGCCGGACAGCAGTGGGAAAATGATCCCTTTTACCAAATGCCGGAAAACCAATACCCGGTCAATACCGGCCCACAGGAAAATCCGGACACAGAAGGGTTTCGATACAGCGGCTATCTCAAAGCCGGCAATTTCGAGATGGCCATTATCAACGGAGTGGAATACGCGCCGGGAGAAAAAATTGAAACCAGAGGGGCTGTGGTGGACCGGATTTCGCCGGAAAAGGTGGTGCTCTGGTTCCCGGATACCGGAGAGCAGGCCACGGTTTTTTACAGGGATAGCCAGGGTAATCGGTAAGCGGTCGGGGTTGGGTTTTTTGCTCCTGACCGTTTTTACGGATTCAGCAAATGCCTTCGCTAAAATTTCAAAAACTCGGCCTGTCGGCCTCAAACAGTTTGAAATTTTCACGCTCCGGCATTTGCTGAATTTTTCCGTAAAAACGCTCAATGTCGCTTCAAAAACCCAACCCCGACCGCAGGGCATGCCTGGAAGCTGAAATTTTAGGAGATTTTTGTTTATGCAGCAGGATAAGGCAACAAATTTTCCCCGCAGACCCGGCGGCCGGGTCCTGATTTTTGCAGGACTGCTGGCTGCAGCGCTGCTTTTATGCCTGCAGGGCTGTGCAGGCTCTCCGGAGAAAAAAACTGCGCCTGAAAAAACGGATTTCACCCGCCAATGGCTGGAAAAGGCCGAACAGTCCAGGGGCTATTCCCCCCGGGTGGAAAAACGGGAGACCATGGAAATCGACGGCCGGATGAAAGACGCTGATCCCGTCCCCCAAGCAGCCGCAAAAGCGATGCTGCCGGATCAAAAAGTGACCCTGCATCTAAGAAACGCCCCTGTGGCCGCAGTACTGCGGGCCATGGCCAAAAGCGCTGACATCAATATCCTGGTAAACGAAACCGTTGACGGCACCATGAGTGTCAACATCGAAAATATCGCCTGGAATCAGGCATTTCAAAGCATTCTCGATTCCCGGGGCCTGACCTGGAGCCGGCAGGGCGATCTGATCCGCATTCAAAGCATGGCGGATCTGGAAAAGCAGCTGGCCCTTTCCGGTCTGCTCCAGCAAGTGGAAAACCAAAAGGATGACGCCCAAAGGGCCGGCCCCATTGTCAGCCGGATCATCCGGATCAATTACGCGGATGCCGAAAAATTAAGCGAAGTGCTCACCAAGTTTCTTCCCCGGCAAAACGGTGAAGACCAACGCGGTGCTATTTCCGTGGATACCGGCACAAACTCCCTTGTGCTGCAGGCAAGCCGCCATGATATCAACCGGATGCACCAGGTGATCCAGACCCTGGACAAGCCCAGGTCCCAGATTCTCATTGAGGCCAACATTGTTGAAGCCAACCAGGAAACCGCAAAAGAGCTGGGCATGCGCTGGAGCGGCCGGTATATCACTTCTGCGGGCACATTTGACGATTTCGGCATCACCGGCGAGCCCCGGGCACCCGAAGAATCCTTTATCGACCCGGAAGCCGGGCTTTCCCTGGGGGTTGCGGCCGGACGGTTCGGGGGAAACATTTTATACGCCCAATTGCTGGCCCTGCAGGAGGAGGGCCAGCTCAACATCCTGTCAAGCCCCTCCATTACAACAATGGACAATCAGACCGCCTACACCGAGCACGGCGAACGGATCCCCTTTGAAACCACCGATGACGAGGGCCGTCCGGAAGTGGAGTTTGAAGACGCGGTATTGCGCCTGGAAGTCACCCCGCATATCATTGACGGAAAACACATGCGCATGCGCATCAATGTCAAAAACGACGAGGTGGATTTCACCCGAACCGTGGAAGGAAACCCCGTGATCCGGGCCAAGGACACGGAAACCAACCTGGTGGTGGAAAACGGGGAGACCATCGTGATCTCCGGGCTGTCCAAACAGACCATATCAGATCTGGAAAACGGAGTGCCGGTGCTAAAAGACATCCCCCTGCTCGGCCGGCTTTTCAAGGGTACGGAAAAAAGCGAGGAAATGCAGGAGTTCATGATTTTTATCACCCTCACCATACTGGGGACCAAAACACAGTAAGGCCGAATACGGGCACTGCAGCAATGGATTATTTCAAACTGTTTCAACTGGAAAAAGAACCCTTTGCCAATACCCCGGACCCGGATTTTTTCTATCACTCCACCCGGCACACCCAGTGTTTGCAGAAAGTGGAGCTTGCCATACGGCTGCGCCGGGGCCTTTGCATTGTCTGCGGGGAGGTGGGCACGGGCAAGACCACCCTGTGCCGCCAGCTGATCCGCACCCTGGCAGATGACGCTGAAATGGATGTGCACCTGGTGCTGGATCCGGGATATGACAGCACCCAGGATTTTGCCGCAGCAATCAATGAGATGACAAACGGGGTAAAATCGGCCCGCTCCTGCGCCACTGCAGCCGAGCACAAGGAGATGATCAAAAACCATCTGTTTGAAGCCGGCGTCAATCACAATCAAAACATTGTGCTCATTATCGACGAGGGCCAGAAACTGCCCGCCGGGTGCGCGGAATTTCTGCGCGAACTTTTAAACTATGAAACCAATGACTCCAAGCTGCTCCAGATCGTTATTTTTGCCCAGAACGAAATCCATGACCTGCTGGATGCACACCCCGGTTTTGCCGACCGCATCGCCCTTTTCCACCGCCTGGAACCCCTGGATCGCAGAGAGACAAAAGAACTGATCGCCCACCGCCTCAAAAAGGCCGGCAGCAGTCCCAAACAGGGCGCAGGCCCTTATTTTACCAAAAGGGCGGTTTCCCGGATTCACCGGATCAGCCGGGGATATCCCAGAACCATCATTCACCTGGGCCACCACGTCCTGCTGCTTTTGCTCATCAAAGGCGGCACACGGGTGGATCCGGGCCTTGTCAGCCGGGCGGCCGCGGGCCTGGCCCATGTCAGAAAACAGACCCCCGGGCGGTTCAGGCCCGGAATCAAAACCCTTGCCGGGACAGCCGCAATTTGCCTGATTGCCGCAGGCATGGGTGCATACGCCCTTTGGCCGGTATTTTCCGGCCCGGAAAACCGGCAACGTGTTCCGGCAGTGTCAGAAGCCCATGTGCCTGGAGCACATCAGACCCATACCCCGGAAAAAGCATCCCCGCCGGCCGATCAAGGAATGCGGCTTGGGAACAAGCCCCCGCCCGAAGTGCTGGGCCGCATCCGGATCAATGAAAACGACAACCTCTGGGAAATGATCGGGCTGATTTACGGCACTTCAAACCCGGGAGCTTTTGTGGAAACGGTTCTCGGGTTAAACCCGCATATCAAGGACCCAAACCAGATCCGGCCCGGCCAGGAGATCCGGCTGCCGGCGGCAGGCGCGCTGCAGCCGCAGTCCAAACAGCGCTTCTGGATCGCACAGAAAACATCTGACACCCTGGACCCGGTCTACAGGCTGGCCCGGACCAAAGCAGACAACAGCCTGCGGGTGTTGAGCTACTGGGATCCGGAATCCGGAATCTGCCATGCGGTCGTGCACAGGCAAAGCTTTCCAACCCGGGACCGGGCTGCGGCAGCAATGGAGACGCTCGGCCCGGAAACAGAAAAACCGCCCTTTATCCTGGATTTAAAAAAAGACGGGCTTTTCCTGCTTTCTGCGGGTCAAGGCGCAACAAACAGATAGGATCCTATTTTGCGGAAGAAAAAACGCCTGGGCGAAATGCTCATTGAAGAAAAACTTATTTCCGAAGACCAGCTCTCCCGGGCCCTGCAGGAGCAAAAGGCCGCCGGGCAGAAGCTGGGCCAGTTTCTGGTACACAGAAACATCTGCCGGGAAGACGATATTGTCAACATGCTAAGCCGCCAGCTCAGAATTGACCGCTATGATCCGTCCAGTTATCCTCTGGATCTGGGACTGGCTGAGATCATTGATGCGGATACCGCCAAAAACAAGGGCGTGGTTCCGGTGGAAAAGCTCGGAAATGTGCTTCGGGTAGCCACCCCAGACCCCCTTGATATTGACACCCTGGATTCCCTGGAAGTGGCCACCAATCTGGAAATCGAACCGGTGGTCTGCACTGAGGCCGATTTTGAGCAGGCGTACAACGCAGTCTACGGTTTATACCGGGGCATGGATGACGTGATCAAAAGCGTGGACGATGATATCACCGCAGTTCACGGCGCAGATGACGTCCCGGCAAATGCGGACACCGACATCCACACCCTGGAGACCCAGGCCGACCAGGCGCCCGTGATCAAGCTGGTCAACTCCATTATCGCCCAGGCGGTCAACCAGAAGGCCAGTGACGTTCACTTAAGCCCGGAAAAAAACCGGGTCCAGGCCCGGTTCCGTATCGACGGCCGGCTGCGGGAAGTGCCGGCCCCGCCCAAAAAACTCATGCCCGCCCTGGTCTCGCGCATCAAGATTCTTTCCAACATGGACATCTCTGTTGCCCGAATCCCCCAGGACGGAAGGTTTACGGTCACCATGAACCGCCGGGAAATCAATATCCGGGCCTCGTGCATTCCCACCATTTACGGGGAAAATGTGGTGCTGCGCCTTTTGGACATGAACGCGGGCACCTACACTCTGGATGACCTGGGCATGAGTGCAGATGACAGGGAAAAAATGGAGGATGCGGTTATCCGGCCCTATGGCATGATCCTGTCCACCGGCCCCACGGGCTCTGGCAAAAGCACCAGCTTATATGCCATTCTCAGGCGGATCAACCAGGCTGACATCAACATCATCACCCTGGAAGACCCGGTGGAATACCGGGTGGAAGGCATCCGCCAGGTCCAGTTAAACACCCGGGCCGGCATGAGCTTTGCCTCGGGGCTGCGCTCCATTCTGCGCCAGGACCCGGACGTGATCATGGTCGGGGAGATGCGCGATGCAGAAACTGCAAGAATCGGCGTGCAGGCGGCCATGACCGGCCACCGGGTTTTGTCCACCGTGCACACCAATGATGCGGCCGGCGCCATTGCAAGGCTCATGGACATGGGCGTGGAGCCTTTTCTGATCGCATCCACCCTGCTGGTCTCCTTTGCCCAGCGACTGGTCCGCCGGGTGTGCCCGGACTGTGCACGGCCCTATACCCCGTCTGCGCAGGGCCTGCAGTCCCTTGGCATCCAGGACGTTTCCGGGTGCACTTTTTTGAAGGGCAAGGGATGCCACAAGTGCATGGACACGGGCTATCGGGGCCGCACTGCGGTATTTGAGGTCCTGCGCACAGATGATCAGGTCCGGGACATGATCATGAAGCAAGCCTCTGCCGGGGAAATCAACCAGGCCCTGGTGCGGGCCGGAAAACTGCGGACCCTGCGCGAGGATGCGGCCCAAAAGGTCTGCCAGGGGCAAACCACGGTTGAAGAAGCCCTTTCCGTGGTCATGGTATAGGAATCACAGCTTATGCATTATGCCTACAAGGCCATCAACGAAACCGGCGCCAAAACCAGCGGCACAATCGAGGCCGACAACCCCCGGGACGCCGGGGACAAGCTGGCGGCCCAGGGCCTGATCCCCATAAAAATCGTTGCCCGGGCAAACGGGGCGACAGAATCTTTGACGGAAAGAATCAATTTGCGTCTTTCCAGGGTGACGACACCGGATCTGATCATTTTCAGCAAGCAGTTTAAAACCCTTTTTAACGCCGGCATTCCCATGACCCGGCTCATGGCTATCCTGCAGGACCAGACCGAAAACATTAAACTCAAAAAAACCGCCGGTCTCATGGGGGAGGAAATCCAGACCGGGAAATCGCTCACAGAAGCCTTCCTGGACCATCCCCGGATTTTTTCACCCCTGTACTGCTCCATGGTCCAGGCCGGGGAGGCCAGCGGCCGGTTAACCGAGGTCATGGACCGGCTTATTTATCTTCTGGAACACGAGCACAAGGTCAAATCCGACATCAAAAGCGCCATGCAGTATCCGGTGATTGTGATGATCACCTTGTTTATCGCGTTTCTATTCCTGCTGACCTTTGTGGTGCCCAGGTTTGTGACCATTTTTCAAAATGCAGACATCGATCTGCCCCTTCCCACACGCATCTGTCTGGCCCTGCACCAGTGGCTGGTGGTCTACTGGCCCTTGAGCCTCGGGGTTCTGGCAGCGGTTGGCACGGCCCTGTATTTTTATATCAAAACCGATCAGGGCCGGTATTTCCGGGACTATTTTCTGCTGAAACTTCCCATTCTGGGGCCGGTGTTTCAAAAAGGGGCCATGGCCCGGTTTGCATCCATTTTTGCCATTTTGCAGACAAGCGGTGTGGGGGTGTTAAATGCGCTTCAGATTCTGGCCGGCACCATCGGAAACAGCGCCATTTCCCGGGAATTTGAACAAATCCAGCAGCAGCTGCGAGAAGGCCGGGGCATTTCCGGGCCCCTTGAAAACGCCAGGTTCTTTCCGGCCATGGTGGTGAGCATGGTGGCCATTGGCGAGGAATCCGGAAATCTCGATGACATGCTAAACCAGGTGGCGATCCATTATGACGACGAGGTGGAATATGCCGTGGGCCGCATGGCCGAAGCCCTGGGACCGGTGCTCATTGTGGCGCTGGCCGCTGTTGTGGGGTTTTTCGCCCTGGCCATTTTTCTGCCCATGTGGGATCTGGTCAAGATGGTTTAGCTGCGGGCAAACCCATGCTGATAAAGGCCTCCCGGTGACATGCCCTGCAGTGGCCTTCCAAAAAGCCATTGACAACCATATGGATTTCCAATATATTGCTAAAATATCGTAAAATTTGTATACACAAAACAAAATTTAACCAAAGATTTGGAGGTATTCATGAAAAAAACAAACCCCGTGGCCAACCAGCACGGCTTTACCCTGATCGAAATCATCGCCGTGCTCATCATCCTGGGCATCCTGGCTGCAGTGGCCGTGCCCAAATACGTGGATCTGACAGAAGAGGCTGACGAAGCAGCCGTCAATGCACAGGCTTCCAGCTTATCTTCCGGCAGCGCAATGAATTTTGCCAAATACAAACTTACTGGCGGAACCGATGGCATTGATGTTACAGGATGTACTGGCGCGGCAAGCCTTGTCGAAGACTGGGATGGCGAAAGATTCGATCTCGGCAGTTCTAGTACTAACTCTCCATTTGCCAAGTTTACACTTTTGAAAACAACGGATACAACAAATCCGACCGAAGAATGCTATGTAAGCGCGCAGTAAAAAGATAAAACGATCCAAGAACTCAAACAGCCGCATTTGCCATTCTGGCGATTGCGGCTGTTTCATTTTCAACGCAACAACACGTCCTTGCTCTTACCGATTATCGACCTAAGCTTCTCTGGATCGAATTCATAGGCGTTTAAATCATTTTCCGCTGCAATATTATTGAAAAAATTTCTCCAGGCGGTTTCTTCCTTTTCACAAAACAATTCCTGTACAAGTTGATTTCTTGCAGCAACATCTCCGGTTTGTTCATATGCCTCCAATAAAGCCGACATCAGTTCAACATTGCCCGGCATCCGGTCTTCAGCCAATTCCAGCAGCCTGACTGCCGCATCCGGCTTGCCCTCATATAGATAAGCCACGCCCATAAGCTTGTAAAAACGCCCCTCGGGCAGATCTTTTTCAAGGGCCTGCCGGGCGGCCTGAATGCAAGCTTCATAGTCGCTTTGCTTTAGCAGTGACAATGCTTTAACATAATGCAGGGTTTCTTTTTCCGGCCATCTGGAGACGGCTGTGTCCGCATAACTGTGCGCAGTTTCATAACGGCCCAGGGATGTCTCACAAAGAGCGGCATAGTACCAGGCCCGCCAGTTGCCGGGGTACATTTCCAGACTTTTTTTTATATGCACCAGTGCTTTTTCCGTATTCTGATCCGCATGAAAGTAATACCGGCCCAGATTATAATATAAAACACCCTGGTTTGATGGATTATGAAAATAATCGGCATCTTTGGCCAGCAAATAACTCTCGTAGGCCCCTTTATAATCGTTTTTTTCAAACAGGGCACTGCCCAGGTTGGTGTGCACCCGGCTCAAGCCCGGGGCTTTTTGGGCGTTGTCTGCCCAAAGGGCCACCGGGTCAGCAAAAAGCTGGTTTCGCATGTACACGGTATGGCCCTGCCCGGCCCAGACCAGGACCGCGGCCAGGGCAATGGCGGCCTGCAGCCCCCGGCGGTAGGAAAAATAATCCATGGCCCGGGCCATGAAAACCGCCACAGGCACGAAAAAAAACATGGACGGCAGGTAATTGCGGTGCTCATAGATCAGCTCCAGGGGGATAATGCTGCTTTCAATCACATGATTGATCAAAAAAAACAGGATACAGAAACACAACAAGGGATATTTGGCGCTGCGCACAAAGGCAAACACCGCAGCCGCGGCAATGCCGGCAATGGCGGCCAGGGTGGTGAACGGGGACAAAAGCCCCGTGGATATTTGAACCTCATGGATCAAGGCCAGGCGGTCTGCGGTGGGATACAACAGCTGGGATATATAAAAAAACAGAATCCGGGGCTGGGTGAGCAGGCGCTGTTCCAGGGTAAAGGGCCTTTTTTCATAGCCCTGGAGCAGGCTGGAAAAATCCGTGTACACCGCAGCCATGGCGGCCAGAAGAACCAGGGGGATGGCTGCAAAGACGAGGTTTTTGCGCAAACTGCTGCGGCTGACACCCTGGATGAGAAACAGGTCATAGAAAAACAGGGATACCGGCAGCATGGCCGCATTCTGCTTGGAAGCCATGGCGAAAATCCCGGACAACACAGCGGCGGCAAAAAATGCCGTCTTTTTGCCCCGGCCCTGGGATGTTCTGGCCGTAACATAAAAATACATGGCCATGACATAAAAAAGCCCGGCCATGGAGGCCATGCGCTGGACAATATAGGTCACCGCCGTGACCTGCACGGGATTGACAGCCCAGAAAACCGTTGCCGCAAGGGCGATAAAATAGGCATGCCGGCCGTAAGCATCTTTTAGCTGCGGCAATTGAAGGGTTTTTGCAATCAGCAGAAACAAAAACCAGGCCGCCAGCACATGAACGGCAAAATTGACCAGATGATAGCCCCAGGGATCGGTCTGGCCGAAATAATAATTCAGCCCCAGGCTCAAAAAGGCAAGGGGCCGTTTGAGCTGATGGTTTAAATTGTAAAGGGATTTTTCAGCAGACGGCCAGTCGAGCTGCTCCATGTGCACGTTTTTGTTGTCCAGGATATTGGGCGCGTCATCAAATATCCAGGTTCCGTAAAAGCTGTTGGCATACACTACAGCCAGCAGCACGAAAACAAGCCCCATGGCCGTGGTATAAGTCTTTGCCTTCCCGGATATGCTCAGATTTACCGCAAAAAAATCATTGTGCCGGTCCATACCATCCTTTCAGGTTTTTTCACACATTCCTTCTTGATCCGATAACCAACAATGACGTATAATTCCCAAAACCGAACAAAATCGGAAAATGTCTTTTCCGGCGGGTTTTGCATGTTTTGTGCGAAAAACAAAGTGCCGGGCAAGTCCGGGACCGGGGTCGGTTTTTGAAGCGACATTGAGCGTTTACGGAAAATTTCAAATTTCTTGTGTCCAGCCGGCCGGATTTTTAAAATGGATATAATAAATGCAATTGGACCATTCGTAAACGGTCAGGAGCAAAAAAACCGACCCCGGGCCCAGGACTTGCTTTTTTCAAAGCCATCGGACGGGGAAAAAGCGTTTTACAAAACCATTAAAGCCGCGTCCTTAAATTATACAATCACAGACGGCAGGTCAAACGCCGATCAAAAAAATATCAGCAAATATGGCAGGTAAATCCATGCCCCCCAAAAAACCAAGCCCTCCGGGGCCGTTTTTCGACCTGTCTGCAGCCGGATTTACCATACTGGAAATCGTGGCCGTGCTGGTGATCCTGGCCATTTTGACAACAGTGGCCGCCTCCCGGTATTGGGACACAGACGCCGCAGACACGGCCGCAGCCGGCACCCTGAAATCCCACTTGCGCTATGCCCAGCTCCGGGCCATGGGAGATACGCAAACCTGGGGCATTGCAATCAACAACAGCGCCTATACCCTGCAAAAAAACGGCACCACCGCCCCGATCCGCCTGCCGGGCGAGACCGGGGCCACAAAAAACCTCGAAAATGCAACCATCAGCCCGGCTTCCACGGTAACCTTCAGCAGTGGCCGGGGCATTCCCATAGACGGCAGTGGTCAGCCGGCGGCAAATGATCAAAACATTGATGTCGGCTCCAAAACCATTACAATTACCGCAAATACGGGCTTTGTCCCATGAACCGCAAAAACCCGGATCCAAAATTTTACACAGGCTTTCCTCCGGGGTTCCCGGACGGCAAAAACCAGGGCGTGACTCTGATTGAACTGATCATCGTGATCATGGTGCTCGGCCTGATGGCAGCCATTGTTGCCCCGTTTGCCGGTCCGGCATTAACGGGCAGCCACAGGCCCATGGAAGACCTGAATCACGCGGTGCAATTCTCCGCTGAAATGTCAGCAGTTGTTTCCGCATACAGAAACAATCCTCCCGACAGCGTGGCGGCCATGGATGCATTTGAGAACAGTTTAGCCGGCATTATTGACGGGACCATTGCATCAGTCGAAGACACCCGGATGGTGATGATGCAGCGAAACGGAACCCAATACAATGAAACAGACTGCGATGACCCGAATTCCCTTGACTGCCTGCTCAAAGTCCGTTTGCAAAGCCTGGAGAATCCGGGCGAGTCTCTAACCTATTACTTCCCATACCACAGACAATGAAGCGCTCAATGGTCGGATCATTTCCTGACAAAAAAGGTTTTACGCTGATCGAAATCATCGTGGTTCTGCTGATTCTTGGCAGCCTTGGCGTTCTTGGCGCCATGGCGTTGGTTCATATGATTGACAGCCACCAGTGGGCACGGGATAATGCGCACCTGACCCAGAAAGCCCAGGTGGCCCTGACCCGTATATCCGTGGAACTCAATTATGCCGAAAATGTCAATATCCGGGGGGGCGGCAGCCGGATCAACTATGACGCAGCATATCCGGACGGCCAAAACATTGACAACAACAACATCGGTGTCCAGGGCAACCAAAACACACTGAGACTGGCTCTCAACGGGCCGCTGCAGCAGGGCCGGGTGCTCACCGACCGGGTCACCCGGTTTGAGGTCTCCCGGCCAAACAGTCAGATGATTGAAATTGTCCTGGGCATGCAGGGTGAAAATCAGGTGGAAAAAACTTTTACAACCGCTGTGGCCCATCGGTAGCATCATAAAAGGAACCCATGCTTTTCAAAACCGCAAACACCGGATCACTGAAAAAAGCTTTTGCTTGCAGCCAGGACGGGGCGGTTCTTTTATACCTGATCGCTGTAATCCTGACAGCCGGGATTCTGGGTGCTGCCATTGTTTCCCTGACCACATCCTCCACCATGGGGGAGCTGGGATACAACCCCGCGGATCAGGCCCGGCATCTGGCCCAGTCCGGGCTGGATTACGCGGCAAGCGCCCTTGAAGCTGAGGACCCGGGAACAAGAAACCAATTCAGAAACGGCCAGATCAACCAGACGCCTTTCAACCTGGAAAACGGCCGTTTTATTCTTACCGTGACACAAGACACCAACGAAAACGATTTGTATCACATTGTTTCCGAAGCACGGGGGCAGGAGGGAACCGATTGGGAGGCCGCCTTTGTTGTAACCGGGGAGGCTGAGATCAATGGCGGCGGACCCGGCCCTCCCGGGGGCCCCATATTTTTCAGGGACCAGAACATCGACATTTTTTTCCCATTATCTTATATTATTCGGAAGGATACCCCCGAAAGTCCTGGCTATACCTGGGATGGAGAAGAACTGATTTTATATGACCAACAGGGGCGGCAGCTGACAACAATCACTGCCACCGGCCTGCTCAGATACAGTCAATTATACGGTTCTATTGGTACTGACTATGACTTCTTTGACGGCGGGGCGGTTATTGCCCAGGACGACAGCTTGACATTCTCATTTCCCGGCAATCCGGCCTACACGGAACTAACGCTTTACTTTTCCGGTTTCGGCCCTGGCGACAGGGCCGAAATACGGTTCATGTCAGAAGGGGTCACAATTGACATGCAAAACATAAACATCGCAGATATCAACGATGCGTCTGCAATCATAACATCCATTTCACCATTTGACAGCTTTACCATTACCAATATTGCCAATGGTCAAAACAGGCACTTCGGCCTCACCGGGATTGAATTCCAATAGGCTCTATTTCCCCTGTTGATACCCCTCCGGATTCATGGACTGCCAGCGCCAGGTATCAGCACACATTCGGTCAATGCCGTGCTTGGCCTGCCAGTTGAGCTCCTTTTGGGCAAGGCCGGGGTCGGCATAGCATTCGGCGATATCGCCGGGCCGGCGGCCCGTGATGCGGTAGGGGATTTTTTTGCCACAGGCGTTTTCAAATGCGGCAATCATTTCCAGCACGGAATAGCCCTGTCCCGTGCCCAGATTGTAGGTAACACAGCCGCAGTTTTGCCAGAGCTTTTCCAGGGCCCGGACATGCCCGTCTGCCAGGTCCATGACATGGATGTAATCGCGCACGCCCGTGCCGTCGGCGGTGGGATAATCATTGCCAAACACCTGCACTTCAGCCAGCCGGCCCACAGCCACGGCGCTGATATAGGGCATGAGGTTGTTGGGAATATCAGCCGGGTCCTCTCCGATCAGCCCGCTGACATGGGCGCCAACCGGGTTGAAATACCGCAGCAGGGCCACGTTCCAGCGCGGGTCTGCAGCGCTGAGATCTTTTAAAATCTGCTCGATCATCAGCTTGGTGCGGCCGTAAGGGTTAAAGGGCGCAACCGGGGCGTCTTCTTTAATGGGTACCTGGTCCGGGCTGCCATAGACCGTGGCAGAAGAGCTGAAAACCAGATCCCTGACCCCGAATTCCGCCATGACCTCGCAGAGTGCAAGGGTTGCCCCCAGGTTGTTGTCATAATAGGACAAGGGTTTTTGCACGGATTCGGCAACGCTTTTTAACCCGGCAAAATGTATCACGCATTCGATCTGTTCATTGTCAAAGATCTCTCTCAACTCCGTCTTGTTGCGCAGATCTGTTTGATAAAACGGCACACGGGTGCCGGTGATTTTTTCCACCCGAAGGACCGCTTCGGCGCTGGCATTGACCAGATTGTCGGCCACCACAGGCTTGTGACCGGCATCAATGAGTGAAACACATGTGTGGGTGCCGATGTATCCGGCCCCGCCGGTAAGCAGAATCTTCATAAAACATCCCTTTTTGACATTTTGCCTGATTATGCATTTGGATCTGGCAAAATCAGGATTTGGCTGATAAAAACCGGTCCATGGAAATCCTTTACATGGACACGCATTTTGTGGCCGTCAACAAGCCGGCCGGGCTCATGGTGCACAGAAGCCGCCTGGTACACAGAAACACCCGGTTTGCCCTCCAGATGGTGCGCGACCAGGTGGGCTGCCATGTCTACCCTGTACACCGCCTGGACAAGCCCACATCCGGAGTCCTGATTTTCGGGCTTTACCCCGGGGCCGCCGGACACCTGGCCCAATGCTTTTCAGAACGCCGGGTCAGCAAGTTCTACCTGGCCGTGGTCCGGGGATGGGCACCGGAATCGGGCATCATTGAAAAACCCCTGGCCAAATACCGGGACAAGAAAAAACGCACCAACACCATCCAGCCCGCGCTCACCCGGTTTTTGCGCCTGGGCACCATTGAACTGCCCTACCCGGTAAGCCGGTATCCCACCAGCCGCTATTCACTGGTCCTGGCCCGTCCGGAAACCGGGCGGCTCCATCAGATCCGGCGGCATCTGCATCATATCTCCCATCCGGTCATCGGAGACCAGCCCCACGGAGACGGCCGGCACAACCGGTTTTTTGCCAAAACCTTCAACTGCTCCCGGCTTTTGCTGGCAGCGGTCCGGGTGGTGTTTGACCATCCATTCACGGGTGCGGCAATCACCATTGACGCTCCTCTTGACGCTCGTTTCTGCCATGTTCTAAACAGCTTTGGCTGGCGCGCGGCCGCGGTCAAACACATTCCACAGCCCCTTCTTCCCTTGCTGACCTGATTTAATTATACGCCATTTATTTCCGCAGGGCAACAAGGATGGCGCCATCAAAAAAGTTGCTGTTTCGTGCTTGGTTTTATAATTTTCGCATGATGCCCACCCGGTGGCGGTTTGCTCCCTGCTGACCGCTTGCGCGCTCAATGCGACTCGCAAACCACCCCCGGGCCGGCATCATGGCCGACTGTGTGCAAAGTTTCACACCAAGGAAGTCGGAAGCAACACATCCAAGTCTTAAAAAGCGTTGTTTTCATGCCCGGTCCCGTGGGCTGGCCCGGAAAGAACCCTTCCAAGGAAGCCCGGGGGCGGGGTCGGTTTTTGAAGCGACATTGAGCGTTTACGGAAAAATTCAGCAAATGCCGAAGCTAAAAAATTTCAAACTGTTTGAGGCCGACAGGCCGAGTTTGTAAATTTTAAGCGAAGGCATTGGCTGAATCCGTAAACGGTCAGGAGCGAAAAAACTGACCCCGGCCGCAGGGCTTCCTTCCTGCAACAACAGCGGACGCGGTAAAAAGCTTTTTACGAAACCAT
>Ga0182239_1000053_pt1 | contig 41104 bp, 48 predicted proteins | sample hydfrate6_PW_210_FD_132456 | JGI IMG/M metagenome (GOLD analysis project Ga0182239, IMG submission 132456) | Subsurface microbial communities from deep shales in Texas, USA - hydraulic fracturing test 6_PW_210 | ecosystem: Environmental > Aquatic > Deep subsurface > Shale gas/oil reservoir >... | reverse complement strand
ATAGGCTTTGTGGTTTTCACTCTAAGTTTTTATTAATTTTCTGACAATTGTTATGTGTTTCTTGTTAAGTTTAATTTAATTGGTATTCTAGATAATTTAAAAGGTACGATTCTAGTAGTAGATTTTTCATAATGAGCCATTAAACGAAATGTAGAAGAAATGATATCTGGATGGATATATTAACGCTAATAAGTGCTTTGAAGCGCTGAAAAAGGTGATTATTCTTTGGTTAGTAATTAAAATACAGTTCATGTCCCAATGCGTCTATGGAGGGCCACGGATTTAGATTTGTATGTCAAGATTTTACAATCTGTATGTTTTTTTGGATGTTTTAAATTATAGCTGATCGTTTTTTGAATTATGCGTTTCGACATTTGCTTTATTATCCGGATTAATCACTTACAAATTTCGATATGGCCTTCTAAAACCAAATTTAAAATCGAAAGTTTGAAGTACTTCGGAAAAAGTTCTGTACTTACATGCCGGATATAAAGTCATTATACGAGGTCATAAAACCCAAACAAACCATGCTGTTGATGGTAACCTGTATTGTATCTTACCTGATTGCCTCAGGTCGTTACGGTTTTGATTTTCAAAATTTCACTCTTAGTGGCTTAGCAGTATTGCTGGCAGTTGCGGGCACCACAGCTCTAAACATGTGGCTTGACAGCGATATAGATGCGGTAATGTCTAGAACAAAACACCGTCCTGTACCCTCAGGCAGGCTTAGCGCAAGAGGTTGTGCGCTTTATGGATCCACCCTGTTCCTGGCTGGTTTTTTGATTGGGTTGAAAGTCAACCTATCCTTTGCAGCGGTGCTCTTTGCAGGACTATTCTTTGATATAATTGTGTATACAGTTATGCTAAAGAGAAAAAGCCCGTATTCAATCGTTCTTGGCGGTCTGGCCGGAGCGATGCCAGCATTAGCAGGATGGACCGCTGCAGCAGGGAAAATCGATCCTGCTGGTATATTGATAGCGGCAATAGTTCTTCTGTGGATTCCTGCCCATATATGGTATCTCTCAATGTATTTTGAAGAGGATTACAGGATTGCCAGAATACCAATGCTGCCCCTTGTTGTCGGTATGGAAAAAGCATCGTGGGCAATTGTGTTCAGCACATCCTTTATACTTGTTTTTGTCGCAGCTCTCTACATGATGTTTGGTTACACATATATGATTCTGGCCATACTTCTGACCACGTACTTCCTTTACAAGGCAATCAAGTTCGCATTATCTCCGAGCAGAGAGGGAGCAAAAGAAATGTATAAGCTTGCAAGTATAACGCTGGGTGTAGTATATATCTCGATGCTTATTGGCGCTTTTACGTAGTTTGACGACTTCAATTTTTTTTGAGTCCTGTATTTATTGGCATTATTATTGTAAAGATGAATGCCATATTTTAAAAGAGAACTCCATGAAGAATCCAATATTATCTTAATAAATATTTTGGATTGAGAATAGATAGAAATATATATGTGCTCCGGAAATAAGAATCGCGATATGGATGAGCCCAGAATAGGAGTTGTAATCTGCAATTGCGGTGGGCAAATATCTGAGAAAATAGATACTGATCTTCTTACTGAAAAAGCCAAGGAACTGGATTATGTTACTTTTGTCAAGCAGGTAAGTAATCTCTGCAGTGAAAAAGAAGTTGCTGAACTGAAAAAAGATATCGCTGGAAAAGTGGATAGATTGCTTTTCGTGGGTTGTTCTGAGAGAACGTCCCTTAGATTCTCAGAAGAACGCATTTCTATGTTTCTTGATGAGGTTGGTATTGACAGAGCATTGTTTGAAGTTGCAAACATAAGAGAACAGTGTACATGGCTTCATGATGATAGGGATGGCGCTACAAGGAAGGCAATTGACACTATGAGGATGGCTCATGCAAGATTGAAGTCCGATGTGCCCACATTACCCCCAGTTAAATTAGTGAAAAAAGCTCTGGTAATTGGAGGAGGTTCGGCTGGAGTACAAGCAGCCCTAGACCTCGCCAATGCCGGGCATAAAGTAGTACTGGTCGAAAAGAAGCCGTATCTAGGTGGACACTTATGTCAGATACCGTTTCTCTTTCAGTGCGAGGGATGGCCATCGGTATGTACTAGCGAATGTATAGGACCTGTTCATAACAGGGTAGCAGCTTACAATCCTTTGATAAGCGTTTTTACGAATTCAGAAGTTCTTGAGATTGAGAAGAGGGATGGCAACTTCCATGTAAAAATTAAAAAGGGGCCGAAGTTTGTAGATCCTGAGAAATGTGTTTCATGTGGGCATTGTGCCGAAGTTTGTCCAGTAGAGGTGGAAAACAGATTTGATTTTGGATTCACCAAAAGAAAAGCCATAGACAGGGATTTCAAGTTTGCAGTTCCTGATGCATATAATCTCATTGAGTCAGCATGTACGAAATGTGGTGAGTGTGTAAATGTCTGTCCAACCGAAGCAATTGATCTAGAGGCAAAGCCTGAAGTGGTAGAGGATGTATTTGGTACGATTATTCTCGCAACAGGTTTCAAGACTTATGATCTCAGTCAAAATGAGGAACTGACCTACGCCTCACCTAATGTAGTTTCGGGCATAGAGATGGAACGAATAATTGCTCACGGGTTCAAACGACCATCAGATGGGAAAAAACCACACCACATCGTGTTTATAATGTGTAGTGGTTCCAGAGCTACAGGGGATAAGAAGGGTAAGGGCGTTCCGTACTGCTCGAAGACGTGCTGTGCTACTACTGTAAAACAGGTCAATCGAATTGTTTTCACTCAGCCGGAAGTGGAAGTTACAGTGATCTATTACAACGATATAAGGACATATGAAAGAGCCTTTGAGCTTTTCTATAGAAGAGCTCAGGACATGCTTGTAGAGTTCATTAACGGTCAGGTTACCAAGATAACTGAAAAAGAGGATGGTAATTTAATAATTCAGGTTGAAACTCCGGAGGGATCTTTAGATCTTGAAGCAGGTCTGGTTGTTCTGGCTGCAGCGCAACTGCCTGAAGGTTCAAGGCTTGTCGACCAACTCAGGCTTGTAACCGATAAATATGGTTTCCCGATAGAATTCCAGCCCAGAATTCTTCGTCCAACAGAGTCCCATGTGGACAGGGTTTACATAGCTGGAGCCGTAAGTGGACCAAAAATTGTACAGGAGAGTGTTGAGCAAGGTAGTACTGCAGCACTCAAGGCACTATCGTATCTTAACAAGGGTGAGAAGGAGCTGCCCAAGTTTGTTTCTGTTGTGGACAAGGAAAAGTGCTCGAGATGCGGGATGTGTGTACCAGTCTGTCCGCATGGGGCCATTAGAATTGATGAAGATGGAGCCACTGTGGATTCGGCATTCTGTCAGGGGTGTGGCCTTTGTATCGGTACATGTCCAGCAAGCGCAATAAAGCTGATGAACTTCACCGATAAGCAGATACTCGATCAGGTGGAGGTGGCATTCTCTGAAATAAAGGAGGGAGAACCGAGGATCCTGGCCCTACTGTGCTACTGGTGTTCTTATGCTGCTGCAGACCTTGCTGGCATGAAGGGGATGAAACTGCCCAGTAACTTCAGGAGTATAAGGATTCGCTGTTCCGCATCGGTTAGCTCAGATCTACTCATAGAGATTTTAAAGAGAGGTGTGGATGGAATACTTATTGCCGGATGCCCTCCAAGGAATTGCCACCATGTGTGGGGCAATGAAATGATGGAGAGAAGAATGAGGCTTACAAGGAAGATGATCAATGAGCTTGGCTTGGAGTCAAGCAGGCTGAGATGGGAAACAATAGGTGTCAGTGAGTGGGCAAAGTTTGCCAAGATTATAAAGGGAATGGACGAAATGATGAGGGAGATTGGGCCGAATCCTATATCCAAATAGATAAAAAATTTTTTAAATAAATAATTTATAAATCATAGATCCAATTTAAGTTCTCCCTTCTTTATCTGATCATCCACTTTCATCCAGTTCTCTATGGCTTTCAGGATCATCTGTTTTTCTCTCTCTTTCTCTTCCAGTCTCAGGTTGAATATGTCTTCTCTACATGCCATGTATCTGTTGAATGCTATGCGTGCGAAAGTGTCAATTATATTGTTCAATTTTATGAACTCCTCTTTTGTCATATCTGGGAAGCTCTGGAGAAAGAGCTCTTTGAGGTAAAGTAGCATGGATATGCTGTCTCCGGGAGTGAGATTTTTATCCACAGCGAGAAATCTCATGAGATCATCTATGGGCTCTTCAACACCCTCGTAACTCCCACCGTTGTAGGTTTCTATGAGTTTATCCAGAATCTTGGTGGTGCAGTTTTCTATATATTCTGTGATCTCTATTACTGGCTTTATGGGATATCTAGCAAGAAGCTGGTTTTGCCAGTCTTTCAGTATTTTCTCTCTTACTTTATCGCTTATCTCCATCATGCTACCATGGGTGCGTTCCTATTATTACTTCTTTTCCAAATTTTTGTTCAAGAGTAGCCTTTACTTCGTTCAGGTCTAGCGGGCAGTGCCCAGTGTTTGTAGCTGCAACCATGCAGGTACCCAGGAAAATTTTGTCAAAGTCTCTGTCGAGCAGTTTTGCAGTGTCATTGATCAGCTTCATCTTTGGTACATAGAGTCCCGGACATCCGCCACAGCTTCCCATTGCCACAATCTCTATTTCGTCGTATCCTTCAAACTTACCAGCCTTCTCACTTACAGCCTTGAAGCACTTTGCACAAGCAACGCACAGTCTGTCCCTAATCTTCTCACAGTTCAGAATAACTATTTTTACCATGGCTCATCCCCCTAGGTGGTTTATCCATAGAGTATAGTTTCTCAAATATTTGAATCTTTTGGTAATAAAAAAGATAGATACAATTTTATTTAAGGTATTTTGATCGACATCAAACAAAATGACTTTTTTGGGTCTCGTGCAAGAGCACACGCTCGGTGAAACGCTCATTGGTATTTTAAATCAAAAATAATAATTATGGAAATTTATAGAAATTTAGTGGGGTGGTAACCACTCTATGTATGGCTCTTCTATATCGACCATTGCGTTCACTATCAGTTCAACCAATCCACCGTAGGTTATTCTGCTCTTGTCCCAGAGCTTGTAGTGTTTAATGATGTCTCTCATCGAACCCTTACAGTTCGAACACGGTGCGCATACGTACTTGTTTATGCTTGGATCGATAACATCCTGGAAAGCATCAAGCACCTGCTTGGCTTTCATTCTGGTGCTGACTTTGACTCGCCATTCTGGGAAGTTGAAGGAGTTCATGATGGCAAATCCACTGCCTCCTCCACAGCAGAAGTTGTAAACTCCGTTCGGGTTCATCTCTCTGAACTGCGGGCAGATTTTTCTGAGAATCTTTCTCTGTGGTTCTACAACTCCCATCAGTCTTACGATGTTACATGGGTCATGAAGTGTAACCGGGAAGTTGTTTTTCTCCGGATCGAGGTTGAGCTTTCCTTTGCGTACAATGTCCCAGAGCAGCGTCAAACAGCTTTCTCTTGGAATGTTCAGCTCGTCTGTCAAAATTCTATCAGCCACAACCGTCAGAGCTTTGTGTGCATGACCACACTCACCGATGACTATTTTATCCACATCGAGCTTCCTTGCAACTTCAGCATGTTTGATGGCTATTCTGGCAAGCTGAACATCATCGTACCATGCACCATAGTTAACCACATCGTATCCAAGCGGTTCACTTGAAAGTGTCCAGCTTATTCCCGCCTCTTCCAGAATTATTGCAAACGCTGCAGGGTTTTCTGGCCATGACAGGAACTCTCCGGCGTTATGAATCAGGAGAACTTCTGCTCCTTTTTCGTCAATTGGTACCTTTATTTTCTTTCCAGTTCTATCCTGGATTTCCTCCTCTAAGAATTTTACAAGGTTCTTGATACCATCTGGAGTCATTCCTGTGGTTGATCCCGTCTTCAGGTGTTGTACGGTTCCAAGATCGTGGATTTCCTTGGGAGCAATGCCTATTTCCTGGCTGAACAGCTTTCGAATTTCACGTCCAATCAATCCGTTATCTACACCAATCGGGCAGTACTGGGCACACCTTCTGCATATCGTACATCTATATGCCAGCTCGGCCAGCCTTACTACTGTTCTCCAGTTGAGTTCAATGTCTGCTCCGGCGAACTTCCCCAACTTGCCGCTTGGTGTGAAATACTTCTTGTAGATTCTTCTGAGAACTTCCGATCTGTAAACCGGTCTGTATATTTCCTTCCTTCCACTTGAGATGTATACTGGACATGCATCTGAGCATACGTGGCATTTTGCACAGTATTCGAGGGAAAGGAGAAGCGGTTGCAGGAGTGTCCAGTTGTTCTCCTTTGTAATGAGCTTTCCGAGACCTTCAAGGAACTTCTTGACTAACCGTTCTTCCTCTTCTTTGGTCTTGGGTTTTGGCAAATCGAGACAAATGTAACCATCCAGTGACATCTCGTATTTTTCTTTCCACTCTTCTTTGGGTGGTTTCAGTGGCGGTTCCTCTTCTGGCTTGTCGCATGGTGGAGGGAGCTTTATCAAATCCTCTATTGTGATTTTGACCAGCTGATCAACCGGTTTGCTGATGTCTGTAACTTTGACGTCTTCCTTCACAATTCCACCTCCGTTGCCTCTTCAGCCCACGTTTTACCTGGTTTTATGTGTGGAGCACTCCAGCTCACGCGGTAATTGAGCACCTCTTTGACCTTCTTTTCAATCTCGCTTCCCCTGAGATTGGGTTCGTCATCCCAGAGTACCTTGTGGAACGTGAAGTACTTGCCTATGAAGTGTGTCATTTTTGTGAACGGTATGTAGATGAACAGAAGTTCAAGCAGTATCATGTGAATTAGAATCGGCGTGTTTAAGTCTGGCATTGGGATTGAGCCAAAGGATATCAGGCTTGCCATGAACTCCCTTGCAGTTATGAATTTCGGATCGAACTGCCACGCATACATGCCTGTTAGCAGTACTGCGAGAATAAACAGCAGGTTGAAGTAGTCGAGTGGTGAACTGTAATTTCTCATGGCCCTGTCGTTAAGCCTGATCAAAATCAATCCTATACAGCCAATTGTTGTGGCTATTATTCCCAGTCCGCCCACAATTATTGTCAGGTAATATATTAGCATGGACCAGGGGTGATTGTAGGGCTGACAGTCTGTTGTAATTGGTAATCCAAAAAGTTCTGTCAATGCTCCGATAAACAGGAGTGCAAACCATATCAGTATGAGGTAAATCCCGCCATGGAATGGGTATGTAAGGAACCACAACCTTCTTTTATAGGTGAAAACTCTCTTTAGGAAAAGCATCTCGGAGAACATCTCTTTCAGTTCACCTATGAGGGTGGTCTCTCTTGGTTTCTTCCACCAGTCAACTTCTTCATAGTATGATCCACCATACTCAAGCTTGCCCTTCTCTTTTGGGACTGGATAAACCTCCCATCGAACATGAATTGGCATGCTGGCCCACTTTCTAGCCTTTGCTAGTACAACCAATACGAAAATTGCGAACGATATGTATGATGTCAACTGCAGCAACGAAATGGAACCCATCTAACTCGACACCTCCGTTTTTAATTAGCCAACTTTATAGGCTTTTTTTCCTATATAAGTTTTTTTATATCCTAGATAATAATAAACAATGGTAATCGATTATGAAAAATAATTCGTTGCTAATATGTAGATGAAGTATATTATTTTTGACACCATCTTTTAGTTCATTTCTGGAGACTGGCATTTTCTTCTGTGGTTTTGGTCTATTATATAACTTTTGATTTGGAGGAATTTCAAATCTGCAACAGATTCGCTTTATGGTTTTAATGGAAATTTGGAAACTGTTGTTGAGTAGAGTTTATAATCATTTGGAAAAAATATTTCAACTTCTCGCTAGCCCATTCTATATGGATATACCTCGAGTCATCATAAGCGGTGTCAGAAGTAAGGTTGGTAAGACACTTATTTCAATAGGGCTGATGAGAGCCCTCACAAACAGGGGTTATAAAGTTCAGCCGTATAAGGTTGGGCCCGATTTTATCGATCCGAGCTTTCACTTATTTGCCACTGGTAGGCATTCCCGCAATCTGGATAGTTTTATGCTGAGCAAAGTCGATATACTTGAAACTTTTCAGCGAAACTTCAGAGATGCTGACATTGCTGTAATAGAGGGTACAATGGGGCTCTATGACTCACACAGTGCTCTAGATGAAAAGGGAAGCACGGCCGAGGTAAGTAAAATTTTGAAATGTCCGGTTATTCTGGTTGCAAATGTGGAAAGAATGTCCAGAACCGTGGCCCCTCTTATTATGGGCTACAAAGTTTTCGATCCTGACGTTAGAATTGAAGGTGTAATACTTAACAGGGTTGGAAGCGAGAGGCATGCAAATAAAGCCAGGCTTGCAGCAGAAAAACTTGCAAAGGCAAGGGTTGTTGGCGTTATACCTCGAAGGCAGGATATTATTATACCAGATAGACATCTCGGTTTAATTCCCGCCCATGAGCGAGAGGAATTTGAAGATTTATTCGATAAACTTGCGGAGGTAATTGAGCAGTATGTGGATGTTGACAAGATTATTGATATTGCCTACAAGGCTCCAAGACTTGAGGATGTTGGTGAGAATCCTATTTTCAAACCAAGAGAGCCTGAAATTGACATAGGCGTCGTAAGGGACAAATCATTCTCATTCTACTATCAGGATAATATAGATGCTCTAGCTGCTGGCGGGGCAAGAATTCATTTTATAGATTCCCTCAATGATAAAAGGCTGCCGGATGTTGATGCTCTCTACATCGGTGGTGGCTTTCCAGAAGTGTTTGCGGAAGATCTAGAAAGGAACAAGTCATTGCGGAGAGACATTTACGAATTCTGCGATGCTGGAAAGCCCGTATATGCGGAATGCGGTGGGTTGATGTATCTTGGGGAGAGTATTAAGCTTTTGGATGGCAACGAATATGAAATGGTTGGTTTCTTGCCGATAAAGACCGAAATGCACAAAAAATTCCAGGCTCTTGGCTACTCGATTTACAAGGTTATCAACAGTAATATCATAAGCAGGAAAGGGGACACTTTAGTTGGGCATGAGTTTCACTATTCTAAGGTAATTGCAAAAGAGAAGTTGAAATTCGCCTTCAGAGTAAAGAGGGGGAAGGGTGTAGATGGGGAACGAGACGGAATCATGAAGAAACGGACTCTGGCGAACTATCTTCATTTGCATGTGCTGTCATACCCGCTTATGGTTAGACGTTTGATAAAATCGTCTAAGGATGCAATGGGCAATCACTAAAACGGCAAAAAAACAACCTCTAATTTTTGTACTTGGCGTGTATTGAAAATATAGAAGAAGAAATTTGTTTAGACACATCCAGTTGGCTTGGGCAGGCCAGCAATTCTACAAGCGTCCTTTGCTGGGCCCTTCGGGAAGAGCTTGTAGAGGTACTCGATGTTACCCTTCTCAGGACCAAGCTCTTTAGCTACTGCTTTAACGAGCTGCCTGATTGGAGGTGCAACACCATACTTCTCGTAGTATTTTCTAAGGAACCTAATAATCTCCCAGTGCTCTTCAGTCAGCTCGATTGGGTCACCAAATCTTGTGTCTTTTGCAAGAGCCTCGGCAACATCCTCATCCCATTCTTCCCAGTTCTGGAGGAATCCGTCCTCGTCAAGCTCCAATTTTCTACCCTTCACTTCTATATAAGGCATCCAATCACCTCCGAATTAATCAACAAACTTTCGAACATAAATAATTTGCGGTATTAGGTTTTAAAGCAAAGTTGCTGTCTTCTGGAGTAGTTTCACTTTTAACACCTTATTGGGTTGGAGATCTGGAGGACAGAATTTATTACATTTATTTTATTGCCAAGTCGGTTTGTGAATGGAAACTCTCCAGTATCTTTATATATTATGAACTATCATTATAAAATTGGAAATACAGGTATAAAGATAAAAATAAAAAGGATGGGGTTAGATAAAATTGAGGCATAGACTTTTGGGGAGTTTAATTAGATACAATAATTTATTTTGTCTGAAACTTAATGCTTATGATGGTAAAAAACCAAAAAGTTAATATATAGCATGTTAAAGTAAAACGAGGAAGAATCGGAGGTATGTCTATGATTTCCCGTCGCAGATTTTTGATCATGGTTGGTTCAGCGATTGCAGGAGTAACACTGTCGGCAAGTCAAGTTGAAAAAGTGCTGGCTTCTCTCCATTCTACGGATGATTCGAAGGGTATTAGGTATGGGATGGTAATTGACCTAAGGAAATGCAATGCTGATACTTGTACGGACTGTGTGGATGCGTGCAGGAAGGTACACAACGTTCCTGTTTTCCCCGGTAAAGACAGGGTTGAGTGGATAACACTGACGACTTTTGCTAAGGCATTCCCAGAACAGATAAACGAGTTCTCAGAAATCAGGAATTATAGAGTACCAATACTGTGTAACCACTGCGAGAATCCGCCCTGTGTGAAGGTATGTCCAACACAGGCTACATTCAAACGTGAGAGTGATGGCATAGTTATGATGGACTATCACAGATGCATTGGATGCCGTTACTGTATGGCAGCCTGTCCGTTTGGCGCCAGATCATTCAACTGGAGAGACCCAAGAGAAGGTATCAAGGAGTTCAGCCCAGACTATCCAACGAGGACAAAGGGAGTTGTCGAAAAATGTACATTTTGTGCGGAGAGACTTGCCAAGGGCAAGCAACCAGCTTGTGTTGAAGCATGTAAGAACGATGCCATAATCTTCGGAAACATCAACAACTTGGAGTCTGAGATCAGAAAGATACTCGAGTCTGAATTCACTATAAGACGTAAAGAAGAATTGGGTACTGGACCTAATATCTACTACCTGTTATGAGGTGAACAACGATGATTGAGAAGGTATTAAAAGGTGGACGTTTATACTGGGCTTGGATTGCATTCTTGCTGGCCATTATTGCTGTTGGTTTTGCAGCTTACCTCGTCCAGTATGACAGGGGTTTGTCAGTAACCGGAATGGGTAAAGAAGTTTCATGGGGTCTGTACATCGCAAACTTTACGTTCCTCGTCGGAGTTGCAGCCTCAGCAGTTATGGTAGCTTTACCAGCGTATCTGTATAACTACAAGAAATTCAAGAAATTAACAACTGTCGGCGAGTTTCTTGCTGTTGCTGCAGTTATAATGTGTATCTTGTTCATTCTCGTTGATCTCGGTAGACCACAGAGAGTTTTGCATGTGGTTGTACACCCAACACCCAACTCAGTAATGTTCTATGACGCTATTGTGCTATCCGGTTATCTGATCTTGAACCTTGTAATCGCGTGGTTTGTACTCTCAGCCAAGCAGGCTTCTAGGGAGCCCAACCAGCTAATTAAATTGCTCATCTATATTGCGATTCCATGGGCCTTCAGTATTCACACTGTGACAGCGTTTCTCTATAGCGGTCTCGTAGCAAGAGGATTCTGGAACACTGCAATCATGGCTCCGCGTTTCCTTGCTTCTGCGTTTGCTGCTGGTCCGGCATTTCTGATTCTTGCGCTAATGGTTGCCAAGAGATATGCTGACTTTGATCCTGGAAGGGATGCAATCAAGAAGCTTTCAGAAATTGTAACATTTGCAATGATAGCCAATATGTTCCTGCTGGGATGTGAACTCTTCACAGCATTCTATTCCGCTCATCCTGCACACCTAGAACACTTCGTATACCTGCTCTTTGGTCTTGAAGGGTATGGCAAGCTAGTTCCATGGATCAGGCTGTCAATAATAATGGGGCTTGCAGCGGTGGCACTTCTGGTCTACCCACGCACCCGCCACAACGAATACACCTTGGCTCTGGCTTGCGCTCTGGTGTTCGTGTCAATCTGGATTGACAAGGGTATGGGTCTCATCATTCCGGGCTACATTCCATCACAGGTTGGTACAATTGAGGAATACTGGCCGTCACTGATTGAGTCTCTAATTGCTCTCGGTGTCTGGGGTATTGGACTTCTCATATTCACAGTACTTGCCAAGATGGCAATTGAGGTTACGAAAGAAACAGAAGCATACGAGGGGGTGTTTTAAATGACGCTGCAATATCTGTTTGGTGTAATCATCCCATATCTTGCATTTGCGATCTTTGTAGTAGGCGTAATTTACAGAGTAGTTAACTGGGCAAAATCGCCCGTATATATGAAAATACCGACAACATGCGGGCAGCAGAAATCTCTTGACTGGATAAAGCGCAGCTACATGGATAGAATTGAGAGCCCATACACCAAACTTGGTGTAGTAGTAAGAATGCTCTTGGAAATCCTCCTCTTTAGGAGCCTCTTCAGAAACAACAGATATGAATATACTGTTCAGAAAACAATCGAAACAAAAATGCTCTGGCTATTTGCAATACTCTTCCACTGGTCATTTCTGATAATCCTGTTGAGACATCTGAGGCTATTCCTTGAACCTGTCCCATCATGGGTAGCAACACTCCAGGCAGTGGATGGGTTCTTTGGAGTTGACTACTCATTCCTGCATCTTGAGCCCTTCCTGATTACCAATATTACGGTGCTTATAGGTCTTCTGGGCCTATTTGCAAGACGTGTCTTCTTTGCCAGAGAGAGAACACTCTCACTCCCATCGGACTACCTTGCACTGATACTGCTGCTTTCAGTCATCTTTTCAGGAATTCTAATGAGGTATTTCGTAGGTGTAGAAGTAACCGAGGTCAAGGAATTTGCAATAGGCCTCATGACATTCAAGCCAGTTGTGCCTGATATTCACTGGATGTTCTTTGTCCACCTGACCTTGGTTTCGATCCTGCTTGCTTACTTCCCGTTCAGTAAGCTTATGCACGCAGGTGGTATCTTCTTCAGCCCAACGAGGAACATGCCAAACGACAACAGAGCTCGCAGACACATCAACCCGTGGAACCCACCATATAAGGGCATCACTTGGGAAGAGTATTATGAGATGTACAAGGATCAGCTTGATGAAATTGCCGAGAATGATTATAAGATTAAGCCGGAGGTGTTGTTTTAATGAGTGAGTCAGAAAAACTCAAGATTGAACAGAAGTTCCCAAGCTGGAGAGAGATGCTAAAGCCAATCACAGAGAAGGACTTTAAACCTGGCTTTTACCACTATTCCGCTAGAAAGAAGGACATGGAAGAACTTGGGCTGGCATTCCCGAGAGAATGGAGCCCACTTGAACCTGACTGGAAGCTTCCGGAAAACTGGAAGGAAATCTTTCTGAACACTCTCAAAGAGATATGTGAAAAGAACCGTGCATTCAAACTATTCATGGACATATGTGTAAGATGTGGCGCCTGTGCTGACAAGTGCCACTATTACATCGGTACTGGCGATCCTAAAAACATGCCTGTTGCAAGAGCTGAGTTAATAAGATCGATTTACAGGAGGTACTTCACGCCAGCCGGTAAACTCTTTGGTGAGTGGGCTGGTGGAAGAGAACTGACGGAGGATGTTATAAAAGAGCTTTACTACTATTTCTACCAGTGTTCACTGTGCAGAAGATGTTCAGTATTTTGTCCGTATGGTATCGATACTGCTGAAATTACATGGTGGGTAAGAACACTGCTGGGTTCAATTGGAGTTTATCACAAGTTTACGCTTATATCCATAAACTCCTGTGCAAAGACAGGTAACCACCTTGGTTTGCCACCCGGCGGTATGGTTGGATCACTGCAATCGGCAGCAGAGGACATATACGACATTACAGGTATAGAAATCGAGATTCCAATTAACAAGAAAGGTGCAGAGATTCTATTCGTTACACCCTCGGGTGACTACTTCGGTACACCTCACTGGTACACCCTCATGGGCTATCTCATGCTGTTCCATGAACTTGGACTGGACTACACATGGAGCACATATGCTGGAGAGGGTGGTAACTTCGGTACATTCATCAGCTATGATCTGGCAAAGAAGCTGAACGCCAAGATATATCAGGAAGCAAAGAGACTCGGCGTTAAGTGGATTCTTGGAGGAGAATGTGGACACATGTGGAGAGACAAGCACCAGTACATAGCCACAATGAACGACGAAATCCTTAGAGAGGCTAAAGACTTGGAAGAGCCAGTTAACCCGATTACCGGTACAAAGTTCGAGCATGCTTCTGACACGAAGTTTGTCCATATTGCGGAGTTCGTGGCAGACCTCATTAAACACAACAAGCTGAAGCTTGATCCAAGCAGAAACGATCACTGGAAGGTGACATTCCACGACTCATGTAACACTTCAAGAGCAATGGGTATCTTCGAAGAGCCTCGCTATGTGATAAAGAGCGTCGTCAACAACTACTATGATATGCCGGAACACTCCATAAGGGAAAGAACGTACTGCTGCGGAAGCGGTGGTGGACTGCTAGCAGACGAAGTCATGGAACTGAGAATGAGAGGTGGCATGCCGAGAGCAATGGCAGTCAAATATGTGCACAAGAAATACGGAGTGAACTTCCTGGCATGTATCTGTGCTCAGGACAAGGCAGCATTCCCAGTGCTCATGAAATACTGGAAACTGCCGGTTGAGGTCGGAGGTATGATGGAGCTCGTCGGCAACGCACTGGTCATGAAGGGCGAAAAGGAGAGAGAAACGGATCTACGTGGAAACCCACTTAGGAGGGAGGAATAATGTACAACAAGAAGTATGTGATTGCCGGAATAATCGTATTTCTCCTAATTTTATTTTCACCGTTCATCTACAACAGCTTCGTATCAGGTGCAAAAGCGATGCCAGAGCTCGAAAAACCAAAGGGTGAACCATGCCCCTTCGATGTTGATTGGATGAGGGCAAACCACATGGTTTTGCTTAAGAAGTGGAGAGAAGAAGTAATAAGAGAAGGCAAGCCAAGCTTTACGTACAACGGCGTCGAGCTTGGAAGAACTTTCGAAGAGGAATGCTTTAAGTGTCACACATCCTACGACAACTTCTGTGGCAAGTGCCACGAATACAGCGGTGCAAACCCGAACTGCTTTAAGTGCCACCTGAAGCCGGAACAGATAAGCAAGTAAAAACTAAATAATTTCTTTATAATTCTTTTTTGTTTTGGTATTTGTATTTGATTTCGTTTTGAGTGGATTTTTTGGGTTGTTGTATTTTTTGGTTTATCGTGTGAGCAAACTGACTGTGAACTTTTATTGCAAATTTGTTTCAGGTTTTTTCTAGGAGCAATTTAAATGAGAAAAACGGAAGGAAAGGAGGCTTAGTCCCGCCTCCCGGAGAGAAATATTTTGTTCAATTCCTGCTTCACTTTCATACTACTCAAAAAATTGGCCCCCTATTTAAACCCTACTTATTTGTGGTTTTATAAAATCATTACGATGTGTAGAAATAACAAAGCGCAAAACCAATAATTGTACCGATGATTGTGCCAATAATAACTTTCAACAGCGAGAATAACCTTGACTTTTGCTCAGATTTCTTTCTTTCCTCATCATACTCTATCAAGCTGGGTTTTATATTGAGAACCTTATCAAGGTAATCTCGAAGTTTTCCAATAATTGCCACATATTGCTCGAAATTATTAAAGCTATTTGAATGTGCGTCGTGCCCAGCAACGTCTTTTCCAGATCTCAGCTTAGAAATTTCTTCAGATGCTCTCTCTAGCTCTGGTTTAATCTCTCTATAATATTCTGGAAATATTTTCGCAATTGCCTCATGAGATATTCCATTGAGCTCGTTTACTATTCTCTCCCTAAGCGTTATACTAACCCAATCTAATGCATCATACCCAGCTCTGTAAACGTGCCCAAAGGCTTTGTCTATGTGTTTAGTAGCATAGTCTTGGGATTCATCTGGTTTAAACCCAAACTTATAGGCAAACACACGCATAAGATGGTCCATCGCATTTCTTAACTCATTTATGGTTTGCAGGTGTGTTCTATTTTCAGGATCATTTTCCTCGCCATACAGAATTAATTCCTTGACTTTAGGATATAGTTCTGTCATCCTATATAGTTGTTCAATTTCCTTTTCTGAGAATTCAAGTTGCAGGTGAGGCATTTAAAGCCTCCAAAAAGTTAAGGAAGGGGTTTGCTAAGAACTTCCTTCTTTCTATCTTCCCACTCTTCTTTTGTATAGAACAGACCCATGGAAACTCTTACACTCCCACGATGCTTTAGAGCAAACTTTTCAGTTAATTTTCTGTCCACTTTGGGTTCACCGAAGTCGGCATCCCAAATATCTCTATCTTTAATAAGACCGTATGGCCCACCAGCCATATCCACCACACCAACACATTTTTATTCCAATAATTTTTTATATATCTATTCGCTATTATTTATTCAACTAACCTCTTTTGGAATAATCTCATTTAAAAGCTTTTTGGTATTTTTATCACAAATTATCATGAAATCATTCGAACAAGTCGAGCATATATCTCTACACTTTCGATCCACTCCCAACCTAACTACGAGTAAGAGTTACTGTTTTAGAAATATCTTTATGTGTCGTCTTAAAAATGAGATTTCCCTTAATTTCATTAATATCTTGTGGGATAAATTCTTCAATATGAGCAAATAGTTCCTCATTTTTTCTATCATTTGGATCAATTCTAACTTCATTAAACTCTTCTCTAATGAGGGAGTTTCCAGAATATCGGACATTTTTTAATTCAACAGAATTTAAATTTTCGATATCGCTTTGAAATTCAACACCAGATAAGGTAGTTGGTTCTAACCCAGTATTTTTTAAATCAATTGTTATATTTATTTCTGTTCTGCTTGGACTGTAAGAATCTGCTTCATGGGAATAAAACGCTGCTTTCGTCAGAGTTATGTCGAGTGAAACCCTTTTCTTTCTGTATTCATTAATTTGCAAAAAAAGAAGAACAAAAGCAATTATTGCCCCGAGTAGTTGAAACCAGTCAATTATAGTATAAATGGTTTCGCTTACAATGTCATTCATTGTTTCCTAAACCTCCACAAACACACAGCCCCCATCGCTGCAATTGCTGCTATTATTTCGAACCCTGGCGTCGTCTCCGTACTTCCTCCTGAAGGTGTTTCAGGCTCAGGTGTTTTTCCAGATTCTTGCTGCTGAGAAAATGATGGCATTGAAGCTGTTGATGTCTCTGATGTCTCCGAAACTGAATCATCTATCTTTTTATTTTCTTCGCTTTTTCCTGCAAGCACTTTTTCAAGCTCGTTCAATCTTTCCAGAATCTTTTCTTTCACGTCAGATGATAGTTCTCTGGCTGCCACGTCTCCAACCCTCTTTTTCTCGAAAACTAATAACATTGGAGTATCTGAAAGCTCTGGATTAAGACGGCTCGCTGAGACAACAGCACCTTTTACAACGAATCGTCCGTCAACCTCGTTTATCGGAATTATGAGAGTGTCGATAGGTCTTTTGGAGTAGCTTCTCGTTCCTGAAGCGTAGAGCAAGTTTCCAACATCAGGAGTCACGGGCTTCCAGACTACTTCTCCTTCAAGGAAGACATTCACTCTCTGCACGAACTCCTGGGCCACGGGACCAACAAGCGTAGGAGCCGATACTGCCTGGAGGAGTCTCCTCACGCTGATATCTACACCCATTCCGCAAGTCTCAACTTCAACGACCTTTCCGGCGTAAGTGTCAGGATTGCTTAAAATATCGGGCACTTCTGCTCTCTCCGACACAACATTGACATCATTCAGGAATACAACAACTTTCCCTGCTGGGAGGATTCTCTCTAGGTTCGATGGGTCAATCAAAGCCAGACTCAACCAGGCATCGAGAAGATCTGGGGTTATTACAAATCCCGTCACTTCAGCCCTTGCATTTTTCCAGTATCCTTCCTTAATCCTGAAAGTAGGTATTCCACTATACTTCCCCATGACTCCGGATACCTTCTCCCAGCTCGGATCCGCTAGGACATCTTTTGTTATGTTAACAAGTTCGCCAGCGAATTTTTCCGGATCGGGCTCCACGTCTGAAAGTAGGCCAACGCTGACCGGGATAAGGACCCCTTCATAATCCAAAGTGAACGAGAACTCCGTCAGCGTGGCGGTGAGCTTTATCTCCTTGAAAAGGTAATTTTCAGGGTTTGCTTTCAATTCAGACAGTTTGACTTCTTCAGCAGGTAGTTTGCGATACTCAAAGACTTTTAGCGGGGTATAATAGTAGCCATTAATTTCAATCGGGAAAAGCGCGCCACCAACGATCTCGTAGCTTCCGCTTTCGAGCTTTTCGTCAGATATTAGGACGAAAACTCTATCTTCGCTCAGCATTAAACCGCCTATTGGTATCTCCGCACCAAACTGGGCGAGGGAACGCTGGATTTCATCTAATCCAATTTCTACACCTGCAAGATTAAGAGCGTTGGTTATTTCGGCGAGGTTTTCTGGATCCGTCTCGAAAATAATTCCTCTGTAAATCTCCTGAGCTGAGACTGGAGTTAACGTCAAAAGTAATGCTGCAATCAAAATCAAACATTTTGCTGAATTTTTCAGCATAGGTTCGAACTTAGATTTGATATTAATAAACTTATCTAAACATATTCGACCTCACTTTGAATTGTTATATAACTATCTTCCCACGTTCCTCGTATGCTCCAATCTCCACCTTGATCCTTTCAAGCAACCCTGCAGCATCCTCTTCAACGATACCAAAAACTTCGGAAATTTCCCTGATCAACTTGTTTTTGTTGTACCCCATTCGGATTCTCGGAATTACAAACTTCGCAACCTCTCGATACAGCTCTTCGTAACGGTACGTCTTCTTTATTGCAACTTTACCAACCACATACCTCAGTGCGTGGTCATAGGTGAAGAAGAGTTCCTGCTCAAGGGCATGGACTTCAAATTCTGCCCAGCCCTCCTGGTGGCAGTACGGGCACTCAAAACGGGCGAGCATTTTACAACCTCCCACCTCCAACTACCGCAAAACCTTCTTAGTGCCGAGGGGTGTGACTTCACCCTCTTCCGCTTCAGCTGCAAGTTTTCTTGCTTCAGACACATCCGATGATTCGTGTTTTTTGATTAGATTTTCCAATTCTTCGAGTTTTTGGAGTACAGTAAGGCCGAGGGGAGTAAGAACATAAGCTTTTGAGCCTTTTAGAGTATCTTTTATAAGAACGGAATCGACTAAACCGAGCGAGATAAATTCGTTTATCCTTTTGTTTAATGATTTTTTATCACCATGAACGATTTTCTCTAATTCTGACCATTTCTTTGGTTCTCTTAGTGATTTGAATACCTCTACACCTTTTGCACGGGTTAGAGATTCTAAGACCTCTCTTAAAGTAATTTGTTTCTTCATTGAAACTTTTGTCGCTTATTATATTGAAAAGTGTTTGGATACTTTCAACTACAATAGTTTCTAATTAGCAACAAAAGTATCTTGACAGAAAGTTTTATATACTTGGTAGCTAACAAGAAACAATTGTAGGTGAGTAGGAATGAAAGTGTCTGCAGATGTCCCTGATCTATGGGACAAGAAGATAAAGACGGCTATGGAGATTGAAGGCTGGGAAACAGTTTCTGCATACATCAGAGAGCTAATCAAGAAAGACCTCGTTTCTAAAGGGCTTCTTGGAGTTACAGGACACAACGGCGAGGAAAAGCAGCCACAGGAGGTGCCCGCCTGATGTCCACAGTATCTGCAGAGCAGGCTATGTCCAGTGAACAGATCCTGAAACTCTCGAAGGACGACTATCTATACATTCCAGGCAACGACCTCAGTTTTGCAATATGCATAGCAATGAAAAATGACATTAGATTCCAGCTTAAAAAGGCTGAGAAGGTCGAACTTGAGAAACCGGATGGCTCGACTGTTGTCATGAAACATGTCAGATGTGACGACGTTTCTATCCTCTTCGATAGACCGATAAAACTTAGCATCGCCGGCAAGACGTCCGTGAGCCTTAAAGTATTCGCGAGAGTTATGAAGGTTCTTAACCTTCTCGACGATATAGAAGAACTTAACATCACAGACATCCACGTGCTCGACAAGCTACTTTTCCACTGTGAGATATTCATCAGCGAGCAAGCTGAGCCGTCTAAGAACTTCCCTGTTCTTGTAGTTCCAGACGAGCCGGGCAGGAAGTATTTCGCTGTTATTGCACCGCTCGTGGAGGGATGAATAATGCACAGCGAACCACAGCCCCTCGACCCCCAGCGCTACGGCCCCTGGAACGCATACATGATCCCATTGAAGGAACACGCAAACACCCACTACCTAGAAATAAGTCTAAAGGATGGCGGCAGACTCTTAGTACGCTGCAAAAAGAACGATTTTCTTGAAGTCAGAGAGGGCAGCGACGGCAAGGCTGAGATCGTCGTTCCTGCAACAGCATTCGAAGGCTCACCACTCGACATGCACCACGCCGAGATCAAGGTCATCTACAACAAGAAGCCAGCCTGGTATGAGAGAATTCCGATTTTGAAGAGTTTGGGCGGTATTTTTGAGTTTCTGAAAAAGCTATTCGGAGGTGGGTAAGTAGTGAGGAAGTACGCAGCCGCATTTGCGGCTTTTGTGGTGCTGCTGCTGGCGTCTCTGCCAGCCTCGGCAGCTACTATAAGCTACAGCTTCGACGCAGACACTATCGTACAGACTGAATTCGGAGAAGAGATCATAAACGGCCACGCAGCGAACCTGAGCCTTACGATTCTGACCAGCAACAGCGAGCCATTTACGGCATCGAGCTTTCCAGACCCAGTGAACACTTCGATCAGCGTTACCGTGCAGTTCTTGGACCCGCTCGGTCTTGCTGTTGACGTTACGGGCGACGGCATTGAAGACACGTTTACCGCAGTTGAGAACGCCACAAACCCGGGAATCTACGAGGTCAGCATCAACACCTCTGCAAGGCCAGGGGAGTACACTCTCTCGGTCCATGCAGTTGCAACTGACGTGAACACCGGCGAGGTGCTCGATGAAGGTAGGCTGGATGTGCAGGTGTACATCTCTGAGCCGTACTGGGTAACCGTTTGGACTGAGGAAGGCGAGAAGGTACAGGTCGGCAGCCTCAGCATCGAGCTCGACACCATCAACGACAGGGGAGCGGTGATCGTACTCGGCGACAGCCTCGTAACCCTCAGCCCCGACAGCACAACGGGCGAGATCTATTCTCTTGTTGACCTGGACGGAGATGGCATCGCAACGGACTGGATGTTCATTAAGAGCAGCGAGAACGGACCTACTGAGATCAAGTTCTACAGCAGGAACGCAGACATAATTCCTGCTGAGCCCGAGGACACGATCAGCGTTGCAGGGGACAAGGTGACGAGGGAAGCGTGGCTCAAGAACGGAAACAACTTCAGGCAGATCATCCTCTGGGACCAGTCCCCGTTCAGCCTCATCAAGGCTGTTGACTACTACATAATCCCGAGTAAGAACAGGGCTGACTGGAAGGAGGGCTGGGGCAGAGGTTACAGCGGTAAGGTTACCGTAATTGAGAGGACAACGTGGTTCGGGCTGATAAGCAGTGACAAGAAGGTTTTCGAGGGCAACCTCTTCGGCAGGAACGTAAACATCGAGGACACGCTAAACCTGTTTGGCAGATGGTTCAGGAATAAGGCGTGGATCGGTAGCGGCTGGGAGGTTTGGCAGGGAATTGCAAGAATGGTCTATCCGGACAACTACGAGCTGAAGTTCAGGAACGCAGCCATTCCAGCAGAGCTTGACTTCAGAGGCAAGATCACAATGCCGACGATCTTCGGCGAAGGCATCGACTGGAACGCTCTGCTCGCTGGAACCGAGACAACAGAAGAAACAAGCAGCAGCTAAGGGGGCGGTATCGTGAGACTTCTCCCTATTTTTTTGATTTTGATGCTAGCAGTTTACCCTGCTGCAGCATTCGACTTTTCTGATGTATTCAAGCCTCTCGATGAGCTGTTTGAAAAGCTAAACGAGCTGTTTTACCATTCCGATTTGATTGAGAATCTCGAACTTTTTAAAGTAAATTACGAAGTAATCAACGGAGTTTATGTCGAGAAAACTTCCTGGAGCATAATCTCAGGCTCATCCGCCAATTTTAGCGATCCGGACCTCAATGCCCTTGCGGTTCAGCCTGAAGTCGGAGTCATCATCCAGTTCAAAAGGCTGCCCTCGACTGACGTGATTTATCACATCGCCGAGATCCTTGGGGCAGAAGTGGACCACATCGATGAAGGCATTAACGCCGTCATCTTCAAGCTCGTCGACAAGCCGAAGCTCAAGCAGTTCATTCTTCAGAATGCGAGCAGCTTTGATGTATGCTGTGTCTACCTCGATTTTGCCACGAGGGTTCCTGAGAGGCCCAACCCGACGACACCTCCCGAGCCTGATGAAATGCCCGAAAGACCTCCGGACAACAGGACCAACAACACCGTAGAGATGCCCGACTATCGCCCATGGGTTGGGAACCCGCACACGCCTGTTGAGCTCCCGCCTCAGGCTGAGAACGTAACCGTCAGGGAGGTGGTAATCGAGAAGAAGCAGGCCGAGAATGCAAACTGGAACGATAAGCTGATTTCAGCCTCAGACTTGTGGATGGAGAACATTACGGGGAGAAACGTCGTCATTGCTATTCTGGACACAGGAGTTGACGAAAATCATCCGATGCTGAAGGGCAAGGTTATCGGATCGATCTCGTTTGTAGAAGGAGAGGATCCGCATGACTATCACGGACACGGAACGCATTGCGCCGGCATAGCTGCGGGCTATCCTGTTCAGATAAATAAGGACGGAAGGCTCGTCTGGGTCAGCGGTGTTGCTCCAAATGCTGGGATTTTAAACGTTAAAGTGTTGGGCAAAAATGGAGGAGGGTCTCTTTCTTCAGTCATTAAGGGCCTGGATTACGTCGCCGAATGGCACGACAGACACCCGGACGTTCCCATTGTAGTTTCAATGTCCCTCGGAACGCCCTTCGGCAACCCATCGGATCCTGTATGTCAGAAGGTCAACTGGTTAGTCAAGGAGAAGAAGATCCCCGTCGTCGTTGCAGCTGGCAACGAGTTCGTTGTGATCGACTCTCCAGGCCTTGCAGAGGGTGCTATAACCGTTGCTGCGGTAAACGAGGAGGGTAAAGTCGCAAGCTTTTCAGGTAAGGGGCCAGGCACGAATTACAAAGACATTAAACCCGACATCTCTGCTCCGGGAGTCAAAATCCCCAGCGCCCGTGCAAACTCAAGAGATCTCATAGAGATGTCTGGAACCTCGATGGCAACTCCTCACGTTGCCGGTGTTATTGCCCTGCTGCTTGAGAACGCCCCATCGCTCAAGGACAAGCCCGACAGGATCAAGGAGCTCATACAGGCGACGGCAAAGGACGATCCAGCGCAACCAGAGATCTGGGAAGGTGCCGGTGTAGTCGATGCTTACGCCGCTGTTAAGAAGCTGCCAAAGCGCTCTGGCGTTTTTGACCCGCTTGGATGGGTTAAAGCAGTGTTCTGGGGTGGTTAAATGGGCTACGCTGAGATGTTGCTAACTTCCCCATTATTTTCAGCGCTCTCGGGAGAGATATTCCTGATAGCATCGCTGCTCTGGTGGGTCCTGGCAATAGCGATCATGATCTACTTCGACGGAGACTGGAAAGACTTTCTGATGTACTTCCTCTGGGCCATAGCAATAGGGATCGGCCTTGCGTTCTTCATAATTCCAGGGCTGATAATTTTGGCAATTTTCCTCTGGCAGCACGGACTGATCAACATCATAGCGATTCTGCTCGGCCCGGTAGGCTGGGCCATCGGATCCACGCAGGGGTGGTACGATTGATTCTCACAGGACTTCCCTTCCCGGTGAAGCTGCTGATAGCAGCGGTTTACGACATAGTGGATGCTCTGAGCATCATCCCGCTTGTTGGCGACATCGGGGAGACGTTCATTGGCGGTGGTCTTGCGCTCCTCTTGACAGGTAACTGGAAGGCCGCAGCTGCCGGAGCTGTTGACGGTATAGTTCCACCGCCGATTGATTTCCTGCCGACTGTCACGGCTGTGGTGATAGCGGACGAGCTGGGGTGGTTGGAGTGAGGAAACTCATAATCCTCTTAATAGCGTTCCTCATAATCGCGCTGATCATAAACGGAGCAAAGACGACGATGGAGAACCTCGTCACGGCTGTTCTGATCGCAATAGTCGTCAGGGTGGTGATTGAGGTTGCCGACGATTGAACTATCTCTCGTCATACTTGCAGTGTTTTTTACAGCAATTCTAGTAACTGGAATTTACAGCAGCTGGGAATATGCTGCAATCCTTGCAGCAGTCCTTTCGATAATTCCACTGATTCTATTCCCAGATGGATACATAGAGTTCCTGAAAACCACGCTACTCGACATGGATGTCTTCAGGGTCACGAACTTCAGTGCTATCCTGTTCTTTGACAGTATCATCATAGCATACGCCTTCAATGCATGGATCAGGGCATTCTTCATTGCCGCATTCATCGCTCTTCTGGCTTACAAGCTCGGATTTCTGACACCTGAGACAATCACGGCAATTGGTGGTTAAAATGGCATACAGCGCAGAGCTTGCTGCAGCGACAAGCCAGGGAATGCTAATCTGGAGCGTGATAGTTGCCATCTTTCTCGGCATATACGGGAACTTCAAGCTGAGAGAAGGAGAATCGACAACAGGAATCGTTGCTCTCGGATCCGCAGTACTAATTTTACTCATATCATGGGCTACGGACTACTACAAGGCTGTTTGGATTGGCGCTGCTATGCTCGGAATAAGCGTCTTGATGTTTTTCACGTCCAGCAACGAGGGTATACTCCAACCCTTGCTGTTCTGGACCGGAAGCGGGTTAATATTCGTCTCGATTATGGGTTATTTCGCTCCTATCACGCTCAATTCGGATACAAACAGTTTCATCCTTGGCGTGATCCTTATTGGAGTCGTCATGCTCGTTGATGTCAACATTGACCGCTACATGCATTCCTACGAGCTGGTCCTGGTCTTCGGGCTTGCCGTTATGGGCGCTGCTCTTGCGGTCTTCACGTACGGTGTAGATCACGCCTGGTACGGGCTTGCGATGATGTATGCAGCCCTCGGGCTCGCTCTTGCAGGAGTCTACACTAAGGTTGTTGATCCGCTCTTCATGGCCGGCTTCATAATCTTCCTCGACGATTTCCTGGGCCACAACACTGTGGATCCAAAGCCAGACCTCACTCCGCTGTGGTTTATTCTCGGTTTTGTTGGAACGTCGATTTACCTTGTCTGGAGGTGGAAGGAATGATTAAGCTGAAAAGAGCCGTCATGGTAATTGGAATCCTGATTTTAATGGCATTTCCGGCTTTAGCAGATGACTCCATTCAGGTTTACCCACCGTTCACGATCCCCAACCAGGTCGTGCTCGACAAGATGCCACAAAAGGTGTACGTCGTCGTCTTCGGCGGGACGTACACAGAAGGTTCGAACAGGGTGAACCCCTTCACGTCAACGCTCGCAGCCACGGCAACTTACAGGGTTCTGGATCCAAGGGGTGGTGTAATAGCGTCGGGACAGCTAACTTTCAACGACTCCGTCGATGCCTTCATCGCAGAGGTCTCACCGTCCCTGTTCAGAGAACCTGGAGCGTACAGGATAGTTGCAACGGTTTCAGCCGATGTTGATGGTGACGGACAGCAGGAGACATCGACGGCAGAATCGATGCTCAAGGTGATATACAGCCACGGATCATTCATCAGACTTTCTGAGGACGGCATTAACGCCCTCTCGCTTACGAGTGGCATTCTGGCGGTTAAGAGGGTTGGGGCGTCAAGCGTGACCTTCGACCTCGCCGGAAAGGAGATCACGCTGAACCCAGAACAGTCCATAGGAATAAGCATCGCTGGCGTGAGGGCCGCGCTGATCGTTGACGGCATCGAGACAGTGAACGGAACGAGATATGCCTCTGTAACGGTAACTTACCCAGCTGATCTGAGCTTCAGGGACTTCATCGAGCTTCCTGTTAACAGCACGGACTTCCTCACGATGAGCGATTTTGAAAGGATGTTCAAGTACGAAAAGTACCACCCGTACGTTGTTCTGTCAAACGAGGGTGACGTGTATAAGGCCAAGCTGTCGAGGGATGGATCCATCGAATTCTCCCAGCTGCTATACTCCGGGTTCTTTGGCCTGGTTCGGGTATTCCAGGACTTCCGCATAGAACCACCGGCTGACAACGTCCAGTGGTTCATAACGATGAGGGCAGGAATAAGCTTCTCAGACTGGGCTGCTGCGGGCTATCCATTAAGCATAACGGAAGCTCTCGATGCCTTGCTGGTTTGGGAGACAGAGCCACACGTACAGGTGAACTGGAAATCAGAGAAGTGGAGGCAGATCGCAATTTTCGCCACAAAGCTTGCTGAAAAAGTTGAGGAGTTCGTCGACCTGATCACACCGGACATGATCGAACCCAGCTGGAACAACTTCAGGATTCCGGGCGGTTTCTGGACCAGGATGTTTGCAGAGCACTATGACGAGGCCGTTTCTGCGTATGTTGTTGCAGCGGACTGGTCGATAGGAGACATCGACGGTATCGAGTTCAACTGGGACGAGATGTGGAGCGCTTTGCTGAATGGCGAGATAATCGTCTCTGTGGACTTCATAATCGAGGAGGTCACCCTGGAGTTTAGAATCTAGGTGGGCTGATGGCGAGGCTGAACGGTAAGACTGCCTATCTGAAGAGAATTTTCGGTAAGAGGAGGAAAAAGGAGGGGAAAGACGTATGGAGGATATTAGAGAGGAATTACAGCGCAGAGTTGTAGAGGAGAGCAAAGTTAATGCAATAGCCAGGTGGATCTACAGGCACAGCAGGGCGATATTCAGCGTTATTGCGGTCTTATTCATCTTCAGCGTTTTCTTCCTGTTTAATCCCGAGTACACAGCCCAGGGTTTAGGGGCTTTTGCCGATCTCATCGGCCAGCTTCATGCCGAGCTCGCAAAGCCCAGGTTTAACGTGTACCAGCTCGTCGGTCTCATCGCGTTCCTGGCGTTCATGACCCTCGTGATGATTGAGTCTGCCAAGGCGAGGACTATCAGGATAATCTCCGCCAGAAACCCGGAGCGTGAGATTTACGTCAGAGTTAAGCCCCTTGTTGGAGTCAAAATACCATTTCTGCCGGAGAATAAGAAGATCAAGCCCATGATCGTCGAGACGGATTATGGCTACATCGTTTACCCATCAAAGTCTTTGCTTAATGCTCAGTGGAACGGTGAGAAGCACTTCATTCCTAAACATACTAAACTTAGCTTCGGGAACACCTGGGTTATTGCAGGTATAATGCCGGATAAACCCGCATGGGTTGAAAAGATCGAGACTGCCAAGGGAACGGTCGACGTTGACGTTTACGAGTGGGAAGTGGACCCTCTAGGCAACGTGCTGGCTGAGAGGGCTCAGAAGGAGATCGAGACCCTGAGGAACACGCTCGACATAATCACCAAGCAGCTCAGACACGGATGGGACCTCGCAAACAAGATCGCAACCGAGCCGGAAGAGTTCTTCGACAAGATCAAGGAGAAGGAAAGAAAGAGGACTGTCGAGATTATCGATGTCGTTGGATCCACCGTTTTCAAGGAGATTACCCAGACCATCAGGCAGGCGTACCGCTACGCTCAGGCAGCTCAGAAACGGGACAGGGAGAGTGGTGTCGATGATTTCTCCTAATTTTATTCTCATTCAGCCCCAAAATCCGCAAGAGCGGGACATTCAGGGGGCTGATGAGGAAAAACAGGCTGGAGGTGGTAGCTACAAAATCGGGCTTTGTAGTTAGTACCTGGGCTTGTAGCGTCGGAAAAGTAGGAAAATCCGGAGGAGGAAGGATATGGGTGAAAATAAAGGTAGCTTGGACTATGCTTCAGGGGAGAAGTTCCTGGAGCTTGCCAGGTTGGATGAGGAAGTATTCAGGGAGCACGTCGAGGAATACAAGAAGCAGGTCTTTGCGGAGGACAAGATAAAGGTACTTGAGCAGGCGCTGGAGTACGCAACCAGGGCGATAGAGCTCTACAAGAAGGGGATAAGAGCTAGGGAAGACAGAGAAAACGTTTACAACGAGCTAAAGGCCGTCCTCAGCAACGGCACGAACCAGAGATATAAGATACTGCTGTTTCTGGCGGCCGTTGATAGACCGGTGACAATTTCACAGATAACAAAGACCGTTTTCGGTGACGAAAAGCGGATTTCGACCGTTGCTGCCAACATCAACGTCCTCGACAAGCTCGGTATTGTGAGTGTTGATGGGGGTAAGGCGAAGAGCGTCGTGATGGATCAAAAGTTCAGGGACGTTCTGATTTCAGGTCTGAAGGCCACGTTTCTCCAGGCCCTCGAAGAGGTGTGCGGGCGTGCTGACTCTTCTGCATAAGGCCATCTACAAGGAAGAGTACACAGTACTGCCAGAAACCACGAGAGACGACAGTGAAAGCGGCAAATCTGCGGTAGGGATAAATGAAAACGGGAAGTTCGTCAGAGTCGGCAAAGACGTCAGACATCGTGCAATAGTTGGAGTTACAGGAGCCGGGAAAACGACTCTTGCCCAAACCCTGAAGGAGATAGATTTGCACAGAAAGCGCAAGGTCGTGGAGATCGAGCCGTCTCTGGAAGCGAAGTGCGAAGGAGTGTTCATGAACTTCCCGAACAACGACCCCGAAATGGTCAAAATACTTCAAAGGGACTTTGACATTGAGCCGAGACCATTCAAAACGGTTGCGTACACACCACCGACCAGGAGCTACTTCGATTTTGTCGAGGAATTTCCAGAAATGGTGGACTACTTCCAGCCGATAAAGTTCACTGAGGAGGAAATGAAGCAGGTTCTGACGAAAATACTCCCTGGAGGTCCGATAGAGAGGATGCTGCTGAAGACTTACCTGGAGAAGCTGGAAGATGAATCTCTTGAAAACATAATAGACTACCTGCAGAGCGATGATGACGTTCCTGGATACATGAGGTCCACGGCCACGAAGATAATGTACATCGCCAGCCTTGGCGTGGTCTCTGATAGAGGAGTACCTCTGAAGAAGATTTTGAGCGGGAAGCACGCCAGCGTCATCACCTTTGCCTTCGTCGAGGACCCCCTTGACCGCTTCATGTGTTCTCTGATCTATCTGACGGCAATATACGAGACCTGGAAGGAGATGCCACACAGCAGGATCCTGAGCTTTTTTGTTGCAGATGCAAACCTCTTCGCTCCTTCGAGGAACAAGGATCTCCTTGATAGCCTCTCCAGATACCAGCAGAGGGCGAGGTCCCAGCTCCAGATTTATGCGAGAATTAGCAGAGCACAGCAAGTTGCATGGACTCTGGACTTCCAGAGCTGGCAGGATATAGATGACGTGGTTAAGGAGCAGATGACGGAACGGTTCTTCAAGCGGTCCTGGAGTGAAGAAATCGCAAAGATGCTCGGTCTGGAGCAGTCAGATCTCAGGAGAATGGGTAAGCCATACGCCTATTTCCACAACATGCAGTACCTTCAGAAGATAAAAATCCGCCCTCCCATGAGCCGGAAGGCGCGAGAAGGGCAGTACACGCCCTACGATTTTGTGAAAGAGTACAGGAGGTTTGAGGATGAAGAGGCTACTTTTGATATTTAGCCTGCTTGTCATGCTTGCCGTATCGGCTGTAAATGCGGAGAATGTGACTGGTAACAGCACTTTTGAGGTAAACACTACGCTAAACGGGACGGCACTGAGCGGATCCATTAACGTGATCCAGGTAAACATGACCGTGAACGCTACCGCCACGCCCACTCCGACGCCAACGCCGGCTCCGGTTATGAACGAGACCGTGAATCAGACTGCCAGCAACACCGCTGTAAACGAGTCAATCAGCACTGACGAGCTTATCAAGATATTACAAAAGCAGCTCGAAGACCAGAAAAAGCAGATTGAAGTCCTTACCGAGGAGATCAAGAAGCTCAGGGAGGAAAATGCGAGACTTAAGGAGGAGCTGGCAAAGCTGAGAAAGAGGCCCATAACTTGGGAAGATGTAGAGCAGACGGTCGACGAGTACTATATCCAGTTCGTTTACTGGACCGGCTGGCTCTGGCCCATGCTGACTTTCTACATGATCTACAGATACAGGAAGCCGGCACGTGAGGAAGAAGCAGAGCGGATCCAGGAGGCTGTGGAGAAGCTGACTAAGGAGAAGCAGAGGGAGTGGTACAGCTTCCAGATACGCAAGAGGGGCATAGAGGCTGTTGCTGAGGATGAGACGGAGCTCGCAATATTTAGAGCTCTCGGCATCTATACCATAGGGGACCTGCTGAACAGGAGCGAGAGCGAGCTGATTGAGGCGTTTAAGAGCAAGTACCACCCAACCGCTGACCTGCTTGAGCACTTCAAGAATCGCTTGAAAGAAATCAGAGAGCAGCTTAAGACCGAAGTCGAGAGCGGAGGTGAGGGTGATGCCTGATCCGTTCAGCGTCGCTTTTGTTGTGGTTAAGGTCGCTGGAGTCTTGCTGGCGCTGATTGCGGCTGGCTATCTGATCTTTGACAACCTTTTCCTCTCAAGGATGGGCAGGAGGACGGTGGTTAAGCTGGTGATTGACGGGAAGGTCAGCAGGAGGGAGATCGTCAGGCTGCTGGAGGAGAAAGGGTATAAGGTGGTGAGGTGGAAATGAGCTGGTTCGATGTCTGGGTAATATTGGTGGTTGCTTGCGGAGTGTTCCTGGGAAACCTCGCGTACGAGGCTGTCAAGGCCGTGATAAGGTGGAAGAGATAGTCCACGACGTCAGGCTGTGGTTCGCGATGGCGGGCCTCTTCGCAACGGCATGGATGCTGAGAAAGAGGCCAACAGTAGCAGATAGTTAGCACATTTCCTTTTTCAACTTTAATTTTTGGACACATTATTTTGTGTCTGGCGGGGTGCTCGTGAATGGCCGAGGTCGAGTTTGACCTCATAGTTGAAGCTTGCAGGAGGGTTGTTCAAGAGAGGGAATACGCAGGCATCGGCAGGAGACCACACCCCAGGGCGATACTGATGGCTGTGGTTTACAAGGCTCATCGTGAGGGGATGAGCCTCAGAGAGGCCGAGCGCTGGTGTCTTGAGAACCTAGATAAGTTGAAGAAGGTAGGATGGAATAAGCCCAACCCGCCTAAGAAGTCCACGCTACACATGATTATGAAGGAAATCGATGCAGCTACGTTGCAGAGGATTACGGCGAAGATCAAGCATTTGAAGGGAGAGGTTAAGACGCTGTGGTTCTGAGAGGAAAATATCCTACATTTTTTCAATAAACTAAAAGTATTTATAAGAGTAGTTGCATGGAATAATCTATGAGTTATAAACAATTAAAACGAGATTTTGAAATCAGGGAGAGAATTCTTTCCAAGCTTTACAGGGATGCAAGATCAAATCCTGAAGAATGGTGTTCGTTCAATTCTATATTGAACGATCTCCGAAATTCTGGCTACAAGGAGGATGAACTCCGGTTCAATCTATTCTACCTTAAAAGTAAAGGTTTCATAGACGAGCATCAAAAAGACAAGGAGAGGCAGACGAATGATATTAACTACAAAATTACTGGAGAAGGAATTGATTTCGTAGAACAGATAATTGAGTCTGAGAAACCTTAAAAAGTTAGGAAAATCAAGAAAAGGTGAGGGCATTATAGTGGTAAATGGGGAAAATATCAGAAATCCGGAAATGGAGATAATTCCGACATCATAGCTCATCCAGCATCTTCTGAATCTTCTCTGGATCCACATCCTTCTTCAGCATCATCGCCAGTATTTCTTTCAAAATCTCCCTCGATTTGTCCACATTGTAGCGCTCCCTAGCATCAAGCGGAAGGCCACATCTTATACAGGTCTTGGCAGCTGGTGGATTTATTTCCTCACAGCGTGGACATTTCACCGGTTCTACTTCTTTCTTCTCCTCCTCGTCAGCTTTACCGTACTTTTTCCTGAAGTACTCGTCAACGTGCACCGGAGCAAGCTTGGCGTACCTGTCGGGTTGCTTGGAGTTTGGACTCCATCCCCTCTGCCTTATTTGAACTGAGCGAGGGACTCCCTCTATCTCATCTCTAATCTGGGCGAAGTAGCGGAAGAAGTGTGTACGGATATTCTTCTCGATCTTTTGGATCTTGCCTCCTGATGCCTCTGCTTTTTTGTTGTGCCTCTCAATAGCCCGAGTGATTATTTTCCTGAACCCCCAATACGTTATAGGCTTCGGATGGTCCTTACAGTTCAGGTCAATCCACACGGGCGCATCCGGGTTATCCTTGAATGGGTGGACATCCAGCCAGCGCTTCAGAAACTTGGCGGACCACACCAGCCTGACAGGTTCTCCTCTGTGCGTTTTATCTTCAGGATAAATCCAGGCTCCAAAATCGTCAAACTTGACCTGCCTAATTGTGAGTCTTCCAATACCGCCTATTCTGGGACCCCACTCCTCAGCAACAGCAAAAAATGCCTCGTCTCTAATATTCTGGGCAGATTCTCTTAAAGCTCTGAACACCCATGCAGGAGGAATATCGCTTGGTTTAACGGACTCTTCTGGTGTTATGACTTCCATCCTTGCAAGTTCGGGTGGTCGGGCGTTTCCCATCCTCAAAGCGATCTTGGCGATTTCTACGATTTCTTTATCCGGATAATCTTCTGGATAACCTTTTTCGGCCCTGAGCCATTTCATGAATTTTATCAATGTTCTGCGACAGTCGTGCTCACTCCATCCAGGTTTTTCTGTATTTCTACCTTTTTTCTTCCTATATTCGTAGAAATGCCTGTCAATCTCCTTCAACAGGTATTTCAGTTCTTTTTCAGTTAAATACTCAAAGCTGTAACCTTTCTTATGCAGAATTTCGGCCATTTGCCTCAAATATATTATCAGTTTAGATGCTCTCGCCTTTGATACTTTCTTGGTCCCCCATCCGTGGATAGCATCGTCAATAAACTCTTTAATCAGTTCTTTTGTATTTTCAGGAATGTTTGATTCTTCAAGCAGCTCTAGTTGTCGTTGGAGTCTACGGTCATAATTGTAGATATCAATAGTAGTCATTGGAGAACACCTCTGAAATCCTGGTTAATAAGCAAAAAGAGTGGTGTGAAAGTGTTGGGAATTGGACGGAAAGGTAAGTCCCGCCTCCCGGATTTGAACCGGGGACCCCGGGCTCTCTGCTCCCCTGCTGGGAGCAGGGACGAACTACAGGCCCGCGCTCTGCCAGACTGAGCTAAGGCGGGATCGTATTTCAATAGCCTACCACTGCCAATTGATATAAAAATCTTATGCTCTGTTGGAATGGGAGGGGATATGTCGAGGTGGTAGTAATTCAGAAATAAATTTTTCTAGAGCTGTATTTATTGGGTAAAATATGTCCTCTCACGATGATGGGCACGTTGCAAGGGTCGTGAAGATGGCACTCTTCATTGCAGAAAGAGAGGGTGCCAATATAGAAGTTGTGAAAAAGGCAGCGGAGTTGCATGACATCGCCAGGGATAGACCAAACCACTCCATCGAGGGTGCGAGAATGGCAAGAGAATTGCTCAAAAAGGAGGGTTACAGCGAGGAGTTTATTGAAAGGGTTGTACATTGTATAGAAGCTCATTCATTCTCTGCCGGGATTAAACCGGAAACTCTTGAAGCAAAAGTTCTGAGCGATGCAGATAAGCTGGATGCCATGGGTGCAATAGGAGTTGCAAGGGCTTTTCTTTTCAGCGGAGAGCATGGGAGAAGTATTGAGGATACACTCAGGCATTTCGAAGAGAAATTGCTTAAATTGAGAGATCTCATGGAAACCGAAACGGGCAGGAAGCTTGCGGAAGAAAGGCATGCTTTTTTGCTTGATTTTTACAATAAATTGAAGGATGAACTTAACTCGAGCTTCTGACTCTTTTTTGCTCATGAATGGATATATAGTAATACACACCGGAATAAACGTTCTTGTGATACTATTTTGAAAAATTCTCTATCTGCTGTGCTGGTAGTTGTTATACAACACCACTACTTGGACTCAGTATAACCGTTACGATAATCTGTTACGGTGGGACAAATTCATTTAAACAACTTCAACAAACAGCATCTTTGCAATGATAAGAAAGGGGAAACCATACAGCGATGCAGAAATACTTGAAACCCTTCACCCGCTTGTGAGGGAGTGGTTTCTGGGCAAATACAAATCGTTTACTCCTCCACAGCGCCATGCAATAGTTGAGGCTTTTAAAGGTAACAATATCCTTATCTCATCCCCAACTGGAAGTGGAAAAACCCTCGCAGCTTTTCTGGCTGCCATAAGCATGTTAATTGAGAAAGCAGAACGAAATGAGCTTGAAGACATTGTTTATGTCGTATATGTTTCTCCGTTGAGGGCTTTAAACAACGACATAAGGAAGAATCTCGAAGAGCCCCTTGCTGAGATCTATGAGTTAGCAGAGAAAAAGGGGATCAAACTTCAAAAAATCAGGATTGCCGTTAGAACGGGAGATACGGAACAGTCTGAAAGGCAGAAGCAGTTGAGGAAGCCACCTCATATATTCATCACTACCCCTGAAACCCTTGCAATCGTTCTCTCAAGCCCGAAATTCTCAAGAGTATTAACGAGGGTAAGATTCCTGATAATCGATGAGGTTCATGCCATAGCAGAAAACAAGCGTGGAAGTCATCTGGCCCTTTCAATGGAGAGGTTGCAGAGAATTCAGGAGGGAAATATGGTTAGAATTGGTCTTTCCGCAACGATAGCCCCGCTGGATGAAGTTGCCCGATTTCTTGTTGGCTATAACGAGGATGGAAGTGAAAGAGACTGCATCATTGCGGACGTGACATTTGCAAAGAAGATGGATATTAAAGTCATCTCTCCAATAGACGACTTTTTTGCTGCGAGTGCCGAAGATATAAGCGAAAAGCTGTACACTTTACTAGCAGAACTTGTTAGAAAATCGAGAACCACGCTGATCTTTACCAACACGAGAAGCGCAACGGAGAGAGTAGTTTACCACCTCAAGCGTAAACTGGGGAATGATTTTCCAATTAAGGCACATCATTCTTCGCTATCGAGGGAAGTGAGACTTGAGGTTGAGGACGATTTGAAGAGTGGGAGGCTCAGATGTGTTGTTTCATCGACCAGCCTTGAGCTAGGCATAGATATCGGATACATAGACCTTGTAATTCTCATTGGCTCACCAAAGAGCATAAACAGGGCTCTGCAGCGAATTGGGAGAAGTGGGCACAGGCTGCACGAAGTCTCAGTTGGTAGAATCGTTGTGGTGGATCAGGATGATCTTGTAGAGTGCACTGTGCTGGTGAAAGAGGCAATGGAACGAAATCTTGACAGAATCGAGATTCCAAAGAAACCTCTGGACGTTCTATGCCAGCACGTTGTTGGTATGGCGATAGAGAAGAAGTGGAGTGTTGATGAGGCTTTATCGCTCATAAGATGTGCTTATCCGTACAGAAATCTCTTGAAATCTGAATTTGTCGATCTTCTTCGCTATCTCTCTGGTAGCTATTCCGAGCTTGAGAAGAAGAAGGTTTACGGCAAGATATGGTTTGATGAAAAAGAAGGTGTTTTCGGGCGCAGAGGCAGGCTCGCAAGACCTATCTACTATCTGAACGTTGGTACTATACCCGATGAAGTTGCAATCTCTGTTGTGACCAAGGATGGTAAGCTTGTTGGAAAGGTGGAAGAGGAGTTTGCTGAGAGGCTTGTGAAGGGCGACATCTTTGTACTTGCTGGCAGAACGTTCAGATTCCTGCGATCGAAGAGAATGAACATTGTTGTCGAAGAGGTGGAAGGTGAGAAGCCGACTGTGCCAAGCTGGTTCTCCGAGCAACTGCCATTGAGCTACGACCTCGCTCTCAGAATTCAGAAATTTAGAGGGATGATGGAGGAATTGCTTGAGAAAGATGATGAAGAAGTGATAGGATTCCTCATGAAAGAATATAGCATTGAAAGAAACGCTGCCCAGGCTATCTACAGGTATTTCCTTGAGCAGAAACTCTTTAGCGAGATTCCAACGGATAAAAAACTGGTTGTTGAGAAGTTTGAGGACTCAGACAGGAACTACTACGTTTTCCATACTCTTGTTGGCAGAAGAGCCAACAGTGCAATCTCTAGAGTTTTTGCCTACAGAGTGGGTATGAAGAAGAACTGTAACGTTCAGATTGCTTTGAACGACAACGGATTCATGCTGATTCTGCCCCGCAACAAATCTCTGACAAATTCGGAGATTCTTGAGCTGTTCACAACCGAGAATTTCAAGGAGTATCTCATGAGAGCTCTTGATAGAACTGAGATTCTGAGGAGACGTTTCAGGCATGTAGCAGTTCGCAGTATGATGATTCTCCGCAATTATCTTGGCAGGGAGAAGAGTGTATGGAGACAGCAGATGAATGCTGATACTCTGCTAAGGCTGATCAGAAAGAATTTCGGTGACAATTTCCCGGTATTGAAGGAAACGTATCGAGAGATAATGGAGGATTCCATGGATCTGCGAAATGCACTTGATTATCTTTCTAAGATAGGGAAGTCCATTGAGGTCAGGATTGTAAGGCTACCCTACCCAAGCCCGTTTGCTCTGAATCTCTATGTGCTTGGTGAAGAGGACGTCGTGCTTATGGAGGACAGACGAAAAGTGCTAAGAGAATTGCATGAGAGAATATTGCAGATAATAGGGCAGGAAGAAATCGCGCCTTGAATATGGTTACCTGATCCCTTGCCTAAATCAAAAGTGGATGGGTAGGATATGCCGGTTAAGCTGGGAGAGTTACTGTTAACACCGGAAAAGGCAATCATCATAGATGATACAGCCATAATTGCCGATCTGCATCTTGGATTTGAGAACGTTCTCCAGGATCATGGTATTACTTTTCCCAGAATTCAGATAAAGGATATAATCGAAAACGTGAAAAAAATCATTGATAAGTATAGCATTGAGAGGCTGATAATAGCGGGGGACTTCAAGCACGAATTCAGCAGGAATCTACCCTATGAGTGGGAGGATGTTGAGCTATTCCTGAAGACGTTTTCTAGCGTCGATATAGAGGTGGTTCGAGGTAACCACGATAACTATCTTGCAACAATTCTTGCAAAACACGGTATTGAGCTGAAAGAAAGCGTTGAAATCAACGGCTGGACAGTTGTGCACGGGCATAAAAATGTTGACAGCAATTGCATCATTATGGGACATGAACATCCGGCTATTAAGGTGAGATCTGGTGGAGCGGTGTATTCTTATCCGTGCTATCTCAGGTTTTCGGGGAGTAGAGAGGTAATTGTATTGCCAGCATTTTCTCCTTTAATGTCTGGAAGTGATATTCTGAGCACCGAGTCTTTTCTATCCCCTATAATGGACGTGGATACTGAAGAAATCGAAGTATATGCTGTTGAGGATGATGTACTGTATCTAGGGAGAGTTAGAGATATAAGAAAAGCACTCGGACTTTAACAAATCCAGTAATCGGTATTAAACCCCGTAAGCCTTGTAACAGGTTTTGCAAATTTCTGGGATTGGATGCTCGGTAAACACTTTCCTGATTTTACTCATGGTATGATCTACGGATGATGGTGAGAAAAGAGCCTCGTGTAAAACTTCTTTATAGGCTTCAACCCTTCTCTCATACGCCTTTCTGAATTCAACGTAATCTTTGCTATTCCACGAATTCCAGAAATCGTCAATGCTTCCAAAGTAAGGCTTCTCAATTTCAATACGCTGCCCACAAAAGATTCTCGGTATTTTTTTGAAGGGGAGATTGAGATATATGCAGGGGTATAAATCTCCCTCAGCAGAAATGACTAGCCCCTTCAGTGGATTAGCATCGCACATTACAATTTCTTCCATTACCAGCGGATAGGGTCTGAATTTGATATTTCTTTTTATGGCTCTTTTTCTAGCTTCACTTATTGAATCTATCAATTTTAAATAATCTTTTTCGTGGAAACAGGAGAAAGCTCTTAGCTTATCGGTAGCCTCATCAAAAACGTAATCTAAATTTCTAACAACCACTTCATTAACACCTAAATCTGCAGCCAAATCGACCAGATCGGGTAGCTCTCTAACATTCGTCTTACTCATTAGAAAGGTGAAAATAATATGGGGTTTTTCCAGCCCACCCCTTGCCTTAACAAGATCTTTCACATTCTCGGTAATTCTTGATAAATTTGATGTCTTTAGGCTTCCATGACCCTCCTTTGTTGTTCCAGCAAAAGAAACGGCTACAAAATCAACTTCAAGTTCAACTATCTTTTTATTTACTTCTCTCTTCAGTAGTAACCCATTGGTAGTAAATCCAACTTTACTCGTTTTCTTGACAATTTTGATCATATCAAAAATTCTGTCATGCAGAAGGGGTTCACCCCACCCCTGCAAGTGCACGAGATCTGTATGTTTAAAATATTTGGAGAGTTTTAAAAATGTGTCAAAATCCATTTCTTTTTTAATATTGCTGTCTTTCCATAACCTGGCTGGACAGGTTATGCAACCCATTGAACACTTCCTTGTAACCTCAACCTGAAAATATTCAAAGTTCAACATGTACAATCCTGTGGAAGTAGTACGGATGGTACTGAATCACCCAGAACGGAAATGTCATGTAATCATATTCCATTTTGACCCTGACTTTCTCACCCTCTCCGAATTTGCTCTTCAACGCATTCCTTATATTCTTATCAAGCTCTGTGAGTGTTTCACCCTTCACGACAATTTCATCATTCTTCGCAATCCACTCCCTTCCATTGTGGGTTAGAACGAGGTTAAGTTCCTTCATGGTTGACCCTCCATTTTGACTTACATTTAACCTTTTTTACTAAAAAATTTGAAAAAAAGTTTATGGTGATACTGTTGGTGGCATCATTCCGTGGTGGAACAGCCACGCTATCAGCAGACCGAGCGGTGTTATTATCAGGAACAGTATCAGTGCGTAGGCAACGAACAGTCTGCCGAAGCCCTCTTTTCTGAGTTCTCTGAAGTCGGTGACGATACCAATGCTGACGAATGTCAGCATGAAGAAGAACTTTCTCAGTGCCCCCTCAATTGGGTATATACCGAGCTTCAGTGTCTTATATGCATGGCTTGGGTCATCACCGAACAGTCCTGACAATCCAAGACCCAGCACTACGAACATTGCGAAGAAGTAACCAAGAACGAACTTTGGAAATCTGAACCAGATCTCCATTTTGTCGACTTTCTCTCCAGCTCTGCCTTCGAAGTACTTGAGCCAGACGACAGCAAGCACGAAAGCCCAGAAACCGATGAACATGTCAATCCAGATCTTTGTCATGATTGCTGACAGTGAGATCCAGCCCTCCTCCCAGTAGATGCCCATCTGTGCAGCCTTTGCTCTCATGAGTTCGTCGAGGATAGCACCTGCGGCAGCGTCAGCACCGTCTGTTTTGATCACAAGACCGAGTGCTGAACCGGCAACGATTGGCTCATGGAGCATTGTCTGAGCCAGTATTGGTGGGTATGTTATCAGCTGGATCGCAGCAACTGTGACTATGACAGATGACAGTAGAACAGGTACAATCGGTCTTGCTCTAATTGCACCTGCGGTAGCGATAGCTGCTGAAACACCACAGATGGAAATACCTGATGCAAGACATGCTGCCCATTCTCTTGAGAATCCGAAGTATCTTCTTGTGATGTAGTATGCAATTGGCCAGTACAGCAGGTAGGCCGCTATTGTGGCACAGATACCTGCAATTATCAGGTGTGCTGCGAATCCCATTGCCTGAATTGCCTTCAAACCGAGCTTGGAACCAAGGCACACAATTGCGATTTTAATGAACCACTCTGGTCTTGCACCCTTGAGAATCAATTCCTTGAATCCCTTGGGTGCCAGGTTACCTATTGCCAGACCGATTGCAAGTGCGATTATGTAGTATGCACCTCCGAGCTGCAGACCCCAGTCAATTCCAAGCTTCTCCCACTTTGTTGGTGGAGCACTGATGTAAGCGTTCTGACCAATAGCATATGCAAGAACTGTCAGAATGAATATGATTGTCCATGCCTTGAGGTAGTCTTTGATGTTCCATTTCATTGCCCATGCTCCTACCGTTGTAACGGCTGTGAATACGATATATGATACTATCAGTGACGCTATTGGACTCAGTACGTACTGTCCATCTACTTTGTTGGTTGCGTGGAACCCCAGCACTGCTTTGCTTGTCACTGGATCTACCCAGTTGCTGAACTTAATTACCCATCCTGTCAGGTATGGGTTGTGCAGTGCTGCTGCTATCAGACCCAATATTACGAAGAAGGTACCTATCCAGAACGCCCACCAGTCTTCTGTGCTGAACATTCCTGTTGTCCAACTTCTTTTTTGTTCTGCCATCTAACACCACCTCTTAATGCTGGGACAGCAAGAACATGTTTATCAAAGCCGCAAGAACAATCATCGCCGCAATCCCTGCAAGGATGCTCATTTTGACGAGTCTGCTCTCAATTGGGTCCCATGGCTCTGCTGCCTCTGTGCCCGCTTCAATCCTGTCGCTCATTCTTTATTCACCTCCACCTTTCCACCTCACACTCCATTTTTTCCGTTCCACCTCTCTCCGATGATTTCTAACTATACGGTGGGCCCTCTACTGTGGGCCTGAACAATAATGAGGGGTGATAATTTGGATATGGATATCGTCAAGAATAGTGTCAAATACTGTCAACTTGCATGGGACGTGTCCACATTAGCATAAAACTATAAATACTAAGAATTATGCATTATTATGCTGAAAGTAAAGGAAATCGTAAAGGGGTTGAAAGTCTTTGAGAGAAACAAAGTACCTTTGGAAGTCAAAATACTTGGCATAGCAACATACATCCAAACATCGTCAGTAAGAAGAACTGCCAGAATTCTATCTGAACTTCATCCTGTTTCAAAAACCTCAGTATGGAACTGGATAAAGAAATTTGAGGGGAAATTACCAATCACAACAGAAATGAAAAGAAGAAACCTGATAGCAATAGATGAAACAGTCGTTAAGGCAAGGAAAAAGAAGTACTACGTCTATTCTGCTGTGGACGTGGAGAGAAACGAGTTAATCCTTATGAGAGTTTATACAACGAGGAATTATCTGACTGCGAAGTCCTTTGTAAAGGAGGTGCTTGAATACTGCGAGAATAAACCAAAATTCATTATCGATAAAGCCCCTTGGCTTATTGATGCTCTGAAAAGTCTTGGACTAGAATACGAGCATCAAACCTTTCGGTGTAAGAAGTTTGGTTGAATCTGTTTTTTCTTCGCTAAAGCAGAGAGTAAGGATATTCTTCTGTTCGATTAGCTGTTTGAATCCTGTTAGAAACTGGAATCTTTTCTGTAAGTTGTTTATGCTTTATTACAATCGGTTGAGGTGGTGTTTGTGTTAAGTGGACACATCT
>Ga0182239_1000052_pt1 | contig 41572 bp, 39 predicted proteins | sample hydfrate6_PW_210_FD_132456 | JGI IMG/M metagenome (GOLD analysis project Ga0182239, IMG submission 132456) | Subsurface microbial communities from deep shales in Texas, USA - hydraulic fracturing test 6_PW_210 | ecosystem: Environmental > Aquatic > Deep subsurface > Shale gas/oil reservoir >... | reverse complement strand
ATTTTCGCATGATGCCGGCCCGGTGGCGGTTTGCTCCCTGCTGACCGCTTGCGCGCTCAATGCGACTCGCAAACCACCCCCGGGCCGGCATCATGGCCGACTGTGTGCAAAGTTTCACACCAAAGGGGCCCGGGGAAACATTTCCAAAGAACCATCAAGGTTTTTGCCCGGTTACAACAAAAACCGGGTTGTGTGCGGCCATGCGCATGCCCGCAGCCATTTGCGAAGACCGGCTGATTTGAACCTGGACCGCTTCTGCGGCAAACCCGAGATTTTTTAAAACAGCCAGGCATGTGCCCAGATTTTCCAGGACCACGACATTGATCACGATCCTGCCCTTTGATGCCAGCCGGGGGCAGGCCTCCAAAAGGATTGCTTCAAGGTCTTTTCCCCCGCCGCCCACAAATATCCGGTCCGGATCAGGCAGGTTTTGCATAGCCTCTAAAATGTCATCTTCGACCACCTCCACCCGGTTCGGGGTGAATTTTTCCGCATTTGTGCGGATATCTGCGGCCCGGGCCGGATTTTTTTCCACAGCAAAAATCCGGCCAAAGGTCATGAAAAAAGCCGCCTCAATGGCCACAGACCCGCTTGCCGCCCCAAGATCCCAGAACACGTCTCCCGGCCCGGGGCAAAGCTTTGAAAACACCACTGCCCGGATTTCAGCCTTGGTGATCATGCCCCGGGCATGGGCGTAGCTGTCATCTGGCAGGCCCGGGAAAAGCCCCGGCCCTGGCAAGGAGGCCGGATTTGGAACCAGTATCACGCAATTGGGCCTGCGCCAGGTCTGCCGGGCCGCATGGCCGATGTCCGGGTTATGGACGCGCTCGTCTTCGTGGCCCATGCGCTCGGCAACCCAGATCTCCACATCATCGGAAAAGTCCTGCACCACCATTTGGGCCACCCGGTCCGGGCTGTTTTCCGGGTCTGTGAGCACAAACACAGGCTTTGCCGCGGACAGGGCCTGCAGGAGGCCGCACCGGCCGTCTCTTGCGTGCATGCTCACAGCCGCCGCCTCCTGCCAGGAGCACTTGATGCGGCCAAACGCGGCAGCCATGGACGAGACATTGGGGTGAATTGTCACACGGTCTTTGCCGAAATGCCGAATCAGGGTGGTGCCGATGCCGTAGAAAAGCGGATCTCCGCTTGCCAGCACGACCACGGTGCCGGATTGGGCAAAATTTTCTATATCATCGAGTACCGCGGACAAGGGGGAATCAATTCTGCGCTGCCTGGCCGGGTGGTCGGCAAACCATTTGAGATGCCGGTCCGCACCCACCAGAAAACCGGCATTTTCAATGATTTCCAGGTGTCTTTGGGAAAGATCCCCCCGGCACATGCCCATGCCCACGACGTGTATTGACTTTTTCATAACGTCCCTTTCGTATCTGCGCTGTCTGCGGATACGCCCCCTTCATAATCAAATATAACCGCACGGATCTGTATGCGGGTGTTGGCAAACCCGTCAGCCGACGCAATCATGCGGCCGGCCGTGTCTGCAAGCACTTCCGGGCAGTTGTCCCGGATCATGAAAAACGCGGATCTGGCCGTGTTGGCAGAAGCCACCTGCCGGGCCAGGGCTTTTTCCGGGCATCGCTGCTGCACCCATCCGGCCAGGGTTTCAAGTCCCATGCGGGATTTGGCCGCATGGGTATGGGCCGCTCCCTGGGCCATTTTCACGGCCTTGCCGAAAAACACGGCCAGCACTACCCGGGTAAAACCGTAATCACCGGCCATTTGCATGGATTTTTCAAAATAATCCCCGATCTGGACAAAGGCCGGCTCCGGCAGATCGGAAAACAGGGCCTGGGCGTGGCGCTCGCTTCTGCGGCCGGTGGTGCACACCACAACATCGCTTCCTGCGGCCTTTGCCACTGACATGCCAGAGGAAATGGTGGCAATATAGGCTTCATGACTCATGGGTTTGACCACCCCGGTGGTGCCGAGAATGGAGATGCCGCCGATAATTCCGAGCCGGGCGTTTAATGTGTGCTTTGCGATTTTCTCTCCTTCGGGGACAAAGATTTCAATCGCCGCACCCCTCACGGCTCCGAAATCATCAAAAACCTGTTTGACCGATTGCCGGATCATTTTTTCCGGCCCGGGATTAATGGCCGGGTTGCCAGGGGCCACTTCCAGCCCCGGCCGGGTAATGCGGCCAACGCCCGGGCCGCCGGTGATCACAAGTCCTTCTCCGGGCTCCAGAAGCGTAACCCGGGCGCCGATTTCAGCCCTGTGCGTGGCATCCGGGTCATCGCCGGCATCCTTGATCACAGTGGCCGAGGCGGTAAAGGCATTTTCAACAGAACATCCGTGCACAGCAATGTTGATGAAATCCCCGGTCAGAAGCGCCACCCTGACCTCAGTTGGCGGGTGTTTGCCCAGCAGGGCCAGCACAGCCGCCTTTGCCGCTGCCGCGGCAGCGGTGCCGGTGGTAAAACCGGCTTTGAGTTTGCGTCTGGATTTCTTGCCTGTCACTTGACCTCGCAAATTGCAGTCTGAAACGGCTTTTACGCCAAAATATAATAAATTGCAGTGACCGCCACCAGGCTTGCCACCCGGAAAAACTGGCCCAGCAAAAGCAGCTGGGCCCCGGTTTTGGGCTGGAAAATGCCCATGTAGCGCGGCAGTTGATGGCGAAGTGCCCGGACCGGAAATGCGATGATGTTTCCGGCAATCAGGGCGATCACGGTCTGCTTGACCGTGATTACCCCCTGGTCGAGCAGTGCCCCGGCTGCGGCAAATCCGGAAGTGAATTCGGCCACAAAGCTCAAGATCACCACAGAAAAGGCCTCCACGGGCAGGGCCTGGAGGGTCACGGCCCGGGTCATCCAGGTGCGGATGGCTTCAAATGCCCCCAACCCGGCTGCAAAATACACAGCCGTGTAAATGGGCACCACGTATGTGAGAATGCCGGCAAAACGCCCGGGCAGCCGTTTTTTCAATACTGTCCAGGCCCCTTTTTGCTCTGCCTCGCTTTGCTGCAATGCAGATTCCTGGTTTTCCCGGCCGGCTGCCGGGGGGACAAAGAGCCGGCCCCAGATCACAAAAACAATTGTGCGCAAAAGGGTTGCAGCCAGGGTCAGTGCGAAATAGATCAAACCGGCGGTTTTTGTCAGCGGCACCACGATGAAAAAGGTCGTGGGCAGATGCAGGAAATAGGCCGGCAGCTGGTTGATGAAATTGGTGAGAAACATTTGCCGCCGGGTGATTTTGTTGTCATTGTAGAAATCCACCAGCATGGAATTGGCTGCCACCCCTGAGAAAAAGGCCGTGGAAAAAGCCGCGCTGCAGCGTGTGCCCAGATTGGCATAGGAAAACAGGGGTGATGCCACCGCCCCCAGCCGCCGGGTCCAGCCCCTGGATTCAATCACCTGGGCCACGGCCAGGCCCATGCCGATAAACACACAAAGCCGGGCCAGGGGGATTGCCAGTTTGTCTGCGGCAACGGCCGGGGTGATGGCCTCAATCATCATCATTCCGGCGGCCGCCATGGCCGCTGATATCCCCAGGGATATCACAAGCCGACGGTATTTGGGCTGTGCTGACTTTTTACTCATGTCCGTTTTTTTCCCCGGAGAAAATCAGGGTCCAGTAGTCCGGGCGCGCGGTTTCAAACTCATTGATATTTTGGATGACCCGCTCTTCGGGCAGGCTGCAGGAAACAATTCCCACCGAGTTGTCCCGCCATCCCCGCTCATCAATGGCCCGGGTGATGTCTGCGGCATTTTTGTACGCCTTTAAAAAAACCACGTTGTCTGCATAATGACCCATTTGCCGCAGCTTGTCCCCGCCGCGGCAGCCCGATACGATCAGCAGGGACTGCTCGCCTTCGGCCAGGGGCCGCTGCAGGCGTGCGGCTGCCGCATGATAGGATGTTATGCCCGGCACTGCAACCGTTGGTGCATCAGGGGCTATTCGCCGGAGGTGTCTGGCCAGGTAGGAGTACGTGGAATAGGTCAGGCAGTCGCCAAGGGTTAGAAACGCGGCATTTTTCCCCTGTTCCAGGGTTTGGGCAACGATTTGGGCGTTTTTCTCCCAGGCCTGTTTCAACACCTCTTTGTCCTTGCTCATGGGAAAACCCAGATTGTGGATTTCCGCGCTGTCCGGGATATGGGGCCTGGCAATGGAGACCGCGAGGCTGTAGTCGTTTTTGGTGGAACTGGCCGTGTAAACCACATCCACCTGTGCCAGGATCCGGATTGCCTTGAGGGTGATCAGCTCGGGATCTCCGGGACCCACGCCGATGCCGTAAAGTGTTCCGTACTGTGTGTTCATCATTTATGCTCCTTTTTCGGCAGCCAGGGAAAACAAGGCGTTGATAACGGCTGCGGCCACGGCTGACCCGCCTTTTCGGCCAATGTTGGTGATATGGGCCACATCCGTCCCGGTCAGCATCTGTTTGGATTCAGCCGCGTTGACAAACCCCACCGGCAGGCCCACCACCAGGGCGGGTTCGGTGCGGCCGGCGCGGATCTGCTCGATGATGCGCATAAGGGCTGTGGGCGCGTTTCCCACCACGAAAATGCCGCCTTTGACCTGGTCTGCGGCTGCATCCACTGCTGCGGCAGCCCGGGTGGTGCCATCTGCGGCGGCCTGCTTTTTCACTTCCGGGTCCTCCATTAAGCAATCCACCCGGCAGCCGAATCGGGTGGCATCGGTTTTTCGGATCCCGGCTTTTGCCATGTTGGTGTCGGTGACAATGGCCTTCCCGGTTTGGATGGCGCGGATCCCGGCTGATATGGCCTCCGGGTGGAAGCGCACGCTCTGCAGGTACCCGAAATCCGCGCTGGTGTGGATCATGCGCGAGACAATACGCCACTGCGCGGGTTCAAACCCGTGGGTCCCGGCTTCCTTTTCGATGATGGAAAAGCTTAAGTCTTCAATTTCATGGGGTTTCATGAAGATTTTTCCTTTTGTTTTGAAATTCTGCACATGCGCTTGCAAAGCTGCGGCCGGTTTGGGGCCGGCTCCGGAAATGCAGGTGCACGTAACTGCCAAGGCACTGGTTGGCCATCCAGCCCGGAGCGGTGCGGTTTTTACCCGCCCGGTCAGCGGTTTCATAGACGTCCCGGGCTGTTTGGTCCGCCTCTGGATCCCGGATGAAAGAGTAATGGAACTCATGACCCCGCACAACCGTGTCTGCAGGGCCCAGGGGGGTGTTTTCCAGAAACCGGATCTGCCGGTAGCCAAGGGCGCAGAGCCGTTTTGCCATGACCGTCTGAAATCCGAATACGCCGGCCATTTCAAATATCCGGCCCTTTTGGTCTTCAAGGCTTTTGCACAAATACATAAAGCCTCCGCATTCGGCATATACCGGCATGCCCCCCCGGACCGCGGCCTGAAGGGCGCGGCGCATGGACAGGTTTTCAGACAGGGCTTTGGCGTACAATTCCGGGTATCCCCCGCCGAGATAGATGCCGTGGATGTCTTTTGGCAAGCCGGCATCATTGACAGGGGAGAAGAACACGATTTCGCACCCGTGTTCTTCAAGCACGTCCAGGTTGTCCTGGTAATAAAAGCAAAAGGCCGGATCCCTTGCCACGGCCACCCGCACGGCAGGTTCGGGCCGGAGCCGGTCAGCAGTCTGTTTTAGGGGGATTTCTTCAAGTCCGGTAATCAGTTGGTCCAGATCCAAGTGATTGGAGACGAGATCGGCCAGGGCATGGGTTCTCTGCCCGGAAATCACCTTGTCTTCTGCGGTAAAAAGCCCCAGGTGCCGCTCCGGGATTCCGGCGGCGGCATCTTTTGGGATCGCCCCCAGAAGGGAAATTTCAGGGACATCGGCCATGGCCTCTTCCAAATACCGGATGTGTGCCGGACTGCCGGCGTTGTTGGCCACAACCCCGCAAAAGCGCACTTTTGGATCAAATTCCACAAAGCCCTTGACCAGGGCGGCAAAGCTTCTGGCCATCCGGCCGGCATCCACCACCAAAAGCACCGGCAGGTCCAGCCATTTGGCCATCTGGGCGGTGGAGCCGGCCTCGGACGCCCCGGAAAAACCGTCATACAGCCCCATGACCCCTTCGACCACGGCCATGCCGGCACCGTCTGCGCCCCTGGAAAAGATCTCCAGGTTGGTGTCCTGGTCCAGCATCCAGCCGTCGAGGTTGCGCCCGGGCTGACCGGTGATTTCCCCGTGCAGGCCCGGGTCAATGAAGTCCGGGCCGATCTTGAACGCCGCCGTGTTAATGCCCTTTCGTATCAGGGCCGCCAGCAGGCCCAGGGTGATAGTGGTTTTGCCGCTCCCGCTGGCCGGCGCCGCCACCACTATCCCTTTGATTTTTTTTGTATCCATATGTTTTTTCCGCTATCGTGCATGATAGCCTCGTAAAAAATCTTGTTTACGGCTTGATGTTTGTCAGGAAGGAAGCCCTGCGGACGGGGTTCAGTTTTTTCGCTCCTGAGCGTTTACGGATTCATCAAATGCCTTCGCTAAAATTTCAAAAACTCGGCCTGTCGGCCTCAAACAGTTTGAAATTTTTACGCTCCGGCATTTGCTGAATTTTTCCGTAAACGCCCAATGTCGCTTACAAACCGACCCCGACCTTGGACTTCCTTGGAAATTCCGATATGGCCGCGTAAAAAGTTCTTCACAACCGGTCACCCGTCACCCGTCACTCGTCACTCATTACTGATCACTGACCACCACCCACATCCCCCAACACCTCCCCACCCCTCTCCTTCGTATAAACATCCGGATACAGAATCGAGCCGATGGTCCATATGCCTTTGAGCAGCCGCAGGGTAGGGCGGGCCACGATCTGCTCGTCCACGATATAAATCTCGCCCTGTCTGACCGCCTTGATCACATTGTAGCCCGGCTCGTTTTCAATGTTTTTGACATCAACGCTGTTCATGGGCCCGTTCTGGGCCAGGTAAACATCGATTTGCCAGCCTCTTGCCATGATCCGTTCCCTGCCGAATTCCGCGATATTGGTGTTGCGCACCTGGCTGAAATCGTCTGCCGCATTGATGCCCCCGGCGCACTCCAGAGCAAAAACCGGCATGGAATCCGGGGTAAAGGTTTTGAACCGGTCATGGATGGCCTCAAAATAAACCCTTTTTTTCTCAGGGATCTGCCCGGCCAGAAACCGGGCGTGTTTGACGCCTTTTTCAAAATGCGCAATCATTTCCTCTGCGGCATCCTCCCGGCCTGTGAGCCGTCCCAGGATGCGCCAGTAGGTTTTCATCTCTTCGATATTGCCGGGCTGAAGCGAGACCACCCGGATGTCAAATTTTTCCAGCTGGTTCATCAGGGGTTCATAGCCCCGGTCGAGCATGGGGCGCACCAGCACCAGATCGGGCCGGGCCGCAAGAAACTTTTCCGGGCCGTCCTGGGGGGAAAATCCGGGTTTTTCCCGGGCTTTTTCCGGATAGTCCGGATGCCGGCCCACGCCGATAATCTCTTTGTCCAGGCCCAGGGCAAACAGGTTTTCCGTGTGGGCGCCATACAGGGAGATGATGCGGGAAAAGGGTTTTTCCACCCGGATCTCTCTGCCTGCGCAATCGCGCACCGTGTGTTTGCCCACAAGGGCCATGGTCTGGCTTTCAGCCCGTACCGGGGGTGCCAGAAAAAGCAGGGCAGCAAAAACAAGTATGAAAAATTGTAAACGTTTATCCAACAAAGGTCACCTGTGGTGCGTTTATGGCTGAATCGGTCCGGATACGGGCGTCAACGCCGAATATCTGTTTTAAGACCGTGCGCTCCAGGGTGTTTTCCACCGGCCCGTTTAAAATGATTTTTCCCTGGTTCATCAGTATCAGGTCATCTGCGTACCTGAGCGCCAGGTTGATGTCGTGCATGACCGCGGCCACGGTGATGTTTTGGGTTTTCACCCGTTTTGCCGCCGACTCCAGCAGGCCGAGGCCGTGGCGGATATCGAGATTGGCACAGGGCTCATCGAGCAGCAGCACCGGCGTCTGCTGGGCCAGGGCCCGGGCAAAAACGATCCGTTGTTTCTCACCCCCGGAAAGCTCGGTCATGAACCGGTCTGACAGGTTTTCGGCTTTGCACTCGGCCATGGCCCGGGCAACCACTTCCATATCCTCGGCCGTGGGCGCGGAAAACCGGGGCAGGTGGGGATATCGGGCCATGGCCACCACTTCTTCTGCGGTGTAGGGAAAATTCACCCGGTATTCCTGGGGCACCAGGGCCACCTGCCTGGCCAGGGCCCGGCTGGAATACTGGTCAAGGGCTTGGCCGTTTAGAAAAATGTTTCCTGAATCCGGACTTTTGTGCCGGCACATCAGGTCCATCAGTGTGGTCTTGCCCGACCCGTTGGGGCCGATTACCGCGTAAAAACGCCCTGGTTCAAGTGAAAGGCTTACCCCGTCAATGGCGCGCCGGGCGCCGTAGGAATAAAAAATTTTGCTGATATCAAAACCCATGGCCCATCGCCCCCATTTGCCGCCTGCGGAAAACCCAGCAGAAAAACGGTCCGCCGATCAGCGCTGTGAGCACGCCAATGGGTAGTTCGCTGGGAAGCAGGGCCCGGGTTACCGTGTCTGCGGCCAGCAGCAGAATGGCACCGGTGAGCAGCGATACCGGAATAAGCCGTCCGTGATCCGGGCCGCAGACGCTTCTGACCAGGTGGGGCACCAAAAGCCCCACAAATCCGATAATTCCTGAAACCGATACACAGATTGCGGCCATCAGGCTCACACAGACCAGAAGTGCCGGAGAAAGTCTTTGCACCGAAGTTCCCATGGATGCGGCCGTGCGGGTGCCAAGAGACATCAGGTTTAAATCCCTGGCAAAAAACAGGCACACACCCGTGCCCAGTGCCGTCACCCCCGCCAGAAGACCGGCATCCGCCCAGGTCTTTGAGGCCAGGCTTCCCATGAGCCAGAAAATGATCACCGAGACCCGTTCGTCTGCCAGGTACTTGATAAAGCTGATGCCCGCAGACAGGATGGCCGCCACGATAATGCCGGACAAGATCAGGTTGCTCGATGAATAGCCCCCGGCCGAAGATGCCAGATACATAACAATCATCAGCGTTGCCACAGCCCCGGCAAAGGCAAACAAGGGCACGGAAAAACCCCCGAGCATGCTGACATTGATCAGAATCGCAACAGAGGCCCCAAAGGCCGCCCCCGCGGAAACCCCAAGGGTATAGGGATCTGCCAGGGGGTTTAGCAAAATGCCCTGATACACCGCGCCCGACACCCCCAGGGCCCCGCCCACCAGGGCGGCCACAAGGATGCGCGGCAGGCGCACTTCAATGACCGCGGTCCGGGCAATGGGATCAATGTCGGCGGCCAGTTCGGCAATGCCGGATACCGCCGAGCCGGCTATGCGCAGGACGTCGAAAAATCCCACCTGCACATGCCCCATGCCCGCGGCTGCAGCAGCCAGCACCACCAGCACCCCGGTGAGCACCACCAGCTGCGGCCAGAGCGGAAAAAACCGGAGCATGCCCAATTTATCTGATTTCAGGTCCATGGGTTCATATCTGCAGTTGCTTTATCTTTAATAAACATACTTGATGGAATCGTAAAAAGTTTTTTACCGCGTCCGCTGTTGTTGCAGGAAGGAAGCCCTGCGGTCGGCGTCAGCTTTTTCGCTCCTGATCGTTTTTGCGGATTCATCAAATGCCTTTGCTTAAAATTTGCAAATTCGCCCTGCTTTCTTCAAACAGTTTAAATCTTCACGCAAAAACGCTCAATGTCGCTTCAAAAGCAGACCCCGCCCTTGGACTTCCTTGGGAGTGTTCCCCCAGGGCCGCAGCCCGGGACCGAACACTGCAAATAACTTTTTGTCGCATGCTTAAAAGCTTTGATTTTATTTTTTTGAACCTTGAACTTTGAACCTTGAACCTTGAACCTTGAACCTTGAACGAAGTTATTTAGAAGTCCTGAAACAGGCCTAACCGCCAACCAATAAAAAAAATAACTTCCTGATTTTACTTAACACTTAATCACTTAAAACTTAACACTGCCTCATTGATCCATAGCTGTTTGGAGCTGGCTCACCCAGATGTCTACAAATGGATCATATTCCGCAAATCCTTTTAAAACAGGCTTGCATTCAATACCTGCGGCTTCGAAAACCGATTTCCAGGAATCCTTGTCGTCTCCGGCCATGTCGTTTCTGGCATGATCGCCGGCCACGGACATAAAGAGCATGAGCCATGCCGTGGATATGTTGTTTTTTTCAAGCTGCTCCAATATGACATCAGGGCCGGGATACCCTTCGACCGTTCCGATAAAGATGTTTTTGTCATCGCGCTGCAGCCGCCACATCAGGGCCGGATAGGCGGCGTTTGACGGATGGTGGGTGCCGTGTCCCAGAAGCACCACCGCTTCATTGCTTGCGCGCTCTTCGGGTATGGTCTCGCGGATGGCCCGGGCGGCTTTGGCCATGTCTTCCGGCGCTGCCAGCAACGGTCCGGTGATGGTGATTTTTTCAACTCCGCCGGAGTTGTGTTCAAACATGCGCACGGTTTTGACAAGATCGTGATATTCATATCCCGCAATGGTGTGCAGCGACTGCACGAAAATTTTTGTAAAGCCTTGTTCAGCCATTTCTTCCAGGGCCTGTGAAGGAGAAAGGGCCGTTTTCCCCTGTTGGGCCATTTTGTCGCGGATCATCTCCGAGGTATAGGCCCACTTGATTGTGGTGTCGGCAAAGGCGGCTTTGATTTCTGTTTCAACATTGTCAAAAGCCGCCTGGGCCTCTGAAAACGTTGTGCCAAAGGTAACCAGAAGGATTCCTGTTTTCCCGTCCTCCGGCTGCGGGCTGCCGGCCTGAACCGTTGCAACTGCAGCAAAAATCAGAATCAGTATCATCAAAACCGGTTTGAAAAGACCTTTTCCCATTTCATCCTCCGTTTGAAATTTTCCCAAAATAAAAAGCCCCCCTGAGCTTTTTGGCTCAGGGGGGCTGCACCCGTCTTTCTTGACCCCTTTTTTGATTTCCACGCCGGTGATATCCGCACCAATAACCGTGAAAAACTTCAGCAAGGCAGGTCTTCTGGCTCCCGGATCATTCTAATGACCGCGCCTTCCCGCTTTATATCAAAGCAGTGGCAATGTGCGGTGTTCGTTCCCGGTTACAGCGGCGGGTCCGCCCCCGACTTAAACGGGGTTCCCTTTTATGCCTGTGTTTGAGGCATACCCTGCTGGAAAATATATTTTAATAAGCTTATGGAGTGCTTGTAAATTTGTCAAGCCTGTTTTTCGCTGCCGGCCTGCTGGTCTGCATGGGCGGGCAGGGAAATGGTAAAGGTGGTGCCCTCTCCGGCACGGCTTTTGACTTTGATGTCTCCGCCGTGCTCTTTGATAAATCCGTAGCACACAGAAAGGCCCAGGCCCACGCCCTTGACCGTGTCTTTTGTGGTGAAAAACGAATCAAAGATCCGGTTAATGTTTTCCTCTGAGATGCCCTGACCGGTGTCGGTGATTTCGACAAACACGTTTTTATCCTTGTGCCAGCTGCGGAAGGTGAGTGTGCCGCCTTCGGGCATGGCGTCTTTGGCATTGGAGATCATGTTTAAAAACACCTGCCGCATCTGATTTCTGGATGCATTGATTTCCGGAAGCGCTTCTGCAAGCTCGGTTTTGATTTTGATGCTGTTTTCCTGGAGCTGTTTTTCGTGGAGCATCAGCAGCTCATCAATAATGGTGTTGATATTGACCGGGCCTTTTTCCTCCTGATCGGGCTTGGAAAAAGACAGCATTTTGCGCAGCATTTCCGCAAGCCGAACGGTTTCGGAAAGCGACATATCAAGAAGCTTTCGCCGTTTGTTTTCCGGCGTGATTTCAGTTTTCAGCAGTTCCAGGGTGTTCATGATCCCGAAAAGGGGGTTGTTTAACTCGTGGGCGATCTGGGAGGTCAGCCGGCCCATGGCGGCCAGTTTTTCGGACTGGAGCAATTGCTCCTGGGTGGAGCGCAGGGTGCGCTCCATTTCAATGCGCTCGGTCATGTCCACAAATGAGCCCACGGTGGCCACCTCATTGCCGTCATCATCGTATATCATGGTAGCGGAAAGCGAGCCGTCGATGACCTCGCCGTCGCGCCGGACATAGAGCATGGGATGGGAACGCAGCTGCCCCACGCCGCCGTGCTCCGGGCTGCGGACCATTTTCATGATCCTGTAAGCCAGTCCCTCAGGATAGATCTTGGTGATGTGCATCTTTCCGATGGTCTCCGAGGCCGGGTATCCCAGGGTTTCTTCTGCGGCCCGGTTCCAGATGAAGATATTTCCTTTCAGGTCTGCGGCCATGATGGGGCTCGGAGAGCTTTGGATGATTTTGTTCATGAAATCGTGGGCTTCCCGCAGCTTTTTTTCCATCATGTAGCGCTCGGTCTGATCCTCGGTGATGCCCTCGTAACCCAGAATGTTGCCGTTGTGGTCGTATCGCACATGGCTGGTTAACAAAACCGTGATCGGGGTGCCGTCCTTTTTCTTAAATTCCACCTCATACTGCACCACCCGGCCTTCGCGTTCGATCATCTCCTGGAACTTTGGCCGGTCCGAGGGGCGGACATACAGGTCACGGGTGATATCCAGATTTAAAATCTCTTCCTTGCCGGAATAACCCATCATGCTGATAAATGCCTGGTTGGCGTCCAGAAACCGGCCTTCCTTGCTGCTGATGTAAACTCCCACGCCGACGTGTTCAAAAAGATTCTGGTATCTTTCCTCGGATGCGGCAAGCTGGGCCTCGCGCTGTTTGTGCTCGGTGATGTCCCGGAATATGCACAGCTTGGAAACCGACTCGTCCGGGTTTTTCAGGGGCAGTTCCGTGAGGGCAAAGGTCTTTTCCGCCTTGGGCACGTATAACTCCCAGTGGAGGCTTTTGCCCCCGAAGACCTCGGGAGCCCGGCACCATGGGCAAAGCGATTCGCTGTTGTTAACCAGGCGGTGACATTTCTCCCCGGTGCCATCCCCGAAAAATTCGATCATCCGCCGATTCATGTATTCAATGGTGTAATCCTGATCAATCACGTAAATGCCGTCTTCAATGGTGTCAAAGATGGCCTTGAGCATCCATTTTTCTCTTTCCATGGTCTTTGCCCCTGGATAAAATTTTTGGGTCCTGTGTAACTGCTTGTATTTCAAATATATGAGAATTGCCTGCAAAGTCAACAATCAAACCGTTGATGACGCCGTAAAAAATTCAATATCTGCGTTACGCGCGATTTCTCAGAATTTCACGTGCAGATAAGTACGCTGCATTCTTCGAAATCGCGCAAGCCTTGATCATGAATTTTTTACGGCGCCATCTGAAAACCAACTTCCGGGGAAGTCCAGGACGGGGTCGCTTCAAAAACTGACCCCGGCCGCAGGGCTTGCTTTCTGCAGGCACATTGGGCAGCACGGGATTGCAGGAAGGCGGAAAATAATATAAAATACCAAATTGTCATTTGCCGACAAAAAGGGAGTGCTGTGATGATTGTTGACGCCCATGCCCATTGCGGGATATATGACCGGTTTCCGCCCCAGGCGTTTGAAGATTACCTGGCTGCGGTCAAAAACAGTTCCATTGCAGGCGCGGCCATGTTTTCCCCGGTCATGGAAATCTATGACCGCAATGATCCGGATTTTACCGATAACAAAGCCTGGCAAAAGCAGCGAAAGGCTTCAAACCAGTATCTGCTCGGCCTGAAGAACCGCGAATTTCAGGTTTTTCCGTACTTTTTCATCTGGAACGATTTTGCCGTGGATCAGCTCGATGACCGGCATTGCGGGATCAAATGGCACCGGCATGCGGATGAGCCTGTATATCACTATGAAGATCCGGCCTGTGCTGCGGCAGTGGCCGAAATCCGCCGCCGGGGCCTGCCTGTGGTGTTTGAAGAGGAACTTTCCAACACCCTGCGGTTTGTCAATGAAATTGCACAAGGCGTCAATGTGATCATTCCGCATCTGGGCATGCTAAACGGCGGATACCGGGCCATTGCAAGAAGCGGGCTCTGGGAAAATCCCCGGGTCTACACGGACACCAGCCTTGCCTCCCGGCATGAAATCCTGGATTATATCGCATGCTACGGCGGCACCCGGATCATGTTCGGCTCGGATTTCCCGTTTGGCGACCCTGTGAGTGAATTTAACAAAATTCAGGGCCTGCCGCTTTCGCAAAATCTGCAAAAGGCCCTTGCCGGCGGCAATTTCGGAAAATTAATGGCCCAGGGGCAGGGTGGCGCTCTTATGAATTGGCGAAAATGATTTTTTGTGCTAGAGATGGTTGCACGAAAATGCGGGCGCAAAATTGTTCCTTCGGGATTTTTGCACCGCAGATGTGATGTATCAAGGAGAACGTCCCGGCATGACCTGGTTCTGGAACCGCCCCTGGGGCATTGGTTTGAAGATGACCCTGGTAACTTTGACCCTTATCGCTGCCACAACCTTTGGTTCCGCCGTGGTGGTGACTTCCACAATGAATGATTTTCTGCTGGATTCCCTGATCAAAAGAGGGTCTTCTGTGGCCCTGAGCGCGGCCACGCCTGCCGGATTCAGCATTTTGTCCGAAAATCAGCTGGCCCTGGACAACCTGGTGGCCAAAATCACCGAATCCCAGAGCGATGTGGCCTACATGAGCATTGTGGACCACAATGGCGTCATCCTGGCCCATAACCGGCTGTCTGCTGTTGGAGAGCCCTTTGCTGATATTAAGGGTCCTATGGTCAGGCACACGGTTAATTTTCAGACAAAAAAAATTAAGCGGGACGGAGTGTCCTGCTACGAGTTTAAAACCCCGATCCGCTTTGCCGAAAACCGGGTGGGAGACGTGATTATCGGCCTGAAAGCCGATGTCCTGGCGTCTGCCAGACAGGCCGCCCGCAAAAAGATCTGCCTGATTGCCGTTCTGACCCTGGGTTTTGGCGTGGCCGGAACCCTGGTGCTGTCTTCGTTTTTTACCGCGCCGGTCAAGCGGCTGGCTGCCGGGGTTTCCCGGGTCAAGTCCGGCAAAAGGGGCGTGGAGATCAAGGTCACGTCCCGTGATGAGCTTGGCGACCTGACCCGGAATTTCAATGAAATGTCAAAAATGCTCCAGGTCCAGCAGCAAAGCCTGGAAAGCTACGCCCAAAACCTTGAGGAATCCTATACCTCCATGGTGCGCATACTGGCCGCTGCCCTGGATGCCCGGGACCAGTATACCCTCGGCCATTCGGAAAGGGTGGCCTGGCTGTCTTTGCAAATGGGCAAAAAACTGGGACTGGACCGGGAGGCGTTAAAAGAGCTGGAAATGGCCTGTTTTCTCCATGATATCGGAAAAATCAAAATCCCGGACAGGATTCTGGCCAAAACCGAGCCCCTGAGCCGGGAAGAATATGCCATTATTCAGCAGCATCCGGTGCATGGTGCGGAAATTCTGCGCCTGTCCGCATCTTTGCACAAATATATTCCCGCAGTGCTCCAGCACCACGAGTGGCACAACGGCAACGGCTATCCATACGGTCTCAAAGGCGACCAAATCCATCTGCATGCCAGAATCGTCGCCATTGCCGACTGCTTTGATGCCATGACCACATCCCGGCCCTACCGCAGGGGCCGGCCCAGAAATGATGCGGCCAGGGAAATAAAAAATTACAAAGGGGTTCAATTTTGTCCGCATCTGGCCGATATATTTCTTGAAGCCTTAAATGAATTTGACCAGGTCGGGGAAATCCCCTTTTCCGGTGAGGCCATATGAAGCGAAACGCGTTTTTATTCCATGCAGTGTTTATCGGGTTGCTGGTTTTCAGCGGCTGCAGTTATATTCCGGTGCAGTGGCCGGATTTTCCGATAGGATCGGACCCGGGAGAAAAGCCCGCGCCCGCAGGTGAAAAAGACGCATCCTCCAGGGACAGCGCCGAAAGCACCGGTTCCCGGCCAGAGACCGTCAAAGCCGAAGGTGCGGGCACCGCAGAGAAAAATGCAATCGAGCGTCACCTGGCGCAGGGCGATGTGCTGGCCGCCCTTGACGGCGTGGGAGAAAATGTCCGTCAGGGGGCCGGTGATCAGAGTGTGTCATCTGCTTATGTCCGGGCGGTCAACAGGGCCATCCGGGAGGCCGGATCCAGGCTGGAGCAGGACCGGCCGGCAGACGCGGGCCGGCTGTTTCGTGCGGCACAAACGCATTATCCGCAAGATCCGGCCCTTGCCTCCAGAATCCGTTTAACGCCGGCTGAGCTGGATGCCGGCATTGCCAAATGCGCCCAGCAGCTCATGGAAGAAGGGCTTTCCGCCTACCGGCAGGAACGCCTTGAAGACGCCATTGAAATCTGGGAAAAAATTATTGTGTTTGATCCCATGCACCGGGCCGGCCGCAGCGCCATTGAAACCGCTGAAAGGCAGCTGGCCAACCTCAAAAAAATCGGCCCCGGCCCGGAGCAGGAATCCAGGTAAGTTTTTATGCGGCCTTGGAGCCGATGGCCCCGGCCATGAGATCGCCCACCATTTTGTTAAAGCGCGAGGGATTTTCCACCTTTCCGCCTTCGGCAATGACCGCCAGGTCATAGAGCAGGTGGCTGTAATCCTTCAGCGACTCGTCATCCGGGCTGCTTTCATGGATCTGCCGGATTTTTTCCATGACCGGATGGCTGGTGTTTAACTCCAGTATCCGTTTGGACTGGGGTACGGTCTGGCCCGAAGCCTTGAGCAGCTTTTCCATGTATGCGCTCATGTCATAGGCATCCCCGGAAAGACAGGAAACCGAGTTTTTCAGGTGAGAGGAGGGCTTTACCGACTTGACCTTTTCATCCAGATGGCCCTGGATTTTGTTAAACAGGTCCGCGTAGGTTTCGGATTGCTTTTCGTCTGTTTCGTCAATGTCGAGATCGCCTTTTTCCGCGCTTTGCAGGGTTTTGCCCTCAAATTCCGTCAGTGTCTGCACCACGAATTCATCCACCGGGTCGGTCATGAGCAAAACTTCGTAATCCTTTTCTCTGAGTGCTTCCAGATGCGGACTGTTTAGCATGGTGCTCAAGTTATCGCCGGTGATGTAATAGATGTGAGTCTGATCGGATTTCATGTCATTGACATACTCGGTCAGAGACCGCCATTTGTCTTCGGATTTTGTGGTCTTGTAGCGGATCAGCTTTGTGAGCCGGTCGCGGTTTTCAAAATCCGAATAAACCCCTTCTTTTAATACTGCGCCGAATTCATTGTAGAATTTCTCAAAGGTGTCTTCATCGAGGTTTTCGAGTTTTTCAAGAATCTTTTTGACCAGGTTCTTGCGGATGTTGCGCACCAGGGCATCCTGCTGGAGCAGTTCCCGGCTGATGTTTAAATTCAGGTCCGGGGCATCCACCACCCCGCGGATAAACCGGAGATATTCGGGCAGCAGTTCCCGGCAGTTTTCCATGATAAAAACCCGCCGGCTGTAGAGCTGGACCCCGTGCTGGCGTTCCGGGGAAAACAGGTCAAAGGGCGCCTGGGCCGGGATATAGAGCAGGGCGGTGTACTCGGTCATTCCCTCGAGCTTGATGTGCATCCGGTCTAAAGGCGGGTTCCAGTCATGGCAGATATGGGAATAAAAGTCGTTGTATTCCTCGTCGGTAATCTCGTTTTTGTTCTTGGCCCATATGGCCTTCATGGAGTTTAAGGTTTCTTCCCGGACCACCTTTTTCTTCTCTCCGCCTTCAACGGGATTGCCGTCTGCGTCAGTTTCGGGCTCCTCGCGCTCCACGTCCATGACCACGGGGTAGCGCACAAAATCCGAATGGCGCTTGACAATGCGCCGGATGGTCCATTCCTCGGTGAAATCCTCTTCTTCCAGGACCTTGGGGGAAAGATGCAGGATCACGTCGGTGCCGCGGCCCGGCTTGTCGGTCTCTTCAATGGTATAGGATCCGTCTCCGGCCGATTCCCAACGGGTTGCGGTCTGCTCGCCGGCCGCCCGGGTGATCACCGTGACCTTGTCGGCCGCGATAAAGGCGCTGTAAAAACCCACGCCGAACTGGCCGATGAGTTCCGGGGTCAGGGCGTCTTCCTGTTTGGATTTTTCCAGGGCCTCCAGAAATGCCGCAGTGCCGCTTCTGGCGATGGTACCCAGGTTTTCCTTGACCTCGTCTTTTGTCATGCCGATGCCGTTATCCGATACCGTCAGGGTTTTGTTTTCCTTGTCAACCGCCAGTTTGATTTTAAACTCCGTGTCATCGCCGAGAATGTCCGGATCGGTCTGGGCCTGGAAGCTGGCCTTGTCAATTGCGTCTGAGGCGTTTGAAATCAGTTCCCTGAGAAAAATCTCCTTGTTGGAATACAGGGAATTGATGATAATGTTGAGCAGTTGCTTGACTTCGGTTTGAAATTCATAGGTTTCGGCTTTGGGTGTCATGGTCCGACTCCTGTTTTTATGTTGTGTTGTTGTCCAATGGCTTGTAAACCGGATTCCACAAAAGGAAGGCCTTGTGCCGCGTGACTGGTTTGTCCATATAATGATGCTTGTTTTGGATTTGTCAACCCGTGGAAAATGGATTTAACCATCCATGATAGAGCTTTATGAAAACATGTCCGCTGACAGTGCGGATCTGTGCGGATTGATTCTGAAGGCCTCCGGGATTCCCTTTCGGGTGCGCAAAGACAGCAATGGGTGGGGTATATGGGTGGCTGCACGCGATTTTTCCCGTGCGCGCAATGCCGTGGACAGCTATTTCCGGGAGAACCGGCCGTCTGATGTTGCTGATCAAAGCCCGCTGCCGTCGCAGGATCATGGATATGCCGGTATTTGGGCGGCAGCGCTCATGGCGGCGGTGCATGCGGGTGTTTCCCGCACAGCCGATATCCATGAGGTCTGGAACGACTTCGGAGCCTCTGCCTGGAAAATCATGGACGGCGAGTTTTACCGTACCGTGACCGCCCTGATGCTGCACGCCGATGCCGTGCATTTGCTGGGCAATATGGCCGGATTGGCTGTTTTTGCCACGGCGGTCTGCCACGTGGCCGGGTGGGGGGCGGGCATGCTCATGATCCTGGCCGCCGGCGCCGGGGGAAATATGGTCAATGCCGTGATGTATGAGTCCGGTCACGTGTCCATCGGCGCATCCACGGCCGTGTTTGGCGCCATTGGCATTTTGTCGGGTTACCAGTTTCTGCGCCGCCGTGCTGTGCCCCGGAAAAAGGCGGGAGCCTGGCTGCCCCTGGCCTGCGGCCTGGCACTGCTGGGGTTTCTGGGGGCAGGCGAGCACGTGGATCTGGCCGCCCACTTGTTTGGATTTCTTGTTGGCATATTGATCGGAATCGGATATGCCGGTGCCCATAAAGCCATCTCCCCACGGGGTCAGGTTATCTGCCTTGTCCTGTGCGCGGTCATTGTAATTGGCGCCTGTGCTGTTGGCGCATGGAAACAATTGTTTTAAAAGACCTGTTCAGTGACCAATAAAAAAAATAACTTTTTGATTTTACTTAACACTTAATCACTTAACACTTGATGGCACCGTAAAAAGTCTGATTTCAGATGGTGCCGTAAAAAGTTCAAGATCAAGGCTTGCGCAATTTCGAAGAATGCAGCGTACTTAGCCGTACGTGAAATTCTGAGAAATTGCGCCTAACGCAGATATTGGACTTTTTACGGCGCCATCAACACTTAACACTGCCTGTAAAAATGATTTTTTACAGGCTTATCAGGAGTTGAAATGAAAGCCATCGCGGATTTGTTGTTTGAAGCCAAAATTCTGAAAAATATTCCCAGGACCGGATTTGCGTTTCTGGGTGCAGGCCGGGAGTCTGTTGCGGAGCACTCCTTTACAGCGGCGTTTATCGCCTTTGTCATGTCCAGGATGGAACCGGAAGTCGACGGCCAGCGCCTGGTATCCATGTGCCTGCTCCATGATCTTCCCGAAGCCCGCATCGGTGACTTGAATTACGTACAGAAAAAATACGTCACCGCAGACGAAGATCGGGCCATTGCCGATGTGGTGGAAAATCTGCCCTTTGACAATGACATTGCCGAACTGCTCGCCGAGTTCAACGGCCAGCAGACCCGGGAGGCCCGGCTCGCCCATGATGCGGATCAGTTGGCCTTTATTCTCGATTTGAAATCCATTTCCGATGTGGGCGGTAAAACACCGGAAAAATGGCTGCCGGTGGTAAGAAAAAGGCTGAAAACCGAACTTGGCAAAAATCTGGCCGAAGCTGTCTCCACGCGCAGCTGGGATGCATGGTGGATGGAAACCTATGCCGAATAGCACGGATAAAATCCTTGAAATAAAAGGCATTTTGTTGTATCTTATGATGTTTGTAAATTCAGGCGAGCAGTGATATCGCCGCCGGTGAATGGATAAAAAGGACCATTTTGCAATGGAGCTGAAGCTAAACGAGTTTGCACGGTGTTTGCAGATGCCGGTGACCACCATCGAACGGTGGATCCGCCAGGGCCGTATTCCGGCGAAAAAAATCGGGGATTCCTGTGTGTTTTCCGACACCGCGCTGAAAAAATGGGCCAGGACCCACAACCTGTCGTTTTGTCTTCCCGACGAAAAACAGGAGGAAAAACCGGACCAGAAGATGGAAACCCTTTCAGAGGCCATTGATCACGGGGGTATCTATTACGACATTGCCGGCGATACCGTGGAACAGGTCATTGATTCGGCGGTATCAGCCATGCAGCAACTCGGGTCCGACACTGCCCGGCGCGTGCTTTATGAAAGCCTGGTGGCAAGAGAGCAGATGATGTCCACGGGCATCGGCAACGGGGTTGCCGTACCCCATCCCCGAACACCCCTTAGCAACAGCGGCATTGCCGACCAGATGGCGGCCTGTTTTCTGGAAAAGCCGGTTGATTTCAAGGCTGTGGACAAAAAGCCGGTGCACGTGCTTTTTGTGCTGGTGGCCACCACGGCCCGGCAGCATCTGCACCTGCTTTCCCGGCTGTCTTTCTGTCTCAGGGACAATTCGTTTCTGGCGCTTCTGTCCCAGCGGCCTGAGCCTGAAACCCTCAGAAACAAAATGGCCGAATTTGACCAGCGTTTAAACAACGGTGAATAAATTCGCGTTTTTTCCATCTCACTGAAATACCGGCAAATAAAATTGACTTTGTTTTCAGGATCAAAAATTTGGCGAACCCCTTCCAGGTGGGTGTGGTTCCGCATGGACGACCGACTGCTGTTGATCGCCATCGGCGCCCTGGTGGGCGTGTGCAGCGGTCTGGCGGCAGTGGCGCTGAATACCGGGCTTCATTTCATGGCCGGAGCGTTGTCCGGGCTGCGCACCCACTGGTGGCTGTTTGTGCTGCCGGGCATCGGGGCCATGCTGTCCTCGCTGTTTCTTGAAAAGGGGGTCCGGGAAGGCGCCGGCCACGGCGTGCCCGAGGTGGTTTATAGTGTATCGCGCCACGGCGGTCTGCTGCGGCTGCGTTCGGCTTTTTCCCGGCTGATTTCCTCGTGTCTGACCATCGGCAGCGGCGGTTCGGCCGGCCCGGAAGCTCCCGTGGTCATGAGCGGGGCATCCATCGGCTCCAATGTTGCCCAGTTTTTTTCCTTAAACGAACGCCAGCGCATCGCCCTTGTCGGGTGCGGTTCCGCGGGTGCGCTGGCGGCCATTTTCAACGCCCCCATCGCCGGGCTTGTGTTTACCATTGAGATTATTGTGGGCGAGTGGTCCGCCCGCAATATCGTCCCCATTGCCGTGGCTTCCGTGGCCGGCGCCCAGGTCAGTCGGCTGCTTCAGGGAAAGCAGATCGCATTTACCCACCTTCGCTTTGAGGTGGGGATTACGGCAACGCTTGCCGCCATCGGACTGGCTGTTGTCACCGCTCTTGTTTCCATTGCCCTGACCCGTGCTTTGCGGGGATCCCATCATGTTTCCGGAAAAATCCCGCTGCCCTTCTGGATGCGCGCCTTTTTGGGCGGATGCGTGGTGGGTGCAATCGGGCTGATGCTGCCGGAAGTGCTCGGCGAGGGGTATCATTCCATCCGCCAGATGGTGGAGGGCTCCTTTGTTCCGGGCCTGGGCCTGGTGCTTTTGCTGGTGGCCGCCAAGATCGCGGCCACATCTTTTACCCTGGGCTGGGGCGGATCCGGGGGCATATTTGCCCCGTGCCTTGTCATCGGCAGTTTCTCCGGGCTTATGTATCACCGGTTTCTGGAAATGCTCTGGCCGGGGTTGTCTCTGGTCAACGAGGGATGTTTTGCACTGCTGGGAATGGCCGGCCTGGTCAGCGGGATTTTGCAGGCCCCGTTGACCGGCATTTTTCTGATTGTTGAGATCACCGGCGGATATGAGACCATTCTGCCGCTGATCCTGGTCTCAGCCCTGTCCACAACCATCTGCCATGCCTGGGAGCCGGCATCCTTTTATTTCCGGGACCTGGTGGAAAAGGGGCAGTATTTGCGGCCCAGAACCGATGCCAAGGTCCTGGCGGATTTAAGCATTGCCGAACTCGTGGAAACCGACTGCAAAACAGTGTCCCGCAGCATGCGGCTCGGCGAGTTCATCCGGGTGGTCCAGCAATCCCACAGAAATTATTTCCCTGTGGTGGATCCGGAAACCGGGCAATTCGAAGGCATGATTCATCTCGATGATATCCGGCCGTACCTGTTTGACCCGCTGCTCTATGAAACCGTCTTTCTCGAACAGATCATGGAAACAGACGTTGAGACCGTTGATATTCATGACGAGCTTTCAGGGGTGCTTGCCCGAATGGATACAAAGGGTTTGTTCAGCATGCCGGTGGTATCGGCCGACCGGTTTATCGGCATGATTTCCAAGGCCACCCTGCTGGACAAGTACAGAAACGAATTAATGGTCCAGACCCTTCACTGACCCCCGGGGCCAGGCCGGTTTGCCGCCGGCTGAGAGCGGGCCGCAATAAAAGGAGATGCACCATGGAAATGCAGATGCTCCACATTTTCCGAAACACTCCCCTGGGCAGGGAAATGCTGCTGCAATCGGCTTATTTTTGTAAACAGCTGGAAATCCTGCCGCTGATCTACATCCCCGATTATATCAAATTTTTGATGTATTTTGAAAACGACGTGGTTCAGGTGGATCTGGATGCCTCCTATTTAAAGGCCCCGGACAGCGCAAAAACGCACGCCTCCGAGATCGTGCAGGGCATGGGACTGCCGCAGCCCAGGTTTTTTACCCCCAAACATTTTACCGCTTCAACCCTTCCGGATGTTCCCGTGGATTTTGATTTCATGTGCTGTCCCAGAAGCATCTCGGATCTGTCTTCGAAAATCGGTCTGGGATACATCGGTCCCCGGGTACGGCGCATTGTCAAGTCCGCCCGGTTTCCCGTATTGATCCCCAGTGCGGTTTACAAGCCGTGGACAAGCATTGCCGTGCTGTTTGGGGGCTCTTCCAACGCGGTCAAGGCATTGCGTCTGGGCATCCGCCTCAGCCGCCGGTGCGGCCTGCCCCTGGACGTGTTTTCCCATCCGGAAAGCCGTTCCCGGGAGGATTATGAAAACATTCTCCAGGAGGCCGGACTCAAGGAGGAGTTTGATAACTACGTGCGCACATGGCAAATTTTTGAAAACCGCTTCTTTGAGGAAAATCTGTATGAAATCCCCCACGATGCCCTGCTGGTTCTGGGCGCCTACGGTCATGGTTTAATCAAGGAACTGCTTTTCGGCTCCACCATGGAGGTCGTGCAGACGGTTACGCCCAACAGCATTCTGATTGTGGGCCCCAATTACCGGGCAGTCATCTGATACCGGATAAAGATTAAAACGCTGGGTTCAGGTGAGATTTAAAGCTGGAGATCCACCCGGTTTAATTCAATGGGCCGCCGGATCACACTTTTTGCGGTTTTCTGAAACTGGCGGGTGATGTCAGAGACGTAAAACCGGGTTGTGCCGTTTTTGCCCAGCCTGGCATCTGTTTCCGGGTTGTCTGTTAAAAATTGCCGGATTTGCCCGGCCAGGGCCACAGAGGAATCGATGATGCGCACCTTTTTGCCGATTTTATGGGCGATGACCGGCTTGATTACCGGATAATGGGTGCAGCCGAGAATCAGGGTGTCAATCTGTCTGACCTTTAAGGGGTGGACGTATTTTTTGACAATCATTCGGGTTTCAGGCTTGTCTGTCCAGCCTTCCTCCACCAGGGGAACCAGCAGGGGGCAGGCTGCGGAGTGCACTTTTGTTTCAGCACTGCGCCGGCGGATTTTTTCCTCGTAGATGCCGCTTTCAATGGTGGCCCGGGTGCCGATCACACCGATGATGTTTTTGCGCGTCTGTTCCAGGGCCAGGTCCACGGCCGGGCTGATGACTTCATAAATGGGCAGGTCAAAGCGGTCCTGGAGGGTTTGGGTGGCCACGCTGGATGCGGTGTTGCAGGCCATGACAATAATTTTGGCCCCTTTTTCAATCAGAAACTCGGTGTTCTGGATGGAATATTCCACCACTGTGCGGCCGCTTTTGTTGCCGTACGGCGTCCGGGCCGTATCCCCGAAATATACAATGTTATGGTCGGGAAGCGCGTCCATGACCGCCCGAACCACGGTGAGTCCGCCGATGCCGGAGTCAAATATGCCGATCATGAGCTTTTTCCGTCCGCCGATGAACCGGATTGCCGGTTTTGCATGGCATGGCGTTGGTCGAGTTTTTCGCGCACGCAGCGCAGGATGTCGTCTTTGTCAAAGCCCGTGCGCATGCCCGGGCAGGCTTCTGCCATCACATCCCAGCCCGCGGGGTTTTTCAACAGGTTTTCAATAAACGGCCAGGCACGGCACATTCGGGGTTTGACCGGGTGGATGGTGCAGAGCTGGTCCCAGAACACGCAGAACCCGTCGTCCTTCTGGGCCAGCACGTAGCCGCCGGCAGACGGTGTGCAGTACCGGCAAAGAAAAACGTCTTCTGAAATGCCCAGGTATGCGGCAATGCTTTCAATGTCGGTGCGGGTAATATAGGTGCCCCCGTAGCCATGGCAGCACTGGCCGCACTGCTGGCACTCAAACAGGTCTTCCGGGGTGATTTCAGACCGCACGCCGGGCCTCCATGGCTTTTTTCAGGGTCACCTGGTCGATATACTTGAGTTCCCCGCCCATGGGAACCCCGGAAGCAATCCGGGTGACGTTGACCTCAAAGGATTTTAAGGCCTTGTCAATATAATCGGCTGTGGCCTCGCCCTCCACGCTGGTGCTGGTGGCAATCACCACTTCCTTGACAGTGCCTGCGCGTACCCGGGCAACAAGTTCCCGGATGCGGATTTCTTCCGGGCCGAAACCGTCCATGGGAGAAATCAGCCCCTGGAGCACATGGTAGACCCCGGTAAATGCTCCGGATTTTTCAATGGCCGCCATGTCTGCCGGGCTTTCCACAACGCAGACAAGGCCGCTGTCCCGGCCCGGATCCCGGCAGATGGCACAGGTTTCCTGATCGCTTAAGCAGAAACAGGTCTTGCAGACCGTGACCTGTTTTTTCAGCTCCCCGATGCTTTTGGAAAGGGCTGCAACTTCGGCTTCCGGTGCGCTCAGCAAATACATGGCAAAGCGCTCCGCGGATTTCTGCCCGATTCCGGGCAGTTTGCAGAACTGCCGGATAAGCCGGTACATGGCTTCTGGATAGTGTTTCATAGAAAACGGGCCGCCTTTTTTCGCGCCTTACATCATGCCCGGAAGATTCATGCCGCCGGTGAGCTTGTTCATTTCCTCGGAAACCATTTCCTGGGCGCGGCCCAAAGCGTCGTTGACCGCTGCGAGCACAAGGTCCTGGAGCATTTCCACGTCCTCGGGGTCCACCACTTCCTTTTCAATCTGAATGGAGACCACCTGCTGCTTGCCGTTGGCCACGGCCTTGACCATGCCCCCGCCTGCAGTGGCTTCGATGGTTTTGTCGGCCATTTCCTCCTGCAGCTTGCTCATTTTATCCTGCAGCTGCTGGGCCTGCTTCATGAGTTTTCCCATATTCTTCATTGTGTATTTCCTCCTGCGGGCAATATTTTGATATCTACAATTTTGCCGTTAAATGTTTTGACTGCCGCATCCACCAGGGGGTGGTTTAATGCCTCTTCCCTGAGGGTTTTGGCTTCCTGTTTGCGTTTTTCCGAGTGGTTGGCCTCTCTGGAAATATTGAGCTCCACCCGGACATTTTTTTTCAGAAATTCGCTGCAGAGCTGCTCCATGCGGGTGATGCTTTTTTTTCGGTCAAGGAGCTCGATGTTGCTGCCTGATGACTTGATATCAATGACCAGTCGGCTGCCGTTTATCTCCCGGAGTTGGCTTTCGCCCATGCATGCGGCCAGAGACGGTTTTTGGGCTGCAATATGGTTTTTTAATGCCGCCCATAACGCTTCGTTGGTTTCATAGCCGGCAGCCGGGTCTTCGGGTGTTGACGCTGTTTCCGGGCCGTCGGGTTCCGGCGCCGGCTCCGGTACTGGCTCAGGTGCAGTTTCCGGCTCCGGCTCAGGCTCAGGGCCGGGATGCAGGTTTTCCGGTAAAGCCGCGGGCTCCGGGTTCCGGGGTTCGGATGCCGCTTCCGGCACGGCATTTACCGGAAGCCGTCCGCTCATTTCCTGTCTGAGCTGGTCGAGCTTTTCAATGAGCGTGTCCATGGACATGGCCGGCCGGATCTGAAGGAGCTTGAAAAAGGTCATCTCCAGCGCATGTCTGGGCGAGACAGACTGTCTGATCCGCCACTCGTCGGAAAACAGGGTGTTGACGATCTGGCTGAGATAGGGCTCGCTGACATGCTCCACCTGTTTGGCCATTTGTTTTTTTTCATGTTCGGGAACGTCTGTAAGGCTTTTTTCCGCCCCGCCCATTTTGATCAGCAGCAGGTTTCTGAAATGCACGATCAGCTCGGAATAAAACCGCAGCAAATGCCGGCCCTGGCGGTACAGGGCATCACAGATGCCTACAAGGGCGGCGGCATTTCCGGAAAAAAGGGCGTCTGCGGCATCAAAAAGCACCTGCCGGTCAATGACCCCGAGCATTTCCACCACCTGCTCATCTGAAACCTTTTCGGAACTGCAGGTCACAATCTGGTCGAGCAGGCTTAACCCGTCGCGGATGCTGCCGTCTGCCTCCCGGGCAATAACAGCCAGGGCGTTTTGGCTGATCTGCATCTGCTCTTGCCTGCAGATTTCCGCCATGAGCGCCGTGATATCGTCAATGGCCACCCGCCGGAAGTCGTAGCGCTGGCACCGGGAGAGGATGGTAACCGGGATCTTGTTGGGCTCTGTGGTGGCAAAGAAAAACAGTACATGGGCCGGGGGCTCTTCCAGGGTTTTTAACAGGGCGTTGAAGGCCGCATCACTGAGCATGTGGACCTCGTCGATGATAAAAATCTTATACGGGCTGGAAGAGGGCTTGTATTTGGCCGTTTCCCGAAGTTCCCGGACGTTTTCCACCTTGTTGTTGGACGCCCCGTCGATTTCAAACACATCAGCGGCATTGCTGGTGGTAATTTCCCGGCAGGAGGGGCATTGGTTGCAGGGCTTGTCCGTGGGGCCGTTATGGCAGTTAACGCATTTTGCCAGGATCCGCGCAACAGTGGTTTTGCCCGTGCCCCGGGGGCCGGAAAACAAAATGGCATGAGCCAGGCGCCCGGTGGTGACCGCATTGGCCAGGCTGCGGGTGATATGGGCCTGGCCGATGACATCGTCAAACTGCTGCGGACGGTATTTGCGTGCAAAAACCAGATAAGCCATGCCGGCGGTGCCTTCAATCCCTGCTTGTTGATGCGTGCATCATCCCTGTCATTGGCCGCTTCCGGAAATGCCGGCATTTGCCTTGGATTGTCTCTACAGGCCGGCGGATTTCGGCGGTAACAGCAAAAGCAGAGATGATGGGGAAGGGTTCTTGTCGATCAGTGCCTTGTTTCCGGGCATAAAAAGTGGCGGAGAGAGAGGGATTCGAACCCTCGGTACCCTTGCGGGTACACACGCTTTCCAGGCGTGCACCTTCAGCCTCTCGGTCATCTCTCCGCAGGCACGTTTTTTATGGGAGCCCCTTAAAAATTGTTTTTCCTTAAATACCAAAAAGCAAAGGGGCGTTTCGTCCCGGCAGGAAACATCACCAGGCCGGCCCCGTCATGCAGTGGGTGTTATACCCGGCCTTTGGGTGGTTGTCAAGGAATCTGGTTTAAAAAGTTGCAGATCCGGTCCATCTGATCGTTTTGCCGGGTTGCCCTTGTTTTGGCAATGCCTCTAAGCCGGTCCAACCGCCTCCCTCACTTTTGAGGCCAGTTCCCGGATGGAAAATGGTTTTTGAATAAATTGAACGCCTTTTTCAAGAACGCCGTGCTGGGCAATGACCCCGGATGTGTAACCCGACATGTAAAGGGCCCTGATTTCAGGATCGCAGGCGGACAATTGCCGGAAAAGCTGCCGGCCGTTCATCTCCGGCATGACAACGTCGGTGATGAGAAGTTGTATCTTTCCTTCATACGATTTTGCAAGATGCAATGCAGCCCTTGGGCTTTCAGCATTGATGACCGTATAACCCAGCTTTTTAAGCATGCTGCCGGTCAATTGCAGAATTGCTGTTTCATCTTCAACCACAAGGATGGTCTCCGAGCCGGTGGGCAGTTGTGGTTCGGGTTCTTGTGCGCCCACGGACGAGGATGGTTCTTCTGTGTGCCTTGGAAGATATATTTTAAAGCTTGTTCCTTCTCCCGGCTCACTGTAGGCGTTGATAAGTCCTTTGTTTTGCTTGACAATGCCGTAAATCGTTGACAAGCCGAGGCCCGTTCCCTCCCCTGCGGTTTTGGTGGTGAAAAACGGCTCAAAAATGCTGTCCATGGTTTTTGGATCCATGCCGCATCCGTTATCGCTTACAGCCAGCATGACGTATTGCCCCGGCGGAAGCCCTGCAAGGGATTGCCAGTCTGAATCGTCAAAAATAACATTTTTCGTCTCTATGGTCAGCCTGCCCACATCGGATATGGCATCCCGGGCGTTTACGGCAAGGTTGGCCATGATCTGATCGATTTGTGAAGGATCGATTCTGATCTTCCACAGGTTGTTTCCGGGGTACCATTGAAGGTGAATGTTTTCGCCGATAAGGCGCTGCAGCATTTTGACCATATTTGAAATCGTTTCGTTGAGATCAACCGGCAGGGGGGAAGCTGTCTGTTTTCTGGCAAATGCCAGCAGCTGCCGGACAATTGCGGTTGAGCGGTTTCCGGCGCTGTATATTTCACGGATATTTTTATAAATCGGCTCCGCAGGATCAAGCTGGTCCAGGCAAAGCTCGGCATACCCATTGATGATGGACAGCATGTTGTTGAAATCATGGGCCACACCTCCTGCCAGGCGTCCCACGGACTCCATCTTCTGGGCCTGATTCAGCTGCTTTTCCAGCCGCACCTGCTCGGTGGTATCGGTGGCAATGAAGCATACTGCAACAGGGTTGCCGATTGTGTCATGGATCAATTGCGTGCGGCAATCCATGAAAGCTTCATTTCCGGTTGCCGTGCTGCCGGACATCTTTCCGTGCCAATATCCTTTTTGCTTTGTTTGTTTCATAATCCGGTCAATTGAAGCGGTTTTATCCGTATCCGGACTGCAAAGCACCGCAGCACCGTGATTGTGTGCTTTTTGTGAAAAAGCCGGGGCCTGGGCTTCGGCCTTGTTGACATAGGTGATATTGCCGTCCAGATCGGTCACTGTTACGCGGTCCTGAATTTGATCCAGCACCAGGGCCTGCAGCCGATAGGCATCTTCAGCCTGTTTGCGCCTGAAGATCTCATTTTTCAGTTCTGCGTTGGCCCTGGAAAGTTCATTGGATTGAAGTTTTTGTGCTTCAAGGGACCGCACCATTTCGTTTTGCAGTTTTCCCGGTATAAGGACGCCGGCACCGGCGAAAAAGACAAAAACACCGGCTGCGGTGAGCCAGGAGATCATCTGTTTTGAGAGAAAGTTGAGGTCTGCGTCCACACTTACAACGCCGGTGCTCATGGCCACTCCCACCCCGACAATGGTCGCCAGGCCGGCGATAAGGGTCAGGATTCCGGCTCTTTGCCCAAGGAGCACCGTCATCAGGACAGAAATAATCAGAAAAATGTGAATGCCCGCACCGCTGAAGCCGAAATGGATGAGATTGTGGAAACCACAGGCAAAAAAGACGGCCAGCAAAAGCGATGTCTTCCAAAAAAAAGCCATGCGATTCTGCAATAGCGTCATGGCGGCAATAATGACAAACAGGGTCAGGTAAAACAATGGAGAAACATTATCCCCGATGGCCCGGGCTTCTTTTGAAGCGATAAAAAGGGCCGGCACCGAGGCGATTGCACTGATGTAGAGCAGCCTCCGCAAGAAGCGTTCCTGCATCATGCGGATTTCATCGCTTGGGGCCCAAACCCGGTCCCTGCCGGGCGGCAAGGCGATTGTTTTGATCATGCCCCATATTTTGCGCAATGATTGCTTCCTTGGTTTTTTTCGTAAAAATGCATCAGGCTTGTTCTCCTATCGGGGTGAATGCTTACTTCTTTAGCCTGTTTATGGTATACTGCAGAAAAACAGCCAAAAAAGCCAGGGGAAATCAAGATGGTGGGTTTTTTGAAAGCAATGTATGTCAGGTTTCTGGGCAAAACACCGATTGCCTTTAAAATCGTTTTTGCAGACGGCACCTGTTATGCTCATGGCACCGGGCCCCCGGCTTTTGTGATCCGGTATAAGACAAAAACAGCCCAGTTCAATTCCATGCTGTTTTTCGGATGGGGACTGATTGAATCCTACATTAACGGCGGTGTGGATATAGAAGGGGATTTAAAAGCCCTGATTCGGGCAACCGCCGACAATGAACCGTCTTTGGTGCAAACCGCCCGGCAGACGCGTATTTTCCATCCCCTTATCCGGATGCGCAACCTGTGGCACGAGCTGCTGTTTGGCAACCGGAAAAGCAGCCGGGGCGTAAAAAACGCCCTGGCTCACTACAACCGCGGATCGGATATTTTCTGGCAATACCTCGATCCCACCATGACCTACACCTGCGCATATTGGAAAGAGGGCACCCAGAGTCTGCGTCAGGCACAGGAAAACAAGCTCGATCATGTCTGCCGGAAACTGCGGCTCAAGGAAGGCGAGCACTTAATCGACGTGGGCGGCGGCTGGGGTTCGCTGCTTTTTCATGCGGTAAAAAATTATGGTGTGGTTGGCACCAACTTAAGCCCTGCAACAGACCAGAACCGATGGCTGGTAGACAAGGCCCGGCAGGATGGCATTGCCGATAAAATCCGCGTCCAGGAAAGTGACTTCCGGCAGGTGGCCGGCAAATATGACAAGTACGCATCCCTGGGGGTTTACGAACATGCGGGAAAAGGCCAGCTGGAAGACTGGATCCGGTCCATGGCGCAATGCCTGAAGCCCGGGGGAATCGGCCTGCTGCATTTTATCGCCCATGACCGTCCCATGGACACGGACTTTTTTATCCGGAAACATATTTTTCCCGGCGGATATCTGCCCGGTCTGACCGAGACCATTGATTTAATGGCAGTCCACGGCCTGGAAATACTCGACATTGAAAATCTCCGCCGCCACTATGCCCTGACCCTGGATCAGTGGGCGGAAAGGTTTGATGAAAACTGGGCAATGATCAACAGTTACAATCCCAGGCTGTTTGATGAACGCTTCCGCCGGACCTGGCGGGCCTATCTTCATTCCTGTGCCGAGTTTTTCCGGACCCCCAATTCGGTGCTGCGGCTCTACCAGATTACTTTTTGCAAGGGAAACACTACGGATTATCCAATGGACAGGGGTTTTATATACAACTCATAGATATGGGCTGCAAAGATTGATTTACCGCTTGTGCCGGATGGTCATGGGATCTGAAGGGGCCGGCTTGTCATGCCAGGGCATGTGCTTCCGGTAATACAGGCGCATGGCTTCAAAAATGATTCTGGGCATGGTAAGATGCGGCATGACCGGATGGCGTAGCAATAGCCCTAGGTGGGCCGCCCTGGTCAGCTCCCGGCCCTTTGCCTGAAAACGGGCCTCAAAGATTTTTTCACCTTCCCGGACCAGATGGATGGCCAAATTTACGGTTTGGCCCGGCAGGGTGCAGAAAAAATCGTATCGGCCGCTCATGTTGTTAAACGGCGATACGTGAAAGGCCTTGTCAGCGGTATATTGCAGGGTTCCCGGTTCAGATGTGTCCGGGGCCGCGGGCCTGGGCAGATAAACGTGCCGCTCTCCGTAAGTATTGCTCACCTCGGCTGCCAGGCAAACCATTGCTCCCTGTCGGTCAAAGCAGTAATAGAAGCAAACCGGGTTGAAAATATAATGAAAATACCGGGCAGAGGTGATCAGCATAACAGTTGCCACCTGTGCCCTTTCGGCTTCGGGCAGCAGCTCCAGAAGCTTTTCCTTTATGCTGCCCGGTTTTTGGTCCAGGTAATCGGTATCATTGATGGTTGCGGGCCGCAGCCGGTTGTAGCCGAAAAACGGCAGTTTTTTGTCCAGCAGGGGCAGTTCATCAATGTCAATGCCGTACATGTAGACCGGGTATTGAAAATGATGATACACCGGCAGATGACGGGTATGTTCCACAAAGCCTGTATAAATTTTCGAATTCATAGTTCAATCCCGAAATCTTTGCCAACGGCCGCAGCCGACATCACCGCGTCTTCATGAAAGCCGTAGCGGAAATAGCTGCCGCAAAACCAGGTGTTGTTGACCCCGTTTAAGCCGGGCAGATCCGCCTGTGTGGCCGTAGCCTCTTTGTCAAACATGGGATGGGCATAATTGAGATCCGCAATCATATGGCCCGGCTCTATGGGATAATCCGGATTCAGGGTGACGCAGTAGTGATGCTGAGAGGCCAGCTGCTGGAGTTGGTTCATGTAATAGGTCAGGGTTGCGGGACCGCGGACGGCCTTTTTTGCCCCCTGCCTGTAATTCCAGCAGCCCCAGGCCGCCTGCAGGGGCGGAAGGCAACTGGTGTCCCGGTGCAGAATGACCCGGTTTTGGGCATACTGCCAGGCCGAAAGCAGCTTTGTCTCGGCATCAGAAGGATCTGTCAGCATTGCCAGGGCCTCGTCTGCATGGGCGGCGATCACCACCTTGTCATGAACGGCTTCTGCCTCATGGGTCCATAGCCGCACCCGCCCGTTTTCCCGGGCGATTTTTTTCACCGGACAGGCGGTGTGCACCGTTCCCGGAAATGTTTTTAAAAAGGCCTTGACGTAGGCATGGCTGCCACCCTGGATGGTATACCACCTGGGTTGGCCGGAAAAAGACAGCAGCCCGTGGTTTTCAAAAAACCGGGCAAAGGTTTGCGCCGGAAAATCCAGTATATCCCGCTGGCCCGTGGACCATATGGCGGCACTTACGGGTGCGACGTAATGTTGTGTTAATGCAGCGGAAAATCCGGCCTGGTGCAGGTATTGGCCAAGGCTCATGTCCGCCAGGCGGTTTTGTGCCAGCCATCTCCGTGTTGTTTTGTTGAACCGGTCGATTTCAAACAGCAGGCGCCAGAACGACGGGCGCAGCAGGTTTTTTTTGTCTGCAAAGGGACGGGTGGTGTTGTAGGTAAACCCCATGCCCGGGTCCCAGTAGGTAAATGACATGGCACTTTGCAGCCGGGATACGCCCAGCTGCTTGATAAACCGGATAAAATTGGGATAGGTGCGGTCGTTGAAAACAATGAATCCCGTGTCCACGCATGCAGCAGATCCATTGCCTTCATCGACTTCGATGGTATGGGTGTGGCCGCCCACGTAGCTGTTTTTTTCATACAGGGTCACCCGGTGGCGGCGGGCAAGCAGGTATGCCGCAACAATACCGGCCACCCCGCCGCCTGCCACGGCAATGTCCAGACCGGATTCATTTGTCATGATCAGCTCCTTTTTCCCGGCCTTTGTCGGGAAACCAGGGCACAAATGCGCTGGTCCGCCGGATGTAGGCCTGGTATTCAGGGTTGTCGGAAAACTCGGTTTCTTCCATGAGGGTTACGCCGGTGAGCCGCAGCAGGGTGTATGTGATCACCAGCGGGCTGACAATGGTCAAAAATCCCAGGGGTGCAGACAGCACCATAACAAAGATGCCCCACCAGACCAGGGCTTCGCCGAAATAATTGGGGTGCCGGCTGTAATGCCAGAGGCCCTGGTCCATCACGCGGCCGTGGTTTTCCGAAGCGGACAGAAAGTCCCGGAGCTGGTAATCGGCCACAGATTCAACAATCAAGCCGGAAACCCAGATCAAAAAGCCGGCTGCATCCAGCCATGTCAGATGGGCGGGTTGTGCAGCCACCTGGCCGTACTGAACACCGATGGCAATGACCCACAAAAAAAGCGCCTGCACCAGAAACACCCTGTAGAGGCTCACCAACCAGAACCTTTGCCCGTATTGCGCCCGCCAGGCCGCATACCTGGGATCTTCGCCCTTGCCCCGGCTGCGCCCGGCAATATGGACAAACAAACGCAGGCCCCAGATGGTCACCATCAGGGCCAGCAGGAGCTTTCGCATGAAAAATCCGTCTGCCTGGAAAAATGTCAGCCAGGCCACCAGCACGAAACCCGGACCCCAGAAAATGTCGGCAACAGCGGCATTTCTGCGCACCAGACTGATTCCCCAGCCGGCCGTCATAAACCCGGCAGCCGCGACCAGATTCACGGCAAATAAAATAGCAGTGTCCATAAAATAACTTTCTGTTTGTTGGCGGTTTATCCCTGCTCTGTCCCTGCCCGGCCAATGATGCGCCCGGAAACCAGGGGATCCGCAACCGCCCGGCCGGCGGCGCGCTCTTCTATGGCCTGCCGGATGCGGAGGTGAATATCACCGCTGATGGGGTAGTACAGGGCAATGACAATGGCGATGGCATTGCACAGACAGGGAACCATCGCATACAGCACGCGCAGCGTCAGAATCACGGAATCGGACTGAATGACTCCCGGCCGGTAACCGGATACCCCGAGCAGGGCCAGGCCTACACCCACGCCTGCGGCTGCGGCCAGTTTTTTGGCAATGGACCACAGGCTGATATACAGCCCTTCCCGCCGGTCGCCGGCAATCAACTCGTCATAGTCAATAACATCGGCCTGGATGGCCGAAGGGATGGCCAGTGTCGCCCCGAAACCAATGCCGGAGAGAAACACCAGGATGCCGTATACCATCTCATCTCCGGCGCCCAGGAAAAACACCCAGAAAAACGCGCCGGTATTAATGGCCATGGAAGCGATCCAGGCAGCCTTTTTGCCGGTCCGGCGGGCCAAATACACCCACATGGGCAGAAAAACAATGCCTGTGACAAAATACAGGGCAAGAAACAAATCCGCTTTGGAAGATTCCAGCACATACTCCACGTAATAAAAAATCAGCGTCGCCGGCAGGTTGTTGCCGATGGCGCTGATGGTGTAAGCGATCAAAAGGATCCGAAAGGGCCGGTTGGCCAGGCTTGCACGGATCCATTGACCAATCCGGAGCTCTGAGCGTTCTGCCGGCCGGGGCCGTTCCCGGAAAGCAGCCACGCACCATGCGCAGGCCCCCAGAATCAGCGGTATATAGATCAGAGACAGGATAAAAAAGGTCTGGCGTTCACTGGCCGCACTGGCGTCTGTAGCGGCGGCCCACCGGACCGCGCCCGGCATGGCCGCGGCAATCACCGTACCGGCGATCAAGGCGCCGTCGCGCATGGAAAACAGAGCGGTGCGCTCGTTGTAGTCAAAGGTCAGCTCCGGGCCCAGGGACTCATACGGGACAATGACCACGGTCCAGAATAAAAACAGGGCAAATATCATGGCCATAAAATACATCCCGGCCGCATCTGCGGCCATTTCCCGGGGCGGGTTGAACAATAGCGCGATGGCAAAAACCGTGAGCACGGCGCCAGCGGCGATAAGCGGCCGCCGCCGTCCCATGGGTGTCTGCAGCCTATCGGAGAAAATGCCGATCATTGGATCGGTAAACGCATCAAATAGCCGGACAATCAGAAGAATGGCGCCCAGAGCCGAGATGTGAACCCCCACCACGTCGGTGTAAAACTTTGGAATATAGACATATACCGGAATACCCACCACTGCCAGGGCAAATGCCGGGGCGGAATAGGCTGCCTTTGCTGCGGCGGAAAGCTTTCTCACGACCGGCGCCTTCCAAGCATACGGTCCCGGAAAGTTTCGTCTATGGGGTTTTCACCGATCCAGATGGCAAAAAATGCAGCAGCAAAGGATGCGCCTTCAACCCCGCCCAGAAGTTTGTCATTGAACCACAGGCGGGTTCTGCTTTCAGGGGTGTATGCCGGCCGTATAACGGTCACCTGGCGTGATATCGCGGTATAAGGCGTTAAATTCTTCGATTTTTGGCAAAAGGGAGGAAAAGCGATCCGAAGAGACGTTTTTTTTGATCATTTCCCTGGTGGCCTTGGCAAAATCTCCGGCCTTGACGGGCTGAAAATAGTGAAGCACCAGGCAGCGGGCTGCCTTCCCTTCTGTGGCCTGGTCTGCGGTTTTGCCTTCCTGAAGATAAAATGCGCCTTTGTAGGCCTTGATAAAGACCATGTAGCGCAGCATACCCGTACCGCGGAGGGTCAGGGTATGGCCATCTATGTTTTTTTGTTTAGCAAAGCCGGGTTCCCGGGCTTCGGCGGGACAAACCGAAATGAAAAGCCATGCCAGCAGGACACCAATGCACACATGCGGTTTTGTTTTCAACTCCAGTCCTTTCCGGGCTATCTTCTGATCAGAGAAATCTGCTTTGCACAATTCATGTTTCACCACTAATTTATAATAATCATGGCGAAACGATTATCTATTGACGCGCTCGTAAAAAGTCGATTTTCAGATGGCGCTGTAAAAAGTTCAAGATCAAGGCTTGCGCGATTTCGAAGAATGCAGCGTACTTATCCGTACGTGAAATTCTGAGAAATCGCGCGTAACGCAGATATTGGACTTTTTGCGGTGCCATCATCTATTAAAAGGAAGCCCGGATCATGAACTATTTTTTTTCCGCTGCGTTTTTCAAGGTCGCGGGCATTGCCATTGTGATTTTTATCCTGGCCGATATGCTGTGGCTGGCCGTTGTTGCCCGGCACCTTTATTTCAGGCAGATGAGCTATCTGGCATCGGTTGAAAACGGGCGGATCGTCTTTAACCTGCCGGTGGGAATTCTGGCCCAGGCAATCATTGCCCTGGCGCTTGCGGTGTTTGTCTCCCTTGCAATCATGGTGGAAAACCGCCTTGCTGCAGCCGTTTGCACCGGCGCGTTTGCCGGGTTTGCCCTTTACTGCACATATGATCTGACCAACCTGTCATTTGTTAAGGGCTACCCGGTGTTTATTACCGTGGTCGACATTGCCTGGGGAACCGCCCAGGGTCTTTTTGCCGGCTTTTACGTGTTTTACCTCACCCGGTTTTTTCGTGCCGGTTTTTGATTGCATTGCCCGTGTCCTTGCGGCTGGTTTCCATCAGCGGAAGGATTTGCTGGCAGGGGCATGAGAAGTGCTTATATTTCAATATACAAATTGTGATGGCAAAAAAGGAGGCAGTTTCATGAATGATGTAAAGGATTATTGTGACAGTTCCTATAAGCGGCTGATCGGTTTAAAGGCCGGCTTATACGATGTTATCGTAAAGGCGGAAGAGGTTTCGGATTCAACGCATGCAGAGAGTGCAAAGCAATTAAAATCTCTGGTCGACAGTATTGAACAAGGCCTGGAGGAGTTAAAGAATCAATGTCCTGCGGATTGGGCCCCAAATAAAAAAAGGCTTGACGATAACATGGCCAGGCTATCGCAGACCCTGGAAGAAATTGCCGATAAGCTGCAGGTAACTGTACCCGACAGCACGGCATGGATTTAATGGGAGTTCAATCTTTATGCCGGTGATTCGGGGCTTTAAATCATGGTAATCCAAGACAGGCTCCTTTATTTGGGTTTTTCACGCATGCGGTATTCAGCTGTAGTTTAAATGGCGGCAAGCAGACTTCACTCCATGGCCCACGGGTTTGAAATAAAAGGATCCGGGGCGAAGAGGGGGATGTCATTTTTTGCCTTTCATTGCAAGGTTCTTGTTCAACTTGTATCGTTTTTATTCAATTTCTTGGCGGAACACGTCTGTCAAGCCGTTTAAAAAAACCACCGACTTGACCCTGACGCAGAGAATGGCCGCATCCGGGGAATCCAGCAGGCTTTTTAGCTCCGGATGTCTGCCGGTCAACAATTCCCGGATTTGATCTTTTTCCGGATCCTGTTCAATTTCTTCAATCACGCCTTCAATGGTGAGTGCCTGGGGCCGGTGCTGATCCCGGGAATCCATGAGCAGGCTGACAAGGGGATTTTCCGCGAGGTTTTGATACTTGCGGGTATTGCGCCGGGTACCCACAAATATCTGCGTGCAGTCATCATTGACAGCATAGGCCATCAAAGAGCAGTAGGGCTTGTTGTCTGCAGCAGTGGCCATGACACAATGGCGCCCGGCTCGGAGCAGTGATTGGATTTCCTCGCGCATGGGCTTTTCTTCCTGGGTATGGATTGATTTTGCGTTTGCCCTGTTCCTGGTATATATTTATGGCAAATTACGACAAATATCAAGCAGGAAGGATTTCAAATGGAAGATCGCATCAAACTGGGGGTCAGTGCCTGTCTGTTGGGGGAAAACGTGCGTTACAACGGCGGGCATAAGCTGGATCACTTTCTCCGCGACACCCTGGGCCAATATGTGGCGTATGTACCCGTATGCCCAGAGGTTGAGGCGGGTTTCGGGGTGCCGAGGGAGACCATGCAGCTGGTGGGAGATGTGGATGCCCCCAGGCTGGTAAAGACAAAATCCCGCACCGACCATACCGACCAGATGCGCCAGTGGGCCCGGAAACGGGTAAAACAACTGGAAAAGGAGGATTTGTGCGGCTATATTTTTAAAAAAGATTCTCCGAGCAGCGGTTTGATGCGGGTAAAGGTTTACAATGAAAAGGGCATGCCTGAAAAAAAAGGCGTAGGCCTGTTTGCCCGGGAGTTTGTGGACCATTTTCCCCTGATTCCGGTGGAAGAAGAGGGCCGGCTTCATGATCCAAAGCTTCGGGAGAATTTTATCGAGCAGATTTTCACCTTGAAAAGATGGCGGGACACGCTTTTAAAAAATCCCGGCACAGGGGGAATGGTGGATTTTCATTCCAGAAACAAGCTGCTTTTGATGGCCCACAGTCCCGAGTATGCGCGCAGCATGGGAAAACTGATGGCCGGGGCCGCAAAAATGGATCAGGATGCATTCCGCCGGGAATATGAGGCGCAGCTGATTGCCGCCATGCGCCTGAAGACCACGACCAAAAAGCACATCAACGTGCTTCAGCACATCATGGGATATTTTAAAAAGCAGCTGTCCGCTGATGAGAAGCAGGAACTGCTTGAAACCTTTGAGCGGTTCAGGGCGGGCCATCTCCCCCTGCTGGTTCCCATAACCCTTTTAAACCACTACATCCGCAAATATGATCAAAAGTATCTCAAACAGCAGACCTACTTAAATCCTCACCCCATTGAACTCAAGTTGCGAACCTATGTTTGATCCGGCGTGGTCCGGCCTGTGGGCGGATGGGGATGCTTTAAAAAAGCGAAAAACATGTGCTTTGAAATCAATCACACAGGAGGTTGGCGTTAATGCGCTATGGTGTCATGAATTCTCCCGTAAATCCGCTTTTGCAGGAAGTCGAAATTCTTGGTAAACTCGGATTTGATTATATGGAAGTGACAATGGATGCACCCCATGCGCACCATTCGGTCATAAGGGCGCAAAAAGACGATTTTTGCCGGGCCCTGGAAGGGTTTGGCATGGAGCTGGTCTGTCATTTGCCCACCTTTGTGTCCACTGCGGATCTCACCGACACCATCCGGGAAGCTTCCATCCGGGAAACCCTGGATTCCATGCACATGGCCGCCGAACTCGGGGCCATCAAGGCGGTGCTGCATCCGAGCTTTATCCAGGGCCTGGGCGCCATGATGCCGGATCTGGCCCGAAAACGCGCCATGGAGGCCATGCGACGGCTGCTTGGCGAGGCGGAAAAACTGCACCTGACAGTGTGCGTGGAAAACCTGTTTCCCCGCTCCCTTTCCCTTGTGCGGCCGGAGGATTTTGACGCGGTGCTCAATGCATTTCCCTATGCCCAGATGACCCTGGATACGGGCCATGCCCACATCCAGGGCGGAACCGAACGAATCCTTGCTTTCATCGACCGCTTTGCCCGCAGCATCGGTCATGTCCATGCCAGCGACAACCGGGGCCGCGATGATGACCATCTTCCCATCGGGGCCGGTACCATTGATTTTGCCCAAGTGGTCAAGGCATTAAAGCAGATCGGATACAACGAGACCGTCACCCTGGAGGTTTTTTCCAGAGATCGGGATTATCTGCGCATCAGCCGCGACAAGCTCCGGGAGATGTTTGCCGGGCATTGATTCAGGAGGGCCCGGCCGCAGGCAGGGTGAAAAACCATGAGCAAGAAAGGTTTCAAACATCAAGGACAATGCTGCCCAAAGCCTGTCTGGGCCTGCCTGGAGCTGCCGGTAACCGATTACATGCAGGCCCTGCGCCTGCAGCAGAATCTGGTTTCCGCACGGGCCAGCCGGGCGTTAAACCGGGATATCGTGCTTATTCTACAGCACTTCCCGGTTTTTACCCTGGGCAACCGGGGCGGGGCGGAGCACCTGCACGTTTCCGGGGATTTTCTAGAGGCCCGGGGCATTTCCCTGGTTGAAACCGACCGGGGTGGGAGCATCACCTATCACGGGCCGGGACAGCTTGTGGCCTATCCTGTCGTGGATTTGCGTTTAAATGGCTGGCTTGTCGTGGACTTTGTTCATGCCCTGGAATCCGTAATGATTTCCATTGCCGGGCAGTGGGGTGTGGCAGCGCAAAGACACGCCCTTGGCCGCGGGGTCTGGGTCCGGGATAAAAAAATCGGCAGCGTAGGCCTGCGGGTACGCCGGAAAGTCAGTTTTCACGGACTGGCCTTAAATGTGGACCCACATCTTGATCCCTTTGACTGGATTGCGCCCTGCGGTCTGTCCGGGATCCGGATGACCTCCATTGCCAGGGAAACAGGCAGCCCTGTATCCATGAACAAGATCTCCCGGTCGGCCATGACCCATTTTTCAAGTGTTTTTAATGTTGAAATGGAGCCGGTGCCGGCCGATTACGTGGCGGATTACTGGCAGTAAGCGCCCAAAAGCCTGTCAATAGATCATATGACACATCACCCGTGGGTTGGCCATATATGATCAGTGGTCATATATGATCAGCCAGGTTTTCCTTTCCTTCCTGAAGCATTTCCGCCTGTTGAGCCAAATATCCCTATTAAACCGGTCAATTACTCCTAAAATCGCAAACATAAAAATTTCGGCACGGATTGTGTAAAGCTATCCAACAGAAAGCGTTGACGCTCATGGAGCAAACTCGAATATCGGCTTTTGCTAAAAAGAGGCTGTCATGATCATCGTCCGAATAAGCATGCAAGTGCTGGCGGAAAAACAAAAAGAGGTGCTGCAAACACTTCTGTCGCTGATGGGTCCAATGGAAAAAGAACCAGGGTGTCTGAGTTGTGCGTTGCTATCCGACATTAAGGATAAAAACAGACTTTATGTCCTTGAGGAATGGGAGAGCCGTCAGCAGTTGGACAATCACCTGAAATCAGATTTGTTTGGTGTCCTGCTGGGTGCTACGTCTTACAATAATTGGCCCAATTAATCCCAAAATAAAAGGACAAAGTATCCCGCATACCCCGCCTTCTTCTTTCTGATCCATACCCCGCATACCCAGCACTATCCCGCGCACAAT
>Ga0182239_1000050_pt1 | contig 41688 bp, 41 predicted proteins | sample hydfrate6_PW_210_FD_132456 | JGI IMG/M metagenome (GOLD analysis project Ga0182239, IMG submission 132456) | Subsurface microbial communities from deep shales in Texas, USA - hydraulic fracturing test 6_PW_210 | ecosystem: Environmental > Aquatic > Deep subsurface > Shale gas/oil reservoir >... | reverse complement strand
ATTGGCCGCCCGGATCGGTACCTATTCCGGATACCCGGCAGATGTCGATCCCGGCCTTTTTCTTGTCTTTGCTCTGCCGAATTCCGGGATCTCCCTGTCTGACCTGGCTCAGGGGATTGATGAACAATTGCAGCAGATGCGAAGCGATGAGGTTTCCGCCCAGGAACTGGCCCGGGTGAAGACAAGGGCTCGAGCCCAGCTCCTGCGGGGTTTGGACTCCAATCTCGGCCTGGCCAGGACATTGGCCCAGGCCGAGCTTTTGGACCATGACTGGCGGGCGGCCTTTTGGCATTTAGACAAAATAGAGGATGTTCAGGCGAAGGAAATCCTGGATGTTGTCAGCAGGTTCCTGGTTCCGGAAAAAAGGACTGAAGCCCGGTTGGTGAATGAGTCACGCTTGTAGCGTGGCTCTTCAAAGGACAAAGAGCATCTGCGCTGAAATCACTCAATGATCCAGGAAAGAAAACACTCAGGAGTATTGGATGCCCCGAATTCTAGCAGCCGCGGCAATCGTTCTTGGTATATGTTTGTTTGGCCTTGCCTCCGGGTTCAGTCAAGAACCACCGCATTATACAGAGCTGTCTTTTCCTGAGCTGGCCAATTGGCCTCAGGTGGAGCCAGACATCTTTTCCCTGTCCAATAAGTCCGAGCTCATGGTCATAGAAGACCATGAGCTCCCTTTGGTCCAGATCACAATCCTGGTTCGGACCGGGGAAATCCTGGTCCCACGAGGAAAAGAGGGATTGGCGTCCATAGTGGGCGAAGCCCTGCGCAGCGGTGGCAGCAAGGGCTATGGTCCGGATGAACTCAATGCCATTTTGGAAAACAAGGCGGCAGATTTGTCTGTCTCCGGGGATCTTGAATCCATGACGGTGAGCCTGAATATTTTGCGACGGGATCTTGAGGAGTTGCTTCCGATATTGACTGACTTGTTGCTGCACCCACGTTTTCCAAAGGATAAGATCGCTTTGGCCAAGAAACAGGTTGTGAGCCAGATCGCCAGGCGCAATGACAATCAGCAGCAGGTGGCCTTCCGGGAATTCAAGCGTATGATTTACGGTCCGGAGAGTATGTATGGTCGATTGCCGGAAAAGGAGACCGTGAAGGGAATAGAGAGATCCGATGTACTCGCATTTTATAGAAAAGGGTTTACTGGGGCAAACATGCTCATCGGCGTGGTTGGCGATGTCCAGCCTGATGAAGTCCTAAAGATCGTGGACCGAACTTTGGGGAGAATACCTTCAGGAAAAGCGATCAGCCTGGAATTTCCACCGGTTACGTCCTGCAAAGACACCAGGCAAAAATTCATTCATATGCCCGGAGTGAACCAGGTCTCCATCCTCATGGGGCATGTGGGCGGTCTGCGCAATGATGAAGACTACGCCGCTTTACAGGTCATGAACTTTATTCTCAGCCAAGGTTTTTCCAGCCGGCTGTTTCAGAACTTGCGGACGAAGAAGGGGTTGGCCTATTCTGTGTATGGCCGATATGGAAGCAATGTCTTTTACCCGGGGATCTTCCTGGCCGGGCTGAAGACCCAGAGCAAAAACATGGTCCAGGCTGTCCAGGGCTTGAAAGATGAGATTGTTGCCTTGCATGATCATGGAGTGAGCAAAGAGGAAGTCCGGCGGGCCAAGGAGGAGTTCCTCAACTCCCTGGTCTTTCGCTATGAGACACCCGGAGAGATCCTGGATCGACAACTGCACTACGCCTATCGGAACATGCCCTTGGACAGCTTTGAGGCCCTGGTGCAGGAGATCAAAAAGGTCACGGCCGCAGACGTCAGCCGGGCAGCAGCTGAGCACCTGCATCCAGATCGGTTGCAGATGCTTATGGTTGGAAACAAAGATTTGGTCCAGGATCAGCTGGCCAAGTTTCCGGATATGGAGGTGGTGGAGCTGGGAAAGTAGGAGTTTAGTTTTTTGAGCAAAAGAGAACATTCTCTCAAATTTCTTGGACAGCTCGTTCAAATTCCTTCAGCCGCTGGGCGTAGGGCGGATACTTGAAAAAGGCTGAGCCGGAAACCAGGACATCGGCTCCGGCCAGGAGTATTCGGGCGGCATTGTCCAGGTTGACCCCCCCGTCTACCTGAATATGGCAGGAGCAGTCCTTTGTTTCCATCATCCGTTTCAGATCGGCGATTTTGTCCAGAGAGAACTGGATAAAAGATTGGCCTCCAAAGCCGGGATTGACGCTCATGATCAAGACCAGGTCCAGTTGCGGCAAAATATAATCCAAAACAGAGAGAGGGGTGTGCGGATTTAAGGCCACGGCGCACTTGGCCTCCAGTTCCCTGATTCGGCTCAGGGTCCGTTCCAGGTGCACACAGGCTTCGGCATGCACACAGATCAGATCCGCCCCGGACCGGGCGAACTCGTCTATATACCGGTCAGGATTTTCGATCATCAGATGGACGTCGAAGAAAAGATTGCTTTTTTCCCTGCAAGCGGCAATAAGAGAAGGTCCCAGGGTGATATTGGGCACAAAATGACCGTCCATGACGTCCCAGTGGGCCCATTGCAGGCCGGCCTGCTCCAGGGCTTTTAGTTCATCTGCCAACCGGCTGAAATCTGAAGACAACAACGATGGGGAAAGAATAAATTGTTCTGCTGACATGGAAACCTCGGGGAGAAAAGATTGACTCCGGGTAAAAGTCCTTTTATGCGAAGGCAACAGGTGCTTTGTGCGTGGTCCGTTTTGGCGCACAAGGCGCTCCCATTTATGCCCACATTCTTTTGTTCGTCAAGTAAGGAGGAATCATGCCGTCCCGCAGGGAACTTGCCAACGCTGTGCGCGTATTGAGTATGGATGCAGTTCAAAAGGCCAATTCCGGCCATCCCGGAGCGCCCATGGGTATGGCCGACATTGCCGAGGTGCTTTGGAACGACTATCTCATGCACAATCCCGATGATCCAAACTGGCCGAACCGGGACAGATTTGTCCTGTCCAACGGGCACGGCTCCATGCTCCTGTATGCTCTGCTCCACTTGAGCGGGTACGATCTGAGCACGGAAGACATCAAGGCCTTCCGCAGTCTGCACTCGAAGACGCCGGGGCATCCGGAGTATAAAGTGACGCCCGGAGTGGAAACCACCACCGGACCCCTGGGTCAAGGAGTAGCCAATGCCGTGGGCATGGCCATTGCCGAACAGGTCTTGGCCGCCCAGTTCAACCGGGATGGGTTTTCAGTTGTTGATCACTATACGTATGTCTTTCTGGGCGACGGGTGTATGATGGAAGGCGTATCCCATGAGGCGTGCTCTCTGGCCGGCACCTTGGGCCTGGGCAAACTCATAGCGGTGTACGATGACAACGGCATCTCTATTGACGGCTCGATTTCTTCCTGGTTTGGGGATGATACGGCCAAGCGGTTTGAGGCCTATGGCTGGCAGGTCATTCCCGGTGTGGACGGGCACGACAGCCGGGCCGTGGTCCAGGCCTTCAAAGAGGCTCGAGAAGCAACAGACAGGCCAACGCTTATTTGCTGCCGGACCCAGATAGCTTTTGGTTCTCCTGGGCTGGCTGGAAGCCACAAGGCCCATGGGGCACCCTTGGGGGACGAGGAAATTCAGGCCGTGCGCTCGGAACTGGGCTGGAATCATCCGCCGTTCGTTGTACCCCAAGAGATCGCCCGGGCCTGGGATGCCCGGGAGGAAGGAGCCAAAGCCCAGGCCGAATGGGAGACCATGCTCAAGCGTTACGCCACATCCTATCCAGACCTGGCTGTGGAATTCAAACGCCGAATGGCCGGCGAACTGCCCCAGGATTTTTCCTCTCGGGCCTGGGAAACGGTCCAGACATTACAGTCTAAGGCTCAGGTAATGGCCACCAGAAAGGCGTCAAAAATGGCTTTGGAGGAATTGGGGCCCTTGTTGCCGGAACTCTTCGGAGGTTCGGCTGACCTGAGCGGTTCAAACCAGACCTTATGGTCCGGCTCAAAGCCGGTGAGCAGGGATGTTCGGGAAGGCAACTATCTGCACTATGGAGTCCGGGAGTTCGGCATGGCGGCCATCATGAACGGGATAGCCCTTCACGGAGGCATCATCCCCTATGCCGGGACTTTTTTGGTTTTTTCCGATTATGCCCGAAACGCCATGCGCCTTTCTGCCCTCATGGGGGTGCGGGTCATCTACGTGCTGACCCATGACTCCATCGGCCTGGGCGAGGATGGACCCACCCACCAGCCGGTGGAACACGTATCCTCTCTGCGCTTAATGCCCAATATGCACGTTTGGCGTCCCTGCGACACAGTGGAAAGCGCTGTGGCCTGGGCCTTGGCTCTGACTCGCCGGGAAGGACCAAGTTCGCTGCTCTTTTCCAGACAGAGTACACAGCATCAGGAAAGGAGTCCGGAGGCGGTCTCGGCCATTGCCCGCGGAGGATATATCCTTTTTGAGCCCCAAAATACTGTTCAAGCCCTTATTATGGCTACCGGCTCTGAGGTTGAGCTTGCGGTCCAGGCGGCCAAAAATCTGGAAGAACAGGGACACGCGGTGCGGGTGATCTCTATGCCCTGTGCAGAGATCTTTGAGGCCCAAAGCAGCGAATACAGGGAAAGTGTCCTGCCTGAGGACATTCAGCCCAGATTGGCCGTTGAAGCTGGCAGCCCGGACTGGTGGTACAAATATGTGGGCAGCAAAGGCCGGATTCTGGGCATTGACCGGTTCGGCGAATCAGCACCAGGGCCGGATTTGTATGCCTATTTCGGTTTGACTGTGGAGCGGGTGGAGCAGGAGGTCAAGACACTCCTGGGAAAGTGAGTTTCTTTCTCGCCCGTTCGTCGCTTCCGCTCCTCACTTGAGGCGCTAAGGCACGGAGGAAGAGGAGGAAGAGGCAAATCCCCGGCTCGGATGGCCGCAAAAAAGTTCTTCCTCCTCCCCCTGAACTCTGGGGGCTCTGTGCCTCAAGCGAGTCCGGGAGCGGGCGTAAGAGATCTCTTTTCTTTGTGCTTCTGGACCGTAAACCAACGGACCATGATTTTTATACATACAGGCTAATTGATCTTTTTTAGCTCAAAGAGCTTTTTTTGCTGCATAGAGATGATGTGGTAGTATTGGTTTTGGGGCACATAAATGTAGGGCACGTCTTCGATCCGGCGGTAGAGAAAATGAGCCAGGATCATCCGGTTGACCGCTCGATGGCCGACAATAACGATATGGTCTGCATTCCCGCTTAAAAACAGGGCCTTCTTTATCCCCCGGTCAATTCTGGTCCGCATGCTCACATATCCCTCGCCCTGTGGATAGACATAGTTGTATTTGTCCATGAGCCGCTCATAGTATACATGGGGCATCTGATTCTTGATCTCTTCATAGGTCATTTCCTCACAGATCCCGGCGTCGATTTCATTGAACTCCTCTAATGGAATCAGGGTACAGCCGTGGGATTGATTGCTGCAAATCGGCTCAGCTGTTTGCCAGGTGCGTTGTTTTTGGCTGCAGAAGATGTACGGCAAGGGCACTGAGCTGAAAGTGTCACTCAAAAGGAGGGCCTGGCTTTGGCCCTTTTCCGTGAGCAAAGCGTCCCCTCCGATACGTTCCACCAAGTTGTCCGTGGTTTGCCCGTGCCGGACAAGATACAGGTTTTTGACATAATCGGTGACCAGCAGGTCCCGCAGCTGCTCAAAGTGAGGCAAATGGTCAGTAAGCCAAAACTTGATGATTTTGTTGTGCAGGGAGTCGACCTGGATGTAGTTGGCCTCATTTTGAAAGGGATCGGCAATATGTTCATAATACCTGATCCGTTCTTTGAAGCTGGCCATGGCCTCCTGGTGCTCGAAGTGAGCAAATTCGGGCAGCCCAGCCTTGCGGTTGATATTGGCTTCTAAAATTTCCGGGTCGTTGTTCACGGTTTCAATAAACAGGACCGGGTGGTCGGTGAGCATGCTGAGAATGAGTTCCCGTCGTTTGCGACTGACATTGGTTGCATCCAAGATGGCTACTTCCCCGCCTTGCTCAATGAATTGGGCCGCGTTTTTGATGTTGGTGACTGCAATCTGTTCCCGAAGGGCAGACCCCTGTGTATTGTTTGGGTCATAAAAATCAGAGTTGGCCGTATTCCGATCGACAAGTTGACGGCGCAGATCTCCATTGTTGAATATTTCGGTTGGAATCCCGCTGGCCAGGAAGCTTTCCTTTATCCGGGCGGCAATGGTCGATTTTCCCCGGGCCGGCAGGCCGGCCATGATGATGTAGTGCCTTTGATTTGTTGTATTCATAAGATTTGTTTTTCCATGTGATTTTTCTTTCTGGATCAAACTGGCGGACGCCGTCAACGGCGATGCGAAACCAGGGAGCTAACGTCTTGAGTTTATATGTTTATCTTCTGGAGGAGGTCTTTCAGTCGGAGGCTTGAACCCGGATCAATACGCCAAAGACCGTGGACCGCTAGTCCCTCTGAGTCTGTTGTTAGATCGCCTATCTGGCGGTGCATTTCCAGGATTGCCTCTCTGGCCCGTTGCGGATAGTCCTCGGCCTGGCAATAGGTGCGGGCAGGTTCGGGATGGAAAAACTTGGCATCCGGCATATAGATGTCCACAATGCCCTCCAGCAGGTACAGGGTCTGAACCAGGTCATAGCCCGAGGAATTGTAGACCAGGGGAAGGTTGAGACCCTGGGGAGCGGCCAAAGACAGGGCTTCGAGGATCTGGGGAACAACGTGGGAGGGAGTGACCAGGTTGATGTTCAAAGCACCCTGGGCTTGGAGTTCAAGCATGATTGTGGACAATTGTTCGGCGTGCACAGTGTGACCTTGGCTTGGATCATGACTGATGTCGAAGTTTTGGCAAAAGACACAACCCAAATTGCATCCGGCAAAAAAAATGGTCCCTGAACCGTGACGGCCGACTAAAGGCGACTCTTCTCCAAAGTGCAAGTGTGCCGCGGCAACCGTTGCCAACCTGCCGGTCCGGCAATAGCCGGGCTGCCCCTCCAGCCGGTTGACCCGGCATTGTCTGGGACATAGGTTGCATTCAGCCAAGAGGTCCAATGCCTGGTTGGCCCTGGAGGTCAGTTCGTTCGAAGTGAGATGTGTATATCCTGGTTTCATGGGACGTTTGAGTCCTTTTGTTCAGACCGTAGAAGCGGTCAGGATAAGCTCACACGCAGGGCGAGAGAAAAATACGATACAGGAAGATATTTCACCTGACAAATCCATCTCAAGGAGAGATCATGGGCATCATGTCGGCCAGTGGAAGTTTTACCCGGTACCGGATTGTGGAGGATGTGCCCAAAGGATTGTGGCTGCAGATTCAGGATCGGCTGGCTGAGGACAGGTTTCAAGAGATCGATGACACGGCAGACGAGTTTGCTTACGGCTGGGTGAGCATTGAGGATATGCTGGATACACAGTGGGCTTCAGGCACGCCGTTTAAAGGCGAGTATATAGCCTTTTCCTTGCGCTTGGATACCAGACGTATTCCTGCTGCTGTCATGAAGAAACACTATAATATTGCCCTGAAGGAGGCTATGGCCAAGGCCAAAGAGCAGGGCAGGAAGTTTGTGGGCCGAGAAGCCAAGAAGGAACTGAAAGATAACGTCAAATTGTGGCTGTTGCGTCAAACGCTGCCTGTTCCAGCCGTGTTCGATGTGGTCTGGAACATGGGTTCAAACCGGATTTTGCTCGGATCAACCCAGAACACCGCCCGGACTCTGTTTGAAGAACTGTTCACCAAAAGCTTTGAACTCCATTTGGAGCCACTGACCCCGTATTATCTGGCTGTGAATCTCGGTGGGGAAAAGGTGATTGAAAAGCTGGACGATTATGAACCGGCAATTTATGTCTGAGGGCCTTGAGGGCTATTCTTTGGCTCGGGGATGGGTCTGATCGTAGATCTGCGCCAGGTGACCAAGGCTCAAATGGGTGTAGCGCTGAGTGGTGGACAGCGATGAATGGCCTAAAAGTTCTTGAACAGAGCGTAGATCAGCTCCTGATTCCAAAAGGTGGGTGGCAAAGCTGTGACGCAAGATATGGGGGGAAATGGACTGGGGAAGGCCGGCCATGGAAGACAGTCGGTCAATAACCCGGTTGGCCTGCCGGCGTTGCAGGCGTTTTCCCCTGCGGCCAAGAAAAAAAGCCTGTTCTTCAATGGGAGCCGGGAAGGCGAAACGATGGTCCAGGTAACGCAAAAGGCGCTCCCTGGCCTTTCCGGTCAAAGGGACAATACGTTCCTTGTTCCCTTTGCCCGTGACCCGCACAGAGTGTTGTCCCAGGTCAACATCCGTTAGGTTCAGGTTCAGTGCTTCGCTGATACGCAGTCCTGAACCATAGAGGAGTTCTGCCAGGGCCACATCGCGCAGGGCCTGGGGGTCGTTTCCTGCGGCCTGATCCAAGAGGGCAAAGACCTGATCTACATTCAGGCAGGTAGGATGAGGCTTGGACAGCTTGGGATTTTTCAGACCTGCGCTGGGGTCGGCACTGATCAGGCCCTGCCGCCGGCAGTAGCGGAAAAAACCCCGCAGACAGGACAGTTTGCGGGAAATTCCGGTTTTGGCTGCCCCGGTCCGATGCAGATCGGTGATAAAGGCCTGGAGCAGTTCACGATCGATCTTTTCCGGGCTTTGCGTGCTTTGATGCCGAAAACGGGCAAAAGCCTCAAACCGGCGCAGATCGTTGGCGTAGGCCAAAAGCGTCGATTCAGCCAGTCCTTTTTGGGTCTGCAGATAGCTCAGGTACAAGCGAACCGGCTCAGGAAGGTCATGGGCTCCCTGGCTTTTTGTTATTGTTTTTTGCATTTTGCTCACTCTTTCGCTGTTCTACAAAGCCAAAGCATAATACATGCCGTTTTGCTGGCGGATGACACCTTTGAGTTCAAGCATGAGCAAGGTCTGACTCACCTTGTTGCTTTCCCAGCCCAGCTGCTGGGTCAGGGCGTCGATATGCATCTGAGTCTCCCGGGAGAGCAAGCGGGCCAAGGCCTGTTCGTCCGAGGCCAGATCATCCAGGGCAGGATGTTCTTTTGGCTTTGAAGTGTCCGGCGGATTTGATGCCTTGTTTTCCTGGCTTGACTGGAGTTGAAAGGCCAGCTCTTCCAGAACGTCCTGGGCTGAGCGGGTGAGTACCGCCCCCTGTTTGAGCAGATCCAGGCATCCGGCGAAGCTGGGCATATTGGCCTGGCCGGGAACGGCAAAGACTTCCCGGTTGTATTCCAGAGCCAGCCTGGCTGTGATCAGGCTGCCGCTTTTCTGGGCCGCTTCCACAACCACCACCCCCATGCTCAAGCCGCTGATGATCCGGTTGCGGCGGGGAAAATGGTGGGCATCCGGCTCGTTGCCTGGAGCGAATTCAGTCAGAATCAGGCCCTGCTCAGTCATTTGAGACCAGAGGTCTTTGTTCTGCGGGGGATAGATTACATCCAGGCCGGTTCCCAAGACGGCTATGGTCCGGCCCTGGTGGCCCAGACCGCCCAGATGGGCCAGGCGGTCGATACCCAGGGCAAATCCGGAAACAACGCTTATGCCGGCCTGAGACAGCCCGGCGGCAATGGTTTTGGCCATGCTCTGTCCGTAGGAAGAACACTTTCTGGAACCAACCAGGGCCACACACGGACTGTGCACAAGGCTCCGATCGCCGGTCAAATACATATATAGGGGCGGATCAGGTATCTGGCGCAAGGAATCCGGATAGTCGGGATCTGTATACAGAAGGACCTGGTATTGCCGCCGACGGACACTGTCCAATTCCGCTCGGGCAGGCTCAGACCACTTTTCCTGGCTGAAAATATCTGCTACTGAGGGGCGCACGAGGTGGTCCCGGGTCCAACGACCGGCATTGCCCACGGCTTTATGGGCCGATCCGTAGGCCTGAATCAGTTTTTTACAGGTTTTGGTTCCCATGCCTTCTGTGTGCCGTAAAGCAAGGCAGGCCCAAAATTCCTGTGCCCTGGGTGAGGGGTGCAGACTGGACATAGAGACTGTGAAATAGCCATGGTTGCAGGATTGAAACCAGAACAGACATGGCAACTCTACTCGAGGATGCTTTTTTTATCAATATGGAGCGGATGATGGATGTGTATTATTCCCTGGCCCTTACCGTCCTGGGTATTTTGATCGGCATAAGCCTGGCCATCCAGGCCGGCGGGGCTACAGTGGCCTGGATCAGCCAAATATGGGGCTGGCTGCGGCGGGCCACATTTCAGGACAAGTTCGGACAGCAGATGCTGGGCCTGAGCATGAAAGCTTTTTTGGGGGCTGTCTTGTTCGCATTGGCCGCTCTTGGTCTGGGATATTGGCGATATCAGGTTCAACCGCACGTGCTGTACACGCAGTTGCCCTGGCTTGTTCTGTCCTGGCCTCTGGGCGGCTTGGGTTTGGGATTGCTCTTTTCCCTCCTGGCCACAAAGACCTGGAAACCACTGAAGAAATATAAAGGGCTGCAGTCTGCCCTGCTCCTTGTCGCCTGGCTCAGTCTGTGGGCTGGATTGTATGTGGGGCTCAATGCATACTTTTTGGACCTTTTTGTCCTTTCGTCATCGACCAAAGTCACATCCATTGCAGCCATCTGGCAGGCCCGGCTTTCGCCGGCCTGGATCCTCCTGGCCGCCCAGGCCATAGTTGTCGGGGTGGGTGGGACCGGAACTCTGGGATTGGCCTACCTTTTGGCCCGACGACATAGTGAGGATTACGGCCGGGACTATTACCGTTTTGCCCTGCCCCATGCGGCCAGGTGGGCGGCCCTGCTTTTGGGGCAGGCCTTTTTTCTGGCTTGGGTGGTGTATAGGCAAGAGGTTACTCTGTGGCTTTTGCCCCGGAAAGAGATGATTGCTTTGGGAATTGCCCTGGGCGGTTTTGTGCTCTTTGGATTCCTGCTTTGTATTTTCCTGCGTAGTACAAATCCCCTGCGGGCCAAGGCCTCTGCATTGGGGGTCTGTGTGTCCGGCGCTGTGGCCGCAGCGGCAACAAGTCTGAGCCAGTTCTGGCTGATGGGCTGAACTGGCTCACGCAGTCACTATATATAGATATCAGAACTTGCGGGTTCAAGGTTCAAGGTTCACGGTTATAAGAATAAAATCAATAAGATAGGGTGATATTGTAATTTCCGGGTTGGCCTTCGAGAATCGTCAACAAAAACAACTAACTATGTAAGAACTTTTGACTGTCGAGATCAGAAGAATAACCGGTTTATAGCCCAGATTGCCGGTGGTCTGGAGATCCTGGGCCTGAGGGAAATTGAGGAATACGGAGGAACAGAGGTCCGCCGCGGTTATCGTAGCACTAGTTTTTGCGCAGATCTCTCCAGGGCTGTTTGGGCACGTACAAGATAAAATAAGGCAGAGGGCAAGGGAGAAGAAACGAATACAACGATCCAACTTTTCGTTTCCAAAAGAATGAATCGCAAGACTGGGTGGGAAGAGGGAGAAGGATGCCATAGAAAAAAGGGACAGAAATAAGGCCTCTGCCCGCTTTGCTGTCCCTTCAATGGTGCCGGGGGAGGGAGTCGAACCCTCACGCTCCAAGGAGCGCGGGATTTTGAGTCCCGTGCGTCTACCAATTCCGCCACCCCGGCGAACTTTCTCGTTTATAAGGGACTTACGCTTTGCTGTCAACAAGGAGCGAGTATGCGTTTGGACAATGAATACATCGATTGGCTGATAGAATATATTACATCTGGAGAAATGGGAAAAGATTTTGAATATTCCCCGGAAGAACGGCGGCATGAGCTCCTGGATTTTTTGGAAAAGCTCATGGATTTGGGCGAGGCTGCCGATGAGGCAGCGACCAGGATAATCTTCAAAAATACCCAATTGGGTCATGTCATCGGAGAAAAGACCCAGAAGTAACGGGTAAGCCCGGATTGGATCGGATAAGCGGTTTCCTGTTTCATTCTCCAGCCAGATGGGCAGGTATGGTTTTGATCCCAGCAGTGATTGGAAAAGGCAACTACCAGACCTTGCGGGGACACCAGGGGCCGGGCCAGGGGCAATAATTCATCCCAGGAACACATGGCCCGGCTGAGAATGAGATCGGCCGGCGGCTCACAGAGTTGTTCGGTCCGGCAGATGCGAACATATGTGCGTTGCAGGGACAGGACCCGCACTACGTGATGGAGAAAGAGTCCCCGTTTCTGGCGCGGCTCGACCAAAAGGTACTCCCCGGCAGGCCAGATAATGCGCAGGGGTATTCCAGGAAGGCCTGCGCCGGCTCCAAGGTCCAGGGTGAGGGGATCCCGCGGAAAGGGCAACTGGTCTAAAAGCGTTTTCAAGTACAGGCTGTCCCTGATCAGGAATCGATACGTTGAGGACCAATCCTGTTTGCCGATGAGGTTGATCTTTGCGTTCCAGTTCAAAAGTTCGGCTATATAGGTGACCAACTGCTCCGACGACCGAGTGTTTATCCAGGGGAATTCGGATTTGAGCAGGCGATACAGCTCGTGCCTGGGGACTTTGTGCGGAGATTGTCTGGGCATAATGATGAGATCGGAATAAATGGGCCACAACAAAGATTGGTCATAGTTCTGCAGAAATAAAGCAAATCAACTTCAATTATAGACAATGACAAGCAGGACTCAAAAGCCTGGAGGCCTTCAGGCCTTCGCTTTACCTTTGAGATAAATTCAGGTACATATTTTGGTTTTCCATTTTGAGGTCAACCAGGGGAGAAGTCAATGGCTGAACAGACCACGGTATATACCAGCGTGCTTTTTCCGGGACAAGGGTCCCAAGAGAAGGGCATGGGCCGCGATCTGGCCGAACATGATCCACAGGTCATGGATTTGTGGAAAACAGCTGAAAAGAAATGTGGAGCCAGTCTGCGGGAGATTTTTTGGGACGGGGATGAGCATGCTATGACCCAGACCCGCTATCAGCAGCCGGCTCTGTTTGTGACCGGCATGGGTTTGTGGTGGCACCTGGCTCCGTTTTTGGCTCCAAAGTACCTGGCTGGACACAGCGTAGGAGAGTTCACCGCCCTGTCTGCAGCCGGAGTTTTGGGACCTGAGGAAGCTTTGGATTTGGTCTGCCTGCGCGGACGGCTGATGTTTGAAGCAGGCGAGCAGCGCTGCGGGGGCATGGCCGCTGTGCTGAAGCTCGAGCAAGCTGCTGTCCAGGGTATTGTCAGTCAGGTTTGTGAACAGACAGGCGATGACCTCTGTGTAGCCAATTACAACAGTCCGCAGCAGATTGTGATCAGCGGTTCAGAGCCCGCCTTGGAACAGGCCCTGGAACTGGTTCGGGAACAAAAGGGCCGGGGCAAAGAATTGCCGGTCAGCGGGGCCTTTCATTCCAGGCTGATGGAAGAACCGGCTCGCGAGTTGGCCAAAGTGATGCAGAAAGTGACCTGGCGGGATCCAAAAATCCCGGTTCATTTAAACGTTACGGCTCAAGCCGTGTCTCGGGCCCAAGAGATAGCAGAGGCCCTGCCCAGGCAGATGATTTCACCGGTCCTCTGGTCTCAGCTCATCCTGGATCAGTGGGAAAGAGGTGTTCGCAGGTGGTGGGAGCTTGGTCCCAAGGGTGTCCTGACCCGGCTTATGCGCCATATTTTGGAAGGTACGGATAAACCGTGGGAAGCGGCATATGTCTATACCTTGGACGGTGTGCAGCAGATACGAGAATCAAGATGTTAGGTTCAATAGCTCCAGGTTGAAGGATAAGGTAGAGCATGCGCGCGAACAAATACCTGCTGAGAATACTCAAAGATGCCCTGGCCGGGAACGAACTGGAGTGGCCGGACAAAGCCAATATTGAACCGCCCAAGGATAAGGCCCACGGGGATTTGGCTTCCAATGTGGCCTTGGTTTTAGGCAAAAAGGCAGGCATGCCGCCTCGTGAACTGGCTGCTCTCCTGGCCGAGACCATAATGCAGTCCGACTCCATGATTGCCCGGGCGGAAGTGGCCGGTCCCGGATTTGTCAATGTCTTTTTTTCCAATACATTTTGGCAACAGAGTGTGTCAGAGATTTTGACCCAAAGCCAGGCTTATGGATGCGGGCAATGGGGCCAGGGGACCAAGGTACAGGTGGAGTACGTCTCAGCCAACCCAACTGGACCACTGCATGTGGGTCATGCCAGGGGAGCAGCGGTAGGAGACAGTTTGGCCAGGATCCTGCGGGCTGCAGGCTATGAAGTCAGTACTGAATATTATCTCAACGATGCCGGTCGGCAAATGGATCTTTTGGGCCGATCCATCTGGTCTCGCTACCAACAGGTCTTCAACCGGCAGGTTTCCCTGCCTGAAGACGGATACAAGGGAGAATATATCCTGGATCTGGCCCGGGAACTTCGGGCAGAAAAGGGGGATGGGCTGCTCGTTGCAGATGAGGATGAAGCGGTCAGGGCATGTCGAGTTTGGGGCGTGGAGCGAATCTTGGCCGGGATCAAGGCCGATCTGGAGATGTTTCGGGTCGAACACCAGGTCTGGTTTTCCGAACAGGACTTGGTTATGTCCGGCGCAGTGGAAAAGACCTTGCAAAGCATGCAGGATTCTGATCTGGCCTATGAGCAAGATGGAGCCTTGTGGTTTGCAAGTACCAGGTTTGGAGACGATAAGGACAGGGTCCTGCGCAAGTCAGATGGGGAATTGACTTATTTTGCCTCGGATATTGCCTACCATAGAGACAAATTTTCCCGGGGGTTCGATCTGCTCATTGACGTCTGGGGTGCGGATCATCATGGGTATGTGCCCAGAATGAGAGCTGCAGTGCAGGCCCTGGGGCGTAAGGAGGAAGATTTTCAGGTTGTGCTTATACAGTTGGTGAATCTGTTGCGCAAAGGCGAACAGGTGGCAATGTCCACCAGATCCGGACAGTTTGAGACCATGGCCGATGTGGTCAGCGAAGTGGGAGCAGATGCAGCCAGGTTTGTTTTTCTGACCCGCAAGAGTGACAGTCCATTGGATATTGACCTGGATCTGCTCAAAGAGAAAAGTATGGATAATCCGGTCTATTATGTGCAATACGCCCATGCCCGGGTCTGTTCCATGCTGGCCAAGGCCAAGGAGCGGGGAATAGAGGCTGGCGAATGCCGGCAAGACATTTTGCATAACCTGGATACAGAAGAGGATTTGGACCTGATCAAGATGCTGGAGCGTTTTCCGGATACCATTCAGGGCGCGGCCCGGACCTTGTCTCCACATCATATCAGCTTCTATCTTCTTGAATTAGCTGGCTCTTTGCACCGGTACTACAATCGGCATCCAGTCCTTCATTGTGGCAATGAAAACCTGCTCCAGGCCCGGCTGCTGCTCATGTGCAGTGTGGCCCAGGTGGTTCGAAATGGTCTGCATTTGTTGGGAGTTGATGCGCCGCAGGCAATGTAGAAGACAGAAGCCAGAAGTCAGATTTCAGCTTTGATCCGGCAAATCCTGCAATTTTTTGGGCCAAAGCGCACAAAAAATTGTTTACCGAATTGATCAAGGATGAAACTGGCGAGCGAGCAGTAAGGGCGAATAATGATTCGCCCTCTTGCACCTGGACAAAACGTGTGGTTTTGCATTTTGGCATCCTGGATGTGAAAGCCTGAGTGTGGAATATACAGAATGATATGAGCTCACAAAAGACCCAGCCAAGCAAAAAAAGCTCGGCAAAAAGCAAAAGCAGCCAACAAAAGAAAAAGACTGTCAAAGGGAAACCCTTTCAGTTTCATCTGACCTGGTCTGGGTTGATTTCCTGGGGTGTATTTTCCTTTGTGGTTGTGGCCTGGGCCTTTATCCTCGGTGTTTTGGTTGGCCGCGGCTATCAGCCTGAATCCGTTCTCCCTATGGTCGCCGAGTATATGCCGGGTCATGTCGATGATTCACAAATGGCTCCGCAGAACCAACAGCCGGTGCTTCGTGCTCAGGAACTCGGTTTTTTTGAAAATCTGCAGACTCAACCCGGTACAAAAGAGAAATCGGACAGGCAACAGGTTTCGGTGCAGGACCAGCCGGAATCAGAAGTCAGGGTGACCAGGAAGGAAAAGTCCTATGTTTATGAGTACCAGGTTGGGGCATTTCAGCGGCAGGGACAGGCTGAGGCATTGCGTCAGGACTTGGCCAAGAGTGGCTTGGATGCCCATGTTTTACCAAGTACGGTTCAAGGAACAGCCTGGTATCGGGTCTTGGTCCGTCATACGGGATCACCAAACGATGTTGCCTCATTTACATCCCGCTTGCGGCAGTCAGGGATCGAGAATTTCTTTTTACGGTCCAAAAAACCGAAATAGTTTCATTATCATAATACCTTGGACACGTCTTTTATGTCCAGGAGGAGGAAGGCGTATGGACGACGGTTTCAGCGACAGACATGCTCCGGGGATTCGGATATGTAAAAATATTTTGGCATTGCCCGGGCCAGCTGAGTTTTGGCCCTGACATACTGTAAGGAGGTCTGACCATGACATTTGTTCCCCGCGAATGCTTTTTTACCAAAGGGATTGGACGCCACAAAAACAAATTGCAGTCCTTTGAGCTGGCCCTGCGAGATGCGGGTATTGAGAAACAGAACTTGGTATATGTGTCCAGCATATTCCCGCCCAAATGTAAGATCGTCAGCCTGGAACACGGGATCAATACGTTGCAGGCAGGGCAAATTACCTACTGTGTCATGGCCCGGAATGCGACCAATGAAAAGGGGAGACTGGTGGGTTCCGCAGTAGGTATGGCTTTTCCGGCGGACGAGAGTCACTATGGATACATTTCTGAACATCACGCCTTTGGGGCCGAAGAACAAGAGATCGGGGACTTTGCAGAGGATCTGGCCTCAACCATGCTGGCCACAACCCTGGGCATCGATTTTGATCCGGAAAAGGACTATGATGAACGGCGGCAAATTTATCGCATGAGCGGCGGCATAGTGGATTCAGCATCTGCACCTTGCGTTACCCGAGGTGTGGCCGGATTATGGACAACGACTATTTCAGCAGCTGTCTTTTTGCCCTAGAGAGTTTGGACATGTTTTCCTATTTGGATCTGCAAACCGAGAATGGCCAGGCAATTCATGTTTTTCCCGTCCCGTATGAGGGGACGGTCAGTTTTGGTCAGGGCACAGGTAAAGGCCCGGAGGCCATCCTCCGGGCCAGTGCGGAAATTGAGACCTGGGATCAGGAATTGCAGACCGATTTGGCCGATGTGGCCCATTTTCCAACCATGCCCTACTTTGAACCACCGGTATCAGGGCCGGGGGATGTGGTTGCGGGCATGGAAAAAAAGCTGATATCGTTTTGTACTCCGGATGACTTTATGCTGACTCTGGGCGGAGAACATACAGTGGCTTTGCCGCCGATACGAACCTACAAACGGCTGCTTCCAGAATTAGCCGTTCTACAGGTCGATGCCCACGCCGACCTTCGGAATTGTTTTCAGGGCAGCCCATTTTCCCATGCCTGTGTGATGGCCCGGGTCAGAGAATTAGACATTCCTGTGGTCCAAATAGGCATTCGCAGCTTGAGCCGGGAAGAGTCAGAACGGATAGACAAAGAGGCCAACCAGGGGCTGTTGACCTTGTTTGCCCATAACCTTCCTGAGCCGGCAGAGGCAGCTGCAAAGATCCGTGATTTTATCGGTCAAAGACCGTTGTACATCACTTTTGACGCCGACGGTCTGGATCCGTCCATTATGCCCGGGACCGGGACTCCGGAGCCAGGGGGGATTCCTTTCTCCTGGCTGCACAAGTTCTGGCCTCAATTTTTTGGTTCCACGCGTCTGGTTGGCATGGATTTCTGCGAGGTAGCCCCCATTCCCGGCGGCGGAGTCCTTTCCGAGTCGGTGGCAGTACGCTGCATCAACAGGATACTTACCTCATACTTTGGGCAGGGAGGCAGCCATGCCGGTTGCTGAGGGCAGGTTGTTTTCCTTCAAGGACTGGGAAGCCATTCGTCCGGATTTTTTGGAGACCTTTCCTTTTCAGGGCCGGGATCAATATATCAAGACAGAGACCCGCGAATTTGTGGCTGTCTGCCCGTTTAGCGGCCTGCCGGATTTTGCCCATCTAATCATTGAGTACTATCCGGAAGGTGGCGTGTGTATTGAGTTGAAGTCTTTGAAATACTACATCACCAGCTTTAGGGATGTGGGCATATATCAGGAAGAGGTCACCCGGCGGATCCATCAGGACCTGACCAGGGTCTTACAAACCAAGCGCCTGCAGGTGACCACGGTCTATAATGTCCGGGGAGGTTTTACCACCACTGCCGTGCAGGGAAGTCTTTGAAGAGCAGAGTCATTCCAATTATCATTCAAGATGATTACTCATTCTACGCATGCATTGGCAACCGCAGGAACAGATTTAATCGTAGCCCGGCTTGATGTTTTTTTTATGGAAACGACTTCCTTGATTACCGCGATTTCTCTCTCAGTCGTTTCACTATTGCCCGGTCGCTATTGGGCGAATACATCGGAGTCATTCGTCCCGGACAATCCAGGGGAAAGGCAAGCTTCTCAGTGAGAAGCTACGAAAAAACAGGAACATGGCTTCTAAACCAGAGTCCAAGAAGCCCCGGAGTCCCTTCTTCGTGACAATGACAAAAAAATGAAGAGACTGCAGCCAGCAAATAGATAATCCATGAATCCAACCTTGAAAGACCAGGCCAGCCCGTTGGGCTTTGCCGTCCTGGTCAGTCTCTTTTCCGGCAGCCTGGTTTTAGCCGCCATCCTGGCCACCAAGATCATTACCGTTGCCGGGTTGATTGTCCCGGCCGGTGTGCTGGCCTATGCCCTGACCTTTCTGTGCACTGATGTCATCGGCGAGGTCTGGGGCAAAAAACGGGCCAGAGAGGTGGTGGGGGCCGGTTTTTTGACTCTGATCAGTGCTTTTGGCCTGATTCAACTGGCCTTATATTGGCCGGCGGCCGTGTTTTGGCAAAATCAGGAGGCCTTTGCGGCTGTTTTGTCAACAACACCTCGAATTATTTTGGGATCATTGACGGCATACATGATCAGCCAATTCACCGATGTGTGGATTTTTCACGCCTGCAAACACCTGACCCAGGGGCGGCATCTGTGGCTGCGCAACAATCTCTCCACTGCCCTTTCCCAACTCATTGACACCCTTCTTTTTATAAGTATTGCCTTTGCCGGAAGTATGCCCTTGCTGCCCTTGATCTTCGGCCAGTGGGTGGTCAAGTTGGCCATAGCAGCTGTGGATACTGGTGTGGTCTACTTGCTGGTTTGGGGCCTGGGGCCTCAAGACTCCTCACCTGAGATCAGCGAGCCGGCCTGATGGACAGGCATTATGACCTGACGGTCCAGCGTTTGATCTGGCGGGGTCGAGGTCTGGCCCGACTGGACACAGGGCAGGTGGTGCTTGTTTCTCCAGGTGTTTTCCCTGGTGAACGCGTTCGAGTTTATATAACCAAGGCCAAGACCGATTATCTGCAAGCCGCGTGGACAAAGATTCTGGATCCGCATCCCATGCGCAGGCCGCACCCCTGTTTCTTGGCAGAGCAATGCGGGGGGTGCCGTTTTGGTTGGCTCCCGCAGAGGGAACAACTCAAACTGAAAGTCCAGGTGGTGGAAAACGAACTGAACAGAGCGCTGCCTTCGCAGCGTGCTGCCGATCTCCCTTCCATACAGGCAATTGCTGGTCCCAAACAATGGCGTTACCGCTGGCGGGGACAGGTCCATGTCATTACTGGCCGGCCTTTTATGATGCCTTTGCAGGGGCGTACTCCGGTTTTTTGTCCCGACTGTCTTCTGCTGGCGCAACCCTTGAGCCGCCAAGTCCAAGAATTGTGCGCAGAAACAGATAATGGAAGACTCATCCTGGCGGCCAGTCCGGCAACACACAAAGGGGCCAAAGCCGGTGATAACGGGTTTTTGGACTTCCCCTTGCCGTCATTTGGAATAACTATTCAGATACCCCCGGATGTTTTCTTTCAGGCCAATTGGGCCGGAAATCAGCTGTTGGTTGATCACGTCTGTTCCTTGCTGAGAAAAGATTGGAGCGTGGGTGACTTATACGCTGGTGCCGGCAACTTTGCCTTGCCTTTGGGTATAATGGGAAACAAGGTCCTGGCCGTAGAGAGTGAGGCCAGAGCGGTTCGAAGCGGAGAGGAAAATGCCCGGCGACTGGGGCTGGATCATGTACGTTTTGTCCGCCGCAACCTGGCCCGGAAGTCATCCAGACGCCGGCTGGAAAATGAAGGAGTCCAGGCCGTCATAATTGATCCACCCCGAACCGGAGCCGGGAAGAGGCTGACCCAGACCTTAGATATCTCAGGTTTGCAGCGTATGGTCTGGGTGTCGTGCGATGTGGTCAATACCTGCCGGGATTTGAACCCTTTTTTGGAACAAGGATGGAAAATCAGTCAGATCACAGTCTTTGATCTGTTTCCTCAGACCTGGCATGTGGAAACAGTGTTTGTTTTGGACCGGGAGGAGGCATGAGTGTCAAAGAGCGCGGGAGGTAGCAGATGCTGAGCGATGATATCCAGCGGCCGTGGCTGGCCAGTTATGATCCAAAGGTTCCACCCCATCTGGATTATGAGACCGTTCCCTTGTTTGAATATTTGGATCGGGCTGCTGCCCGCTATCCGAGCCGGACGGCCCTGGCTTTTCAGAATTTGCGCTTAAGCTATGCCCAACTCAAAGGGCAGGCCGAGAATGTAGCCGCCAATCTGCAGCGCCTGGGTGTGGCCAAGGGGGACAGGGTGGCCATCATGCTTCCCAACCTGCCCCAGACGGTCATCGCCTACTGGGGAGTGCTCAGGGCCGGGGCAGTGGTGGTCATGACCAATCCGCTGTATATGGAAAAAGAGCTCGTCCATCAGATAACCGACTCCGGGAGTCGGGTGATGATTGTCCTGGATAGATTGTGGCCTAAAGTATCCTCCCTTTGGCCGAAACTGAACCTGAAGACGGTGATTACCACCTCTGTAGCCGACGGGCTGCGTTTCCCGCTCAATTTCCTGTATCCCATAAAGGCCAGGCGGGAAAAGACATGGGTGTCCGTGCCCCATGATGGGGAATACGTCCTGCCCTGGAAAGCATTGGCCAGAGGCCAGGCCAGTTTAGCACCGGTGACCGTGGATCCGGCAGCCGACCTGGCTGTTCTCCAGTACACAGGTGGAACAACCGGGCTGGCCAAGGGGGTTATGCTGGGCCACGACAATATGGGAGCCAATGTTCAACAGTGTTCGGCTGTGCTGCACACCATCGGGGATGAGCCTGAGGTCTTTTTGGGACTGCTGCCTTTTTTTCACGTCTATGGATTGACTGTCTGTATCAATTTTGCCACTGCCCTGGCGGCCACAGTATCCCCATATCCGCAGTTCGTTCCTCAGGAAGTGCTCAAGGCCATCGACAAAGTGAAGCCGACTATTTTTCCCTCGGCTCCCTCGGTTTTCTGCGCCTTACTGCGGCAGAAGAACATTCAAAAGTTTGATCTTCGCTCTATTCGTTACTGTGTGACCGGGTCAGCGCCCATGCCGGTTAAGCTTTCTCAACAGTTCAAGGAACTGACCGGAGCTGAGATCATTGAGGGTTTTGGTTTGACCGAGACATCTCCGGTAACCCATCTGAATCCGTTGCGGGGAAAGAAAAAGACAGGATCCATCGGACTGCCCTTTCCGGATACAGACGCGAGCATTGTGGACAACGAGATGGGGACCAAGCATCTGTCACCAGGGGAGACTGGGGAGCTGGTTATTCGAGGGCCGCAGGTCATGCACGGATACTGGGACCGTCCGGAGGAGACTGCCCAGACTTTGCAGAATAACTGGCTGTATACCGGAGACATCGCCTCTATGGACGATGAGGGGTACTTCTTTATTGTTGACCGGAAGAAGGATCTGATCATTTCCGGAGGGTATAATATTTACCCGCGTGAAATCGAGGAGGTCTTGTACGAGCATCCCAAGGTGGCGGATGCAGTCTGTATTGGGGTGGCGCATAAAACCCGTGGGGAGATCGTCAAGGCCTATATTGTGCCCAAGCCGAATCAGGAACTGGATAAAAAGGAAATTATCGCCTTTTGCCGTGAAAAGCTGGCCAATTACAAGGTGCCCAAACAGGTTGAGTTCCGGGAAGAGCTGCCCAAGACCATTGTTGGCAAGGTGTTGCGTCGGATATTGAAGGAAGAAGTAGCGGCAGAGGAGAGAGATCAGAGGACAGAGGGCTAAAGAGACGCAGAGACTGAGGAATTCAAGCGAACGGAGCGACTTGAGCGAGAGCAGCGAACGCATCGACGCAAGCAATCAAGAGGTGAAAATATTGAATAAGGAATCTGTCATCATGATCACCCGCCCCTGTCCCCGCCCTAACCAGGGCGGGGAACCGTAACTGACTGCTCATGGTGAAAATCCAAGGATCTTGGTCTTCGTGAGATCTTGACAAATCAGGCCATAAATGTGCTGATAAACTTGATCCTCTTCCTTCCCCTCCCTGCTGAGTATGGTACACACAGAACACTGTGGGGTAGCATAGTGACAAATTATCTACGTTGTCAGTTCGATAGAGTGTATTAGGTTCAAAATCTTTTCACCCACAGGGATGCTTTATGCCAGAAATTAACTTTCCACAAGCTCCTCCAATGCCTTGGCGATATGATCCTGATCGATTTTCGCTTCCCGCCGGAGGGTGGCGCAGGGGCCATGTCCGATAAAGGCATCAGGCAGGCCGAGCCGTTTGATGTGCAGGCCGGAAAGCAGGTCTTTATCGGCCAAATACTCTAAAACCGCAGAGCCGAAACCTCCGGCCAACGCATTTTCTTCCACCACTAGCAGTTTGGCTATACCCTGACCAATGAACTGTTGGATATCTTCTCCAGGCAAGGGTTTCATAAACCGGGCATTGACCAGTCCGATACGAGCCCGGGTCTTTGCCTCCTCCACCTCCCGGATAGCATTCTGGGCGGGATAAACCCGGCTGCCTATGGCCAGAACTCCTACGTCCTTTCCATCTTTCATGATTTCCGCCTGCCCGTATGCTATGGGATCAGGTTGTTCTCTGAGCGTATGGCCCGGTCCAGTCCCGCGGGGGTAGCGGATGGCTGCCGGGCCGGAGTGGTTTACGGCCAGGTTTAGCATGGATTGGAGTTCGGGTTCGTCTTTTGGGGCCATGAGGCTCATGTTCGGAATGTGCCGCAGGTAGCTGATGTCGAAGGACCCGTGATGGGTTGGGCCGTCCTCACCGACCAGGCCGCCCCGGTCCAGGCAGAAGGTGACCGGCAGATTCTGCAGACATACGTCGTGGATGATCTGATCGTAGGCCCGCTGCAAAAAAGTAGAATATATAGCCACAACCGGCTTTAATCCCTGGCTGGCCAGCCCGGCGGCAAAGGTCACGGCATGCTGCTCACATATACCCACATCAAAAAATCGATCCGGAAAGGCGGCCTTGAAATCCCCGAGACCTGTTCCCTCGGGCATGGCCGCACTGATGGCCACGATCTTGGGGTCATTACGGGCCAGGGCGCAAAGGGTCTGGCCAAACACCGCACTGTAGTCACCGGGGATCTTCCGGTGCTTGGGCGGACTTTCCCCGGTTTCCGGCTCAAAGCAGCCCACTCCGTGAAAATGGATGGGATTTGATTCAGCCGGAGCATAGCCCTTGCCTTTGACCGTGACCACATGGACCAAAATCGGGCCTTGCAGAGTACGGACCTGATCAAAGACATTGGTCAACTGGCGCAGATTGTGTCCATTGATTGGGCCGACGTAGGTGAATTTAAATGCCTCGAAAAGCATGCCCGGGGTGAAAAGATTCTTCAACGATTCTTCACTCCGGCGGGCATATTTGACCAAATCTTGGCCAATGCGCGGGACTTGGAGCAGCTTGGCCTTGATGTCTTCCTTAAGACGTTGATAGCGTTGATCAGCCAGGGTCCGGCTGAAAAACGAAGAGAGGGCGCCCACGTTTTTGGCGATAGACATCTCGTTGTCGTTTAAGACCACGACCAAATCCCGATCCAGGTCCCCAGCCTGATTCAGGCCTTCATAAGCCAGGCCGGCGGTCATGGATCCGTCTCCGATAACAGCCAGGACCTTGTTCGAGGTATGTTGTATGTCTCGTGCTACAGCCATGCCCAGCGCGGCGGAGATTGAGGTGCTGGAATGGCCGACGGTGAAATGGTCAAAAGGGGATTCTCCCCGGCGGGGAAATCCACTCATGCCTTGGAATTGGCGTAGGGTCTGGAATCTTTCCCGGCCCTGGGTCAGTATTTTGTAGGCGTAGCTCTGGTGGCCCACATCCCAGACAATGGGGTCATGTCCAGGGTCAAAGGAGTGCAGCAAAGACAGAGTTAATTCGACGACACCCAGGGAAGGGGCCAGGTGTCCCCCTGTTTTAGACACAGTGCTCACAATTTCCCGGCGCAGCTCATCGGCCAGTTGTTCGAGTTCAGATGACTGCAAATCCCGAATCTGGATCGGATCGGTTATTTGGTTGAGTATGTCAGTATTCGTAGTGGTCATAATTTGTGTTCCTAAATTGCAGTGGACGGTGCGTTATTCCACCCTGTCCATAATGTACACTGCCAGATCCCGCAAAAAGTCTATCTGCGGACCGTGGAAGGAGTTTAAGGCAGCCAAGGCTTCCCGGACCATGGCCTGGCCCAGGCTGCGGCTTTTTTCCAGGCCGATCAAGGCCGGATAGGTGGCCTTGCCCTGGGCCAGGTCGCTGCCAACAGGTTTGCCCAATTTTTCAGCTTCTCCAACCAGATCCAGGATGTCGTCGGCTACCTGAAAGGCCAGGCCGATGCATTCTCCGTACCTGGTTACTTTTTCCAGGTCCTGGGCAGCGGCCTGGCCCAGGACCGCCCCGGCCCGGCAGGAGGAGCGGATCATGGCCCCGGTTTTGAGGGCATGCATGGTCTGCAGTTCGTCCAGACTAACATCTTTTCCTCCACTAAATTCCATATCCCAGACTTGCCCGCCGACCATGCCCCGAGGCCCGGCTGCTTCAGATACATCCAAGGCAGCTTGGCACACGACATCCGGGGGCAGGGAAGCAGAGAGCATCAGGGTGAAGGCCTCGGTGAGCAGAGCATCGCCAGCCAGGATAGCCAGTGCTTCACCATGTTGGACATGGCTTGCAGGCTGACCCCGGCGCAGATCGTCGTCATCCATGGCCGGTAGATCGTCATGGACCAGGGAGTAGGTATGAATGAACTCCAAGCTCGCGGCAAAGGGGACAAGTTCGTCCAATGTTCGGCCGAAGAATTCGCCCCAGACCAGGCACAGAACAGGTCGAATACGTTTTCCTCCGGCCAGCAGGCTGTAGCGCATGGCATGAGCCAAAGAGGGAGGGATGGATTCTTCGTGCAGGCAGGAGGCAAAAAATGCGTCCATCTGGTGGCGATAGATGTCAAGGGTCTGCTTCATGGTCGGCTTGGTCATGGGATTACTCATCCTCCAGGTCCAGGTCCTGCAGGAGGCCCTGAGAATAGATCTGGACCTTATGCTTGGCTTTCTTGATTTGTTCCCGACAGGATTTGGCCAGAGCTGTCCCCTCTTCAAACAGGGCTACACCCTGCTCCAGAGGCAGATTTTCATCTTCAAGTTGGGTGACGATGTCTTGAAGCCTGGCCAACTGTTGTTCAAAGCTTACGGTTTCGTGATTTGAACTCATAAAGGTTACAACTTGTGAATTCAGGTTTCAATGTTCTCATTAATTGTGACAGTCAATGGAACAAGCTATTGGTTTTCTTTGAGAATTGTGTCATGGACATAGCCAACAACGCGATCCACGCTGTCCAGAAGGACCGGGGTCAGAGCCAGGACCCTCTCAAAGATATCATGGATAGTTTCTGCTTTATATTCGTGGGCAATTTCGTTTCGAAGCATGCGAATGTGCACAAAATCCTGAGCTGAGGAAATGATTCCCCGTTTATCCGCTCTATTGATTCGATCCCTGGTCGTCCCGCTCTCTTCGAGATCAATGGAATCCAGATAGCGGAAGATCTTTTGGGTCATGATATCGCTGAGTCTGGCAAAGCGGCTGGTTAAGGCTTCGAAGCTTTCCATTTGCTCTGGATCCATTGAAGAATCAATAGGTACATGTGCACATTTGGCATAGGAATAGTGCAGGACATCTCGGGCTTTATACAGCTCTTGGAGTTCTGCTTGCAGGGCTTGAGTTACAGATGTCATCTCAGTTCCACACTGTTTTTAAAGGCTAGGCAGACAAAGGGATCTTCAGTGTCCGGGGCAATGAGCAGATCAATCTTTTGTTCTTCCATTTTTTCAAATATCTTGGCCTTGATGGTCAGTTTGTCTTGTAGCGTGATCCTTGAGGACAGGATAAGCAGATCGATATCCCCTCCCCGCTTAGTGTCGTCTGCCCTGGAGCCGAACAGGTAGATTCTGGCTTGGGAATCGACAGAAAAAACGGCATCTTTGATCACCTGCTGTTCAGATTCTGAGAGACGCATGACAGTGGGTATAAAACAAAGTTAAAGATCCTCAGTCTCTTGGCTCTCTGTTGTCACTTTGCTCAACTCTGGCCTGGATCCTGGCTGTACTCGTGGTGATGTCCACTCTATCCCCGGGGCGGACTTGTTCAGCCCGGCACAGGATCTTCCCGCTGGATTCCACTCTGACCAGACTGTAGCCCCGGTGCAAGGGGAGATAGGGATCCATTCCAGATAAGGCTGTTTGCCGATCCTGTATTTGGTGCTCTTTGATCTGGATCAGGTGCTGCATCCTGGCCAGCAGTTTCGATTCCAAAAGGGCGATGCTATCTTCCGTGTGCTGCCATTGGGAACCAGTTTCCATTCGCTGCAAGGTTCGTACAGACTGTTCCAGCCTGTCTTGCTTGGACCGGGTCATTTCCAGACCCAGACGATGAAGACTTTTGCTCATACTCAGCAAACGATCCTGCATACGCAAGAGCGTTCTCCTGGGCGAGAGCCAGCCCAAGGCCTGGTTAATGGTCTTGACCCGGGATTCTTCCCGGTCCAGGCGAGCCTTCCAGGTGCCCAGGATTTTGGTTTCCAGATCGTCTATGCTCTGGATGAATCCGCTCCGCTCCGGCCACAAGAGCTGGGCTGCATGACTGGGGGTGGCCGCCCGCAAATCGGCTGTCAGATCGGCAATGGTCGTGTCCACTTCATGGCCGATTCCAGTCAAAACCGGGATGGAGCAGGTATACACGGCCCGGGCCACGGTCTCGGTATTAAAGGTCCACAGGTCCTCCAGGGAACCGCCGCCGCGGATGATGACAGCTGCCTGGGCCCAGCCCTCCAGGTCGACCATCTCCAGGGCACTGGCCACGGTTTCTTCTGCGTCCCTGCCCTGGACCTGGCAGGGATAGATGCGGATGTGTCCGGGAAGGCCCCGCTTTTGACTCAGACGCAGAAAATCGATGAGTGCGGCCCCGGAAGGGCTGGTAAGTACCGCCACTCGCTGGGGATTGGCCGGAAGTTCTTTTTTTCGGCTTAGATCAAAGAGTCCTTCCCGGGCCAAGGCCTTTTTCAAGGCCTCAAACTCCAAATGCAGGCGGCCCAGGCCTTGATCCTGAACCAGTTCGGCTACAACCTGGTATGTCCCCCGCTGGGCATATACAGTCAACCGACCGGCGCAGAGGATATCCTGTCCTGTCTGCAGCCGGGAGGTGGAAATGTTCATCTTCCCGGCCTGGTTGGATTGGAACCAGACGATGTCCAGGCAGGATCGCTCATCCTTGAGGGTGAAATAGATATGCCCGGATCCAGGTCTGGAGACATTGCCCACTTGGCCTTGGACCCAAACAAAAGGAAATTCGCCCTCCAGGGTATCCTTGATGGCCTGTGTCAACTCAAAGATGGAGAAGATATGGGGCATATATGAGGTTTATTCCACTGCAAATCAAAAATTCAAAACCGACCCTGGCTTCTCAACTCTGTTATTTGTTGTCTGTTATCTGCTCCAGGCCCCATCCAGACCAGACGTCCGAGCGCCAGGATTGAAACCTGGCAGCAAAATCGTCCAGAGGCAGTTCCTGCCTCTCCCCGGTCCGGCGATCCTTTACCTCGACGATCCCATTGCCGATCCCTTTGGAGCCGAGAACGACCTGCAGGGGAAATCCCAGGAGGTCGGCGTCCTTGAATTTGAATCCAGGCCGTTCTTCCCGATCGTCCAGGAGGACGTCCAACCCAAGATTTTCCAGCTGAGAAGTGATGTCCTCGGCTGTAGCCATGACCTTTTCGTCCTTGGCATTTAAAACCAGGACCATGGCTTCAAAGGGAGAAATAGGTGGAGGGAAGATAATCCCGTCCTGATCATGGTTTTGTTCGATACTAGCGGCCACAATCCGGCTGACTCCAATGCCATAGCAGCCCATGCGCATGAACTGCTCCTTGCCATGTTCATCCAAAAAGGTTGCCTGCATACTCTGACTGTATTTCGTCCCCAGTTTGAAGACATGCCCAACCTCTATGCCCTTGTTGAACTGGAGCTGTGCACCGCATTCAGGACATGGATCCTCTGGCCGGACATTGACCAGGTCGATGTAATTTTTCACCTGCGCGTCACGACCCAGGTCCACGTGCAGATAATGCCTATCGGCCTTATTCGCTCCAGTGACCCAGTCCGTACCTTGGGTCAGCAGCCGATCAGCGACCACAGTCTGTACTTTCAGTCCCATGGGACCGGCAAATCCAACCGGCGCACCTGTCCATTCCCGTATCTGGTCCTCGGTTGCGAGTTCAAGCTCTGAGGCATTCATAAAGTTCTTCAGCTTTACGTCGTTGAGCTCACGGTCTCCAGGTATCAAGGCGGCTACAGGCTGATCGTCGGCTGCAAAAAGCATGGTTTTAACCACCTTGGACTCGGAAATGTCCAGCTGTTCGGCCAGCTCCTTGACCGTATGTGCTCCCGGGGTATCCACGAGTTCAAGTTCAGGGCATTGTGCTGTGTTTTGTGCAGCCGGGGCCTGGACTTCGGCCTTTTCCAGGTTGGCGGCAAATGCGCAGGCTGTGCAGGAGACGACCACATCCTCCCCGGTCTCGGCCAGGACCATGAATTCGCTGGATACACTGCCCCCAATGGGGCCGGAGTCAGCCTCCACGGCCCGGAACGTAAGGCCCAGGCGCTGAAAGATACGGGTGTAGGCATTGAACATGCTCCAGTAGCTGGTGTCCAGCCCGGCTTCGTCCCGATCAAAGGAATAGGCATCTTTCATAATGAATTCCCGGCAGCGCATGAGCCCGAACCTGGGCCGGATTTCGTCCCGGAACTTGGTCTGGACCTGGTACAGATTGACAGGGAGCTGGCGGTAGGAACGGATCTCGTGCCGAATCAGATCGGTAATCACTTCTTCGTGGGTGGGACCAAGGCAGTAATCCCGGGAATGCCGGTCCTGAAGGCGTAACAGTTCGTTGCCGTAATCACCCCACCGCCCGCTCTCCTGCCACAGGTCCGCCGGCTGAACCAGGGGCATGAGCACCTCCAGGGCCCCGGCCCGGTTCATTTCTTCCCGAACGATACGGGCGGTCTTGTCCAGTGCCCGCAGTCCCAAGGGCAGAAAAGTATAAATGCCTGAGGTCAATTTCCGGATCATGCCTGCCCGGACCAAGAGGCGGTGGCTGACCACGTCTGCTTCAGTCGGATTTTCCTTCAGGGTCGGTAGGTAATAGCGGCTCAGTCGCATATCGGTCTCCGGTCGTTTGTATGCTTCGTTAGCGCAAGGCGTGCCTGCGCTTTGGCAGGCATGTGGGTTATTGGGCCCGCAGTTGGGCCAAAAACGTATCCAGCTCTTCCTTGAAGGCGGGCAAAATTTCATCTCCATGGTCCACCCGTCGAACCACCCGGCCCTTTTGAAAAATGACGCCGCTTCCGTGTCCGCCGGCCAGGCCGATATCTGCCTCCTTCGCCTCGCCGGGTCCGTTCACGGCACAGCCCATGACCGCCACGGTGAATACTTCCTGTATCGGCCGGAGCAGGTCTTCCACCTGCCGGGCCAGACTGAAGAGGTCGATTTCCGTTCGTCCACAGGTAGGGCAGGAGATAAGTTCCGGTCCTCGGGCCCGCAATCCCATGGCCCGCAAAATCTCCCATGCCACCAGCACTTCCTCCACCGGATCTGCGGTTAAAGATACCCGCAGGGTGTCACCCAGGCCTTCAGCCAAAAGGAGACCGATGCCCAGGCTGCTCTTGATCGTACCCCGAAGCAGGGTTCCGGCCTCGGTTATTCCGATATGCAGGGGACAGTCTGTCTTGTCCGCCAACAGGCGGTAGGCGGCCAAAGTATGGGCCACAGAAGAGGATTTCAAGGAGATTTTGTACTGTCTAAATCCGCGATCCTCCAAAAGGCGGACATGGGTCAGGGCACTTTCCACCAAGGCCTGGGGGGTTGGACCGCCAAAGCGCTTCAAAATGTTTTTTTCTACGGATCCGCTGTTCACCCCGATACGGAGAGGTATATTGCCGGCAGCGGCCGCATCCACGACCCGGTGTATACGTTCCAAGGAGCCGATGTTGCCTGGATTGATCCGCAGGCCGTGAATTCCGGTTTCAATTGCAGCCAGAGCCAGACGATAGTCGAAATGGATATCAGCTATCAGGGGCACAGGGGATGCGTCCAGGATTTGGGGCAAAATCTCGGCGGCACGTTGATCCGGAACAGCCAGGCGGACCATCTCGCACCCTGCAGAAGCCAGGGTCTGAATCTGACCCAGTGTGGCCTGAGCATTCCGAGTGTCTGTATTGGTCATGCTCTGGATGCGGACAGGGGCCTGTCCACCAATGTCCACCCCGCCCACGGCGATTGTTCGAGTCCGGTGCCTGGGCTTGGATATTACAGACCGAAGATGTGTACTCTGATTGGGCATGCCCGTTTTGTACAGGAAATTGCAGCCAGCGCCAAGAGGGCTTTTGTACATCTTGACTTTTGGCCCCAAAACAGTGATCCAATGATGGAGAATCTTCCGGATCGCCTGGAGGTGATCTGATTTCACTTTTGCCGCAGGAGATTGCAGGCTATGAAACGGATGTCAGTGGGGAATCTTCCTTTTTCATCGACAGAAGCGGATGTGCGGGCCCTGTTCTCCAGGTTTGGTGATGTGGGAACCATCAATCTCAAAAGCAGGACTGTCCATTATTTGGCGGCCCTGTAGGTACCGCTGCGGCCACCGGACTTCAAGATCAGCCTGGTGTTGGAAATGACGATGTCCTTTTGGACTGCTTTGCACATGTCGTAGATGGTCAAAGCAGCAATCTGAGCGGCAACCAAGGCCTCCATTTCCACCCCAGTGGAAGCTGTGGTGGCAGCCAGGGCTTCGATCCGGATCTGGGCCCTTTCCTGATCCAGCTCGAACTGCACATCTATATGGGACAAGGGCAGGGGGTGACACATGGGAATGAGCTGAGCGGTCTGCTTTGCTGCCTGAATCCCTGCGACCTGGGCCGTGGTCAGTACATCGCCTTTGGGCAGGGCCCTGTCCTGAAGCAAGCCAAAAGTATGTGCAGAAAGCTGGACAGTGACCCTGGACACAGCCTGGCGGATGCTTTCCGGTTTGGATCCTATATCGACCATGCGGACGCCGCCCTGAGCATCAATGTGGCTGAGTTCATTTGGTGTGCTCATTGATCGCCCATGGCCCGCTTAAAGAAGTTCCTGACCTTGCCCTTGGGCTTTTCTGCTTCCAATTCTTCAAACTCCCGGAGAAGTTCCTCTTGTCTTTTGGTCAGTTTGGTCGGTGTCTTGACTTTGACCTGAACCAGGAGGTCTCCTTTGCGATTACTGCCCAAGTGGGGTACACCCAAGCCTTTGAGTTTGAAGGTCTGTCCACTTTGGGTTCCCTTGGGGATGTCCATGGGCACTTCTTGGTCCAGGGTGGGCACTTCAATCCGATCGCCCAGGGTGGCCTGGACAAAATTGATATCCACGTTGGTCAGCAGGTCAAAATTCTGGCGTGAGAATTTTGGATGTTCCTTAATGCGGATAACCACAAACAGATCGCCGGGAGGTCCTCCATTTTTGCCGGGTTCTCCCTCGCCTTGCAGTCGAAGACGGCTTCCATTGTCCACCCCGGCCGGGATATTCACCTTCAAATTTCTGGTCTGCTGGATTGTTCCCCGGCCTTGACATTCCGGACAGGGTTTTGTGATCACTTTGCCTGCACCCCGGCAGATTGGGCATGGAGTGGCGATGCGGAAAAAACCCTGGCTTTGAAACACCTGTCCCTGGCCGCCGCAGTGCTTGCAGGTTTCGGGACGATGTCCGGGTTCAGCTCCGCTCCCCTCACAGGTGGGACATTCCATCTCCTTTGGGATTTGCAGTTCAGTCTCCGTGCCTTTGACGGCATCCTCAAAGGAGATGGTCAGATTGTAGCGCAGATCCGCTCCAGCCTGGGCCCTTGGGCCGCGCCGGGATCTTCCGGAACCAAAACCAAAGACGTCCCCAAAGATGTCGTTGAAGGTGTCGAAGATGTCGTTGGGAGACGAAAATCCTTGATGTCCTCCACCGTTGTTATTGAGTCCCTCGTGGCCGAACCTGTCGTACATGGTTCGCCTTTCTGCGTCGCTGAGGACTTCGTATGCCTCTGCCGCTTCCTTGAATTTGTTTTCGGCCTCAGGATCATTTGGATTTCGGTCAGGGTGGTACTTAAAGGCCATACTCCGGTAGGCCTTTTTGACTTCCTCAGTGCTTGCGCTTTGGGCTATACCCAAGATTTCGTAATAGTCTCTTTTAGTCATGGTCCTTTACCTCAATCCCTGCCTCGGAGATGGCATGGTCCAAAAGTACCTTGCCGGCGGCAATTTCCCGCAAGGAGGTGACGACCTCTTTGTTGTCCGATTTGACCAGGGGTGGATATCCGTCCCGGTACATTTTCACCCGTTTAATAGCCATCTGAGCAATGACAAAGCGGTTGTTTATTTTCTGTAGGGCATCTTCTATTGTAATTCTGGCCATGAAACTACTCCGTTGATCGGTTGACTTTTCCTCTGGGGCATACAGGTATGTTCATTTACCCGTACGGGGGGATATGTTTTTCCGATTCCAGGTTTTGTGCTGTTCCTCTGTCAAACAGAACAATATAGTCACTGCTTGTCTAAGGGTCAAGGGGTACGGACTTGCCGCCCAAAGGTGAAATGTGTACTTTAAAGCCATGGGATCACGAGAACGAAAAAAACTCACATTTGCCCAGAAAAAGTGCCTGTCCAAAGCCGGCAAACTCATGCTGAACAGCGGTATGATACGCCCCGGTGCCCGGATAGGAGTGGCGGCCTCCGGAGGCATGGACAGCTGGGTCCTGCTCCAGATTTTGACTTTGCACCGCCGCAAACTTCCCTTTGATATTCAGCTCATGGTTTTGCACATCAATCCTGGATTTGACCCGACCAACCATTCTCCCTTGGTAGACTGGGCCAAAAGGGCTGGATTTCCAGTACATGCAGAAGTTTCGGATATGGGCCCCAGAGCCCATACGGCGGAAAACCGGAAGAATTCTCCTTGTTTTTTTTGCAGCTGGCGGCGGCGAAAGCACCTGTTCCAATTGGTCGACACATACGGCCTGACCCATTTGGCCCTGGGGCATACGGCCGACGATTTGGTCCAGACATTTTTTCTCAATCTTTTGTATCAAGGCCGGGTCGAGGGGTTGTATGCCAAAGAAGCCTTTTTTCACGGCCAATTCGAACTTATTCGACCTCTGCTGCATGTGGAGAAGCGCCTGGTGCGCAAGGCCGTTAAGGACTGGGAACTCCCGGTCTGGGCCAATCCCTGCCCTTCAGCCGAAACCAGTAAACGCAGTGAGATTGACGACAGGCTGCAGTCCTTGTGGGCCGGAAATACCAAAATGCGCAAAAGCGTATACAGCGCACTCAAACGCTGGGAGCAGTTCACCCCGACGCCGTGTTTGAGCCGGCCGAGACGATGATCAATAAACAGATCTTGCATGGAAAAAACAGTTCATCACTCTTCCCCTTTGCCCATAGGAGCAAATCACCCCTGGCTGGCCCCGTTGGCCGGGTTTTCCGATCTGCCGTTCCGCCTGTTGTGCCGGGAATTTGGATGTGCAGCGGCCTGTACCGAAATGATCAGCGCCAAGGGATTGATGTACCAAAGTCCAGGGACGACGGAACTGCTGCACACCTGTGCCCTTGATCAACCCTTGGTTGTGCAGCTTTTTGGGGCCGAGGCTGAGGTTATTGCCCAGGCCGTGTCTTTGCTTGTGGCTTGGGGATATATGTATTTTGATCTCAATGCCGGCTGTCCGGTCAAAAAAGTGGTCAAGACCGGGGCCGGAGCCGGCCTGCTTCAGGACCCTGAAAACCTGCTGGCAATTCTTTCCAAAATGGTGGAGATTGCCGGCCCACATCGGGTGGGGGTCAAACTGCGAAGCGGCTGGAGTTCGGGACAGGAGATATTGGCCTGGATTGAGAAGCTGAATTCTTTGGACCTGGGTTGGATCGGCCTGCACCCAAGGACGGTCAGGCAGGGTTACGCCAGTCGGGCGGACTGGAATGTATTTGATGCGGTGAGCAAGGTATCCACATTGCCGCTGGTGGCAAGTGGTGACCTGCTCACTGCTGAGCAGGGTCTACGCTGTATTCAGAGTACAGCTGTCTCCGGGCTCATGTTTGCCAGGGGAGCTTTGGCAGATCCAGGGATCTTTACCGCATACCGAAGGGCGCTCCAGGGCCAGGATGGATGGGGATATGATCCAGAGGAAGCCAAAGCCAGGGCCCTGCGCACGGCCAGACGGCATATTGCCTTGATCCGCACGTATGGCCGGGATGGCAGTGATCTGCTCAGGATGCGGACCATTATCCCCCGGTATTTGCGGGGATTTCATGGAGTAAAGGCTATCCGGCAGCGGGTGGTGGGTTGTACCAGTTGGCAGGAACTGCTGGACTGTCTGAATGAACTCTGAGGATCAAAGCTTTCGGTTCACGATTCCCGGATTGAAGACGAACGTTCAGCTGTTCTATGGTCGAGAAGGTGGGAGGTGAAAAATAATGTCCAAGAAGATTCTTCGGGCCAGGACCGCGGGATTCTGCATGGGGGTGGATCTGGCCCTGCGCAAGCTGGATCGGGTCCTAGCGGAAAATACCTGCCATGAGCAGATCTGTACCCTGGGTCCAATCATCCATAATCCTCAGGTCTTGCAGGACTATGCTGATCAAGGGGTGATTCAGATCAATACAGTCCAGGATGTCCCTAAAGGCAGCTGCGTGGTCATACGGGCTCATGGGATCCCCCTGCCGGCACAAAAGATTCTGGAGCAGCGCGGAGCCCGTATTGTTGACGCCACCTGCCCCAAGGTGAAGAAGGCACAGATGCTTATTGCCGATCAAACGGAGAACGGCCGATATCTTCTTCTCTATGGTGAGCCGGAGCACCCTGAGGTTGCCGGACTGCTCAGCTATGCAGATCATCGACCCCAGGTGATTGAGCATGTGCACATGGTTCCAGCCCTTGATTTGGAAGAAGGGTGTTCGTATTTTCTGGCGGCCCAGACCACCCAGGACAGGTCGGAGTTTCAGAAAATAGTCCAGGGGTTGGAAGAACGGCTGGGAAGAGGCTTTCCGGTCTTGGATACTATCTGCGATGCAACCAGAGAGCGGCAGGAAGAAGCCATGGATATTGCCCGGCAGGTTGACGTCATGTTGGTGGTGGGAGGATACGCCAGCGGAAATACCAGGCGTTTGGCCAAGGTCGTTCAGGATCAGGGGGTTGCGAGCATACATATTGAAAGTATTCGGGACCTACCTGATCAGACACTGGGCCAGGCCTCACGGGTCGGGATCACAGCCGGGGCATCGACGCCCAAAAAAGTCATCAATGCAGTAGAAAAAGCTGTGGCCTACTGGGAGGATTGAGGTCTCAGCAATCGTCGTCCCGGGTGGCGTTGAGGTCCTGCAGGGCCTGCTCGGCTGCGCATTGCTCCGCCTTTTTCATGCTTGTGGAAGTAGCCCGGCAGGTGGATCCGTCGGGTAAGGTCAGTTCAACAGTGTACATCTTGGCATGTTCCGGTCCTTGACTGCCGATCAGGGCGTAGGTGGGACGGGCTTGATGGATTTTTTGGGTCAACTCCTGCAGGCGGCTCTTAAAGTCTTTTTTACGTTCCCGAGGCAGGCTGGAGGGCCAAAGGGGGTCGAATAATCGGACGATTACTCTGCGGGCCGTGGAATAGTTGCTGTCCAAAAAAACCGCCCCAAACAGCGATTCTACGGCGTCGCAGAGAACTGCGTCCCTGTCTCTTCCTCCCTGTCTTTCTTCTCCTTTGCCCAGGAACAGGAAACCACCCAAACGAAGCCTGCGGGCCAGGCGGGCCAGTGTAGGTTCACTGACCAGCTTGGAGCGCATATTGGTCAAAATGCCTTCTCTCACCTGAGGAAACCGGGCGTATAAGGTTTCGGACACGCTGAGTTCCAGAACAGCATCACCCAGGAATTCGAGGCGTTCATTGTGGGGCAAAGAGGTATCATATTCATTGGCGTAGGAGCTGTGGGTCATGGCCTGCTCAAGGAGGCCGCGATCAGAGAATGTATAACCGATGATTTTTTCCAGTTCTTTCATGGCAGAACAGGACACGCATCTCTCCTTTAGCTGCTGGGATCCAGGGTTAGACGGGATTGACCGGCCGCCTTACGGGCCAAATGGTCACAACGTTCGTTTTCCTTGTGTCCCTGATGGCCTCTGGTCCATTCAATAGACACCTGGTGTTTTTTGATCTGCTCCAGCAGTTCTTTCCACAGGTCTTGGTTCTTGACTGCTTGTTTGGAAGCTGTTTTCCACCCGTTGCTTTGCCAACGACGCAGCCAGCCTTGAACCAATGCGTCGTGTATATATCTGGAATCAGTCACAATATGTACTCGGCTTGGCTGAATCAAAGATTTGAGCCCCTCGATGACGGCCTTGAGTTCCATTCGATTGTTGGTGGTTCCGGCCCATCCACCGGAAAGTTCTTTTCGCTTGCCAGAGCGGTCGATGATCACAGCCCAGCCACCGGGCCCGGGATTTCCCAGGCAGGCGCCGTCAGTGTATAAAGTGATTTCTTTTCGAGAGTCTGTTTCCATTGTCCCTTTCTCGATGCATTGAGCAGTTTTTGGTGGTCCAACCCATCAGCCTTGGCGTAACTCAGAAATCCAGGTCTGCAGGGGTGTTTCCACAAAATCCCTGATTTGCTGCAAGCGCTGTTTAGTTTCAGCCTCAAAACGAAGGACCAGGACGGGCTGGGTGTTGGAGGCCCGGATTAAGCCCCATCCGTCGCCGAAATCCAGGCGCACCCCGTCCACATCAATGACTTGATATGTATCGTTTGCAGGAGAAAAATGGGTCTTGGCCCGCTCAACGACTTGAAACTTTACAGAGTCCGGGCAGTCGAGACGGATCTCAGGTGTGCTGGCAGTATGCGGCCAATCGCTGAGCATAGTCGAGAGTGGCCTGTCCTCCATATCCAGGATTTCTACCAATCGCTGCGCGGCATACAGGGCATCGTCAAAACCAAAATAGCGGTCGGCAAAAAACATGTGCCCGCTCATCTCTCCAGCCAGGAGGGCGCCGGTTTCCTGCATCCGGGCCTTGATCAGGGAGTGTCCGGTCTTGCACATTTCCGGTAATCCTCCATGAGCGGCGATGTCCTGAAACAAAAGATGAGAGCATTTGACTTCGGCCAGGATTTTGGCTCCGGGATTACTTGGCAGCACGTGCCTGGCGAATATGGCCAAGAGCCGATCTCCATACAGGATTTGGCCCTTATCGTCTACAACGCCGATGCGGTCTCCGTCCCCGTCCAGGCCTATGCCTACATCGGCCTTTTGATCCAGAACCATGCCCTGAAGATCTGTGATATTTTCGGCTACTGTGGGGTCTGGATGGTGATTGGGGAAGTCCGGGTCTGGTCGACAATACAAAGAAATGACTTCGGCACCGATCTGCTGCAAGAGTTGCGAACAGATCTCGCCGCCGGAACCGTTGCCCCCGTCCACAACCACACGAAGGGGCTTTGTCAGCCTGGTCTGGGAACTCAGGGAGGCGATGTAATCGGGAATGATGTCCAGTTCGCTGGCCACTCCCTTGCCTTGGGCGAACTGCCCGGAGTGCATGATGTGATAAATGCGCTGTATTTGCTCGGAGTGAATGGTATTCATTCCGGACCAGACCTTGAAGCCGTTGTATTCCGGTGGATTGTGGCTGGCGGTAATCATGATCCCGGCTTGACGGTTCAAGGCTCTGATTGCATAATACAAGACAGGAGTGGGTACCATCGGCAAAACGATGGCGTCTATCTCGGCATCCATCAAACCTTGAACCAGCGATTGTTGGTAGGACAAGGAACTGTGCCGGCAGTCCCGACCGACAACTGCCTGCATGTGACCGTTTTCCGCAAAATATGTCCCACAGGCCCGGCCCAAGGATTCAACCCATTCAGGATCAAAATCCTGATCCACTATACCGCGAATATCGTAGGCGCGGAAGACATCCGGGGTGATCGGCCGCATAAAAACTCCTTGATGAATAACCTGGCTTTTACTCCAAGCAAAAAACTGCATCCAGCAGGTTAGGGCATTTTGGCGCGCCGGGCAAGTATTGGACTGCCCGGAGGAATTGCAATCTTTAATCAAGGTCAAACACATCATGAACTGGGATTGGGAAAAACTGCAGGAAAAGAAGCAGCGGCAGTCCAGGGGAAGCAGCGGCGGCGGCCGGGCAACTCCTCCGGATCTTGGCGAATTCATGCGTAAATTTCAAAACTTCAACAATTTCAGGTCCCCGGTCATCAAGCTGGCCATTGCCTTGGTCATTCTTTTATGGCTGGCCAGTGGGTTCTACATCGTTCGGCCGGACGAAGTGGGGGTTGTGCAGCGGTTTGGGGCCTATACCCGGACGACCCAATCGGGTCCTCACTATCATTTGCCAGTGCCCATTGAATCGGTGCAGACCCCAAAGGTGACCGAGGTCAAACGGGTGGAAATCGGGTTTCGCAGCCAGGCTGTCGGAGCCGGGATGGGGCTTTCCGGTTTCCGGGAGGTACCTGAAGAGTCTTTGATGCTGACCGGAGATGAAAATTTGGTCAATGTGCAGTTCATTGTGCAGTATCAGATCAAGGAAGCCCAGAATTACCTGTTCAACATCCAGCAGCAACAAAAGACGGTCAAGGATGCGGCCGAGGCGTCGATGCGGGATGTTATCGGCAGCAATCGGATCGATGCCGTGCTCACCGCGGAAAAGTTCGAGGTCCAAACTCAGACCAAAGAGATACTGCAACGGATTCTGGATTCCTACAACAGCGGTATTCGGGTGACTGCTGTCAAGCTGCAGGATGTCCATCCGCCCAAAGAAGTCTCAGACGCCTTCAAAGACGTGGCCAGTGCCCGGGAAGACAAGAGCAAGCTGATCAACAGAGCCATGGGCTACCGGAATGAGCTTTTGCCTCAGGCCCGGGGCAAGGTGGCGTCCATCCTCAATGAAGCCGAGGCGTACAAGGAAAGCAATATCCGCAAGGCCAAGGGAGACAGCGAACGCTTTGAAAAACTCCGGGCCGAGTACAAACAGGCTCCGAATGTCACCAGGGAACGCTTGTATCTTGAGGCCATGGAATCCGTCCTGAGTCAGGTCAAAAGCACCTATCTCCTTCCCGATCAGGCATCTGACTCGGTGGTGCCCTATCTTCCGTTGGATGAACTGCGCCGGAGTGCCCAGGGTGCCCGGAACACATCGAACAACTAACCTCTAGGCATAAGGATATTTACTGATTATGGCCGTACAAAAATCGCCAATAGCCGTGATTGTCGTTTTGGTCCTGCTGCTCATCGGTATCAGTCAGACCTTTTATACCGTGGATGAGACCGAACAAGGTGTCGTCCTCCAATTGGGAAAACCGGTGGGCGATACCGTTGGGCCCGGGTTGCATTTTAAGCTGCCCTTTGTCCAGGATGTAGTCCGGTTCGACAGCAGAATACTGGAATACGATGCCCAGCCGGCTGAGGTCATTACCAAGGACAAAAAGACATTGGTCGTTGACAACTATGCCCGGTGGCGGATCGAAGACCCCCTGCTCTTTTATCGGACAGCCAGGACGGTCTCCGCAGGAACCTCCAGGCTGGACGATATCGTCTACTCTGAACTCAGGGTAGCCTTGGGCCGGTACACGTTAAGTGAAATAGTGTCTACCAAACGTTCGGAAATTATGGCTCAGGTGTTGGAAACCACCACCAGGGATCTCAAGCCTTACGGAATTAAGGTTTGGGACGTGCGGGTGAAACGCACGGATTTACCCGCCGAGAATCAGAAGGCCATCTTTGCCCGCATGCAGTCGGAACGGGAGCGGGAGGCGAAACAGTACCGCTCTGAAGGTGAGGAAGAGGCGGCCAAGATTCGGGCCGAGGCGGACAAGGATCGTTCCATCATGCTGGCTGAGGCTGAACGTAAGGCTCAAATCTTACGGGGTGAAGGGGATGCCAAGGCAACGAAGATATACGGTCAGGCTTATCGCCAGGATCCTGAGTTTTATGCCTTTACCCGCAGCCTGGAAGCCTATCGCACCGGGTTTGGCAGCAATGCAAACCTTGTCTTAGCTCCGGAGGGTGATTTTTTCCAGTATTTAAAGAACAAGGATCAAGAGTAAACGCTGCAGTTTGAAACTATGCGTGATGGAAGTGGATGGTAGGTTCTGCTCCCATCCACATGCTGTAAAAGCCGGGCTGATTACAGTCCGGCTTTTTTTGCGCTCAGTTCCTGCCGCCGACTCATTTCCTTGAGGATGATTTCTGCGGTTTGCAGGGCCCGCAGGCCGTCCCGGCCGGTAACAACCGGCTGGGTGTTGTGGACAATGCTTTGCGCAAAACTTGTCAGTTCCTGTTCTAAAGCATTGGTCGGGATTGCCGGCGGTGTTTGGAGGTAAATGGACTGGGACTGTTCGCCCACCCCGATGTTTCCAATGCAGGTGGCGGCTATATCCTGAGGGATAGGGGCCTGGTCCAGGTGAAGAATCTCTGATTTTTGATCCAGAAAATCAATGGCCAGATAGGCCTTGCTTTGAAACAGGCGCATCTTGCGCATATCCTTGGCCGATATCCTGCTGGCGGTCAGATTGGCGACAGCCCCGTTGGCAAACTCCAGACGGGCGTTGGCGATGTCTTCACTGGTCGAAACCACCCCAACCCCACATGCCTGAATGGAGTCCAGGGGGGACGGTATCAAGGAATGAATGATATCGATATCATGAATCATGAGATCCAGGACCACGCTGACGTCCAAACCGCGGGGGTTGAACCGGCTCAGACGGTGTGACTCAATAAAGAGCGGACTCAGGGAATATCCGGACAGGGATTGAAATGCTGGATTGAAGCGTTCGATATGCCCGACCTGCAGCACACGTCCGCTCTGTTCTGCCCGGTGGATAAGGTCAGTTGCTTGATCGGAGCAGGATGTGATGGGTTTTTCAACAAAGAGGTGTGCACCATGCTTCAGGGCTTTTGTACCCACCTGATAATGATGCTCGGTGGGGACAACAAGAGAAACGGCCTGCACCTGGCGCAAGAGCTGGGAAAGGGAGGTGAAGGCTTTTGTATTGCAAGCCTTGGCTATTTTCTGGCTGCGGGAGAGATCCAGGTCAAAGACCCCGATCAGCTTGAGTTCAGGAAGACCGGAAGCGATCCTGGCATGGATGGCCCCTAGGTGGCCGACTCCAATGACGCCAAAGGGTATTGCGGACATGATCAGCCTTTTTGCTTGCACATCATCCCGGCCGGCAAACAGGTCTATGTCTGAGAAGAAAGTGACCGGGGAAAAGGATTTTTGTTCCAGGTTGTATCCAGAATCAAACGGGCGGCTGTGGTTGAGGCTTTATGGGCCCCGAGCAGAAAGCGTATGTCTTTAAGTGTATGTTGCACATCCCGTCTTTGCTCTGGAT
>Ga0182239_1000049_pt1 | contig 41753 bp, 39 predicted proteins | sample hydfrate6_PW_210_FD_132456 | JGI IMG/M metagenome (GOLD analysis project Ga0182239, IMG submission 132456) | Subsurface microbial communities from deep shales in Texas, USA - hydraulic fracturing test 6_PW_210 | ecosystem: Environmental > Aquatic > Deep subsurface > Shale gas/oil reservoir >... | reverse complement strand
TGCCGAAACCGCGCCAATGCAGCCAAACAAACCACCCCCGCCCCGGCTCATGACCAGCACACTGGGAATATGTGCCAGCAACTGTTTTTTCCCGGAAGGTTCTTTGAATTTGAATGCCGATAAGAGTTGGTGAGCCCGGAAGAATGCTTCCAATGTGTTTTACGGAGTTATCGAATTTGCACAAGGGCCCCCAAGGAAGCCCGAAGGGCGGGGGCGGTTTTTGAAGCGACATTGATCTTTTTTGCGGAAAAATTCAGCCGATGCCGGAGCCGGAAAATTTCAAACTGTTTGAGGGCGACAGCCCGAGTTTGTAAATTTCGGCGAAGGCATCGGCTGAATCCGCAAAAAGGCTCAGGAGCGAAAAAACCCGCCCCCGGCCGCAGGGCTTTCTTCCTCCAGGCCACCACCATCTTCAACCCGGAAGAAGTCACAACCGCAACATCGGCATAACCAAGGCGGAAGCTGCTTATGCCGATGTTCGCATGAGCCGTGTCGGGTGTGCTTTGATTATTTGCCGGCTGTTTTGAGCTCGATTTCCTGTTGGGCTGAAAGCGGGCCTGCGATTTCAAAGGCCGAATAGGTGGACAGGGTGATTTTGTCCACTATGCAGGAAATCCGGTCTTTTGTCTGGAACGCCGCCATTTTTTCGGCCACATCCCGGGTGTTAAACGCACCGGCATACAGGCCGATTGTCAGGTGCGGAACATAGGCTCTTGTCCGGTCTTCATAAAAGCTGTTGGTTAAAATCCGCCGGATTTGCGCCAGTCCGCCCTGGGTGTCAAAGACCTCCAGAAACGGTGCTGCTGCAAAACTGTTCATCCCGCCGATGCAAATCTCAAAGGGCTGTATGCGCGTCTGCCAGAGATCCTGCAGATGGCGCCGGAGGCTCTGGCTGCTGTAATCATCACTGAATCGCGGGTTATGGGTCAGAAAGCCGCATACCAGAAGGGTGACATGGGGCTGGCGGTAATAGGGGGAGAAAAGAAAGGGCTCCATCCACGCCTTTGCCGCATCAAAACGCGATCGGATTTGTTCATTGCAAATACCCACGGTCCAGACCGCAAAATTCTCCCGCCCTTTGTGCCACTGGCTGTAGTCGCGATTTTTTGTGGCCAGGGTGGCTTTATAAGACAGAAATTCATTCCAGACGGCACGGGTTTGGATGTCCCTGGCTTCTGCGGGCATTTCTGTTTTCTTTATTTTTCTGTGATTACGTATTTGCTGCCGTTTGTGCAGATTTGCAGGCGGCCGTTTTCATCTTCTTCCATGAGTGCGGACATCCGGATCATGGCCCGCTCGGCAAACCGGATGCGCTCATCGTTGTTTATGGCATAGAGCCGGTCATCCTGGATATAAAGCGTTTCCGGATCCAGCAGGATCTCCCGGCCCGTGTTGAGCACCAGCCATATTTCGTTGTTTTGTTTTCGGATGTCAAATGCGAACAAGGCCGTGTCTTCATAGGGGAAATAGACTTTCTCCCAGATCCCGCCCTTGTCCTGGAGAACGAAATAGCCGTTTTCATCCCGGTGAATGTGCCGGTGAAAATAATCGATGATTTTCTTTTTCCGGAACCGTCCGCCGTCATTTCGCCACCACCCCTCGCTGTCGAGCCAGAACACGGCCTCTTGCCTGGGGATCACCACAATGTCTGCAGGTTGGTCCATCTGATGCATTTCTCTTTTATTATTTGCGGCCTGGTTGAAAGATGCCTGCATCATATCTTAAAATTCATCCAGTGCAAACCCGGAAACATCCGAAAACCCCCAATAGCCGTATTTCTTTTTTCCTGCGTTGCCAGTCCCCGAAATCAGGAGGGGTGGAATGGTTTGATGAAATTTTTTGATTATATTATACATTGAGCTTCAGGAATGTCTATGATCAGGGTTTGGTTTTTGAAACGACATTTTCCGAAACCATTATCAATGAAAAATTGTACTGGTGCCATGCAGAACCGGCAAAACGCCAATGACCAGGCAGCATGCCGGGTGCAAAGCGTTTTTTCAACCCTCGAAAATCGTTTAAACTCATGTATAAGGACAACAGGACCTACCAAAAAGCGTTTATCATGGATATGGACGGGGTCGTTTATACCGGCTCTCACCTGATTCCCGGTGCAGGCGAGTTTGTCGGCAGACTCCAGCAGGGCGATTACAAATTCCTGTTTCTGACCAACAATTCCTACCACAACCCTGAGGAAATCAGGGATCGGCTCATGGGGATGGGCATTGATGTCCCTGAGGATTGCTTCTATACCTCTGCCATGGCAACGGCCAGCTTTCTTCGGGTACAGCGGCCGGAGGGCTGCTCCGCCTATGTGATCGGCGGACGTGGAATTGTCGACGAGCTGGAAAACGCGGGCATCACCATCACCTCGGACAAACCGGATTATGTGATTGTCGCCGAGACCGAGCAGTATGATTACGCCAAAATCATTGAAGCAACCCTGCTGATTCAGGAGGGGGCCAAGTTTATCGCCACCAATCCGGATCTGACCGGACCCAGCCTGAGGGGCCCGGTGCCCGCTTGCGGCGCCCTGGTCGCACCCATTGAACGCGTGACAGGTGTGGTGCCCTACTTTCTGGGAAAGCCCAATCCGGCCATGATGTTCTGGGCCCGTAAGAAACTGGGCGTGCATTCGGCCAACTGCTTCATGATCGGCGATCGGATGGACACCGACATTGTGGGGGGGCTGGAATCCGGAATGACCACATGCCTGGTTCTCAGCGGTGTGACCAGCCGGGAGACCATGAACCGATTCCCTTATCAGCCTGACTATGTGTTTGAAAATCTTGGGGAAATTGATCCCGAATCCATCTTTTCCAGAAGAGACCGGGTGGAAAACGCCATGCCCGATAGCTGAGCAAAACCTGTTTTTTGCAGAAATGATGATACCCGTGTTGTGAAAGTTTCCGTCCGGAAGCGTTGACAGTGATTGTGGAATCCGGAAAAAGCAAATAAAAAAGGGGGGAATATGGAAGCTGTATTGAAAAACAAAACAGCTATCGTAACCGGCGCATCCCGGGGCATTGGAGGGAAAATCGCTTTGAAACTCGGCCAATCCGGCGCCTCGGTGGTGGTCAATTATGCCAAAAATGCAAAAGCTGCAGACCAGGTGGTCTCGCAGATCACTGAAAGCGGCGGGCAGGCTGTTTCCGTGCAAGCGGACATGCAAAAGACAAGTGAGGTCAGCGCATTGTTTGATGCTGCCGGGAAACAATTCGGTTCCATTGATATTCTGGTCAACAATGCCGGCATTGCATTGTTTAAAAAAGTTGCCGACTTCACTGAAAAGGAATTTGATGATAGTTTTGCCGTAAACGTCAAAGGCCTGTTTTTTGCCTGCCAGCAGGCGGCCAAAAAAATGGCGGACGGCGGAAAAATCATCAATATTTCCTCGTCCGTGACAAAGATGATGCTGCCTGATTACGGCGTCTATGCCGCCACCAAGGGGGCTGTGGAGCAGATCACCAAAGTGCTGGCAAAGGAGCTTGGCCACAGAAAAATCGCAGTCAATGCCATCTCGCCCGGACCCGTGGACACGGAACTGTTCAGGCAGGGCAAGACAGAACAACAAATACAAAATCTTGCGGATATGGCCGCATTCGGCCGCATCGGCACCCCCGGCGATATTGCCGGTGCCGTACTGCTTCTGGTCAGCGGCGAAGCCGGCTGGATCAGCGGGCAAAACCTGTGTGTCAACGGCGGTTTTGCGGCGTGAAGCAAAGCCGGTTTGCACGGGCCAGTACATGAAACCGCCAATCATAATACCGGCCCGGGGTTATCTGTCCCCTGATTCGTTTTTATTGTTTTATTAAAGGGGCACTGAATGCATATATTTGTATCGTATTCTCAAAAAAATGATGCCCGGGAGGCTGCAGAACAGGCCTTTTGCGATTTAACCGCCAACATGGCCGGTATGCCGGACTTTCTTTTTGTCTGCTACACAGAAGTTTACGATTCCAGGGCTATCTGCAGCACACTTTCCAGGCTTGCCCCGAAAGTTCCGGTGCATGGGGCAAGCTCGTGTCGCGGGGTCATGACGGGTTCCGGGTTTATCCCCGGCAGTCCGGGTGCGCTTGGATTGTTCGGGATCTATGATCCGGACGGAGATTATGGGGTTGGTTTGCGCTGTTTTGAGGAAAATCCCGGGCAGTCCGGTGCCGAGGCCGTGGCTGAAAGTCTTGAAAACGCGGGCAGGCCTGGTGAATCTCCTCATTTTGTCTGGATTACCGCCACTCCGGGATACGAGGAAAAACTTCTGGCTGGAATCGAGTCTGTGCTGGGTCCGAATGTGCCCGTTTTGGGCGGAAGTGCTGCAGATGATACGATCTCCGGCAACTGGTCTGTCATTGGAAATGGCCAAAGCAGCAGGGCGGCAGTGGCCGTAAGTTCAGTTTTTTCCAGTGTGGAGCCTGGTTTTTCCTTTCACAGCGGTTATTCTCCCACCTCTTGTTTTGGGGTGGCAACCAAAACCAACGGCCGGGTTCTTCAGGAGATCGACGGCCGTCCGGCCGCGCTCGTATACAATGAATGGACAGGCGGGGCAGTAACCCCTGTGCTGTCCATGGGCGGCAATGTTGTTCAATCCACGAACTGGTATCCGCTGGCCAGGTTCAGTCATGACCTGGGCAAAGTTCCCCTGTATCTTCTTTCCCACCCTGAAACCGTTTTGTCAGACAACAGCATGAGCTTGTTTACAGATATACATGCCAATGACAAAATTACGTTGATGACCGGAAATCGAAAAAGCCTGATAAACCGGGCGGCACGGGTGGTGGAAAGCGTTTTGTCAAGCCATGATTGCCAGCCGGACCAGGTCAGGGGCGCATTGATTGTTTTTTGCGCAGGCTCCATGCTGGCGGTCCGGGACGATATGGAGGAGGTACAGCATAAAATCAAATGGGTTCTTGGAGATGTACCGTTTTTGACGCTATTTACCTTCGGGGAGCAGGGCTGTCTTACCGAAGGGGCCAATTGTCATGGCAATCTCATGATCTCGGTCATTCTTTTCACCAATCTGCCGTCGGCTCTGTAGCCGATTTGCGCGGAGAAGCGGCATGCCATCAGATATAAAGAAAAAAATTCAAAACCTGGGCAACGAGGAACTTTACGAAATTGCCCTTGACCGTGAACGAATGCGCAGCCGGGAAAGACAGTCACGCAGGCACAGCGAGTTGCTGCTGCAGGGTCTGCAGGTGCTGACATCCTCGGATACGGCAGAATCCGGACTGCTCAATATCCTTTTGTCCATAGACAGGTCTGAGTCCCTGGATGGTTCATTTGTTTTGGTTTCAGACGAAAGCAGTTCCCTTGAAGTTTTTTCTTCCACCCTTCCGGGGGTTTGGGGAACAAAATGGTATCCCGGAGACATGTTCAGCCGCATGTTTGAAAGGGGTAAACCCATCATCGTGCATGACCTCCGGCAGCCTGCCGAGTGGAAAGACAAGCCGGAAATCAAAAGAATTTACAGATCTGCTGTGCACGCACCTTTTTATTTCGGCAAGTCCCGGGCGGCAATTATATGTGTGAGCAAAGGCCACGGCTTTATCAGGTACATGCATGCCAAATTGCTTTATCGTCTGGGTCCCCTGCTGACCCAGGCCCTGGTTTCAATCCAGAATCTCAGGCAGTTAAAAAACGCCCGGGCCGAGCTCGAGGAGAAATCACAGCAGTTGGAGCAAGCCCTGGGCAAGGCAACCCGTTTGGCCGGGACCGATTATTTGACCCAGGTTTTAAACCGCAGAAGTTTTTTTGATGCTGCTGAAAAAGAGCTGTATCGGTCCTGTCAACTGGATTTGCCGCTTTCCGTGCTCGTCCTGGATATAGATAATTTCAAGGCAATAAACGACAATTACGGGCATGCTGCCGGGGATGCGGTGCTTGCCGATCTTGCCAATCTTTGCAAACGCCTTCTCAGAGATTCAGACGTTCTGGCCCGTTATGGGGGGGAGGAATTCATGGTGCTGCTGCCGGCAACTCCGAAAAACAGGGCTGCCAAGGTTGCTGAAAGAATACAGCAGGCCGTTGCAAAGGCAAGCTTCAACGGACTGCCGGCCGGACAAAAGGTCACAATCAGTATCGGTGTGGCCGGCAAAGATGTCTCCGGGCCCTTTGAGATTGCCACTCTTATTGATCATGGGGACAAGGCCATGTATGAGGCCAAAAAACAGGGTAAAAACCGGGTTGTGCTGTATCCGTTTGATTAAGACGTTCTTTATGCCAGAATCACAAGGCCGGGCCTCTGGTGCCGGTAAAAAAGATTGTTGATACTTTTTTGGGGGGGGACCGTGACCCGGCTATAGGTGAGTTTCGCGGCTTTCAGATCTCTGCAGGAGGCTCAGGCCTTATTGTCTTCGGCTTCACGCATGGTCTGCTGACAGATCTTAAGGCCTATGGCGGCGTCCTTTGCCCATTGCCTGGATGAAGGGCTTTTTATCAAAGAAGGCCTGGGAAAAGCACAAAAAAAACCGGGGCAGGGACCTTTTGGCCCTCTGCCCCGGTTCGGGAATATGAAAAAATTATCCGGCGGATACCATCAGCAGGAGCAGCCCGAGGAGCAGTCACAGCCGCCGGTGTCGCATCCGGGCTGCATCTGCTGGGTCGGCTCGTCATTGATGGCCTTTACCTCGATTTCAAAGTTCAGGTTCTGGCCGGCCAGGGGATGGTTTAAGTCCACCACCACCTTCTCGTCGTCGGCCTGGGCGATTTTGGCCGGGATCTGCTGGCCGTCCGGGGTCTGCAGGCCGATGACATCGCCTACCTGGGGGTTCATCTCCGGGGGCACTTCCTCCCGGGAAAAAGTGTGCAGCTGTTCTTCATCCCGGTTGCCATAAGCCTGGTCCGGCTCCAGGGTAAAGGACTTTTTTTCATTCAAGCCCATGCCCAGAAGGGCCTGTTCAAAGCCCTGGATTACCTGACCTGCACCCACCATGACCTCCATGGGCTGGCTCTCATCACTGGTATCAAAAACTTCGCCGCTATCCAGGGTGCCTTTGTAATGAACGGTGACAAACTTGCCGTTTTCAACTTTTTGCATAAAAAAACTCCTTTGGTTAAATTGATTTTGTTCAATTTACCCTAGGGATGAAAACGCACAAGTCAAGTTTTTTTTATTGGTTTTCAGTCCTCCGGAACTGGCTGGGCGGCCAGCTCCCGGCTGCCGCCATAGGTTCTGCGCGGCGGGGATTCAGGCACTATGCCGCTGCCCTCCCCGTTTTCCAGGGCCTTGCTGAATCGATAGCCCAGCATTGAAACCACTTGGTGGTATTTTTCCATGATCTGTTGGTGGCTGTCTCCGGGCACATCCACCACCGCGTAGCGATAGCTTTCCGGGTTGTGCTTAAAATCAGATAAATGCGCGTTTTCATGAATCAGATTGCGGATGTTGACCTCTGGATATTTCATCCGGATTTCCGCAAATGCACTCTGGGTGGGGGTCTCAAGTATCCGGGCATCGTGGAAAAGATGCAGCTCAAAATTGTAGCACGCCGAATGGGTCATCCTGCGTGTTTTGACCGGCTCCGGCCTTTGGCCCGTAGCCACGTCGCAGAGCATGTGCAGGGGATCTGTACCGGTGACCGATTCGATGGTCTTGGCAAACTGAAAGGCAATGCGGCTGTTGACCTCGATGATGCCGAATTTCTGTTTTTCCTCGTCTGCCCGCAGCTCCACGTTGAAAAAGCTGTTATCAATGCCCAGGGCCGGGATCAGCTTTTTGAGGGCTGTTTCGATTTTGTCCTGCAGGTCCGGTTCAAACCGGTGGGGGAAGGCATGATAGAAAAAGCTGTTGGTATCCGGGTGATAAACCGCCCGGGTGATACCGAAAAAGGTCACTTCCCCTTCAAACACGTAGCCGTCCATGGTCACCTGGGTGCCGGAGATCAGTTCTTCGCACAGAAAATCGTTGCATGTGGCAACATTTAAGGCGTTGTGATAAGCCGGGTCAATGGCCAGGGCATTCAGGTAATACTGGTTGAATCGGGCAATATCAATGCTTTCCCTGGCAATGTAGTATTCAAGTTCGCCTGCCTGCTCCACCCTGTGGCTGCCAAAGGAGATATTGGCGCGCGCGGGTTTGATGAAAAACGGAAACGACAGCCGGGAAGGGTCGCGCAGATAGTCCAGGGCCAGGGCATAAGCCGGGGTGGATTCCGGGATGACATCGCGCTGGATGCGCCGGAAAAGATACTTGTTCTGGGTGTTGATCACCGCGTTGACCGGCGCGAAACGGTGGCCGGTTTCCTGGGCGATAATGGCGGCAAACACGGCTGAGGAGTCATGGGTTCCCACAATGCCGTCATACATTTCCGGGTTGTTTCTGATCCGTTCAATGGTCTGCTCCAGGTAGGGCCGCACGCCGAACTGGAGGATTTTTTCTGCTGTTTCAATGGTTAGGTCATATTTGTCCTGATGGGCAAAGCTTTGCTCCACCATGTCAATGTCACTGGCATCGCATAAAAACAGAATTTTTTTCATGGCAAAGCCTCAATATCTTCTATCTTTTAAAATGGTTGCCTGTATTGCCGCAATGAAGTGTACCCGCCGCATGGAGTCACGGGGGTATAGAGCCGGGTCTTTTTGTTTCAGGCGAAAAAACAGGAGACTGTCCTGTCCGGGTGAGAAAAACGGGCAGAACAGGGTTTATTAGCCCGGCCCCAGGGGCGATTCAGGCGACCACTGGCTGGTGTCGACTTTTCCGGATACGGGCTTTCCGTCCTTGAAGACCAGAGAGATCTGATCCAGGGAGCCCAGGGTCTCGATATCCTCTATGGGGTTTTGGTTGACCACGATGCAGTCGGCCAGTTTTCCGGGTGTCAGGGATCCGACCCGGTCTTCCAGTCCCAGGGCTTTTGCGGCGCGGCTGGTGGCGGCAATAATGGCTTCCATGGGATTCATAAGCTCGTTTTTGACGTACTGGATAAGCTCCATGGCGTTTTTGCCGTGAAAGTTGTACGGCGTGCCCGCATCGGTTCCCATGATCACGCTGACGCCTGCGGCAATGGCATGGTGCAGGTTTTCCAGCCGGATGCGGGCAACATCGTTGGCCTTGTCAGACATGAACCTGGGGATCTGCTGGCAGATTTCTTCGGAATCATTGTTGCACATCCAGTAATTGGAACTCAGGGTGGAGATGAGATAAACCCCGGAGACCGCCATCATTTTGAGGGCTTCCGCATCTGCCAGGGTGCCGTGCTCGATGGTGCGCACCCCGGCGCGCACGGCGTTTTTGATCCCCTGGGCTCCGTGGGCATGGGCGGCCGTGTGCTTGCCGGCCTTCTGGCCTTCATTGACCACGGCTCGTATTTCGTCAACATCGAGCTGGGCTGCGCCGGGTATGCCGCCCGGGTTCATGATGGCGCCCGTGGCCATGACCTTGAGCAAGTCAGCGCCTTCCTTGATCTGCTCTCTGGCGGCCCTGCGGTTTTCATCCACGCCGTCCGCCTCCCGGTACAGGCCCTTGAAATATTCGCTGCCGGCCGAAAGCATGCAGATGATTTTTCCCGAGGCCAGGATGCGCGGGCCGGGAATCAGTCCTTCCTCAACAGCCCTTTTTACCGCAATGTCAATGTAATTGGCAGAACCTGCGTTTCTCACCGTGGTGATGCCGGACCTGAGGGTGTTGGCCATTTCCCGGGCCGCCCGCAGGGTTCTGAGCTTGTCCTCCACCAGGCTTTCATGGCAGGTGTCGGCCATGCCGTGCATGTCCAGGTGAATATGGGCGTCGATCAACCCGGGCATGACAAATTTGCCGGACAGGTCATGGCGCACCGCATCTTCCGGGATATTCACCTGCTCCTTGGGGCCGGCTGCAGCAATTTGGTTGTTTTCAAACACCAGCACGGCATCCGGCAGGCATTGTCCCAGCCCGTCAATCAGGGTCATTTTTTCCAGTACCGTATGCATCCCGGCTCCTTGTGCAAAATCATGCCCGGCAGGGACCATTTGGGATATCCATACCGGGCCTGGGGTTTTTTGGGCAAACAGCTGTTTTATCCGATCATTTTCCTGTTAAGGCGGAGTTAAAATAATCTTCATTAGTATCAGTATGATAAGCAGAAGTCAACCCTTGTCAAGACCCGGGTATCTTTGATTTGAAATTTGTGTGTTCTCTTTGTATAAAGGTTATTTTAACCAACAGTGAAAGGATGTTTTGTTCATGGCGTATTTTAACCGGGGCAATGCCCGAATTTACTATGAGGACAAAGGAGCCGGCGAGCCGGTGATTGCCGTGGCCGGGCTCATGGAAAACACCGCTTACTGGGATCTGACCGGTGTGGCAGACGAGATTTCGCAGCATTTCCGGTTTGTGTCAATGGATATGCGCGGCCACGGCTACACCGAGGCGGAGGGCGATGCCCCGGGGTTTGACTGCGAAACCGTGGGTGAAGACATCATTGCCCTGGCCGATCACCTGGGCCTTGACCGGTTTCACCTGCTGACCCATTCAACCGGCGGGTTTGCCGGGGTGCGCTATGCAATGAAGGATTGCTCCAGGTTCGCCTCCCTGATTCTGACCAACACCGCCTCGTTTACCTCCCCGGTGCCCGGGGACCGGAAAAGCATTGACCAGTTTCACGACAATTTTGCCGCATTGTTTGAAAACCTGGACTGGGAGACCATGATCGCGGGGTTAAAAGATAGGCCCGGCCCGTTTTTCCGGGGTATCGTGGAATCGGAGAATGCCGATGAAATGCTTGCCACCGCCCTTTCCATGGCAAAGCGAAACAACCGCTTTGTCATCGCCGATTTCGTGCGCAGCTTCTATAAGGATCCGGACCCGAGAATCGAGGGTTTGCGCGGCATCACCTGTCCCGTGCTCATTGTCTACGGAACCAAGGATGACCTGTTTGTGGAATCCAGCCGGCTCATGGCAAAGGAAATTCCCGGTGCCCGGCTTTTGGAGTATGCGGATATCGGGCACATGACCGCCATTGAAGCCCCGGAGCGGCTGGCATCGGATGTGCTGGATTTTTTGCGCAGCCCGGCCTGATTTCTCAAAATATCAAAAATCCGGGGCCTGTGTGTCCGGGCCGCTGTGCATCAGGTCCATGAGCTCCTGCTCGGACACATCGGTCCAGTGCTCGTAGGCTTCGGCAACGGCAAAGGATCTGCCGGAGCGAAGATTTGCGCAATAGAGCCGGTCCACCATTTCCCCGGCCGCCTCTGCGGCCTGGCGGTGGGCCGTTGGCACGGCCACGACCACCTGCCTGGCGCCGGCCTTTTTTACCGCGTCAATGGCGCAAAACATGGTAAACCCGGAGGCCAGCCCGTCGTCGACAAGGATTGCGCTTTTATCCGAAAGATCCGGGAAGGGCTGCTGCCCCCGAAGTGTGCGGCTCCGGCGGCTGACTTTTTCCTTTGTTTCGGCAATGCCTTCTTTCATCTGCTGGTTTGTCAGGTTCAGCCGGGCCAGCAGCATTTCATTTAACCGCATGCTGCCGTCAAAGGCAATGGCCCCGTATCCGGCCTCGGTGTTCCACGGCAGGGTGATCTTGCTGACCACGGCCACGTCAAATGCCGCCCCCAGTTTCTGCGCAACCACCTGTCCCACCGGAACGCCGCCTGCGGGAATGGCCAGCACAATGGCATCGGGCCACGCCTCCTGTCCCAGCATTTGGGCCAGCACCTGCCCGGCGTGCTGACGGCTGCGAAATACCAGCCGTTTTTCCGCAAGTTCGGGCAGGGAAATGATTTTTTCTGTCATGGGCTCTCCTGTTTGTCGGTCAAAAGAGATCTTTGCCGGATTTGAAAATTGCGCACACCATGTACATGTTTATGGCTACAGGCAAAATATGGCCTGCAAATCTGTTTTTTTCAAACAACCGTCTCAAGGAGGAAGGAAATGAAAAAATCGCTTCAGATCATTTGCTGTGCTGTTGTGTTTGTGCTCGGGACCCTGTCTTTGGTTCACGCCCACTGCGAGATTCCCTGCGGCATCTATGATGATCCGGCCAGAATCGAGCTGATGCGCGAGCATATCACCACCATTGAACGCTCCATGGATCAGATCCACGTCCTTTCAAAGGATATGAAAAACGGCGACGTGGCCCATCACAACCAGATGGTGCGCTGGGTGACCAACAAGGAAGACCATGCAGGAAAGCTCCAGCACATTGTTTCCCAGTATTTCATGACCCAGCGCATTTCCGCAGATGATGCAAAATACGCGGAAAAAATTGCAGTTCTCCACCAGATCCTGGTCGAGGCCATGAAATGCAAGCAAACCGTGGATACCGGCCATGTGGAAAAACTGCGCGACCTGGTGGACTGGTTTGAAACCCTTTATCTCAAATAGCCGGCACCAGCCCGGCATCGGCCACATGGTTTCTGTATTCGTCCGGATCCGGGATGTGTCCCAGAATGGCAGACACGGCCGCAAGCTCGGCTGAACCCAGATAGACCCGGCAGTTATTTCCCATGCGATGGGGAAAGTTCCGGGTGGAGGTGGAAACCACCACGGCATTGTCTGCCACCCGGGCCTGGTTGCCCATGCACAAAGAGCAGCCCGGCACTTCCATCCGGGCCCCGGCCCGGCCGTAAGTGTAAAACCACCCCTGCTGGCGCAGATGGCGGGCGGCCAGCCGGGTGGGCGGGGTTATCCACAGGCGCACGGGCACGGCCCCGCCGGCGTTTTCAAGGATTTTGCCCGCGTTTTCCATCTGGGCAATATCGGTCATGCACGAGCCGATAAACACCTCGTCCACAGGCGTGCCCGCGATTTGGGAAAGCCGGCGCACGTCATCGGGATCATTGGGGCAGGCCGCGATGGGCTCGGTGATCCGGCTCAGATCCACTTCCAGGTCAGCCGCGTATTGGGCGTCTGCATCAGCGCGCAGAAGATGCGGATCATTTAACCAGGCCTGCATTTTTTCCATGCGGGCCTCAATGGTTTGGCGGTCGCCGTAGCCTTCCCGGACCAGCAGGGACAAAATTTCGATGTTTTGTTTGAGAAATTCCGCCACCGGCTTTTCATCCAGGCGGATCACGGCTGCCGCAGCCGAACGCTCGGCTGCGGCATTGGTCAGCTCATAGGCGGCGGTCACCGGCAGGTGAGACAGGCCTTCCATTTCCATGATCCGGCCGGAAAACACGTTTTTCTTGCCGGATTTTTCCTTTGTGAGCAGCCCCTGCTCCATGGCCGCATAGGGTACGGCATTGACCACGTCCCGGATGGTGAGCCCTTGTGCCGGTGTTCCGGTAAAGCGGACCCGCACGGACTCGGGCATGTCCAGGGGCATAAACCCGATGGCCGCGGCAAAGGCCACCAACCCGGAGCCGGCTGGAAAGCTTATGCCGACAGGAAACCGGGTGTGGGAATCACCGCCCGTGCCCACGGTGTCTGGCAGCAGCATGCGGTTTAACCAGGAATGGATGATCCCGTCTCCCGGGTGCAGGGCCACGCCCCTGCGCTGCTTGATAAATTCGTGCAGGCTTTCCTGCATTTCAATGTCCACGCTCCTGGGGTAGGCTGCAGTGTGACAAAAGGACTGCATCACCAGATCAGCGTTAAACTGCAGGCACGCCAGTTCCTTTAGCTCATCGCGGGTCATGGGCCCGGTGGTGTCCTGGGAGCCCACGGTGGTCATTTTGGGCTCGCAGTACTGGCCCGGCCGCACGCCGTTTTCCCCGCAGGCCCGGCCCACCATTTTCTGGGCCAGGGTGTAGCCGCGGGGGCTTTTTTCAGGCTCCACCGGCCGGCAAAAGATTTCCGAAGACCCCAGGGCCAGGCGGTTTCGGGTTTTGTCCGTGAGGGTGCGGCCGATGATCAGCGGGATGCGCCCGCCGGCCCGGACCTCGTCGAGTATGGTGGCGGGCTTGAGGGTAAATTCTGCCACTGTTTGGCCGGTGTCCGCGTTTTCAATCACCCCGTCATGGGGCCGGATCACCAGCACATCGCCGTTTTGGATGCCGGATACGTCGCATTCAACAGGCAGGGCTCCGGCGTCTTCCAGGGAGGTGAAAAAAATCGGCGCGATCTTGCCGCCGATGACCACCCCGCCCCGGCGCTTGTTGGGCACGTGGGGAATGTCGTCTCCGATATGCCACAAAAGCGAGTTGGCAGCTGATTTGCGCGATGAGCCCGTGCCCACCACATCGCCCACAAACGCCAGGGGATGGCCCTTTTGCCGGAGTTCGGCCATGGTCTCCAGGGGTTTTTCAATGCGGTTTCTGAGCATGGCCGTGGCATGCAAGGGAATATCCGGCCGGCTCCAGGCTTCTGAGGCAGGGGAGAAATCATCGGTGTTGATCTCTCCGTCCACCTTGAAGGCCGTCACCGTGATGGTTTTCGGCACTTTCGGAGCGCGCAGAAACCATTCGGCTTCAGCCCACCCGTCAATGACCCGCCGGGCCTGGTTGTTGACCGCGGATTTTTCAAACACCTTTTCAAAGGCGTCAAAAATCAGGATCGTGGCCGCCAGTGCGTCTGCGGCCTTTGCGCACAGCTGCAGGTCATCGAGCAGTTCAATTAAGGGGTCAATGTTAAAGCCCCCGCCCATGGTGCCAAGCAGATACACGGCCTGCTCCGGGGACACCATTGGCGATGATTTTTCACCCCGGGCAAGGGCGGCCAGAAAATCGGCCTTGATTTTGGCGGCTTCATCGACCCCGGCCGGCACCCGGTCGGCAATCAGGTCATAGACAAGCCCGGGGTCGGCATCTTGCGGATTTTGCAAAAGTTCGGTCAAAGCCGCTGTCTGCCGGGCATCCAGCGGCTTTGGCGGAATCCCCAGGGTGTTTCGCTCCTGCTGATGTGCGAGATAGTCGTTTATCATGCTGTTTTCATTTTCTGTTTTGTCATTCATTCAATGCGGCTTCCTGCGGCATATCCCTTGTGAACCGCGTCAAAGGCCATGCCGATGTTTTCGGCATCCCCGGCAATGCTAAAGGCAATGCCCATGTCCCTGAGCCGGTCTGCCAGGGCGTTGTCAGACCGGGCCCCGACGCAGAGCACCACCGTGTCGGCTTCGATTTCCGTGGCCTGGCCCTCCTGCTGCTCCACCCGGATGCCGGTTTTGGTGATTTCCAGGGCCCGGGTGGCGGTCATGGGCTGGATGCCGAACCTGGAGACATCCTGCATCATGCCCCAGCGGGTGGTTTTGCCGAAATCCTTGCCGATTTTGTCCATCATTTCAAGGAGGGTGACTTCCTTGGTGCCCTTGACACAGTATTCGTAAAGGGTGTCTGCGTCTTCAGCCCGGTTGATGAGCAGAAATTTCAGGGTTTCTCCGTCCAGGGTGCCTTTTTCCGCCAGGAACAGGGCGGTTTCCACGCCCACTGCACCGCCGCCGACCACCACAACGCGTTTTCCCGTATACACCTTGCCGGCCAGCACGTCCCAGGCCTGTACCACGTGACCCAGCTCCACGCCGGCAATGGGCGGGGTCATGGGTTCGGCGCCGGTGGCCAGCACCACGTGATCGGGTTTCTGCTGCTCAATCAAAGCTTTGTCCACGGCCGTGTCCAGGTGCACCTCGATGTTGCGGCACCGGAGCTGCTGTTCCAGGTCCCTTGCCAGCTGGGCGAACTCGTCTCTGCCCGGAGGTGCGGCCGCAAGGTAAAGCTGGCCGCCCAGGCGGCCGGATTTTTCATACAATGCCACCAAATGGCCCCGGTCTGCCGCGGCAATGGCCGCGTTCATGCCCGCGGCCCCGCCGCCGATGACCATGACCTTTTTGGGCTTGTCTGCGGGTTTGACCGTGGCTTCATGCTCATGGCCGGCCAGGGGGTTGCAGAGGCATTCCACGTGTTTTAGCTGAAACAGATTGTCAAAGCAGCCCTGGGCGCAGGCCACGCAGTGAACGATCTGGTTTTCTTTTCCTTGTTTGGCTTTCTGCGGCAGGTTGGGATCGGCGATCAGGCTGCGGCCCATGGCCACCATGTCGCACATGCCGTCTGCGATCATGTCCCTTGCCGTGTCCGGGTCGTTGATGCGGTGGCTGGCAATCACGGGCACGTCCACGGCCTCCTTGATGCCCCGTGAAAGATAGGCAAACGCCCCCCTGGGCACGGCCGTGGTGATTTGGGGCACCCGGGCCTCGTGCCAGCCCACGTTGATGCACAGGGCATCGACCCCGGCCCGGGTGACCAGGGCCTTTGCATATTCGCGCAGCTCGTCTCTGCCCTGGCCTTCGGGCATGAAGTCATTGCCGTTCATGCGCACGATCAAAGGGAAATCCGGGCCCACCTGTTTGCGGATGGCGCGCATCACCTCGATGCCGAACCGGATACGGTTTTCAAAACTGCCGCCGTATTCATCCTCGCGCTTGTTGGTCAAAGGCGAGAGAAACTCGCTGATGAGATAGCCTGTTCCGTGAAGCACCTCCACGGCGTCAAACCCGGCTTCTTTGACCCGCCTGGCGGCCTGGGTGAAATTGTCCACGATTTGCTTGATTTCCGGGATCTCAAGGGCGCGCGGGGTTTCCCGGGTCATCCGGGAGGCCACCGCGGACGGGGCCACCGGCTGCTGGCCGTTTAGGAAAAACGACATGTTGTAGCGGCCCGCGTGGTTGAGCTGCACTGCGCTTTTGGCCCCGTTTTCCCTGATCACATCAGCGAGTTTGGCAAGCCCGGGCACGAATTCGTCCTTGTGAGCCCCGATGTTTAAGGAGTTTCCGGACAGTTCGTCCACTGTGGCGTAGCCCACACAGATCATGCCGGCCCCGCCTTTGGCGCGCTGCCGGTAAAACGCCAGGATCTGTTCGGTTACCTGGAAATTGTCGGCCATGCCAAGGTGCATGGCCGGAAGATAGATCCGGTTGTCCACCTGCATGCTGTTGATGGAAATCGGGTTAAACAGCGGGTCCTGTATCATTTTTCCCCCTTTGGTCGAAATAAATTGGGTTTGATAGCACCGTAAAAAGTCCAATATCGGCGTTACGCGCGATTCCTCAGAATTTCACGTACGGATAAGTACGCTGCATTCTTCGGAATCGCGCAAGCCTTGATCTTGAACTGTTTACGGCGCCATCTAAAAACTTACTTTTTACGAAACCATCTATATTTAAAAAAAACAAAAATTCCTTATTCATGCGGTTGGCGTCAAGGAAAAAAGCCGCTTAGGTCTGTGTATGCCGGATGTCTTTGATCAGGGCCTCGATGTGATCCACGGCGTCTGTCACAAAAGTGTCCCGTCCTGTGACCCGGGCCAGGATGCCCCCGCCTTCAAACAGCGAAAGAATCAGACCGGCAGTGCGCCGGGCATCGGTTTCCGGCCGGATCTCCCCGGTTTCAATGCCCTGGCTGATCAGACCGGCTATGCGGTTTTTGAGTAAATCAACGGTTTCGGCCACGCGCCGGCAAAGGGCCGGGTGCGTATCGTCGGCCTCTGTGGCCGTGTTGACGATGGGACATCCCCCGTAGGCGCAGGTATGGGCGTAAAGCTTGCGAAAGACCGCCGGGCAGGCCGCAAGTTTTTCGCCCGGGGTGTCGGCCCGGGCCAGTTCCCGGGCAAAAATCCGGTTGAGAAAAGCTGCGTGATAGTCGTAGACCGCGAGTATCAGCTCATCCTTGTTTTTGAAATTGCCGTAAATCCCGCCCTTGGTCAGCCCGGTGGCAGCGGTGAGCTCGGCAATGGAGGTGCCTGCAGCCCCCTTTTTGTTGATCAGGGGAGCTGCCTTTTCAATGATGCGGCGCCGGGTGCGCTCGGATTTACCATAACTGTTGAGTTCCATATCCCTTTTATTAATACCGGTCGGTATATTTTGTCAATGCGCAATCCGGCCCCTTATGTCAGCAGAGGCTTTTTTCCGGGGCGGGAATGTGGTAAGAAGATTTCATTCACGTCCCGGCCACATCCGGGTCACATTTTGGACAGGGGATGGGGAAATATTGCGGCAAAAGGAGGCGTTTTTTGGAAAAGGGATATATCCAGGTTTATACCGGCAACGGCAAGGGAAAGACCACCGCGGCCCTGGGCCTGACCCTGCGTGCGGCCGGCGCCGGGCTCAGGGTCTATATCGCCCAGTTCATGAAAAAGGGCCATTACAGTGAAATCCGGGCCCTGGAGCGGCTCTCTGACCAGGTTACCGTGGAGCAGTTCGGCACGGGCCGCTTTGTGCTGGGCAAGCCCGATCCGGAGGATCTTGAGGCCGGCCGAAAGGGACTGGCCGCAGCCGGGCAGGCCATGCTTTCCGGTGAATATGACATGGTTGTGCTCGAAGAGGCCAATGTGGCCTATGAGAGCAAAATTATCTCAGAGCGGGATCTCATGGATTTTGTATCCGCCAAACCCGACGGGGTGGAGCTGGTGCTCACCGGCCGCGGCGGGGCCCCGGGCGTGTTGGAGCGGGCTGATCTGATCACTGAAATGAAGCCGGTGCGCCACTATTTTGAGCAGGGCGTGGGCGCGCGCACCGGAATTGAGAGCTGAGCCAATGGACGGCAGAGAAGTTCATTTTGTTCTGGGCGGCTGCAGAAGCGGCAAAAGCAGCCATGCCCTGGCCCTGGCAGATGCCCGGACCGGGGAGAAAAACATTTTTGTGGCCACCTGCATGCCGGCAGACGAGGAAATGCAGGCCAGGGTGGTGCGCCACCAGCAGGAGCGGGACCCCAAATGGCAGACCGTGGAAGAGCCCCTGGAGTTGGCCCGGGTGATCCGGGAACACCTCGGCGCGGACGTGATCCTGGTGGATTGCCTGACCCTCTGGATTTCAAACCTCATGGCCCGATATGAAGACGATGACAAGGTCATGGAACAGGTGGAGGATCTGGGCCGTGCCCTGGGTGAAACCGTCTGTCCGGTGTTTTTGGTCTCAAATGAGGTGGGCTCCGGGATTGTGCCGGAAAATGCCATGGCCAGGCGGTTTCGGGATCTGGCCGGCTTTGTCAACCAGCATGCGGCCCGGTGCGCCAGGCGGGTGACATGGATGGTGGCCGGTATTGCCGTGGAGATCAAGTAGTGCCGGGCATATCCGGCCATTGAAGCTCAAACCGGCGGGTCTCTCCGGGCTTCGGGCCGGCCTGATCTGCCAGAAATGTGCGTTCCCAGAACTGCAGCCGGTTGTTTTTGTCCAGGATAAGGGCCGAGGAACACCGGGTCCCGTAATCGGGGCTGACAACAAAGACCGGTGAAAGGGTCCGCTCCCAGTCTTTGCCCACGCCCGTGTCCGGCAGGTGCTCGTCTGCCGCGGGCCTGGGATCGTAGAGCAGGTCCAGCACCGCGTGGGGCTCGATAACCGGGCTGGCATCGATCAGGGCGGCGAGTTTCTGCTTCATGGTGCGGACCTTGGGCCAGGGGGTGTCGAGCAGGTGGTTGCTGATGCCGTGGATGCCTGCTTTAAGCCGGACAATGCCGCTGTTTTTGTTGGAATACCACCATATCTGATTCAACCATCCCGTCAGCAGGTTAAAACCGCAATACTGATCCCGCTGCTTTTCCACTTCGGCAAGATAGCTCTCCGGCTGCTGGTCTCCGGCCAGAAAGTCTTTGACCAGCTGGCCTCTGGATTTGCCCCATGGGGTCATGGCAGACGGATCCCGGTAATTGGTCACCGCCGCGATTCTGCCGCCGGGCGTGACCCCCAGCCATGTCCCCCGGCTCTGCAGGTCCCGGCCGGCCAGGATATGTGGGTTATCCTCCCAGAAATCCAGGGCCGCGGTGGGCCGGCTGTAGAATTCATCCCGGTTGGCCGCGATGATCAGCGGGTATTCCGGGTGGGCGTCTATGGCGATGACAATGAGGCACATGGCAGGCTCGGCTTTCGTGTTTCTGCTTGTATTTGCAGCGCAAATCTGATAATAATGTCATTTTATAAAATTAACAATAAAATAAGCGGGTTTATGCCTGTTTTAACCTATCCCGGATTGCGGGATAGCCAACAGGATACCAACGTGGATACAATAGCAATGAGGAGGCGGATATGCAAGAGGTGGTGATCGTCAGCGGCGCCCGGACCCCGGTGGGCGCATTCGGCGGATCGCTCAAGGATGTCACGGCAGTTGAACTGGGCAGCCTCGCGATAAAGGAAGCAGTGAAACGCGCCGGGCTGAGGCCGGCATTAAGTGATGAAATGAAAGAAGGGGCTCCCGATCCGTTCAAGGGTCAGGGTCCGGTGGAACTGGAATCCGCAGGCGCTCAGTGGGATGATAACGCCCGGGAAGTGGCATTTGACGAAGTGATCATGGGAAATGTCCTGATTGCCGCCCAGGGTCAGAACCCGGCGCGCCAGGCCATGATCCGCGCGGGCATGCCCAAGGAAACACCCGGATTTACCATCAACAAGGTCTGTGCCTCCGGATTAAAGGCCATTGCCCTGGCTGCTTCGTCGATTATGTGCGGCGAGGCCGAAGCCATTGTGGCCGGCGGCCAGGAGAGCATGAGCTGTGCGCCCATGGCCCTTCCCAAGGCCCGGTGGGGACATCGCATGGAGGTCACCGGCAAGGGCGAAGTCCTGGATTTGATGGTGTATGATGGTTTGTATGAAATTTTTTACGGTTATCACATGGGCGTGACCGCGGAAAATATCGTGGAAAAATACGGGATTTCCCGGCAGGAGCAGGATGAGTTGTCTGTTTTGAGCCACAACCGGGCCAGGGCGGCCATTTCCGACGGCACCTTTGCAAAGGAAATCGTCCCCGTGACCATTAAAACCCGTAAGGGCGATGTGGTGGTCGACACAGACGAACGGCCCATGGAAACCAATATGGAAAAAATGGCCAAACTCAAGCCGGTGTTTAAAAAAGACGGCTCTGTCACTGCGGGCAATGCTTCGGGGGTTAATGACGGGGCTGCGGCAGTGGTACTGATGAGCGCCCAAAAGGCCGAGTCACTGGGCCTTGCCCCTCTTGCCAAAATCAAGGCATTTGCATCCGGCGGCGTGGATCCGGCTTACATGGGGCTGGGTCCCATTCCGGCGATCCGCAAGGTGCTGCGCCAAACCGGCATGAGCATTGATGACCTGGAGATCATTGAGTTAAACGAAGCCTTTGCGTCCCAGGCCCTGGCGTGCATGAAGGAGCTCGGTATTGACACCCAAAAGCCCAACCAGTACGGCAGCGGCATTTCCCTGGGCCATCCCATCGGATGCACCGGTGCCCGGCAGATGGTGACCGCCATTCACATGATGCGCGACAAGGGCGCCAAAAACGCCCTGATTTCCATGTGCATCGGCGGCGGAATGGGCATGGCGATGATTATTGAGGCATAGGCAAAACAGCATATTCCCACAAAGGCCACAGGAGTGGATCCATGACGACCATTGAATCGATCAGCAGAAAAATCGGAACACTTGTCATTTTCGGGGTGCCTGTGATTATCGGCGGCGGCATTGTTTATTATTTTGCCCAGAGCTTTCCGGCCATGTATGTCTTTGAAGTGGTGCTGCTGCTGGCTGCCCTCGGGTTTGTCAGCAAATTGTGATGGTTTTTCCGGTCACTGCAAAAATGCCGCATCCCGGGTGTTTTTGCAGTGATTTTTTTGCCGCCTGCAACAGCACGACGCATCTGAAATCAGACTTTTTACGGTACCATCAAAAATCATTCAAAAAAGTCTTTTTGTTTTTTTGTAAACACGGTGCCTGCCAAATCCAGCCAAACCCTCTGCCATTGGCAAGATCAGGATTGGTGCGGAGTTCGGCCGGCCCTGACCAGGAGTTGAAATGAGCGAAATCCAGCAGCGCATCGATGGGATAAGCATCGACAGCGAGATGAAGCAGTCTTATCTCGATTATGCCATGAGCGTGATCATCGGCAGGGCCCTGCCCGATGTGCGCGATGGATTAAAACCGGTCCACCGGCGCATTATGTTTGCCATGCGCGAGCTGCGCAATGACTGGAACAAGCCGTATAAGAAATCGGCCCGTATTGTGGGTGACGTTATTGGTAAGTACCATCCCCACGGCGATTCCGCGGTTTATGATGCTACCGTGCGCATGGCCCAGAAATTCACCCTGCGCTATCCCTTTGTCGACGGGCAGGGCAACTTCGGCTCCGTGGACGGCGATCCCCCGGCGGCCATGCGTTACACGGAAGTGCGCATGACCCGGCTGGCCCACCAGATGCTTGAAGACATTGACAAGGAAACCGTTGACTGGCAGCTCAACTACGATGAAACCCTGAACGAACCCATGGTGCTGCCGGCCAAGGTACCGGCCCTGCTGTTAAACGGATCATCGGGTATTGCCGTGGGCATGGCCACCAATATCCCGCCCCATAATTTAAATGAACTGGCAGAGGCCATCAAGGCCCTGATCGACAACAGCGAGCTGAGCGTAAACGATCTTATCGAATATCTGCCCGGTCCGGATTTTCCCACCGGCGGCATCATCTACGGCACCGAGGGTATCCGGCAGGCCTACCAGACCGGCCGGGGCAAGCTGCGCATCCGGGCGCGTATCGACATTGAACGCGACAAGAAGAACAACAGCGATATCATTATTGTCAAGGAATTGCCCTACCAGGTCAACAAGGCGACCTTGATCGAAAAGATGGTGCATTTGGTCAAGGAGCGCCAGATCGAGGGCGTGCGCTATATCCGGGACGAGTCCGACAAGGAGGGCATCCGGGTGGCCATTGCCCTTAAAAAAGACCAGGTGGCCGAAGTGGTGCTAAACCTGCTCTACAAGCATACTCCCCTGGAAAGCAACTTCGGCATCATTTTCCTGGCCGTGGTCAACCGGCGGCCCGAGTTGATGAATTTAAAGGAAATGCTTGAGCATTTCATCGTGCACCGCAAGGAAATCATCATCCGCCGGACCCGCTATGATCTGAAAAAGGCAGAGGCCCGGGCCCATATCCTGGAAGGGCTGATCATTGCCCTGGACAACATCGATGAGGTGGTGGCCCTGATCCGGGCGGCGGCATCGCCTGCGGAGGCCAAATCCCAGCTCATGGAGCGCTTTGCCCTGTCTGATGCCCAGTCCCAGGCGATCCTGGATATGCGTCTGCAGCGGCTGACCGGACTTGAGCGGGACAAGATCAAGCAGGAGCACGTGGAAATTCTCCAGGCCATTGCCAGATACAAGGAAATTCTGTCAAGCGAACGGCTGGTGCTGCAATTGATCAAGGACGAGCTCACGGAAATTCAGCAGACATTCGGGGATCAACGCCTGACCAAGATCGTGTCCGAAACCCGGGAGATCACCCTGGAGGACATGATCGTGCAGGAAGACATGGTGGTGACCATCACCACGGCCGGCTATATCAAGCGCAATCCCATCACCCTTTACCGAAAGCAGCACCGGGGCGGCAAGGGCAAGACCGGCATGGGCACCAAGGAAGAGGATCTGGTCTCGCACCTGTTTGTGGCCTCCACCCATCACACGTTCATGTTTTTCACCAACCAGGGCCGGGTTTACTGGTGCAAGGTCTATGACATTCCCCAGGGCGGGCGCACCAGCAAGGGCAAGGCCATTGTCAATCTGTTGAATTTTGCCCCGGATGAGCACCTGACCACGGTGCTTGCCGTACCTGAATTTTCCCCTGGCAATTACGTGCTCATGGCCACCCGTCAGGGCGTGGTGAAAAAGACCGATATCATGGCGTTTTCCAGACCCCGGGCCGGGGGCATCATCGCCATTAACCTGCCTGAGGGCGACGAGCTCATGGCCGCCCGGTTGACCGACGGCACCCGCCAGGTATTTTTGTGCACTTTGTTTGGCAAGTCGATTCGGTTTCCGGAAACCGACATCCGGGCTTCGGGCCGCATTTCCCGGGGAGTTCGGGGAATGCGTCTTGTCAGCGGCGACCGGCTGGTTGGCATGGAAGTGCTCACTTACGGCCAGACCCTTCTGACGGCAACGGAAAACGGCTACGGCAAGCGTACTTCCATTGACGAGTACCCGGTGCAGAAACGGGGCGGCAAGGGCGTGATCACCATCAAGACCAACGAGAGAAACGGCCGGGTGGTGACCATCCTGGTGGTCTCAGACGAAGACGAGATCATGCTGGTCACCGATGCCGGAAAAATCATCCGCCTGGCCATTGCCGATATCTCGGTGATCAGCCGAAACACCCAGGGAGTCAAGCTCATTGACATTGAAGCAAGCGAACGACTTGTAAGCGCCGCGCGGCTGGCCGAACAGGAGGACCCGGAAGTCATTGCGGATGATGGTATTGCGGATGATGAGGCGGACGACGATACAGACGAAGGTTAAACAGATGACAAAGCCCCGGAGGAGGCTTAAATTATAGAATGAAGAATGCGGAAAATGTGAAAATCGGAATTGTGGGTGCCGGGAGCTGGGGCACCGCCATTGCCGGAATGCTCGGGGAAAAGGGCTATAAACTTGACCTGTGGGCCTGGGAGCCGGAGGTTCGCGCCAGTATCACAGAAAAACGGGAAAATGATTTATTTTTGCCCGGGGTCAGGTTGTCGGAAAACATCCGGGTCTCCAATGACCTGGACAGCGTGACCGGAGGCAAGGACCTGGTGGTTTTTGTGGTGCCCACCCACGTGATGCGGGAGATGGCCGGCCGGGCGGCTCAAAGCCTGGCTGCGGATACGGTGCTGGTTTCGGCGGCCAAGGGCATTGAGAATAAGACGCATCTGACCATGACCGGGGTACTGGCTGAAGTGCTGCCGGAACACAAGGATCGGGTGGCTGTTGTTTCCGGGCCGAGTTTTGCCGCGGAAGTGGCCCGGGGCCTGCCCACGGTGGTGGCTGCGGCCGCCCCGGACCCGGAGGTGGCGGCTTTTCTCCAGCAGGTTTTTTCCACCCCGTTTTTCCGGGTATACACCAATACCGATGTCATGGGCGTGCAGCTGGGCGGGGCGGTCAAAAACGTCATCGCCATTGCCTCGGGCATTGTCGACGGCCTGGAGCTGGGATTAAACAGCCGGGCGGCCCTGATCACCCGCGGGCTGACCGAAATTCGGCGGCTGGGGCTTAAGCTCGGGGCCAATCCGCACACATTTGCGGGCTTAAGCGGGGTTGGCGATTTGGTGCTGACCTGCACCGGCACGCTGAGCCGCAATCATACAGTGGGCAAGATGATCGGGCAGGGAAAGAGCCTGGATGAGATTTTATCCAGCATGTCCATGGTGGCCGAAGGGGTGCGCACCGCCCGGTCGGTCTATAATCTGTCGAATAAAATCAACGTGGAAATGCCCATTGCCCATTCGGTCTACCAGGTGCTCTACGAGTCCTTAAAACCCGATGAGGCGGTATACCAGCTAATGACCCGGACTCTGAAGTCGGAACTCGAGGATGTAGAGTAAATTTTTGAAAACCATTGCCGTTTTATTTCAAGCAAGGGCAGATGGCGCGCGATTCGCACAAAGGTGAAGGCCACCGCCGGCGCCTGCGGGAAAAATTCCTGGACGCCGGATTGACCGGATTCCATGACTACGAGGTGGTGGAGCTGTTGCTGACCCTGGCAACTCCGCAGAAAGACTGCAAGGATGCCGCCAAAGCCGCAATAAAGCGTTTTGAGACCCTGGCCGGAGTCCTGGATGCGCCGGTGGAGGCCTTGTGCGAAATCAAGGGCATCGGACCCAAAAACGTCTTCGGCATCAAGCTGGTGCCGGCCGTGGCTGAGCGCTACCTGGAGAAAAAGGTCAGCAACACCGACCCGGTGAGCAACGCGTCCGCGCTGTTTGATTACCTGTACCAGAGCATGGCCGGAATGGACCGGGAGTGCTTCAAGGTATTGTTTCTGGATGCCAAAAACCGGGTGCAGGCCACGGAAATTTTGTTTGAAGGCACCCTGACCGCAGGGGCCGTCTATCCCAGGGAAGTGGTGAAACGGGCCCTGGAATACCGGGCTGCTGCCGTGATTTTTGCCCATAATCACCCTTCCGGGGACCCGGAGCCCTCGTCAGCAGACATGGCCATCACCCGCAGGCTGATTTTTGCCTGCCTGAGCATGAACATAACGGTTCACGAGCATTTGATTATCGGCGACCGCCGGTATTACAGTTTTGCCGACGCCGGCCACATCGCCAGCATGTGCCGGCAGTATGAACAGGAACTGGCCAGATTTACGGCACAAACCCATGAATGATTCTCCGGATCGACCGCAGTGCTTTGGTGTTCTCGGACAGGTTTTTCCGGTTGGTGAAGACGGACTGCGCCACAGCCCGGAAGAATGCATGGCATGCTCGCACAAAACCGAATGCCTGAAAACCGCTGTTTCAGAAGACGGCGGCCTTCAGGTGGCCGAGGAAAAGCTTGATCGGGCCTGGCAGGCCCGCAGGATCGGCTTTTTTCAACGCTGGGCCCGGAAAAAATCCATTCACCGACAGAAAAAGGACCAGGGCGGTAAAACGCCCTGAAAACCGTGCAAGGAGGGAGAGAGACCCATGTATTCCATCAAGGAACTGGACCTTCAGGGCAAACGCGTACTGGTGCGGGTGGATTTCAATGTTCCCTTGGATGAGCATCAAAACATCACCGATGACACCCGGATCAAGGCGGTGCTTCCCACACTGCAGTATATCCTGGATCACCAGGGCCGGCTGGTGATCATGAGCCATATGGGCCGGCCCAAGGGAAAAGCCGTTGACAAGCTGCGCCTGGCGCCGGTGGCCAAGCGCCTGGGCCGGCTCCTGGAGCAGGAAGTGTTCATGGCCGAAGACTGCATCGGTGAAAACGTGGAAAACCTGGTCAACGGCCTGGAAGACGGCCGGGTGGCGCTGCTGGAAAATTTGCGGTTTTATCCGGGAGAAGAGGCCAATGATCCGGACTTTGCCCGGCAGTTGGCCGCCCTGGGCGATGTTTATATCAATGACGCATTTGCGGTATGCCACCGGGCCCACGCGTCAGTGGAAGCCATTGTAAGCCGTTTTTCCGAGACTGCGGCCGGGTTTCTGCTGCTAAAGGAACTCAAGTATTTCAAGGATGCCATGGAAAAACCCAGGCGTCCGCTTGTGGCCATCATCGGGGGTGCCAAGGTGTCTTCAAAGTTCGGAGCCCTGGAAAACATGCTGCCGCGGGTCAACAAGTTTATCATCGGCGGGGCCATGGCCAATTCGTTTCTAAAAAGCATGGGCTTTGCCGTGGGCCGTTCAAAGGTGGAAGAAGATTTGGTGGAGGCTGCGGGCGCGCTTCGCCAGCGGGCCCTTCGCGAGGGGGTCAAGTTCTACCTGCCCGTGGATGCGGTTGTGGCCCCGGAGCCCGGGCCCAATGTGGAGACCAAGATCGTTCCCATCCAGGAGATTCCGGAAGACTGGATGGCCCTAGATATCGGGCCGGCAACATCCCGGCTGTTTGACGAGGCCCTGTATAACGCAAAGACCATTGTGTGGAACGGCCCCATGGGCATGTTTGAAATCGATGCCTTCAGCCGGGGCACCATATCCATGGTGTATAGCGTGGCCGATTCTTATGCCCTTTCCATCGTGGGCGGCGGGGATACGGATGTGGCCATCCACTCCACCGGCCAGACGGATCGGATTTCCTACATTTCCACAGGCGGCGGGGCATTTCTGCGCCTGCTGGAAGGAAAGCCCCTGCCGGGCGTTCAGGCCCTGGGCGGGTTGGAAATTCATGAATAAACGTGTGGCCGGCGTTTTTGGATCTTTGCGAAAACAGGCGATGTACTTCGGGCGCTTGACCGGAAATCGGCTGCAAAAGGTTGGTAGGCATGATAATTGCTTGACAATTTTGGGAAAAACAGTTAGTTTAAAATTTGTGTTTTTGCCTTCCACTTCCATTTGTTCTATGAAAGGAGATCAGATTCTTGTATTGGCGCACCCGGGAGGAACTCAGCCTTGAAAACCGGCTCCGGCGGTCTTATTATGAGCTGCTTCGCGATGAACTCGATCAGTTCATCATGGCCCATGCCCTGAAAGAATCTTACGAAAATTTCAAAAACAACAACGCTGCCTATCCCTTTGTTGAAAGAAAGGAACTCAAGCCCCGGGCCCGGATTCCCAAGGAGGAGTTCAGCCTGCACAATTCATTTCTGGTGATATTTGTCGAAGACACCATCCCCCAGGCGTACAAGAAATACATCCGGTTTTTTGATGTTAACAAAACCACCAAGACAAACCTTCTGCGTTCCAAAACCCTGTCGCTGGGACCGGATTTTGACCGGAGCCAGAAATTTCTGGATTCGGTGCATTTTTATCATTTTTTAAAAGAACTCCTGCCGGTGGATTATGCCCTGTTGATCCAGCGTGACACCAGCCATGCCAAAACCAAGCACCGCTACTACCTTTCCCATTTTCACGTGCGCATTGACTGGCCCATTTCCGAGGCCGCAGAGGATCTGGCCCGGTATTTGCGCTACATCTCCAAGGACGTCTATGAAAAGGGGGAGAAATACGCCGAGGACGTGCAGAAAAAGTTTTTTGAATATCACGCCCTGCCCGACATGATCGGGGGAAGGCGAACTGCGGCCAGTGTTGCGGCCCAGTATCTGCGGCGCCTGCCGTTTATTTCAACGGTGTATGTTTCCAGCAGCGAGTCGCGCTCCCTGTACCGCTATTGCGAGCAGGGGGTGTCGCGAATGGTGGTCATGCGCCTGACCCCCGGGGAAATGGAGCAGGTGGCAGACCGCAACAACATGCCGCTGCGGGAGCTGAAGCGTTTTTACATGCTGGATCAAAACGGCAAAGGCGGGATTTTCCTGTTCCGGGTCACCTACGGCCATACCAGCCCGGCCCTGCCCCCGGAAGACGGCAAGCTCCGGGACATCAAGCCCGAGCTTTTCTGGATCACGGTCAAGTACCAGCACCTGCTGCCCCTGCCCGGCATCTGGGAGCATCCGCCCCTGCGGGTAAACCTGATCTATACCTGAGGCGCCTTACGCAATCTGCTTGAGCATGGCGGTCTCGTCGCAGTCCGGAAACTTCACGCAATGGATACAGTCGGCCCATATCTTGATGGGCAGCTCTGTCTTGTCAATGACGATAAATCCGAATTTCTTGAAAAAATCCGGCCGATAGGTGAGGGTGAAAAGTTTTTTGATCTTGTATTGCCGGGCTTCTTCAAAGGCGGTTTCCAGAAGCCGGGTGCCGATCTCTTTGCCCATGTAGGGTTCTGTCACGGCCAGGGAGCGGATTTCAGCCAGGTCCTCCCAGCAGAACTGCAGGGCGCAGCAACCCACAATTCGTCCGGTCTCTTCATCCTCGTAGACGTTGAAATCCCGCAGGTGGTCATACAATCGGCTCAGGGGCCGGGCCAGCAGGTCTCCCTTTGCGCCGTAGAACTTGAGCAGGGCGTGAATGGGCTTGATGTCTTCGATGGTGGCTTTGCGGATCATAGGCCCTGTTTAGCGGTTGCGCAAAGGCAAATCAAGTGTTTTTATCACTCCCCCGGCCTTGCTTCTTTTTTGTTATAGGCCGCTGTCCGGGTTTTTTCGGATCCTTGCGGGCACGCCGCGGTTTCCGGATACCCGTTTTCCCGTATCCGGATCCATGCGCACCTGCTCCAGTTCATCCGGAAAATCAAAATACCGCAAGGGCTGGGTTTCTATCGCCTTTTCCATGAATTGCTTCCATACGGGCAGGGCCGCCCGGCCGCCGGTTTCATAAGGGCCCAATGGGGCATAATCGTCTCTTCCCACCCAGACCCCGGCTGCCAGGGTCGGAGAAAATCCCACAAACAAAGCGTCGCGGTACTTGTTGGTGGTGCCGGTCTTGCCGGCCAGCTCCGCGCCCAGATCCCTGGCACCCCGGCCAGAGCCTTCCTGGATCACCCCCTTTAGCACATCGGTCATGATGGCCGCATTGGTGCGCGACATGGCCAGGTGCCTGGACGGACTGCGCTGCCAGACAATGCGGCCGTCCGGGCCTGTGATGCGCTCGACGCTGCCGGGTTTGACGTATTTCCCGCGGTTGGGAAATACCGTGTATGCCGAGGTCAGTTCAAGCAAGCTGAGCTCAAAGCTGCCCAGGGCCATGGACAAATACGGTGAAAGCGGGGATTGGATCCCCATTTTGCGGGCAAAGTCAATGGCCGCAGCCGGCCCGATATCCTGGAGCACCCGGACGGCCGGGATGTTTTTGGAGGCCGTCACCGCCTTTCTCAGGGTAATTTCGCCCGCATAATCGCCGGAAAAATTTTCAGGCTGCCAGTCGCTGCGCCCGCCGGAGCCGGCAAAGACCATGGGGGAATCGAGCAGCAGGGTGTTTTGGTCATAGCCGTTTTCCAGGGCACAGGCGTAAATGATGGGTTTAAAGGCCGATCCCGGCTGCCTGCGGGCGGAAACCGCACGGTTGAACTGGGTTTTTTGATAGTCACGGCCCCCGGTCATGGCCCGGATTGCCCCGGTTTGCACGTCAACGGCCACAAGGGCGCCCTGGATCTGACCCTTGTCATCTTTTTTTTCTGCAATGCGCCCGGCCAGAGAAGAAAGCCCTTTGGAAACCGCCCGGTCTGCGGCTTGCTGCAGTTCGTAGGACAATGTGGTGTGCACCGTGACCCCGCCCTTGTAGAGCATGTCCGCACCAATGGTTTCTCTGAGCTGCTTTTTGATATAGTCCACGAAATATGGGGCACGCTGCGAGGCGGCGCCCTTTTTTTCCGGCGGCTGATAGGGGGTGTCAGCCGCTTTTTCAAACGCCTGTTTTGAGATGTTTCCGGTCTGGTGCATCATGGCAAGCACCAGGTTGCGCCGCTGGATTGCCAGATCCGGATTGACCAGGGGGGAATAGGTGGACGGGGCTTTGGGCAGCCCGGCGATCATGGCGCATTCGGCCAGGTCCAGCTCGGATGCGGGCTTGGCAAAATAGGTGCGGGCGGCCATTTCCACCCCATATGCCCCGCTGCCGAAATAGATCTGATTGAGATACAGCTCCAGGATTTCATCCTTGGTGTATCTGCGTTCGAGCTGTAGAGCCAGAAAAGCTTCCTTGAGCTTTCGTTCAAGGGATTTTTCCGGGGTGAGAAAAAGGGTTTTGGCCAGCTGCTGGGTAATGGTGCTGGCCCCCTGGGACAAAGAGCCGGTTTTGATGTCATGGACAAGGGCCCGCAGGATTCCCTTGATGTCCAGACCGCTGTGATCCCGAAACTGCCGGTCTTCAGTGGTCAAAAGGGCTGTTTCAAGGGCGTCGGGCACCTGCTCAAGAGGTACGGGCGAGCGTTTCCGGACATAGACTTGCGCCAGCAGAACCTGGTCGGCCGAGTAGATGCGCGAAACCGCAGACGGAGAAAAATTTTCCAAACCGCGGATTTCCGGCAGATCGCTTCTGGCCGCCACCACTGCGGCCACGGTGGCCCCGCACACGGCGGCGGCGGCCGCCACCAGCACGATTTTTATCCACACGGATTTGATAATGGTTTTCAAAGCAGTATCACCTGTTGTTTTTCCCTTGACAGACCCTCGGTTATTCATATATTTCAGACAACAATAAAGGCGCGTAGCTCAGTTGGCAGAGCGCTACCCCGACACGGTAGAAGTCAGCAGTTCGAGTCTGCTCGCGCCTACCATTAAAATCAAGGGTTTGCAGATATGGTTATCTGCAAACCCTTTTTTTGTGCTGTGACCAAAATTCATTTTTTAACCATTTGTGGCCGGTAAGGTTCAAAGTGGTATTTTCAAATTTCAGTGCCACGGCAAAGAACCGATATATCATGTTGTTGTGATTTATCGCCCCCCTGACGCATTCGGAAATATCAGATTTAACTTGCCCGGGTTGCAGGCCACTTTCCAGAGCTTAAGGTATGCCATCATTTGTGGTCCCAGGTCAACCCGCCGGTTTGATGTTCTTGTTTTTACATCATGCCATCTCTGAACTCACAGAAGAAGCCTTTGAAGACCTCCTGAGCAAATATTTAAACGCTGCAAACGGCAAAATCGCGTTAAAAAGCCCGGTATTCCTTTATCAGTTGCGAATGCCCTGAATGGCAATTTTTGACGTTCCATCCTCTTTGTTTTTGTTTCAATCGGGTGAGCAGCGTGATGGAATATATCGAAAATGTGCACCCCATGAAGGCCATTCCCCGGGAGCCATGATAGCCGTCAGTGCTCGGATTATCCGAGTCTATCCATGATGAAAAAATTCGGACCGAGCAGCCACAACATATTGTACAATACTTGGACATTGGAAATTCAGGACTATGTTTGACATCTCTTAGCAGAGTATCTGCCTGCATAACTGAAAGTTTCATAACATTCTTCAGTCCGGTTTTTAAATTAAGGGCTCGCATTAGAAATAATGCTATAAGGAAGAAAAGGAATCGAAGACTTGATGGAAGTTAGCGCCGACGTATTCAGGCACCTCATCCATTACTCGTTTCACCTGTTGGTACCATTTATATTCGCAAAGCTTTTCTGGAAGGAGAATTGGTGGAAGGCAGGTCTGATTATGGTTGCAACAATGCTTATAGATTTGGACCATCTGCTGGCCGATCCAGTTTTTGATCCCAATCGTTGCAGTATCGGTTTCCACCCTCTCCACACTTTGTGGGCGGGGATTTTTTATTGCGGTCTTCTGGCGGTTCCTTCATGGAAATGGCGTGCAGTATCCGTGGGGTGCCTATGGCATCTTTGCACGGATTTCATTGATTGCCTGCTTGGAGGATTATGGCCATGACAATGTTGCGACTAAAGTGCCTCACAACCAGATGAAACGCCTGTGCGGGTTCAGTTAGACCTTGCTGACGTTTCGGCCGCTGACCCGCAACATTGCAAATCAATTATATGCCTTCGCAATAATACCCAGCCCATAACAAAGTAAAAAGGAAGGCTCAGCCATCTCCTAATAAATGAAGATACAATATATTGGGTCCTTGCGAAACAGAGAATGGTATGATTTTTTAGTATCAAGCATGGTAGCATGCTTGCCACAAAATGGAATATTTCTGGGCTCCCAGAAATTTGCACCTTGATTCTGGCAATCTTCTTGGATCCGAGATTCGCATTACTGGCGGGGAATAACCGTGCAGATTATGGGCTACAAAACCGGACATATCATGTGTTACTTACAATCCGGTCTTTTTTACTTGACATGATATCAAAAATTAATATCATCCTTTTATGAACAAAAAACAACGGCAGACACTGGAACGGATATTCGAGAAACCAGAGCGTTCCGATATTTCATGGTCGGACATTGAAAGCCTATTCATAGCACTTGGAGTTGAGATATCCGAAGGAAGGGGATCGCGGGTAAGGGTTAGTCTATCAGATGTAAAAGCTGTCTTTCACAGACCTCATCCGCAAAGAGTGACAAACAAATCAACTATCCGATCAGTGCGTCGTTTCTTAATAGAATCGGGGGTAATTTGATGGAATACAAGGGCTATTATGCACAAGTCATATTCGATGAGGGCGCCAATATCTTTCATGGTGAAGTTATCAACCTGCGTGATGTTATCACTTTTGAAGGCGAGACCGTTGACGAATTGCGACAAGCTTTTCAAGATTCAGTCGACGATTATCTCGAATTCTGTGCAGAACGGGGCGAGAATCCTGAAAAGCCGTATTCAGGTAAGCTTATGGTGCGGGTTAATCCTGAACTTCACAAGCGCGTAGCCGTAGAGGCCCGGAAAAGAGGTGTTAGCATAAATTCATTGGTCGGCGAGGCGCTTACCAAGACAATTGATGGAAATGGCCAACCGCAGGCATAATCTCGGAACAAATAACTTTCCACCATAATCTCAGCCCCCCTCTTGGTTATGACAACATACTTGCCATTCCGAACAAGATCCCCGGGCGTCCGCGAAACTGCACCTTGATTTCGGTATTCTTCAGTGAGGCCTGATCCTCAAAACTGCTGAGCTTAGCCGTGCTGGCCCGTCACCTCATTGCCGTCTTCATTTTCCAAGTGACGCCATGCGTCTGCCGCTTCGGAATGCTCAGGTTCTTTTTCGGTCTCGTGGTGGTCATGCCCCCTGTATCGATTTGCGTGCTCGTCCGCCGGTGATAGCGCCGGGGAGAAGAAAATGGCCAGCAATACGATTATAATGACAATCGGGCGCATCATGTCACCATTTCCTTTCGTTGAGGTTTTTACGGTGCAAATGTTTATGCGGCAAGCCGGCCCAGCCAGTCGCCCACCCAGTGCGTGATAGCAATGACGATAACCGCAATGACGAGGTGTTCGCCGGCTGTCTTCCATAAGGAGGTCTTCTGAGATCTTGCGATAACTACACTCAACAGTGTCAGAATGGACAGGCCCCATACCAGGCTGATTACGATGGCGGTGGAGATCTCAAATAAGACCACCGGAACGACAAAGGTCATCGCAAATAGAAATTTCGCAAGAAAAGTGGCAATGGTGGCCACCCAGACCGCACTGATGGACTGGGTGCTTTCGGCCTCCTTTGAAATGTGGATGCCAAGGGCGTCTGAAAATGCATCGGCAATGGCGATGGTCAAGATTCCGGCCAGGACCACGATCTTGGAATGGGTGCCCGAATGCAGGCCGACCATGAGGCCCAGGGTAGTAATGACAGCCGAAGTCAGGCCGAAGTAAATACCGGTGCGCAGGGAGTCGTGCATTTTCATCTCCTTAACAATGGTTTGGTTTGCTGGCATGATGTTAAAACAAAGTGTGTGCAGTAATAGGGGGTTTTCTCCCATCGCTGCAGAGAGCCCAGGTGCTTAAGAAATTCTTGCCGGGGATAGCCGGGCACCACCTTCTTGTCCCTGCCATCAAGGAACAATATGTTGCCTATTATGAAGGCTTTGCCCGTTGACAGGCGACTGAGGTGAATCGGCTTATGCCAAAACAGTTCACCCTCTTCAGTTAGGGTAAGCTGATAACCCCCTACCCTGTAGACTGAAGGCATTGCTGTTTCTGGGACCGCCTGGTGCTTCCGGTAAATCTGGTTGAGTGTCAGGGTCCGATCATTATCACAGGCGCGCAGCACGTAGTTGGTACAATACCAATCAGTATTTGTCCAGAGTGGCAGCGCATTTAAACTCTCACTGTATTCCAGCATCAGATAACCAGGCGCCTCTGTTTCAATAGCGGGCCCCAGAAATAAAATATTGCTTGTGATCAGGCATTTTCCTGTTCGGGCACCGGCAAAACCGACATGGGTCTCCCACCATAACGACCCATCCGGTTTTGCCAGAATCTTATACTGCTCTAATCTGTAACAAGAATTTTTCATTATTGATGGCCGCTTTTTATATAATATTTTGGATTACTTTGGAATCCTGACATAATCGTCATCAAAAACACCTTTTTGCGCAGTTACATGACACGCCGAACAGTTTGACAATGAACCGATCGCCTCCCGCTTAAACACGTTCTGATTTAGTTCAAGGTGCTCTTTAATGATATAAGGCACCTCGGTAATTCGCATCGGCGTATTGTTTCCAAGGCTTCTCACGATCTTACGGGCCCTTTCTGTTCTGCCGCGATCAGCAGCGTTTTTGTAGAGGAAGGCTGCAATCGCCTTTTCAGATGCCGGGTCAAGGGCGACAGTGCTGTCATAATGGTTTTCAATGCCGGCAAGGATTTTTTCCCAGGAGCGTGTCGGCAATAAATCGGCCGGATAGGCCAGGTGGCAGCCACCACATGTGTTCAGATAGATTGAATTCTGCTCAAAGACTGCGTGGTGTTCATCATCATGATCATCCTCGTCTTTATGCTCCTTATGGTGGCCTTCGGTTTTCCTGTGACTCTTGTGATGTTCTGAAAACTCATGATGTTCCGCTTCGTCATTCGAACGATGGTCATCCGCCCATGCCGCCCAAAGTCCTGCATGGATTGTAAAAACAGCGATCCCACAAATCAGCCATACCTTTAACTGGCTCATATTGCCTCCTGTGCATGAGTATGTTTATAAATTGGAGATATGATCCGCCGTCTTGAGATCCAAGACGCGGCAAAAATCAAATTTGGGATTTATCGAAAATGTGCAGAAAAAAAGAGGATTGAGAAGGAATGGTCGTTAACAGAGCAGGCTTTGATTTTTCAGGTAAAGCGCTATAAAGCGGAAAATGTTATTCGTTTGCCGGTCGGCAAAGGGAGTGGTCTCATAAAGAGGCGCATACAAATAATCGGCCCCGGAAATAAATAACGGGGCAAATGGAGAGGAAAAATTTGATCCAGCCTGACTTGCTCGGCTGTTTTTTGCTTTCAGCGTCTGTCCATCTTCAAAATTACAGCTTTTGCAATGATCTCCAAGGCAGTGATGGTGAAATGGATATTTTTTTGTTTTTGGTTCTGGGTGATCGGAAATAGAGTTGGTACAGGTGCTGCCGCAAAAACAAATTTCACTCATTGTGCTGTTGGCAAAAACTCCCAGCACAAGGGACAATAAAATTATGATGTTGATTTTTTTGAAATTTCCCCTCAAGCCCCTGCCCCCAACATAGAAGTAGTGAACCTGTCCAGCCTCAGTGTGATCAATAACAGTAACATATTAAACTTTAGGGAAATAAGCAACCCGTAATATCAAACCTGTCTGCACAATTATTAATCATCGTCCGGACAACAATTTATGGATAGGCATATTTCAGGTAGCATAGTTTTTTATGGCCGACCCTGAATGGCACTACTTCGCCATATCGGCCAAAGCGATCTTTGAGATCCTCCCAGTCTTTTTGGCTGAAAACAGCAATTCCCTCGCGAGTCCGCTGAAATGCCTGTTCAAGGTCATCCGGCGTCCGGATTTCCCTGCCAAACCGCTGGCTGTATAAGGCAAGAATTTCGCCGTTCATTTGATAGAGAAGCAGTTTCCCGGAGGGCGGTATGTGATTTTGGGCGGCCTCGGCAAGGCGGACAGGCGTTTTTATCTCATCGAAACCGGGGAAGACGATCATGCCGACCGTCAATGTGAACACAATCATTGTTGCGGGAAATGTGCGGAACCATTTTCAGCTCAGTCCGCCACGGATAAACAGGCGGGTCAGCATCGCACCTCCGCCAAGCAGGGCAATGATAGAAGGCACAAAAATATATCCCGGCACCGGAATGCCGTGGACGGCAGGCATCACCAGCATGGCCAAGCCCAGCAGCACCAGTACTCCCAGAAAGGGATACGCAGTGGCCCGGGGCCATTTTGATGTCTGGTTCAGAAAATGCGGCCAGGCCGCAGCCACAATTATGGCCATTGCCGGTCTGCACGAGACCATTTTCCTCCCGAAGTTCTGCCGTGTCGACCATGAAATTGCAGATGCTCAGTGCCACCGGGCCCGGCGGTATTTTCTGTATTGCTGTATTGCTTTGCACCAGTGCCGCTGTACTGATGAAGCATCCCCCCGATCGCCAATTTACATATCGTCCGCAAGACAGGTAACTTGGTTTGCTTTTTTTCAGACCAGAGAGCCCAATCAGTGCGGTATCAGTTGACGGCCGCCTTTGCGGGCAGTGTTTCGATCACCGCCTCGATACGGGTTTTCAACTGCCCGATATCGGCGTTCGAATAGTCGCTTTCAATCTTCAGGAAGGCAGGGCCATGGTTTTCCGCCACGTGCCGGGCCATCCGGTAGGACTCTACGTTGTAGCCGTGGCATGACTGCAGAATGAAATCGATCACCACGTCCGGCTTGTAGGTTTCAATGAGCGATGACAAAGCGTTCATCCGTTCACTATTGGGCGTCATACAGGCACAGGGAATTTTCAGGTAGCGTTCTGCCATCGCCCCCATGGGATCGCCGGTGTTTTCCGCGAAATCGCCGTTGAATATCTTGATGCCGGTGCAGGAATCCGGTGCGACTATCAAGCCGCCGGCCTCCTCCACCACGCGGAATATCTTAGTGGCATCTCCGCCGATAGGGCATCCTGTCACCATAACACGCGGTGCGCCCCGCGCGCCGAAGTACTCACCGTTTGACCTTCGTTTTTCTAATTTTTCGAGCTTTTCCTCCAGGAGGGGAACAATGTCCGGTCCCGTGGAGGGCATGGCAAGAAACGATATATCATAGATCTCCTTCCAACTGATTACCGGCGGATCACAGGCGGCATATTCGAAGATTTTCCGGGCGAGCCGGTTTTTCCTGTTGGACCAGACGATCGCCTCCTCGATCTGCTCTTTTGTTGCGCTTCGCCCGGTCTTGCCCTCCAGGAATTGCTTGAGCCGGACGATCATGCGTCGCCAGTTCCCGACGGCGCCGTCTTCATCAGGCATCTGCGGCAGGTCCATGACATGCAACGGACGAAGCTCAGAGATCAATTCGAACATTTTCTTCTTGCCGTCGCAGGTCGTCTCGGCCACCACTACGTCCGCGGCCGTGAAGAAGGGACAGGTGCCCTCCTGTATGAACCCGTAACTCGATTTGATAAGAGGGCAAAGGTTGGCCGGCAGGACCTCTTCGGCCGATTCGATGGGGACCTTTGAAAACGCGCAAAGCAATGCCGGTACGATGCCCATGGCATGCATCAGTTCGAGGGGGGCATAGCCGCAGTATATTCCGGCGACCGGCCAGCCATCCTCTTTTTTCTTTAGCACATATTGCAATGCTCGCTTGGATGGCGGATCGGCATCTAGCCCATCATTCATCAACGGTTCTTTCGGTGCGCTGCTGCTCATCAATCTGCTCCTTTCCGGTGCGGGTAAAATATTCGGCGACTGAACGAAACCCGGCGTGTTTCGGCAAGACCCTGGCTGAAAAACTGCGAGCCAGATGTCGTTTTATTTCAAATAAAAAAGGAATTTCCGTCCCAATATTTGCCATCAATAAAATTGGTGATTGGTGCAACTTATAGATTAGGCATCCCTTAGAAGTCAAATTGGAAATATCAATAAAATTTATATTAATGATAGAAAAATTCTATTATAAGCCTATTTTTAAAACTGAGTTATGGGGTTACTTGATCTGATGCATTTATCATGTGCGGGTCCATAATGCTTGCCAAGGAATGGAATATTCCTGGGCATCTTAAAATTTGCACAATGGTTCTGGCATGTTATTTTTTTCGGAGAGGCTGTCATCAGCCAAAAACAAACCTTTAAAAGCAAAGGAGGTCATCATGTTGCTCTCACAAGCCGTTACCAATTTCATGGAGTATCAGAAAATGAACTCGGGAAAAAAATACGGTCAAGAATTACAAGCTTTTCATGGATAGGCTGAATTCCTATTTCGAAGGTCTGGAGCTTGCCTCCATCTCTTCAGATCACATCCTCCAGTTTTTGACCCAGGATACCGAGGGCCAGAAACAATCCACCAAGCGCTTCAAGTACACCCTGCTAAAAACTCTTTTCAATTTCACCAAAAACACCTCTGATCCATCGTTTGTCAATCCCTGTGATACTGCAGTGCTGAAAAAGACATTTCGCTTGGCCAAGGGCCGTCAGTGGATCATCCTGGAAAAGGATGCTGTTGATGAGATCATTTTCAGATCCGATAACCCCAGGGACCGTTTGATGCTCGAACTGATGGCCAGGGGCGGAATGCGCATCGGGGAAGTGCTGAAGCTCCGGATGATGGACGTGGATGACTGTAAATTGTTTCTGGTCAGCCCCAAAAGCGGCCGGCAAAACGAGGTCGTTTATATCCCCAAGAAGGTGGCAGGCCGGCTCAGGGAATATATCCGGTCAAAGAACATGGCATCAGAAGAAAGGGTTTTCCCTATCGGTTATACCGGCGCCAGGCAGATTGTTAAAAGGGCCGGCAGAAAAATTGGTCTTGAAATCAGTCCTCATGATCTGAGGCGGCATGCTGCAACTTATGCCAGCAGAGCCGGTGCTCCCATTGAAATCGTGAGCAAGGTCATTCTCCGGCATGCCAATCTTTCGACCATTCAACGGTATCTTGGAAAAGTCAGTGATACCGAGGCCAGTCGTTGGGTGGAAAATATTTTCAGCTGATTACCATGGAGCCGGGGCAGCAGTTTGGGCCCCGGCTTTCCACCATGAAATCGGTATGCTTCACAGATCAAACGGCCACAATTATGCCATCATGGCCGTATTCTCCACTTTGACCCGAAGGTTATATTTCTCCTTTCCTGCGTATAATGCTGGCTACTAATCGATATTTCCAAATGAACCCTTGTTCATAACCATGACAATTTAACTTGTATACCGAAGAGCAGATGTTATATGATTGTGTACCTTTTAACAGCCATAGAGTTCATAATTATTTTTTTCTTCAGGGTTGAACAATGGATAGACAGCGCGTCCTTGAACTGTTAAGCCGCAGCAAACCCGAATTGCAGGCCCGATTCGGGGTGACTATGCTGGCATTATTCGGCTCCACCGCGCGTGACAATGCCACCAGTGTCAGTGATATTGACATACTGGTAGCGTTTGACGGTCCAGCCACCTCACGGCGCTATTTTGGTGTACAGTTCTACTTGGAGGACATTCTTGGCTGCCCTGTCGATCTGGTGACCGAAAAGGCCTTGCGAACGGAATTGCGTCCTTATATCGAACGGGAGCGGGTCAATGTCTGATAACAGCAAGCACGAGTGGCGTTTTTACATCGACGATATGATCGACTTTGCTGAAAAAGTCATGGTCTACACCGAAGGCCTCGACCAAGCGGGTTTCGAGGCGAGCGGGATGACATATGACGCCACTTTACGTAACCTGGAGTTAATCGGGGAAGCAGCAACCCACATTCCCGACGAGGTTCGCGCTGCCCATCCTGAGATCCCCTGGAGGATGATTATCGCCACCCGCAACCAGCTCATTCACGGATATCTCGGCATTGACAACGACACCCTCTGGAGCATAATTCAGGACGATGTGCCCGAACTACTACCGATGTTGAAGTCGCTGAAGACTGACTCCACCCGTTCCTGAATCTCATCTGCTGCTGTTTTTTATGCCTGAACCGGGGAAGAAATAAGGTACATTGGCCTTTTACACATTTGGAATCATTCAGTTTGGAGGCATGACTTGCCACGGATTTGAATATCCCTGGGCCCTCCCCAAAATGCGCCTTGAATCCGCTATTCCTCAGCAACTCCAAACCGGAAATACTGGCCGAGCATAGCCGTATTCTGCAGCAGCAAATTAAAAATCTTTCAAGAAAAAACTAAATTTTCGGGTTTCCTGTAAATCAGCGCTCAGCCCGGGGATGTCCACCGGCGGAATAGAAGGCTGTAAGTTTTTGCCCCACAAAAGAATCCGGTTAAGTCCTACAGACAGGAAAGAACCCATCCGTTATATTTTTTATCAGAGATGAAGCATTATACTGTTTTGTTATCTTATTGCGGTGTTATTCGGACCGGCTTGTATTTGAACCCTGCAGACTCTTGGCATTCATGTGCGGATGCTTTTTGCTTCATTTAAAATCTCAAAGGCTGCAGGGGGAAATGAAAATGTTTTATGATAAAGATCTTTTCAAAATATTTAAGGATCAAGACGTTCCCCCGGGAACAGAAAACATCCTGCTTGTAGACGATAAAACGGCTATCTCCCAGTATTGCAAGGTATTGCTGGAATCCATGGGTTATAAGATCAACAGCCCGATGGACCCCAAAACGGCCCTGGTCAATTTTAGGCAACAACCCTATTGCTTCGATCTCCTGGTCACCGATTATAAAATGGAGCCCCTTAACGGCAGTATACTGGCCACGACTATAGTCGGTATCCGCCCTGAGCTGCCCATTATCGCATTTACCGGGCATCCGGAAATGGCTTGCCAGCATAACGTTTTCTGGTGTGTGATCCCCAAAACTTCCACCATAAGAGAGATCGGCGTTGCAATCAGGCAGGTTTTAGACGCCGTTCGACCCCCTGTAATCAATAGATTTGAATAAAGTGTCATTGACCCGCCCTTTTGACCAGTTGATCTGTGCCGGATTAACGCGCACTTTTTGCCACGACGTTTTCAAGTGCAGCCGCCTGTCAAAAATGATAGGGAGGCAAATTGTCGGCAATTCAGTCGGAAAACGGTAAGGGTGTGGCTCTTTTCCAATAACACCTAAAGTTCGAAATATCAATGAGATATTGATTTTAATGGCCTGGGCGACAGGCCTCTTCAGTAAAGATATTTTCGATGCCGGGTCATAAGCTGGATCA
>Ga0182239_1000046_pt1 | contig 42623 bp, 41 predicted proteins | sample hydfrate6_PW_210_FD_132456 | JGI IMG/M metagenome (GOLD analysis project Ga0182239, IMG submission 132456) | Subsurface microbial communities from deep shales in Texas, USA - hydraulic fracturing test 6_PW_210 | ecosystem: Environmental > Aquatic > Deep subsurface > Shale gas/oil reservoir >... | reverse complement strand
GATCAAGGATGAAACGTGAGCTTTGGCATGTAGGGGCGAAGCTTGTCTTCGCCCCCAAGACCGAGCAGAGCGAGGAATTAATATTCTTTCTCGATCAACCTGGGCGGCTGCGGCCAGCGGCGGGGCTGAACACTGAACACAAGGTGCTGTTCTGTAGATGCAGATCAAATACACTATAATTGCTTCCAATCATAACCAGAACCCAAAAGCCCTGGCTACTCCCCGGACAGACACTGCCAATCCTTGATCTGCAGGTCTATGCTGGTCAGTCCGTTATAATAGTTCAGCCGGGGAGTGAAAGCCAGCTGCATGCTCTGTCCAGTCACTTCCGGAGACAAAACATCGGCTTGACGCCAGGCTTTGCCCAGCATAGTCACTCCGGCCTGTTCATCCCGCAACTGCAAGGATACGTGCTTGGCCCCAAAGACCCTGTGCTTCTGTACCGTCAGGGGCGTGGAGCAAAACAGGGGCTGGGGATTTCCCAGGCCAAAAGGCTGCAAGAGATTGATCTCCTGGACCAGGCGCAGATCGACCATATCCAGACCCAGTCTGGCATCTACCTGCAGGCACAGAGGCGGGAGGCTTTCTCCTAATTGATCGCGCACTGCCTGATCAAAGGCTGTGCGCAAAGCCTCCAGGCTATCCCGGGCCAGGGCCAGTCCGGCCGCCTGTTTGTGTCCCCCGAATCGATCCAAAAGGTGAGCGCAGGCACACAGACCCTGATGGAGATCAAAGTCAGGAATGCTGCGGCCCGAACCTTTCAGGCCCTCATCATTTCCAGCCAGCAGCAAGGCCGGTCGGTTCATGTGCTCCACCACCCTGGAAGCCACAATGCCGATCACTCCCTGGTGCCACTCTTCTCCCCACAGGACCAGTCCCAAACGCTCTTTGTGTTCCTCGGCCTGCTCCAGGGCCTGCTCCAGGATATCCTGCTCCGTACGCCGCCGCATCTGGTTGTATTTTTCCAGTTGGGAAGCCAAGGGCCTGGCAGTACTTAAGTCAGGAGCAAGAAGAAGATCCAGAGCCTCTCGCGGGGAGGCCAGCCTTCCGGCGGCATTGATCCTGGGGGCCAGGCCAAACCCCACCTGCCCGCTGCCCATAGGAGCAGTGGGTGGAAGCTTGCTCACCTCCTTTAAGGCGAAAATGCCCGGCCGCCGGCCCTGACCCAGGACCAGCAGTCCGTTTTTGACCAGAATCCGGTTCACTCCGGTCAAAGGGACCACGTCGGCTATAGTGCCCAGAGCCACCAGATCCAGGCTTTGCCGGACATCGACAGGTTCTCCGGGCAGGAGGCGATTTAAGGCGGCCATGAGCAAAAAGGCCACACCTACCCCGGCCACTCCTGCATAAGAACAGTCCTGTTCCAAAACCGGGTCCACAATGACTTCGGCCGGAGGCAATTGTGGACCGGGCAGGTGGTGGTCGCTGACCACCACCCGCATTCCCAGCTCCCTGGCCCGCTCCACGGCAGCTTCATCTGAGATTCCGCAATCCACGGTGAGCAATACCCCCACTCCCTGGGCAAACAAACGCTCCACTCCGGCTTGCGTCAGCCCGTAGCCGTCCTCGAATCGATCCGGCAGCTCGCAACTCACCGGCACTCCCTTGTGCCGGAAAAAATCGACCAGCAGAGCCGTGGCCGTAATACCGTCCACGTCGTAGTCTCCCCAAATGCCGACTCGACGGCCCTGCGTGATGCATTCAGCCAGGACCTCGGCGCCTTGAATCACCGCAGGCCAGGTTTCCAGGGCTGGTAAGTGCCGAAGACCCGGGCTGAGGTAGCGGTCCATTGCCGGCATGGAGCATACCCCCCGCCTCCAGAGCAGGCGGGCCAAAAAGGGGGAAATATTCAAGGAGCTGGCCCAGGACGGGAGCTCCTCTGGTTCAGGGCCGTTTTGGTTGGGCTTAAATGTCCATTGCACTGGCAAGGTGCCTGCTCCCGGAATTTTGAAGTGTTCAGTCCCGCCATGGCGGGACCTCCGGCAAGTCTGAAATATTTTTTGCCCCAAAACGGGCAAAAAGGGGAAAAATTTGCCGGATTGATCATAAATGAAACATACCAAGAAAACCGCGACAGATTCAAAATTGCGTAGGGGACAACCTCAGCCCTCAGCGTAGGGGCAGGTCTAGGCGTCTTTGGCCACGCGCCTGCGCGTGGCTGCCCTCTTCATCCTGCCATTCACGCGTCTGGGCGTGACTGGCCCAAGATGGCGAATGATTATTCGCCCCTACCCATTCGCCAGTTTTATTCCCAGCTGGCCTGGATCCGGGTAAGTACATGCTGGTTTCGGGATTCCCGGCACCCTTCGGCCAGGTAGATGCTCCGCAGCCGGTCGTAGGCATCGGGCAAATGGTCATTGACCACCCAGTAATCAAATTCCGGGGCAGCTGACAGTTCCTCCCGGGCCGTTTTCATGCGCCTGGCGATTTCCTCCGGCTTATCAGTACCCCTCTGCTCAAGCCGTCGCAAAAGCTCGTTTTGGTCCGGGGGAAGAATAAAGACCAAAATGCTGTCTGCCAAACTCTGGCGTAATTGCCTGGCTCCCTGGACATCAATATCAAAAAGTATGTCTCGCCCGGCTTGCAAGAGCTCCCGGGTCTCATGCAAGGGTGTGCCGTAGTAATTGCCGTGCACCCGGGCCCATTCAGCAAAGTGTTCCTTTTCAATCAACTTCTCGAACTCGGCCCGGCTCACAAAGCGATATTCCCGGCCGTCCTGTTCTCCCGGCCGGGGTGCCCGGGTGGTGGTGGACAGGGAAAAGGCAAATTCCGGAAATTCCTGCACCAGACGCCGGATCAAGGTACTCTTCCCAGCCCCGGACGGAGCGGAAAGGACCAGAGCCAGCCCTTTCCGCTTAGTTGTCATCGTCGCCGCCTTTATCCGAAAACCTCTGCCCAATGGTTTCGGCCTGAAGCGCGGATAGAAAAACGTGATTGGAATCAGTGACAATAATAGATCGTGTTTTTCGCCCCTGGGTGGCGTCCACCAGGCGCGCATCCTGGCGGGCGTCCTCGCGCAGGCGGCGCATGGGTGAAGATCCGGGATTGACAATACCGACCACCCGCGAAACAACCACGAAATTGCCAAAGCCGATATTCAACAAGTGCTTCAGGGCCATTCTGGGACCTCTTTTAGAGTCAGAGAGTGTTAGGAAGCTCAGAAGGAGGCAAAGTATCCACACCAGTTGTTACTCCAGATTCTGCACTTGTTCCCGGCACTTTTCCAGTTCGGACTTGAAGTCCACAACCAGCTGGCTGACCCGGGTGTTCTGGGCCTTGTTCCCCAATGTATTGATTTCCCGGAAACATTCCTGGAGCATAAAATCGAGCTTGCGGCCTCCAGCCTTTTGTTCATCGAGAACCTGGGCCAAACCCTGAATATGGGTCCGCAATCTCGTCAATTCTTCGGACACATCCAGCCGGTCGGCTAAAAGGGCCAACTCCTGCAGCATGCGCTGTTCATCCATTTCGGCCCCGGTCTGATTCATAAGCCGGCTCACACGCTCCCGCAGAGCCTGAAACCTTTCCTCAGCCAAACCCTCGGTCTGTCTCCCCAAGTCCTGCACCCAGCCGGTCAGTCCCTGCACTCGCTGCTTGAGATCCTGGACCAGGGCCTGGCCTTCGGTATACCGGAAAGTGTCCCATTCATGCAAAACCTGAATCAGGCCCTCCCGGAAACGTTCTCCCTGCTCGTCTTCTTCAGACAGGCTGGACTCCTGCCACAGGGAGGGGACATTGAGCAGTCGGGTATAGCTTGGTTCCCAGGTGTGGCCCTGCTGCTCGGCCAGGGAATCGAGCTCTTTGAACATGGCCAGGGCCAAACCGTGATTGAGTTTCACTGGCATGAGCTCAGGCTGAAACACGGTTACCTGCAGGCTGATATCGATTCTCCCCCGCTCTGCGAGCCTGCGCACTTCTTGTTCCCAGGATGATTCACACGATCGCAGAAAGGTGGGCAACCTCCAGCGCACACTGAAGTGTTTGCCATTGACACTTTTGACTTCCCACTCCTGGACGCAGGTCTGATCTTGAATCCGGCAGGATCCGTAACCGGTCATACTTTTGAACACAATTTTCTCCTCAAAATTTCTGATCAGAGCTTGTCTCCCCCTGGCTCCTGGTGCAGCTTCTTTTTGTATCCGGTCCGTATTTTGGTCAGCAGGGTCTGAATATACTCACCGGCATAATCTGGAAAAGTCCAGGGCAGAGTCTGCCATCCACCTTTTTGGAAAATAAGGGTCAGGTCGGCAAATATTCCCTGTCCCAAATAAATCCGATGGGTGAAATTCTTGCCTGTGCCCAGGATGAAGCGTTCCAAGCACAAAAGACCAGGGTCCAGGTTCACCCCGCGCCGCCCTGTCACATCCCGCCATTTATCCTCAAGGGCATTGGTACGCAGCTTGATATCCGGCAGCTGCTCCTGGGAGACAAGAGCTTCAAAGGCCACAATTCGACGCATGATGGGTGTACCCAGCTCCTGATTGTAATAGCTGGTCTGGGTGAAAGGAAAAGGTTCAGAGGCATAATCCAGCTTCCCCCACCTGGCCTGAAGCTCCCTCTCAATCTCCGGCCACATCCGGATCAGTCCACTGCTGAGGACAGAGATGACCAGCTGGGCCGGAGGCGGAACATGCGGTCGGCTCATGTACCCTTCCTCATTCAGGCCGAACTCTCAAAATCGATCCCTGGACCTGGATTGGAATCGCCTGGGCCAGGGATCTGACTTCTGCACAGGGCCTGAGGTCAAAGACACAGGAAACATAATATTCACAGCGGCCGGCTCCGGGGTTATCTTTCTCCAGGAGAACGTTCAGCTTGGGGAGCAGTTGCAGGCGCCTGGCAAACTCCTGTCCCTTAATCTCAGCCACGTCCCGCAGCTTCTGGCTGCGGATTTTCTTGGCTTCCGCTCCCACCTGGCCGCCGGCACTGGCGGCTGGAGTCCCCGGCCGGGGAGAGTAAGAAAAGACATGGGCATAGGTAAAGGGCTGGGCTGCCAACCAGTCCTCGGTCCTTTGCATATCATGTTCTGTTTCCCCGGGAAACCCGACCAGGAAATCCCCTCCCAGGGCGAAACAGGACCAGACTCCGTCTAACTGTTCCACAAAGGCGGCCACCCGGTCCGGATGGTAGTGGGAACGACCCATGGCCTTAAGAACCCTTGGACTGGCGCTTTGAATTGACAGATGCAGATGGGGACAGAGCATGCGAGATCTGGCCAGCACGTCCAGGGCCTTGGTCCCAAGCTGGGAGGGATCAAGTGAACTCAGACGCAGCCTGGCCCGATCCTGCCACTTGGGCCCGAGTCGAGAATCCAGAAATTGAACCAAATCCCAAAAATCCATACCCAAAGACCGGTAATGAGCCAGATTGATTCCGCTGAGAACGAGCTCCCGGTGCCCGCTGGCCAGCAGGTTTTCGACCTCGGCCGCTACCTCCTGAGGATCTCTGCTTCTGGATGGTCCCCGGGTCAAAGGGACGATGCAGTACGTGCAGCGGTGGGAACAGCCATCCTGGACCTTGACCACCGGCCGGGCCCGGGAATAGTGACTGATATGAAAGGCAGGGAAAGAAGTCTGCTCATTCACTTTGGCCGCACAGGTGGATCCGGGCCAATTTGTGGGCGGCCATTGAGTCAGGGCAAATTTTTCCTCTTGGGGCACCACCCGGTCCACATCCGACAGGTCGCCCATGTCTTCAGGGCACATCTGGGCCGCACAACCGGTGACCACCATGTGGGCAGACCTGTTCACCTGCCTGCAGCGGCGAATGATCTTGCGCAGGTCCTGCAAGGACCTGGCAGTCACTGCGCAGCTGTTGATAACAATGATCTCAGCCTGCTCCGCATTACCGGTTTGCCGGGCACCATGGGCCAGCCAGGCCTCAGCCAGGGCCTGGCTCTCGTATTGGTTGATCTTGCAGCCCTGGGTTATGAGGTAAAAAATTCGGCCCGCCTCAGTCATGTATCTCTCCCCCGCCCAGGACACGGCCCTGCTGGGAATAAAAAACCGCGATCTGTCCCGGCGCGGCCGGAAAACGTGGCTCATCAAACGTAACCGCAAGCCCCTGTTCCGCCTCTTGAACCCGGGCCAGACCAGCCTGCTGTCGATAATTGGTCTGAACCCAGATCTGCTCTGGCCAGGATGAAACCCGGACCAAAGCATTTATCAGCCGTACCTGGCAGGATGTGACATGCAGCTCGCTGCGCGGTCCGACCATCAGTGTGTTGTTGATCGTGTCCTTGTTCAGGACATACAGGGGTTCGCTGTAGGCGATGCCCAGGCCTCGTCGCTGGCCCACGGTATACTTATGCAGCCCCTGGTGCCAGCCCCAAAAGCGCCCATGGCTATCCACAATCTTTCCCGGTCCTGGCAACGGTGTGGCTTGAACACTTAAAAAGCTTCGATAATCGTTGTGGGGAACAAAGCAAATCTCCTGGCTTTCCCGGGCGGTCACTGCCGAGAGTCCCCGCCTGGCCAATTCAGCCCGGACCTCATCCTTTCGCCATCCAGACAAGGGAAAGATCGCTTTTTCCAACTGTTCCCGGCTGACAAGGGCCAGGAAATAGCTTTGATCCTTGCCTGCGTCCCGGCCCCGGTACAGACCAGGGGAAAACCGGCAATCCCGGTGCAGTGTTGCATAGTGGCCGGTAGCTACCAGGTTTGCACCCAGGCCCTGGACTTCCTGCATGAACCTTCCGAACTTAATTCGCCGATTGCACCAGGCACACGGGTTGGGTGTTGCCCCCCGGGCATAGGCCTGCACAAAAGGATGAATAACTTGCTGCTCAAAAACTTCCCGCAAATCAATACAATGCAGGACAACCCCTCTCTGGGCACAAACTCCGGCCAGCTGCTCCTGCAGTCTTTGCTGCTCAGGGCCAGGACCCAAAAAAGAAGCGTGCACCGCCACAGGATCGTACCCCTGTTCTTGGAGCAGGCACAGAGCCATGAGGCTGTCCGCTCCCCCGCTTAGAGCCACGGCTACCGGCATACGATCACAGATCGCTCAGAGCGGCGGGCGAGGGCAGGGCGGGCAGAGACTGTTCCAGGATATGGCCGGCCTGCAAAATACGCGCCTCGTCAAAGGCCCGGCCGAAGATCTGAAAACCGATGGGCAGGCCACTTGTGGTTCCCAGTCCCACAGGCAGGCACAGGCCTGGCAAGCCGGTCAGATTCAAGGGGTTGGTGAACACATCGGTCAGATACATCTGCAAGGGATCGCTGCTCTTCTCTCCCAGGCCAAAGGCAGCTGTCGGAGCGATAGGTGCGCACAGGAGGTCGCACTCGGTCAATGCCTGCTCAAATTCGTCCCGGATCAGCCTGCGCACTTGAGCCGCTTTTTTGTAGTAGGCGTCGTAGTATCCTGCAGACAACACATAGGTGCCCAGAAGGATTCTGCGCTGCACTTCGGGCCCGAAGCCGCAGCTTCTGGATTTGACATACATGTCCTTGAGTTCGGTGGCCGTTTTATCCCTTAATCCATACCGGACCCCGTCGAAGCGGGCCAGGTTGGAGCTGGCTTCAGCCATGACAATGATGTAATAGGCCGCGATGGCATACTCGGTATGGGGCAAGGACACAGGCACAGTCTCCCCCCCCAGTTCCCGGACAACGTGCAGGGCCTGCTCACAGGCTTCTCTGACCTCTTGGTCCAGCCCTGCTCCCCAGTATTCAGCCGGCACCCCGATGCGCAAGCCGGAAAGATCCCGCCTGTGGTTCAGGGCAGCGCTATAGTCTGGGACTGGTTCCGGAGCACACGTGGAATCCTTGGGATCAGGGCCGGCAATTACCTGGAGGGTCAGGGCCAGATCGCGCACAGAACGGGCCAGGGGGCCGGCTTGATCCAGTGAAGACCCATAGGCTACCAGGCCGAATCTGGAAACCCGCCCATATGTAGGCTTCAGCCCGGCCAAACCGCAAAAGCCGGCCGGCTGCCGAATGGAACCTCCGGTATCTGTTCCCAGGGATACCGGAGTGTGTCCGGCTGCAGTGCTGGCTGCCGATCCTCCGCTGGAGCCGCCCGGAACCCGGGTCAGATCCCACGGGTTCCTGGTCTTCTGAAAGGCCGAGTTCTCGGTTGAAGATCCCATGGCAAATTCATCCATGTTCGACTTGGCCACCACAATCGCACCGGCCTGTTTCAAGCGCCGGACCACTTCTGCATCGTAAAATGGGACAAAGGATTCAAGCATTCTGGACCCGCAGGTGGAAGGCATGCCCTTGGTGGTGAATACATCCTTAACCACCACCGGCACGCCCCACAGGGGGCAGTCCGGCTGGGGCCCCTGAGCGTCAAACTCTCTGGCCTGGGCCAGGGCCTGTTCGGCGTGCACGTGCAGCAGGCTCAAAATCCTTCCTTCGGTGGCCGCGATCCGGTCAAGGCTGGCCTGAACACTCTCCTGCACGCCAATTTCCCGGGTCGCGAGCTTGTCCCTGATCTGGGTCAAGGTCTGTTTATGCCACTCGTTCATAGTTTTCCTTTCTTAAAATACCTTGGGCACAATGAAATAGGCCCCGTCCGCATCCGGGGCATTTCCCAGGATCTCATCCCGGGAATACTCCTGGTTCACTTCATCCTGGCGAAACGCAGTCCCGTGCCTGACCGGAGAATACAGGGGCTGGACACCGGCGGTATCCAGCTCATTGAGCTTATCCATGTATTTTAAGATATCATCCAGTTGCCGGGCAAAGGTGTGTAAGGTTTCCTGTTCACATTCCAGCCGGGCCAGATCGGCAATAGCCGCCACATCCCGGGGATCAATCTTGTCCATACCGCCTCCAGGCTGTTTATTTCCTCCTGACCGCATCCCAGTAAGTCTTGATTTCCTCAACCAGCACTGGCCGAATCCCTTTGTCTCCGGGTTGCACAACAAAAAGTTCCTGACTGGCCCTGCCTTGCGCATCCCAGGACAACGGGGCCATACTCCAGGAAAATTCATGCAGGGAATTCAGAATTTGAGTGAAATCTTTGCTCCCCCCGTCCGTGCTCATTTTTCCCACCCTGTGGGCCAGGCGGACAAAATCATAGCCTAAGGCCACCCAGAAGTCGGGCTCTTCCTCGTTCATTTCTTCCAGTCCCTGCCTGAGTTTTCGGGCTGCTGGGGTGGTCATGTCCGGAATCCAGGGTGAGGCCATCAAGGCCAGCTGGAAATATTTGCGATCCAGCTCAGAAATCTCTTCCAGGTCCTGACTCCACAGGGTGGGGCCTAAAAAGATGAGCTGATCCTGGTCAAAATAAAAAAATTCCGGGATGAGTATCTGGGCTTGCGAAAAAGAATCCGGGATAAATACGGCCTGAAAATCTGGGGAGGGGATCCGGTCTTGTGTGTTTTGCCGGCCCTTTTGGTCAACACGCAAGAGCCTGGCCACGACCTTTTTCCATGTACCCGGCTGATGCGGCACATACCTTTCCTGCGCACTGACCCGGCCCGAACTCCTGCGCACAATTTGCCCAAAACCGCCCAGCAATCTCCTCCCATACTTGCTATCCGGGTATAACACAGCATATTCCCGGACTCCGAGTTCAGTCTGCAACATGTCAATCAAGGGCTGCAGCTGATCTTCGGTCCCTGGGAAAAAGCGGAAGCCGTCTTTTCCTTCCCGGCCCGGGTCCAGCTCGGCCCGAAACGGAAAAAAAGTCAGGTCCCGCAGCCCTGGGGTTGCCAGGACTTTTTCCCACTTGTCTCTGGCCAGAGGTCCCCCAACCAATTGGTATTCACCGGACAAGGCCTGTATGCGCTTAATCCAGCCCTTTTCCGCTGTATTGATCACCTCAAGGTTGAGATCCTCACCGGACAGCCTGAGCTGCCACTGGGCTACAGCAGCTCCCCGAGCAATCTTCCATCCCATGGACGCATAATCACCGCTCATAGGGCAGGCCAAAGCCACTGTCTGAGAGGGCAGGCCGTATTCTTTTTCCAGCTCCTGAAGCTCCTGCCTGAGGCGGTCCTCAAGGGCCAGCCTTCCCCGGGCAAGGATGTCCTGCAGTTGAGACCTGGCCTGCGGCCATTGCAGACTTTCCCGGTCCAGGGCCCTCTGGGTTTCGACCCAGCCAACCAGAGAAGCCACCGGAGTTTCTGCCTGCGGCGGCTGTTTTCCTATCTTCTCCCAATCCCGGGTATCCATATCGCGCAGCCGGTCCCAGAGATTCAGTTCCAGTCTTTCTTTTTCTTCCTGACTTGCGGCCTGCTGGTGCAAAGCGTTTATCAGCTTCCAGGCCTGCCCGGCCCGCCCGGCCTGGACAGACTGCTGACAAAGGTGCATGGCCGTTTCAATCCGCACGGACCAGGGCATATTTGGATCTTGGATCACCCGGGAGGCCTGCGCAAGCCACTTCCCCCTGTCCAGGGCCCAAAGAGCCTCCAGGAGCTGTGACTGCCATTCCCAATTTTTCTTCACCTCCGGCTGCATTCCAGCCCACTGGCTCAGAGCCAGTTCAGTCATCTGCCAGTGTTCATTGGCCCCAGCCGCCCGGGCCAGACCTTTCCAGGCTTGAATATGCTGGTTTCTGCTCAGCTCTTCCTGATGAACCAGCTCGGAATACATCTCTTCAGCCTTGAAGGTCTGCCCTTGCTGCAAGGCCTGCTCGGCCATGCGCAAAAGCCGACCACGCTCGGGTGCAGGACCGGTCTGGACCGGCAGGCGAGCACAGGCGGTCACAAAAAGACAGAAAAAAAGCAGACTTAAGCCGAACCAGCGAACACATTGCACAGCATCACCATAGATTCCGCGAATTTTTAAGCCCGGTCATACGAACATACGAATCGCACCATCGGCGTGACTCCTCAAGAAAGCATGATGTTCAGAACATCCTGCTCCCCGGAGTAAGAGCCTTCTCCAGGGCCTTTCCGGTTTGGATCAATAAAAAAAGGCCTGGTCCGGAATTCCGGGCCAGGCCTTTGTATATAGAAAGGCGGAGGTCTTGCTGTCAAGCACACCGCCGGGAATTACTTCTGCTCCGTATACTCGGCATCCACCACATCTTCGTCGTCCTGGGCTTTGCCTTCTGTCTGGGCACCGCCGGCCGAAGCCCCTCCGGCCTGGGATTCGCCCTGCTGGCTTTGTTGTTGATAGAGTTTTTCCGCCAGCTTGTGTGAAGCCTGAGACAACTCGTCAGTGGCTTTTTTGATAGCCTCTTCGTCTTCGCCTTCCATGACCTTTTTCAGTTCTTCAATCTTGGTTTCGATCTCACTCTTTAAACCGGAATCCAGCTTGTCACCCAGATCGCGCATGGATTTTTCGGTGCTGTAGATCAAGGTATCGGCCTGGTTCCGGGCTTCAATCAGCTTTTTCTTCTTTTCGTCTTCTGCGGCGTGGGCTTCAGCATCCTTGACCATCTTGTCAATCTCGTCCTCACTCAAACCACTGGACGGCTGAATGCTGATGGATTGTTCCTTGCCCGTGCCCTGATCCTTGGCACTGACATTGACCAGGCCGTTGGCGTCGATATCAAAGGTGACCTCGATCTGCGGCACACCCCTTGGTGCGGGTGGAATGCCTTCCAGATCAAAACGCCCCAGGCTCTTGTTGTCTGCAGCCATTGGCCGTTCCCCTTGCAGGACATGAATAGAGACAGAAGGCTGATTGTCTGAAGCAGTGGTAAAGACCTGACTCTTCTTGGTCGGGATGGTGGTATTCTTTTCAATGAGCTTGGTGAATACGCCTCCCATGGTTTCGATACCCAAAGACAGGGGAGTAACATCCAAAAGCAGGACGTCTTTGACGTCTCCAGCCAGGATTCCACCCTGAATGGCTGCACCCATGGCCACCACTTCGTCTGGATTGACGCCCTTGTGCGGCTCGCGCCCAAAGAAGTCCTTCACTTTTTGATGCACAAGAGGCATACGGGTCTGTCCGCCGACCAGAATGACTTCATCGATTTCCTTGACACTTAAGCCGGCATCCTGCAGGGCCTGTTTGCAGGGACCTATAGTCCTTTCCACCAGGTCAGAGGTTAGAGATTCCAACCTGGCCCTGGAAAACTTAATATTCATATGCTTGGGCCCGGCCTGGTCGGCAGTAATAAAGGGCAGGTTTATATCGGTTTCCATAGTGGAGGACAGTTCTTTTTTGGCCTTTTCTGCAGCTTCCTTGAGGCGCTGCATAGCCATTCGGTCCTGGCTGAGATCAATCCCGTTTTCCCGCTTGAACTCATCCACCAGGTCATAGAGGATGGCGTTGTCAAAATCTTCTCCACCCAAAAAGGTGTCGCCGTGAGTGGCCTTGACCTCGACAACATTGTCCCCAACCTCCAAAATGGAGATATCAAAAGTTCCCCCGCCCAGATCAAAAACCGCTATCTTTTCATTGGATTTTTTGTCCAGCCCATAGGCCAGGGATGCGGCTGTAGGCTCATTGATGATCCGCTTCACTTCCAGGCCGGCGATCCGTCCGGCATCCTTGGTCGCCTGGCGCTGGCTGTCATTAAAGTAGGCCGGAACGGTAATCACCGCCTCGGTGACCGTCTCACCCAGGTAGTCCTCGGCGTCCTTCTTCAGCTTTTGAAGGATCATGGCCGAGATCTCCGGAGGGCTGTATTTTTTCCCTTCCACTTCCACAAAGGCGTCATTATTTGAGCCTTCGACAATCCGATAGGGACTGTGTTTCTTCCATTTTTCGATCTCCGGGGCATTGAAATCCCGCCCCATGAGCCGCTTGATGGAAAAGACCGTCCGCTCAGGGTTGGTTACTGCCTGGCGTTTGGCCAGCTCACCCACCAGCCGCTCTTTGTCCGTGAACGCCACAATAGACGGCGTAGTGCGTCCGCCTTCCGGATTGGGAACACACTTTGCTTCTTTTCCTTCCATAACATAGACACAGCTGTTGGTTGTGCCCAAGTCGATTCCAATAATCTTGCCCATAGGAATTCCTCCTCATTGCTTATCTGCAAAATCTTTGATGAGAACAAATGTAAATCGTCATTTCTGGAAGTAAAGGGCCAAGGTCCTATTTTTGGCAATTTTTGCTGACCATGACCTTGGCCGGCCTCAAGACACGGTCCTTATACTTATATCCCGTCTGCATGATCTGACAGACTTTGCCTGTCTCCAGGTCTTCTCTTTCCTGTTCAGCCAGGGCCTCATGCCAGTTGGGATCAAAAGGCTCGCCTTCAGTGCATAAAATGGGTTCCAGGCCGTGCTTTTTCAACGTCTCCATGAAGATGGAGATGGTCATGTCCACGCCCTGAACCAGGTCCGAGCAGGCCTCGACTTTGCGCCCATGCCCCACGGCCAGTTCCAGGTTATCAATAACCGGCATGAGATCTTCCAGAATATCCTGGACTGCAAACTTGCAGTGCTGTTCTTTTTCTCTGGCCATGCGTTTGCGGTAATTGTCGGCATCAGCACGGACCCGCATGACCTCCTGATCCATCTCCTGTTTCTGGGGACAGGTCGGGCATACTCTTTCCCGGCACAGCTCCTGAAGCTGCTCATCGCTGATTTCCAGCCCGGCCTCTCCGCCCCCGGTCATCTCCTGGTCCTGGCTCTCCTGCTCATCCGGCTGAGCAACATCTGGGCTATCTTTTTGGTTGAACACCTTTTTGTGCTCCTTGTCTGCAGCCATTGAGTTCCTCCTTGTATCTCAGCGAAACTGTATTACTCGGCAAAACGTGATTCAAGGAGATCACTAAGCATTCTGGCGATAGTGTCAACCATAGGCATCAGTCTGGAGTAGTCCATGTGAATGGGACCGATGGTTCCAATCACGCCCAGCTTTTGCCCCTGAACCTGATAGGGCGAAGAGATAAGACCCCATTGGCCGAGTTCCGGACCGTAGAATTCAGTGCCAAAAGTCACGATCAGACCTTCGTTGTCAGCCAGTTTGTCCACGAGCTCCAGGATGGCTGAACGGTGTTCCAAAAATTCCAGGAGTTCCCGCATGCTGGAGATATCCTTGCCCTCAATATGATCCAGCACATTCAAGGTCCCCTCCAGATAGACCTCCCGGTCATTGTTGCTGCCAAAGGCCTCATGGGCCAGGCTCAAGGCCCGGCCATACAGGGCGTTGAATTTTGTTTCTGCCTGCTCCATCTCCTGAAGAATATTGTTCCTGATCTCCTCAATGGTCCGGCCTTGAAACTTTTCATTTAAATAATTTGAGTACTTGACGAGATCATCAGGGGTCACCCTTGCTTCCACAGGTAAGAGCTTATTATGCACCACACCCCCGTCAAAGATAGCGATGGCCATGACCAAACCGGTGCGAACCTGGATGAGATCAATGCGCTGCAGCCTGATCATGCTCCGTTTGGGGGCCACTGCAACTCCCACCTGGCTGGATTGAGCCGATATAAGCTTGGAGGTGTGTTCAAGAATATCTGAAAATTCCAGGCCAGCCTGCACTAAGGCCTCTTTCATATCCTTCTGGGTGCTCTCAGGGAGCAGGGCAGGACTCAAGACCGTATCAACATAAAACCGGAAGGCCTTGTCCGTAGGTATCCGGCCGGCTGAAGTGTAAGGCTGATGCAGATACCCTTTTTCGGTCAGGTCGGCCATAATATTTCGCATGCTGGCCGCACTCAGCTTCAAGGTGGACTGCTTGGCCACATACCTGGAGCCAACTGGTGCAGCGTGATCGATATAAGCCTGAACGATGATCCGTAAGACCTCGATTCCACGAGCTGTTAATGACATATGCCCCTCGCTTCCCCAGCCTGGCTGGGATGATTCCGCTGCTACTTGCAAGCCGGGCGGAATACTTCTTTTAGCACTCTTACAAAGAGAGTGCTAAGCTGATAGCAAGCCGTTCTTCTCCTGTCAAGACATAGGGCATGCCAGGCCACGGTAATTTTGTTCTCAAAAGAAAGCGCCTGCAAGCATGTGCTCACAGGCGCAGAGTATGTACTCAGGCAAAGGTTTGCGGCAAAAAAGTAAACCCAGGGCTCTGAGCTCTCATCTAAAAATGCTGCTCACAACGCTTCATCCCCGGTATTTAATCTTTACTCCTGGATTATGCTAAAGTTTGGAGGCAAAGGGCGCTTCTTCAAGCCCTTTATTCACCATTTCGTGCCCTTCTACCAGCCAACAGTCAGGTATTCATGGATAGAGTCAGAGGCCACCCTTCCGGCCCCGGCAGCCAGGATGACCGTGGCTGCTCCGGTGACAATGTCCCCGCCGGCCCAGACTCCTTTTTTCATGGTCTTGCCGGTTCTGGGATCAGCCACGATATATCCGCGCTTGTTGAGTTCAAGGTCGTGGGTGTTGCCGGTGAGTACTGGATTGGCTCCTGATCCAACAGCAATGACCACCAGATCGCAGGGCAGCTCAAATTCCGAGCCTGATACGGGCTCCGGACGCCTTCGCCCGGAATCGTCTGGTTCCCCAAGCTGCATTTTCAGGCACTGCATGCCCTGGACCCACCCCTGCTCATCACCGAGAAACCGCTGGGGATTGGTCAGCAGATAGAACTCAATTCCCTCTTCTTCGGCATGGTGTATCTCAGCCTTCCGGGCCGGCATCTCGTCCCGGGAACGGCGGTACACGATGCGCACCCGTTCTGCACCCATGCGCATGGCTGTTCGGGCCGAGTCCATGGCCACATTGCCGCCACCCAGAACCACAACTTCCTTCCCCCGAGCCAGGGGGGTATCGTACTCAGGGAACAGGTAGGCCTTCATCAGATTGGCCCGGGTCAGATACTCATTGGCCGAGTAAATATTGATCAGGTTTTCACCCGGTATATTCAAAAACCTGGGCAGACCGGCCCCGACCCCGATAAAAACAGCGTCAAAGCCCTGATCGAACAGCTCATCCACATCCACAGTCTTGCCCACCACAGTATTGCACTGGATATTGACTCCCAAGCGTTCTAAAAAATGGAGTTCTGAGGCCACGATCTCCTTGGGCAGCCGGAACTCCGGAATGCCGTAAACCAGCACCCCGCCTCCCTTGTGAAAGGCCTCAAAGACAGTTACGGCATGACCTTTGAGGATCAGGTCCCCGGCCACGGTTAAGCCGGCCGGGCCGGCCCCGATAACCGCAACGTTCTTTCCCGTCGACTCTTTCTTGGGCGGCAGTTGGCCGGTCCCGTAGTTTCGTTCATAGTCAGCGGCAAAGCGCTCCAGGTTTCCGATAGCTACTGGCTCACCTTTCTTGGCCAGTATGCACGCACCTTCGCATTGATCCTCCTGGGGGCAGACCCGACCGCAAACCGCCGGCAGGCTGTTCTTTTCCCAGATCTTGCGGATGGCCTGAGTAAAATCCCCCTCATGGATGTGCTTGATAAATCCAGGTATATCGATATTTACCGGGCAACCTTCCACACAGGATGGCTTTTTGCATTGCAGGCATCGGGAAGCCTCGGCTTGAGCCAATTCCGGAGTATATCCCGTCGGGACCTCCTCAAAATTGCGTTTTCGAACTTCAGGATCCTGCTCCGGCATTGCCTGGCGGGGGAGCTTTTCTTTTTTCTCTTTAGTCTGGGCCATATTTCCTCCCTTACAGGGCTTTTTGGTCATCAAAATTGCAGCAAGAGCATCCGGTTGGGGCAACGGCTTATCTTTGACATCCGCATTTGTATTTTTCCAGAGCCTGCTGCTCAAACTGAGTATAGGCCTGCAGTCTGGTGGCCAGTTCATCAAAGTCCACCTTGTGCCCGTCGAACTCCGGTCCATCCACACATGCAAATCTGGTCTCATCGCCCACAGTTACCCGGCAACAGCCGCACATGCCTGTTCCATCAACCATGATCGAGTTCAAGCTGACCAGAGTCTTGACCTTGTACTGGTCAGTCATTTTGCACACAAACTTCATCATCGGCACCGGCCCGATCCCTACCACCAGGGCAACGTCCTTGCTGTCCAGCATCTCTTTGAGCTTGTCGGTCACGAATCCATGATGTCCGTATGATCCGTCATCAGTGCACACATGCAGCTCATGGGAGGCAGCCTGCATCTCGGATTCCAAAATCAATAAGTCCTTGGTCCTGGCCCCGATAATAGTTATCACCTGGTTCCCGGCTTCTTTCAAGGCCCTGGTGATAGGATGCATGACCGCCACGCCGGTTCCGCCGCCTACACAGACCACGGTGCCCACCTTCTCTATCTTGGTCGGTTTACCGAGGGGACCTATGACATCCAGAAAGCGATCTCCCACCTGCATATCCCGAAACATGGCTGTGGATTTGCCCACCACCTGGTAGATTATGGTAATTGTTCCCCGCTTTGGATTGCTGTCAGCCATGGTCAGGGGAATGCGCTCGCCGGTCTCATTGGCCCGCAGGATGACAAACTGGCCCGGCAGGGCTTTGGCTGCAATCTGCGGTGCACTGAGTTCATTGAGGACAACCGATCCCTGAGCCATCTCCGTACGTTTTAAGATCTCAAACATTAGAACCTCCAAGGCTGCTGTTGTATGGAGTGTGTTGAAAAGAGAACCAGGAAGGGGGTTACTCCTGAATCAGAGAGAGCTTGGGCAGGATATTGTTCGTAATCCAGCTTTCATCCCACCACTCACGGGGATTAACCGGAAGCCCGGAGACCAGCATGCCAAAATGCAGGTGATCACCTCCTGCCAGGCCGGTCACTCCGGTTCGGCCGATGATTTGGCCTTTTTCCACTGTGTCTCCAGTCTGAACCCCCATCTGGGACAAGTGGGCGTACAGGCTCTGCAAGCCCAGCCCATGGTCTATAATTACCACCTGGCCATAAATGCCCAGCCAGTCCGCAAAGACCACCCGGCCTGCATTGGCGGCCGGAACCTCAGCCCGCGCTGTGGAAGCCAGGTCCACTCCTAAATGGGTCTGTTCATCAATGACCTCTCCCTGGTAGACATACTTCCTGTGAGTTCCAAACTGGGCCTCTCTGGAGGCATTGGGCTGGCGTAAAAAGCGGCCTGACCACAATGGAGAAGGAGCTGTGTCCCGTCCGATTTCCCGGAGTCTTTTCCTGTTTTCCTGGCGCATCTCCTGGTTGACCTTCAGAAACACATCCAGCAGGTCTTTCTGTTCTGGAAACTGGTCTTGGAAGTTCACAATGACCTTCTGTAAAAAGCTGTCTGTAACCGGGAGATTGGACTCATTGAACCGGGCTTGATTGATATAATGGTGAAAGCCGGCCTTGTTTTCATTCCCGGCCTGGTCTGTAGCCACAACCAGGAGTTGGCCTTGATCCGGCTTGAGAGTGTAAGGAAAGGAAAAGAAGCACACATAGAAGCCTTCGGACTGGGCATAGGCCGGAAAAAAGTAGTCATCAATCCGCACCCCGGCCTGGCGCACTGGCTCTGAAACCCGGAAGGCTACCACCCCGGATCCGCCTTGACGCAGATTGTGTTGAAAGCTCTCCAGGCTGATACGCGGAGGCTGCGAATCGAACTCGTAGGAGGCTGTGTGATGTAAAAGATTGCCCTTCAACCAGTTTCGCCAGGACCGGTCACTGGCCCTCACTTCCAGGGTCACCTGGCCGTCGGAGAGCTGACCTGGATCCAAAGTAAACTCTTTGTCCCAGGTATGCACTGGCTGGGGAAACTCTCTCTGGGCCACAACATGTTCTTTCTCGTTTTGAACTGCTGTAACCTGCACAGCACGCAGCCCGGATTTCTGGTCACGAACCTCCAGTTGAATGGACGTTTTCGGAGAGATGGATGCCTGTTCGGGCAATCCACTCACCCGGGGTTTCTCACCCTCTGCGTTCCAAAAATACAGACCGGCCACGCCAATGATGGCCAGGCATACCAGGATGCCAGCAGCCTTTTTAACACTTCGCTTTTTGCCCATAACCGCACCCTCTTGATCCCAAGTACTCACGTTGTTGCATCATCCACGTTCCTCTCCCGGCTCTGGCTACGGCATGCCCTTTTTAAAAATTATGGCGGTCATCTTGGCCAGGCGATGGACATGTTTTTTATTGGCCTCTGAACTCTTCTCCGGGTCGTTTCGGAAGGACATAATGATTCCCAGCAAAGAGGCAAAAAAAGCCCGGGAAAAGAGCCGGACATTGTCCTTGTCGCAGCCCATAGCCTCCAGGACCTGGTCAAACTGCTGCAAATAATGAGACTGGATGGAGTTGAACTTTTCTTTAGCCTCTTCGTCAACTTCCTCTTTGAGCAAAAAGTGGTTGAGCATCTGCAAAGTGGCTTCCTTTTCCATGAAGAAGTCCACGATTCCGGCAGCAATATCTTCCAGGGACGCCCGGCCGGACTCCAGACGTTTCTGCTGCCGCTGACTCCCTTCAGAGACTTCATGACCCAGAATTTCAGCCAGAATGTCGTCCCGACTGGAAAAATAGCGATAAATCGATGCGGGTGATATGCCCGCCTCGTTGGCGATGTCCCGCATACCGATCTCATGAAATGGCCGTTCGGCAAACAGACTCATAGCGGCATCAAGAATCAGGTCCCGCCGGTAGGCCCGTTCTGTTTCCTTAAGTTCTAAAAATGTGGATCTCTTGCCCATAAATCTTAACCTCTCATCCAGCACTCATATTCAGGTGGGTTACAAATCTTGCGCGCTTTCTGGCAGAAAATGGGGGGCAGTCAAGTCAACGGCCGCCTGTCAAGGCTGAAACTGTATATGTTTACCCCGTTTTGTCAATATTCGGTCCCAAAGATAAACGGTGTTCACCACAAGATCCACAGGAACAGGTCAATTCCCAGGCATTATTCTGATAATCCGACCTTTAAAGCATGTTTTTTCAGCCTTGACAGGCAGTACCAGGAGGGACAATATATGCTTAAGCTTAGAGCCCAGAGGTCTTCAACAGCAGCCCAGAACTCCAGGAAAGAGATAACCCCAGAGATGAACTCTCGATCCAGGCCGTTCTTACTCTTGGGGACAAAAAGTGCTTTCTTTTTTGCCCCCTGCACCTCGCAGCGCGGGAAATAAATTCCCGCTCGCCTTGGGAGGGATCCATTCTGCTGGCGCAGGTTTCCTGGGGGTGATTACCTGTAAAGAATATTTCGATCTCCTGAGTAAAAGGAGGAGTGTATGACCTGCATAGGATTGCTGCGATGCCGGGAAAACGAGACCAAATGTCCTTTGACCAACTGCTTTCGCTCTCTTGTGAATCGTCAGCAGGGCTTTTCCGGATATGATCAGACTGATCTGGCCGGGGTATTCACCCTTCAAGATGAGATGAAAGACACCTTGAATCTGGCCCGGATTTTGAAATCCAAGGGGGCAGAGGCCATTCACATCGTGACCTGTGCGTTTGCCCACAAGAAAGAAGGTACCACCTGGGAGCTCGGGCATGGGTTTGAGCCCAATATTGATCAACTCTGTGCCCAAATCGCTCAGGCGACCGGCCTGCCATGCATCAAGGGATCGGCCCACCTGCCGCCGGGCTATACTCCCGAAGTCTTTTACCCTGATCCGTCAAGCAATTGACCAAGAATGAGACCATAAAAAGATTCCGGACCGTGCACGTTCTGATAGTGCCAGCCCAGATGATTTTGGCACTGATTGCAAACACATATCCGCCATGCATAACCGTCGAACCAGGTAAATTCCAGTGTGGGCCGGCCCAGGGCCCGACAACCAGGTGCCGCTCGAAAACACCCCAGCTCAAACACCAGTCCGGCAGGATTGAAGAAAACATGGGCGTGCTTACCCTGCATGCTGATCTTTTCTGAAGCCCTGGTGATCAGATGGCGGCAGGCACGACATAAAATGGCCGTCCCCCCGTTCTCTTCTCTGTCTGGATCCTGATCAGCGTGTACAAGATGCCCGTACTTCTGGTCCGGCCAAAAAAAGGCGTATGCAGGCGCTTGGTTCATATGCGCACATCCCCCTCAGGAATCCGCAGCAAGGACACCAGAAAAGCCCCAGACACACAGATCACACCCCATATGGCAAACCCGAGTCGAAAATGTCCGGCATCTCCGAACCAGCCCAGGCCAGAAGGGATGAGTCCGGTTCCGAGCACTACGGCCACTGGTACGATGAAGGAAATGGCTACATTGCGAACCCGAAAGTCAAAGATACTGGAAATGGCGGCAAATGCGGCCGGGAAAAAACATACCGCGCTTAAGGGCTGCAGCAAGACGGCAATGTGCAGGCCCGGTCCGGACAGACTCCCGATCAATATGGTCATGCTCCCGGAGATGGTCAAAGCACCCCAAATGGTAGGCCTGGCTCCAATCCTGTCCACCAGCAATCCACTGCCCCAGGCCATGATCAAGCACGGCACCCGCGATAATGAGAGCACTTTATTCGCCCATGCAGAGCTCAAGCCATGCACCTCGACCAGGTACAAGGGCAGCATGCTGTATATGCCAAAGGTCGTACCCACTGCCGCTGCGAACAAAAAGGCCAGCAGCCAGAACTGGGACCGGCTCAAGATGTTTCGAATCAAGGCCGGACCAGGGGCATCACCTGTAAAATTTCCCCCCTGACCCCAAACTATAAACACCAGGCTGACAATCACGCTTGCGGCTCCCAATCCGCTGAACACCTCCCGCCAGGTAAAAACCCCTTCCACGCCTGCTGCCAGGGCCGGAGCCAGAATAAAGCTCAAGTTGGGGGCCATTTCGTGAACCGCCAGCCCCTTGCCCCAGTGCCGGCTGGGCAGAATCGAGGTTATCGTTGATACTCCAGAGGGAAGATACAGGCCCACAGCCAGCCCCATGAGCACCAACAGGATCTGCAGCTCATGAGTTCCTCCTGCCCTGGGGAGCAAAAGGAGGGTGATGCCCACACCTAATGAGGACAAAACGATAGTCCGGCTATGAGTGAGCCAGCTGGAGACGACCCCGGACAACAACAGAGAAAAGCTGATCCCCAGGGACATGAGCAGTAAAAGCCCCCCGGCCTGTCCGTGGGACAAGGCGAACTCTCTTTCCACTGGAACCAGAAATGGAGGCAGGATCAAGCGGGCCATGAAATTGCAGAAAAATACCAGGGAGACCAAAAGCACGGAGGACAGAAAAAACACAAAAGGTCGGCTGTCCGCCGTATTCAAACATCCACCCGGCATGCGCCCTCCACGAGAAAAAGATCACACAGGGCCCTAAACCCGCTTCCAGCTCGATCCGTCCCAGACTTTGCCCAGCCGGCACTGCATGACAAAGGCCAGCCATACTTGTTCCAAAGAGGTAAAAATCTTGCTCGGCAGCTCATTTTCCTGGCCATAGCCCGTCTTGGCCCAGGAGAAAAACTCCTGACTCACATTTTCAAACCGCCGTCCCGGGACTTGGGCCAGTTCCATGAGCTGATCCAGCCTGGGGAGCCAGATATAAGGGGTCAGACAAATGACCTTTTCTCCCTTCCGGGAAATGCCAAATCCTTGCTGCACCTGGCGCTTGCCATGCACTGCATCTATCCAGCACTCTATCTGCCCGTTTTTGCCCACAAAGAAGTCTCCATGCGCCGGAATCCACTGGGCCTGGACTTCCTCGGCCCGGGTGCAGAGCCGGATGTATCCTGAGCTTTTGTCCATATGCGTACTTGCCAGCAGATGATCCTCTTGGCCACCCAAACTACCAGGGTAAAACCAGTACCTGTCTGTACGGCTCCTGTCCCTTGCTTTCACTTCGCACACCGTATCTTTTGGCTATTTGATGCTGCAAAGACCGGATATAGGCGTTCTGGGGACCTAACTCCTGCAATTGACCTGTCTTCATGGCCATGTGCACCGCATCTTCCGCTTCCAGGACCGCTTTTTCCTCCGGCTGTTCCTCATACCGGCCGAAGATCTTTTGCAGTACCAGCTCAATCTGAGGTATGGTATTGCTTTTGACCACATACAAAGGGATCCCCCCGGACTGCAGATCGCGCAAACGCTTGGGCTGCCTCCGCTGGTGCCCTTTGTGGGACAGGATGAGATCGGCCTCTTCGACATCTTTGATCACCTGAGCCGGGATCTTCAATTTACGCAGGGCCTTTTCCAGGCGGTCCCGGTTGACTCCATAGGTAAAAATGCGCACCGCACGGTGCTTCGGCAGCTCTTTATCCGCAGAGCCTGCCTCAGGCCGGGTCACGGGGGGCAGCTCGGACATGGACTGTTCCTGGGCCACCTGGACTTGGCCGTCAGAGCTTCGCTTTCGTATTTCCGGACCCAGGGGCACTCCGTTGAGAAAAGCGTCCACAACTGCGGCCACTTCCCGGTACACAGCCAGTTGTTCCCGATCCTGGATCTCGACCAGGACCTGAAATGTGGGAGGACCCTTGCGTTCCAGAACCGTCTTTTGCGTCCCTCGCCGCCTGGCCTCTTCATCAGAGAGGGTGACGGCCTGAATGCCGCCCACCAGATCGGTCAGCGTCGGGTTCTGCAGCAGATTGTCCAGGCTCTTGCCGTGGGCGGTGGCAATGAGCTGTACGCCGCGCTCCGCAATGGTCCGGGCCGCCTCGGCCTCAGCCTGGGTCCCGATTTCATCGATGACAATGACTTCCGGCATGTGGTTTTCCACAGCTTCGATCATCACCGCATGCTGCCGATCCGGGGAAGGCACCTGCATCCGTCTGGCCCGGCCCACACCCGGATGGGGGATGTCCCCATCGCCGCCGATTTCATTGGATGTATCCACAATAACCACCCGTTTGCCCAGATCATCGGCCAGGACCCGGGCCACCTCGCGCAGCAAGGTCGTCTTGCCCACTCCGGGACGTCCCAGCAAGAGCAAAGACAGACCGGACTCAATAACATCCTGGACAATATCCACAGTCCCGTAAACAGCCCGCCCGACACGACAGGTCAGGCCCACAATGTCTCCGGTCCTATTCCGGATGGCCGAGATGCGGTGCAGGGTCCGCTCAATTCCGGCCCGGTTATCAGCGGTGAATGTCCCGATCCTGGCCACCACTTCCTGCAGGTCCTTGCGCGCAACCGCCGGCAATTCCAGATCCTGAAACCCTGCTGTGGTTCTGATTTCCGGCTTGCGGCCCAGATCCAGAACAATCTCAATGAGCTCGTTGCCATCCTTGAGGCCGGAAATTGCTTCCTGCAGTCCGGATGGCAGAATCTGCAGCAGGAGTTGAACATCGTCGCTTGCTTTTGGAACTGTATATTTGTATTCCGAATGCATTGGCATTGTGTTCCGCGCCTCCATCATTGCAGCGTTTTGGATCGTGGATCACGGCGAAGGCCCAGTTAGCAGTTTCACTCCTATTCCCCCGGGGCGTCAAGAACCAGATCCGGCCTTTTGGCAACCCAACACAGGAGGCTTGCATGAGCTTGCAGGAAACGATCCAGAATCGATTGCACACCAAGGGCATTCCCCAAAAGGAAAAGGACACCCTGCGCATCGTGGTCGGTGAGATGCAGCGGCAAAAGAACAAGGTCCTGAATGATCAGGAAGTGGTCAAGATCCTGAAGAAGCTGGCTGCTTCTGAAAGAGAGCTTGGAGATAGGCAGGATGCGGAGTATCTTCAGATTTTGGAGTCCTATCTGCCCCAAATGGCTCCTCCAGAGGAGATCGAAGACTGGATCCGCTCCCATATTGATTTTGGACAGTACAAAAATAAGATGCAGGCCATGCGGGACATCCTGGACCATTTCGGCCCCAGGACCGACGGGAATACCGTCAAGTCCATACTCATGGAGCGGTTCTGAGCCTCCCTGCTTTATCGCCTGTCTTGTTATACCAAGCAGCCCTGGTGAGTACCCCAAAATGAGCCCGCACAACAAAATGCAGTCCACGTACCGGAAAAAATGGCGCAAGACCAAAAATCAGATCTGCCACTGCTGCGGCCGGCAGGCCCTGTATTGTCGCAGGTGCCGCCATTGCGGATGCTGCATCTGCGAGCAGTGCATGCAAGAGCTGAAGTGGGGGATGTGTACTCCGGTCTTCTGGCAGTGCCCGGACTGCGGAGAACTGAACGGCCTGTAAGGAATGCGTCTGACACAGCCATACGTTCAGCCCCGCAGGACCAGAAAGGTCAGATACCCTATATAGAGGATGACAAACAGACCACCTTCCCTGCGGTCGATCTTGTGTTCCTTCCAGGTAAAGGTAAAAAGAAAGAAGAGCAGGCTGACAGCCACCAGAAACCACATGTCCAGGTTCAATGCGGTATTATAGTCAATAGGGGTGATAGTGGCAGTCACGCCCAATATCCACAGGATATTGAATATATTTGAACCGACCACATTGCCCACGGCAATATCGGCATTGCCCCTGAGGGCGGCCGTGACCGATGTGGCCAGCTCCGGCAGGGAGGTCCCCACAGCCAGTATGGTCAACCCGATCAGGGCCTGACTCATACCCAGGGCGGCTGCAATGGTTTGGGCCCCGCTGACCAGCCACTGCCCGCCCAGAGTCAGCCCGGCGATGCCGGCCAGGACCAATACCCAGGCCATGGGCTGTCTGATGAATCTGACCCCGGATTCCTCCTGCCCCCCGGTGCTGTTTTTGGCCACTGAAAAGAGGTAATACAAGTACACAGCAAAATAACCCAAAATAGCCAGGCCGTCCGCCCGGTCCAGACGGGAACCGGTAGCTTGGGTCAGGATTTTATCGTTGGCCAGGACCACCAAAACCAGAGTGGACAAAAGGACAAAGGGAATCTCCCGCCAGCGGATGGTCTTTTCCATGGCCAGAGGACGTATCATGGCCGAAATACCCAGGATAAGCAATATGTTGGCCATGTTCGACCCCAGAACATTTCCTACGGCCATGTCCGCTGCTCCCTGAAAGGCGGAGACCATGGAGACCAGCAGCTCCGGAGCTGATGTGCCCATGGCCACCACAGTCAGCCCGACAATGAGCCGGGAGACACCCAGGCGCAGGGCAATGCTGCTCGCTCCGGTGACCAGGCCATGTGCTCCGGCCAGCAAAAGGGGCAGACCAACAATCATCTGCACAACCGCCCAGTACATCTTCCCTCCACCAAAAAGAGCTGTGGTCAATGGTATGAAACAAGACGCAACCCTGGTCGCTGGCCCGGCCGTGCACAGGCTGATGACCTTGGGGGATACAGATCACAAACCGGAACAGAGGTCAAGAAAAAACAAAGCCCGCAGACAGGGGAGTCTGCGGGCCTTGCCCATGCGTGGAGGAGTCCTGTGAGGAGGTTATCTCGATCATGAAAAAAGAAACACCGCTGGGACCAGCAGCGGATCAGCGGCCGGGCTGACTTTTTGCAGTCCCTTGCCCGCAGTTCTTTTGTTCTTTACTCGTTCATCTTCTGTTCAACTTTGCTTCGCAATTCTTTGTTGCTGTCCATACCCTTCACAATACTGTTGTAGGTCTGGACATCCAGGCCTTCTTCATCCAATACCTGGATGGCCTTGTTTTGAAAATCTTCCCGCAGCTCCTGCGCCCTGTCCACATCATCAGCTTTCTGGAACTTGGGCTGAAACTCTTGTCTTAACTCATCGATCCCCTCTCGAGCCGAGACGAATGATTCGATCTCTGAGCTGCTGAAATCGTCGGCCGAGGGCTGATTTTGTTCATATTGCCCTCCCTGCTGGCCTTCCTGGCCGCTTTGGGCCTGGACAGATGATACAGTCAAAATGAGGCTGACAATAATTCCGAGCACAACATACAATGTGGAATTCCCACTCTGCATACTTTATTCTCCTGGTTTTGATTAAGACCTGAGCGGCTTTTTTTCGCCGTATCCGAATGTTCATCATCACCGGGCCCGATGTTTCCTGTTTTTTGCATAAAGCTTGCCAAAAGAATAAACAAACCAGTTCATGCACAATCGCAGCCTGCAGCGATAACGGACCTTGCAGGCACTGGAGCGGTTCTTTCCCCGGGGCGATACCGGATATTTCCTTTGGGCCGAAAGCTGCCCCAATGACACATGGGCCAGTTTGATACAATACTGATCCCTGCTAATCTCATGCAGCACTATACATTCCCGGCAAATATTTTGTTCACAGTACGGATACCCCCAGGAGTATCTGATATGTTTCATCCCTTTCGGTACAGCCTTTTTCAGGCCTTGCTCCTGTATGTCATAGTCCCCCTGGTCGCCGCCCTGGCCCTGGTTGGCTATCTCAGCCTGGCAGCCATTGAAGACCGGGTGGAAAAAAAGATGCAGGATAATGCACTCCAGGCTGTTGATCCGGGCCAAGGGCGAGTCCGGCTGGAATGGGAATGCACTTCCACGCACTGTATATTTCGCATCCAGGACAACGGCCCGGGCATCCCACCGGACCTGGTGACTCAAATATGCGATCTTTTTTTTAGCACCAAGCCTGTGGGCGAAGGGACCGGATTGGGGCTGGCAGTGGTCCACGGCATTGTTGAGGAACATCAGGGATCTTTGCACATTGACACCAGCCCGCTGGGGGGCGCTGAATTCAGAGTCGTCTTTCCCCGGCAACGTGCATGAACTGCAAAATGCGGTGGAGCGGGCGGTCACCTTGAGTCATGGACAGTGGATAATTCCGGAGGACTTTCCGCAGCGGATGCGTGAAAAGGGATCATCAGAGCAGGATTTTGGGCAGCTCCCGGCGAGTGACACCCTTTTGCACGGGAACAGGCTGCCGACCCTGGAGGAGTTAAAAGAGCGCTACATTGCCCATGTCCTGGAGCAGACCCAAGGGAACAAGCGGCGGGCCGCCGCCCTGCTGGGCATCGGCCGCCGCACCCTGTACCGCTATCTGGGGGAATAAAGCCCGCCCTGGAGGATTCGAACCCCCGACACCTGGATCCGAAGTCCAGTGCTCTCTCCAGCTGAGCTAAGGGCGGAATACGTATTTCTAGCCTTGCATGCAGCCTTTGGTCAAGATGTACTGCCCTGATCAGAGCCTTTATCTTTAAGTACCACTACTTATTGATTTTATTCTTAACCGTGAACATCAGACGTTAAAACCCCAAGTTTTCGTGTCAGAGTGTTCTATATCAGGAAATGAAGCTATGGGCATATGCACTTTGTATTTTCACCGGGAACTTACCGAGTTCCTGCCGGCTTCAACCACGGACGGTATCATTCGCTATGAACTCAATCGCCGGGCTTCGATCAAGGACATTGTCGAGTCCCTGGGACCGCCGCACACTGAGATCGGAAAAATAACCGTCCATAACCGGCCTGTAGACTTTGGCTTCATCCCCAGGCCCGGCCAGGTTCTCCACCTCCACCCCTTAGTGCCTCCGGTAAACCCGTGCCTGCCCTCTCTTCTCCGCCCCTATTTCTTAACAGAAATGCGGTTCATCGTGGATGTCAACGTCGGCAATCTGGCCAAGCTGCTGCGCATCCTCGGCCTGGATGCCGCCTTTCATTTTTCCTGGAGAGATGAACAGATCGCTGAAAAAGCGGATCGTGAAGGGCGCATTGCCTTAAGTAAAGACCACGGCCTGCTCAAACGCACTCGCATCGTGTGGGGCCGCTTAATCCGGGCAAACACACCGGATGAACAGCTGCGTGAAGTCCTGGCTTTTTTTGATATAAAACCTCCTTTTGCAATTTTCACCCGCTGTCTGGCCTGCAACCAGCCCTTACAACCCGTGGCCAAAAAAGACATTGAGCACCGGCTCAAACCCAAGACAAAGCTCTACTATCAGCGCTTTCACATCTGCCCTCAATGCCACCGCATTTACTGGCGAGGCTCCCATTATCAGCGCATGCAGGCCTGGCTGCAGAAAATCCTGCCCCAAATTACCTGCTCTACCCCTGAATGAGAATCAAACTGCCCTGGCCAGAGCTCAGGTCATGCGCTTAGGACTCAAAACCTTGTTTAATTTCCCTGCATGCATTGACACCTTGCTTACCAGTTGGTAGGTTAATATGCATCATTACTCTCATACTTCGTGAGTTGAGAGATCTTTTTCAGAGTTGACAACTTCATCATTTTTGAACGTATTGCCCAGAAAACAGAGGATCAAAGACACAGGCCAAGGGAGAATGGTATGCCCGACAAGATCCAAGAACCTACCGTCCATTCATTAAAAAATGAAAATCAAGATCAGGTTTTCCAAGCAAACCGCAGGCAGGATCCATCCCTGGCTCCATGGCCGACTCCGTATTGGCCCCGCGGTGTTGCCCGGGTCATCGAAGGGTTTGAGCGGCCCTTATATTCCCTGCTTCAAGATGCGGCCCGTGATTATCCCCGTCAGGTCTACACAATCTTCCAGGGGGCCGAGCAGACCTATGCCCAGGTCCTGGAAAAAGCAGACAAGATTGCCGCCTTCCTCGCTGCCCATGGAGTGCAAAAGGGTGACCGGGTGGCCATCTTTCTTCCCAACATTCCTCACTACCCGCCGATATTTTTCGGGATCCTCAAGCTCGGTGCCATCTGCGTCACCTGTAATCCCTTGTATACAGCCAGTGAACTGCGTTACCAACTGCAGGATGCAGGGGCCAAAGTCGTCTTCTGCATGGACCATCCGCAATTCTACCCCACGGCCCGGGATGCGATCCAGGACACGGACGTGCAAACTGTGGTGGTCTGCAATATAAAGCCCTATCTTCCCAGGACCAAGGCTGTCCTGGGCGGCCTTCTGGGCAAGATCCCGCATGCCGCCGAACACGATCCGGGGCATATTTTATTTGATCAGATTCTGGATCAACCCCATTCCCAACCGCCTGCAGTAAAGATCGATCCAGTCAAGGACCCGGCTTTGATCATCTATACCGGGGGCACAACCGGGGTACCCAAAGGGGCAGTCCTGACCCACGCCAATTTTGTCTATGACGTGATGGCCTGGGATGAGTGGGTCCGTTTTCCCCGCCACGACGGTCAGGGTGACGAACGGGTCCAGCCCGGCGGCGAGCACTGCTACCTGGGTGTTCTGCCCTGGTATCATATATTCGGCCTCACCCTTTGCCTCATCGGTTCCTGCTACTCGGCCAGTCGTCTCATCTGTATCCCCGACCCCCGAGCCGGAAAACCACCGTTTACTGAAGTCCTCAAGGCAGTCCAGCGTTTCAAACCCACCCTGCTCGTTGCTGTGCCCACAATTTTTTCTGCCTTTAACAACCATCCCCAACTGCACAAATACGACCTGCGCTCCATCCGGGCCTGCGCCTCAGGAGGTGCACCCTTACCTCAAGAAGTAGCCAAAAAATTTGAACAAAAAACAGGAGCGGTTATATTTGAAGGCTATGGCCTGAGTGAAACCGCCCCGGTCATAGCCGGCAACCCCAGTGATATCACCTTGCGCCGTTTCGGATCGGTTGGTTTTCCCTGGCCCAACACGGATATCAAGATCGTGGACCTGGACACCGGGTACATGGTCCTGCCCCAGGGAGAAGACGGAGAGATTGCCGTGCATGGCCCCCAGGTCATGCAGGGTTACTGGCGCAACCCCCAGGCCAATGCTGCCGTGTTCCGGGAGATTGACGGCCGTCGTTACTTCTTGACCGGGGATATCGGACACATCGATGCAGACGGATACATACTCATCACGGACCGCAAAAAGGACGTTGTTCTGGTTGGTGGGTTCAACTGTTATCCCCGGGAAGTGGAAGAAGTCCTCTATGAACACCCCAAGGTGGCCCAGGCCGCAGTGGTCGGCATCCCTCATCCCACCAGCGGTGAACAGGTCAAGGCCTTTATCCAGCTCCGGACCGGAGAGGAGGCCACAGAACAGGAAATATTGGATTTTTGCCAGGAACGCCTGGCCGGTTACAAGCGGCCCAGGAGCGTCGAGTTCAGGACCGAACTGCCGACTTCAGCAGTGGGAAAGGTTCTACGCCGGGTCTTGCGGGATGAAGAGCTCAAGAAGATGCAGTGAAGGATGTCAGCCATGAGCGGCAAAGCCCCAAGCCCGGGTAAAAACGGATCAAAATCTCAGGCCCTTGACCGAAACGCAGCCTTGATTACAATGCCGCCATGTTCAAAGCCACCTGCCTCCTGGTCCTGGGCCTGACCATACCTCTCTTCTACCCCGCACAAACGGCTGTTGCCAGCCAGCCCCATCTGGTATTCACCAAGCGCATAAACTCAAAGGGATCCCCTGATCTGTTCACCTATACGGTTCGGAAAGGGGAACATCTGTATTCTATCTTGAGATCCTTTCATATCCCGGAGCAGAAGCTCGGACAATGGGCTCGCAAGGTGAGCGAACTCAACCCCCAGATTCACGATATGGACATATTGTATCCCGGTACTCAACTCGCTCTGCCCCAGAGCCTGAAACCCGGCCCTGATCAGGAATCAGCCTGTGCAGAAAGAAGGCCGGGTCCCGGCCCAATTCAAAGCATTCCCCATACCATCTCCGCGCCAGTATCTGCATCCTCTCTCCTGAGCGAGTGCATCCCGCACTTAAATGCGTCCCAGATCAAGACCTACACCCGGCTTTTTGATTCTATGAATCCCCATGTCAGCAATTCCTCCCAGCTCATGCCCGGGGAAAAGGTTTTTCTGCCCCGGCCAATACAAGAAAAACCAAGAGATTCAAGGTACGAAACCTTCACTCACGATTTGAAAAACAAAAACAGGGCATTCACCAGCACTCCTGTTTCCAAGAATAAAGATCAGGTCATACGCCAACTCCGTGGGATGGGTTTTCGGTTTTCCCGGCAGGGAGAGCTCATCTATCTCCAGGGACAGGGAAAATGGATACGCCTCAACCTGGACCAGACGCCCTTGGCCTCCAGCCCCTGGAAATCCCGTGTGCTTTTCGCTCCCCAAACAGTGCTCAATGCCCCTCAGGCCAAAGCCCTGAACGAGTCAGGACTCGTAATATGCCCGGTCCCTTCCGATTGGTCGCCCCGCCGTGTCTTTACCGCTTTAGACCGGACCTGCGGACCTTATTTTATGGCCTGGTCTCCAGAAAATCCCCTCATTTTGACCTTGCCTCGCGGCCACCGGGTTGAAATCAAGGCCCATTCCATTCTCATGCTCAAGGAGGACAAGGAGCGGAAAGTCGCTGTCATTGCTCAATCTGATATCTGCTCAGGCAGCATCCCCGGCCTGCTTGTAGGCTATCTGCAACAGCAAAACATAAAGATCCTTTGCGCAACCCCGGATTCCGGGTTTTCGGCTTGGAAAGACCAAAACGTCCCTTCTGGGCACAATCTGTACACCCCCACCCTTACCTGGCCTGAGTTCAAAGAGTATTTGGGACAATCAGGACGTGCTCTGCCAGGATCGGCCTCATCCATGCACACTTTGCAGAGCCTGACAGGACAAGGCCTGCTTCAGAAATATCCTCTGCACCTGTCCTGGAGCACTTCCTCCGGTCTAAACATTATCCTGCGCCTGTCCCTTTCAGGGCACCGGAACGAACACGGGACCACATACTTTCTCTCATATGATCAGAGCGATCCCTATTTGGTTGCCTTGCTCAATCTCATGGGATATACTACTTATATGCTGAGATTTTAATTACGTTCGCCTTCTGTTGAACGCCGTTGAACACTTGGAGAACTCCTATGCAGCAAAATACAGGTCCTACCCATGTGACTACCCTTGAGACCTTTCAACCTCCCCATGTATACAAACCCGAGGACTTCGCTCCATTTATCGGCGATGCCCGGGTTGAAGGCCTGAAGCGCACTGCAGCTCCCCTTGAGGGCCGGGGGTGGACCAATGTCAATTCCACCCTGATCGGCGGAGGAGTGGCCGAAATTTTGTCCAGCGCCGTGCCCCTGGCCCTGGGCCTAGGGATTCACGCCCATTGGCATGTCATTCGGGGCAATGACAATTTCTTCCAAGTCACCAAGAAATTCCATAACATGCTGCAGGGAATGGACCTGCCCACCGCTTTGGAAGAAATCTTTCAAGCTTACTTAAATACCATCGACGAAAACGCCAGAAACACCTTTATTGCCTCCGATCTGGTAGTCATCCATGACCCCCAGCCTGCGGCCATGGTTATGAACGGGCTCATCTTCGGCAATATCCTCTGGCGGTGCCATATCGACACCTCGGCCCCGAATGAAATCGTTTGGCGTTTTTTGCTCCCGTATATCAATCACTGCGCCGGAGCTATTTTCACCATCCCGGAATTTATCGGGCCGGGTTTGCAGATTCCCCTCTATCAGATCTATCCCTGCATTGATCCCCTGGCCCCCAAGAATAGACACAGAACAAAAAGTGAAGCCCTGGCCTCTGTGGACAGCTTGCTTTCCGCCCACGGCGTCGATCCGGAAAGGCCCTTGGTGGCCGCTATTTCCCGCTACGACATCCACAAGAACCAATCAACGATCATCACCGCCTTCCAGGAATACAAAAAAAGGGTCAAGCCTGATCCGGCTCCGTATCTCATCTTTGTGGGCAACACTGCCTCCGATGATCCTGAAGGCGATGCCATGCTGGAAAAACTGAAAAACAAGGCAGGGGATGATCCTGATATTGTATTTCTGGTCAATGTGGACAATAATGATGAGGTGGTCGGGGCCCTGATGCATCTGGCTCAGGTCTTTGTCCATGTCTCGACCAAGGAGGGCTTTGGCCTGGTCGTGGCGGAAGCTATGTGGCAGGGTACCCCGGTCATCGGCTCCAAGGTGGGAGGGATCACCAAACAGGTCGTACCAGGCCAGACCGGATATCTGGTTGATGCCCTGGATGTGGAAACCATTGTCAAGCGCCTGGACTACCTCCTCACCCATCCCGATCAGGCCAGGGCCATGGGAGAACAGGCCAGGGAACACGTGCGCACCCATTTTCTCATTCCCGAACTGGTGCGCAGATATATGACTCTGATGCAGTACTATTCCGGGCTCAATTCCGAAGCTCCGGACTTTCGGCTCAATGATCTCAGCTACAGCGAGGTGTTAAGTCTTATGCGACCGGTACCGCCCTTTCTCCAGGGATAAGCCCGACTGAAGCGGTGCTCATGTGAAACAGGATTTTTCCCTGCAGGGGCCCCGCCCGGCTCTCACTTGCAGGCGAGACTTTTGTACTTTGCTGAGATGTTCAAATTGCAAGTGAGTGCCGGGGGTGAACTATCTACTTTGAAGCGAAAAAACGACCCATTTCCTGAATGTTTTGCACCAGCATGAGATCGGGCCCGGAAGGCGTTTTAGTCCCTGATTGACGCCCTCCGGCCGGACAGACCACCGGGCTGTAGGCCAGGGAAGCAGCTTGTTTCATGCGCAATTCATGGCCGGCAACAGGCCGGACCTGACCGCTCAAATCCACTTCTCCCCAAAACACTGCGCCTTCAGGCAAGGGACGATCATAATAGGAAGAAAGCACCGCAGCCACCAATCCGAGATCCATCCCCGGCTCCTCCATTTTCAAGCCGCCCCCGATCTTGGCGTACACATCCATGGCCCCAAGCCGCAGGTGCAGTCGCTTCTCAACGATTGCCAGCAGCAGGTTCAAGCGATTGCCGTCAAAGCCTACAGATGTCCTTCTGGGCAGTGAGCTGAAACTTTCCGTAACCAGGGCCTGAACTTCCACTGCCAGGGGACGCTGTCCCTCCAGGGCCATGACCAGTGCACTTCCGGACAGGGAAGGATCCCTGGCCTGCAAAAAGAACGTGGACGGATCATGAACCTCTTGCAGTCCCTTATGCACCATTTTCAGAACCAAAATGTTGCTTGTCGGGCCAAAACGATTTTTTATCACCCGCAGAATGCGAAAATCATGGTTTCCATCCCCTTCAAGGGATAAAACTGCATCCACCATATGCTCCAGAAGCTTCGGGCCCGCGATCTGTCCGTCCTTGGTCACGTGCCCGACCAGGATGATGCTCACTGCTCTGGCCTTGGCTTCCTCAATCAACGCGGCGGTTACAGTCCGGACCTGTGATACACTGCCCGGACCGCCTTCACACTCAGAGCTGGTCATGGTTTGCACAGAGTCCACCATGAGCACCTGAGGAGCCGGATCCTGGCGCATGCAGGCCAACGCATCCTCAAGACGGGTGGAACTCATGGCCATGATACCCTGCCCATTCAGGCCCAGGCGCTCAGCCCGCTGTTTGATCTGGCCAAGTGATTCCTCTCCGGAAATATATACCGGTCCAAGGCCCTGCCTCTGGAGGGAACCCATGAGCTGAAGAATGAACGTGGATTTGCCCATGCCCGGGGCTCCGCCCAGGAGGAGGACCGCACCTTGCATCAGCCCCTGGCCCAAAAAAGTATCAAGTGTTCCGGACCCGGTAGGCAAAAAGCCCTGTCCCTGCAAGGAAATCTGATCCAGGCTGGCCGGCCGGGTGCCTGGGACAGAAAACACCCTTCTTTCAGCTGCATCCTCCAGCTCGGCCACAGTGCCCCACTGGCCGCATCTCGGACATTGGCCCTGCCATTGAGCGCTCCGTGCCCCGCAATTTTGGCACTCAAATTGCTTTTTGTTTTTCATATCCAGCGCGCTTTCAGCGCTTTTGGGCTTCACCCGCCTCCCGGGCCTGCACCACCTTCAAGCTGAATTCTGCCACCTGGTCCGGAAATTCGAAAAACACTGTCATAAAGGCAACTGCCTGTTCTGAAGCAACATATGAATTGTTGTTCAAAATTCCAGTCTGAGCTGATAATACGTTGTGCAGCTCTTCTTGGCTGAGTTCCTGCAGCTCATACACAGAAGCGGTATTGCCGCACAAAAATTCCTTTTCAGCTACTCTGTTGCCTTGATCGTCAAACAAGGAGGCCTGAACCGTGATCAACTGCTTGGCTGACCCGGAAGTATTCACTGCCTGGCCTTCAATAACCAGGATACGCCCTATGCTCTGATTATCCACCATGTATTGCCGGACGTCCTTCAGGGCGATGGCCTGAGTGTGGTCCGGATCTTCAGTCTTTTGACTCAGTTCGATTTCATCTTTCGGCTGGGATGAGACAGGCAGGATCGTGGTCTCGATCTGGGACCAGAAGATATACACCCCGCTTCCAAGCAAGAGGACTATGATCAGAATACTAACAAGAACTTTCCATTTCCGCTTTCGCGTTCTGCGCCGTGTTTGGTCCTCTTCTCGTCCCGGAACTGTTGAAAATAAATCGTCATCCGGTTCTGACTGCCGGGATGGGCCGGATTCCTGGCCACGGGAGAGCTGGGAAGAGATATCGTCTCCCGGGCTGGCCGTAAACACGTGTCCACACCGGGAACAGCGCACCCTGGTCCCTTCGGATTTGACTTTCTCCTCAGATAAGCGGTATTTTGTTTTGCATTCAGGACATGAGATGATCATAACAGCCTCCCGGGCATGGGCTGGAGTTTATTCATCGTTCTTGTGGCTCCTTGTACCTGTTGTCATTTTCTTGATCAGGCGTTCATTGCGAACCAGACCCTTATTGACGCAGCAACTCAGCCCTGAACTATCTCGTATATGGCCCCCAACTGCCGATAAGACTCGGCCCAATCCAGGCCATAACCAACAACGAACCCTCTTTCCAGCTCAAACCCGTAAAAATCAACAGTGAGGTCGACTTCCCTGCGGCCTGTCTTGTGGATCAGGGAACAAATGGCAATGCTGGCCGGTCCCCGGGCCTGGAATACTTCCTTTAAATAGGCCAGGGTATGCCCGGTGTCTATAATATCCTCAATTATGAGCACGTGTTTTCCTTGAATGGAAGTCTCGATATCCTTGCTGAAATGAACTTTTTCCTGGCGGGAGGTGTGCTGGCCGTAACTGGCCAAGCGGACAAAATCAATTTCCACAGGTGTTTGCATGGTCCGAATCAGATCGGTAAAAAATATAACAGCCCCTTTAAGCACGCATACGGCCACCAGAGGACTCTGGAGCTGCGCATAGGCCTGATCAATAGCCGCTCCCATCTCTTGCACCCTGGAGGCAATGGTCTGCGAGTCGAAAAGGCAGTTCATACAAACCGAAGACATGTGCACACTCCACGTGAGGCTTGGGTGAGGCGAACTGAAGTTATAATTCCACCAGCATGGCTACTTCGTCGCAACAATCAGGATACTTGGGGCAGTTGAGGCAATCGGCCCAGACCTTTTGCGGCAAAACATCCTTACCCACAGCAGTAAACCCCATTTTACAAAAAAAATCAACCTGATAGGTTAGGGTAAAGATCCTGTACACCCCCAGGGTCAAGGCCTCGCTCAAGCTGGCATCGACCAGCCGCCGCCCCCAGCCCTGTCCCTGATGAGCTTGGGTGACGATCAAGGAGCGAATCTCAGCCAGGTTTTCCCAGGTGATGCTCAAGGCGCAGCATCCCTGGATTCCCTTTTCACTGTCAAGGACAAAAAAATCTCGCAGATGCTTGTACAGCTCGCTGTACGACCGGGGGAGGAGAAGGCCTTGCTGGGAGAAGGACATCAACAACCGGTGAATAGCTTTGACATCTTGAATATTCGCCTTGCGGAGAAAGAGTGAGTACATATCCTTCAAAACCCGGGCAGGATTCATAAATCCTGAAATTTAATTCTCATATTGAAAGTCATTGAAAATGACCCATAAAAAATTTAGAGTAAAAAAGCAAACTTTGCCTTCGCTCTAATAGGGGGTAAATAACGCCATGACCAATAAAACAGATGCACATATAGACCATGAACAGCAGCCAGATCCAGAACAGGATTTGGAGCTTGAACTGGATGAAAACGATATGCCCTCCGAAGGAGGAGAAGATCTCGAGGTTTCGGATGTTCATGCCGGGACGCAGGCCAAAGAGCAGGGACCTCCCATAAATCTGCCAGTACCCAGTCCAGGCCGGGATTTAAAGACCCAGGATGCCTTGAGCATGTATTTGCGGGAGATCAACGCCTTTCCGCCCCTGGATGCCAATGAAGAGTTTGAACTGGCTCGCCGCTTTCACGAACACAACGATCACCAGGCCGCATTTCGATTGATTACTTCTCATTTGCGCTTAGTGGTCAAAATCGCCATGGAATTTCAACGCAAATGGATGAAAAATGTCCTTGAGCTGATTCAAGAAGGGAATATCGGGCTCATGAAAGCAGTTCAAAAATTCAACCCGGACCGGGGGATCAAGTTCTCTTATTATGCCGCATTCTGGATCAAGGCCTATATTCTCAAGTTTATCATGGACAACTGGCGAATGGTCAAGATCGGAACTACCCAGTCTCAGCGCAAGCTGTTCTATAACCTGGGTAAAGAACGGCAACGCCTGGAAAACCTGGGCTTTGACCCCAGTTCCGAGACCCTGTCCAAAAGCCTGGATGTGAGCAAGGAGGATGTGGAAGAAATGTCCATGCGCATGGGGCAAAGTGATCTGTCCCTGGACAGCCCCTTCAGCGAAGACACCGCCACCACCCGCATGGACCTCTTGCCTGCCCTGGAAGCCAGCATTGAAGATCGGCTGGCCCAGGAAGAGATCTCTGATCATCTGCGCACCCATATAAAAACCCTGGTCCCTCAGCTCAATGACAAAGAAAAGCGAATCCTCTATGACCGCCTGCTGGCCCAAAATCCGGTTACCTTGCGTGAAATTGGCGACCAGTACGGAATCACAAGGGAACGGGTTCGTCAAATTGAAGCCCGTCTGTTACAAAAATTACGCGGCCACCTGTCCGAATCAATACAAGACTTTTCTGCCGACTGGATTAGCCATGAATAATTATCTCCAACATCTCAAACTCAAAGCCAGAGAACTCAAAAGCCAACATCTCCCTCGCTTCTATGACCATTTTGCTCCGGAGCTGGCTCATTCCCGGGAGACCTTTTTTGATCATCCCCTGATCCAGCGCTGCCGGGAGGACGCCATCCCCTTTCTGCACGATACATACGGGCACGGCATAGAGCACAGCAAGAATGTGGCCATAGAAGCCGGAGCCCTGATTTTGGCTGAAACAGCCGGCTGGGAAACTGTATTCAGTCGGCACCTCATGCTCTTATCCCAGGTTGCCGGACTGCTCCACGACAGCTGCCGCCTCGAAGCGGATCATGCCCGCCAGGGAGCTGAACTCAGCCGTAAAATACTCAAGGATTACCCCTTGTCGGATCAGGACAAGGACATGATCGCCCTGGCCATTGCCAACCATGAGGCTTTCAAACCCCAGGTCCCGACTTCTGACCCGGCTGCTGAACTTTTATGCAATGCCCTGTACGACGGGGATAAATTTCGTTGGGGGCCGGATAATTTTGTCACTACCCTGTGGGAAATATGCGATTACGAAGAATGGCCTTTGGAAAAGATTGTGTCCCGCTTTCCACAGGGACTGGAGATCATTGAATCCATATCCGATACCTTTCGCACTCCAACCGGTCAGATCTATGGTCCTGAATTCATATCCACCGGTCTGCACATGGGACGTGCCCTCTACCGCCGGATGAAACAATTGTGTGTGTAAAGTCTATGCGCCGCTCCCTTTTGCTCATGGTCTCCATCTGCCTGCTCTGTAGTGTTGGAGGCTTGTCCGGCTGTATTAAGCCACGGCCATCTGCAAACCAACCCAAAATGCTCAAGTTTCCCGGGATGTCTGATCAGGCCCGGGCCACTTTTGCTTATCTGCGCTATTTACAGCTCGCCGGGGATGAGGCCTTACAGGCCCTTGATACCGCTATTGCCCTTGATCCAAGCCCGGAACTCTTTTTGGAAAAAATCCAAACCCTGGGCAATAAGGATGAGTATGCCCGGGCTGAACGGGCAGCCAGAGAAGGGCTGGGGCTCTTTCCAGGTCATCCCGCCTTGTCCCTGGCTTTTTTGCGCTCCCTGTGGGCCCAGAACAAAAATCAGGAAGCTGTCCGCTTTATTGACCAAACACTGGACCAGTATCCACAGAACTGGGAATTGCGTTCCCGCCTGGCCAGTCTTCTGCTGCAGCAGGATCAGGCATCCAGGGCTCTGGATATATTGCAGACCATTCCGGATGGGAGCCGGTCTGCACACACGCACTATCTTCTGGCCCAGGCCCAGGATGCACTGGATAACCGGAAGCAGGCCATATACCACCTGGAACAGGCCACACTCATCGACCCGTCTTTTTCAAAGGCCTGGGCCGAACTGGCCTATCAGTATGAACTCAGCCGGGATTTTGTGGCTGCTGAACAAGCTTATACTACATTGCTTGAAATCAGCGAAGTCAATCAGCATATCATTTCCAGGCTGGTGGAGATCAAGCTCAAGCTGAACAAGCCCACCCAGGCCTTGAACCTGCTCTCTTCACACGCCAGTCTCCCTCAGGTCATTCTGTATGGCATAGGTCTGTTCGTGCAAAACAACTTTTACAATCATGCCGAGCAGGCCCTGGAAGAATTTGGACCGGATATTGCCGGTTCACCGCGTGGGATCCTCTATCAAGCCATTCTGGCCCGCGAGTTTCACAACGACCTGGATCAGGCCCTGGATCTTCTGGGCCAGATCTCTCTTGATTCCGACCTCCACCCCCGGGCATTGGCCTTGCGCTGCCAATTGCTCTGGGAAAAAGAATCCCCTGAGGCCGCTCTGGATCTGGCCCGGCAAGGACAGGACCAATACCCTGAACAGGTGGTTTTCTATACCTTGCAGGCCAATATTCACCGTTCCTCTCATGACTTCGATGCGGCCAAACAAGTATTGCGCTCCGGATTGGACGTCATACCCCAAAACACGGATCTTTTGTTTGAGCTCGGAGCCCTTGAATATGAACAGGGCCGGGAGCAAACGGCCCTGGAGTACATGGAAGAGATCATTGCCCTGGATCCAGATTATGACAAGGCTCTGAATTTTTTGGGTTATACACTTGTTGAACAGGGCCGGGATCTCTTTCGGGCCAAGATCCTGATCGAAAAGGCCCTGGCTTTGGATCCGGAAAACGGGTACTACCTTGACTCCTTGGCCTGGTACCAGTACACCATTGGCCACCACCAGCAGGCTTGGGACACTATCCAGACCGCCGTTTCTTTGGTCCCTGATGACCCTGTCATCTGGGAGCATTATGGTGACATCGCCCGGGCCCTGGACCAAACAGCACGTGCCAGCAAAGGATATCAAAAGGCCCTGGAACTGAACCCTGAAGACCCCAAACGCCTGCACAGCAAACTGCAGGCCTTGTCAAAGCCACATGATAAACAGTCACCTTAGATCTCGTTGCAGCCTCTTGCTCTTGCTGGGCCTGGCAGGAATATTTTTCACCGGCCTGCAATCCTGTGCACCGGTTTCTGCCCCCCGCCAGGAACTCCTCCCCCCCGACCCGGACCGGGTCTGGGCGGCTTTTGAGCAAGACTTTGCCCCTCGCGGGGACCTCCCATTCTGGATCAAGGCCAGCCTGAATTTCTCCGGACCGGAAAACAGCCACCGCACCACCTTTGAATTCTGGGGCCATACCGGCCTTCCTTTGCGTCTGGACCTCATGGCCGGTATTGGAGTCACTGTCTCGCTTTGGCGTATAGATGAGAACGGACTGTTGGCTTATTACCCCAGGCAGGAGGTTGCCTATATCGGTCCAGATTCAAGCCAGGGACTGGAATACCTTGGATTCCCATGCCCATTGGGTGTACAGGGCTTGGCCAACATCCTGACTGGCCAGGCGGCGGCCTCCCTGCCCTCATCGTATAAAAGCGCCAGTCCAAAGTCAGACAGACAGACAGAGTATCGCTTTTCCAGACAGAGCCGGATTCAGTCTCTGGTCCTGGATGAAAGAGGACGCATCACATCCATGGCTGGAGAGCGCCCCTATACATGGTCTTTAAAGGTAGATGACTATGATCACGTAAATAACATACCCATTGCCCGAAGCTACCGGCTCAAGACAGAACAGGGGCACAAGGCAGTGGTCCGCATCAAAGAGGTCCGCTTTCGTTCCCAGTCCTGGCCGGAAAAGTCCATGTCCCTCTCCCTGCCGGAAGACACTGCCCGTCTGCCCTTAGGGAGATAAACCTACATAAGTTCGGAGGTTTGTGCATGAAAGATAAAATCTTGCAGACTTCAAAAGAGCAGACCATGTCCACCCTGGAAGCAATTCCGCTGACCCTCAAACTCATTGGCAGCGAGCTTCGGTGGGCGGTTGTCCGCTCCCTGCGATCCATAGAGATCAGGCAAATGGAAAAGCGCTTGAACAAGGAATACCAAAAACTGGGCCAGCTTTCTGCGCAAGGCCAAAACAATGCTGATGAAGTTACGCTTTGTCAAAAACAGATTGATTTTCTTGGTAAGGAACTCATGTTCTTAAAGCAGGAACTCACCGACTTGCGTCAGGACGTGATCAATAAGCGGTGCCGCAAATGGGGGCTGAACTCCTCTGCTTCGATGCCTTCCGACCAAGAGCACGCGGAAAATCCCACCTAGAGGCGGACATGGATATCAGTACCATCTATTGTGGATCCGATCACGCCGGACTGGGTTTAAAGCGATTGTGCATTCAACACTTAAAAGCTCTGGGCTGGGTCTGCTCTGATCTGGGCACAGACTCCCCGGCCAGTTGCGATTATCCTGTTTTTGCAGCCAAGGTCTGCCGGGAGGTCCAGGAGCACGGCCAGCTTGGACTTTTAGTCTGCGGCACCGGACTGGGCATGTCCATGACTGCCAACCGTTTTCTTTCCATTCGAGCCGCTCTGTGCACCAATGAATACATGGCCCGAATGTCCCGCAAACACAACAATGCCAATGTCCTCTGCCTTGGGTCCAGGGTGATTGGGGAAGATGTCGCCCTGGCCATAGTGGAGGCCTTTACGCGCACCAGTTTTGATCATGGCCGGCACCAAAAGAGGCTTGAACTCATAGACAGTGTGACCAGTTAACGGAAGTCAATACCCGAGTGGATCATACATACAGGAGTCATCTTCTTTTCTGATTTCTGATCTCTGACTTCTGACTTCTGACTTCTGATCTCGGGTCTTTGGCTTTTGATCTCCTAAGGAGCGCTCAGAATATGAATGCTGAAATCCCTCAGCGCAATCTGGCCTTGGATCTGGTCCGGGTCACTGAAGCGGCAGCGCTGGTTTCCGCCCGCTGGCTCGGGCGGGGGGACAAGAAAAACGGAGACCAGGCTGCAGTCGACGCCATGCGCCTTTC